>Ga0105053_10003499_pt1 | contig 23834 bp, 17 predicted proteins | sample BON01_FD_78093 | JGI IMG/M metagenome (GOLD analysis project Ga0105053, IMG submission 78093) | Freshwater microbial communities from Lake Bonney liftoff mats and glacier meltwater in Antarctica - BON-01 | ecosystem: Environmental > Aquatic > Freshwater > Ice > Glacier meltwater | place: Lake...
CAAAACAAGCTACAAAAGAAGACAAAAGAATTACAAAAGTGGGAGCTTTCCTTCGTAAATCAAACTTAGATGAACTTCCGCAAATATTAAATGTGCTAAAAGGCGAAATGTCAATCGTTGGACCAAGACCTCACATGATAAAACACACTGAAGAATACTCAGCCTTAATTGATAATTATTTGGTGCGGCACTTTGCAAAACCAGGTATTACAGGCTGGGCACAAGTTAATGGTTTCAGGGGTGAAACCATAGAATTGAAACAAATGGAGGATCGTATAGAATTTGATATATTTTATATAGAAAATTGGTCGCTACTGTTAGATATAAAAATTATTGTTTTGACAATTTTCAATATGTTTAAAGGAGATAAAAATGCATTTTAATAACAAAAAAAATAGCAATCACACTTACTAACAAGCAGTTGTTTAAAATATGGCTATGAAAAAATTGCTTTTATCGAATTAAAAAGTAATTTTGTGTTGCAAATTATGAATTGCAAATAAAAAAATAACAATTAAAAGGTTAGTAAATTAATTAATGAAAATAATGAAAAAAAATAACGTAACAATAGCTTTAGTAGCTTTTTTGATGTTTGGTGGAACGGCAAAACTGAGCGCACAAGATTCAACTTCGACTGAAAAAAAATCATTCAGTACCTGGTTAACTAAAACACCATGGATTGTTGGATTTGGCGGTGATATTGTTCTAGATAATCCTAACGGTGGATATATTAGAAAGATTGCAGCTTATGATTATTACCCTGCAAAATTCACAGCAGAAAAAGTTATGAAAAAAGGTTGGAGTGCACAGTTTTCTTTCGCAAGTACATCATTACGTCCGCATACTTTCTTAAGTATTGATTTAAATGCAAAATATGATTTCAATAATTTAATTGGAGAAACGAAATGGTTCGATCCTTATGGAGTTTTAGGATTAGGTTATTCTTACAGTGATAGAAAACCATTGGTAGTTGGTGGAGCTTTTCACTCAGCAAACTTAAATATTGGAGCTGGTGCAAATTTTTGGTTATTTCCAAATATGGGCCTAAACGCTCAAGGTTTAGCTAAATTTGGACCTAACACATATCTACAAGCATCTTTAGGTTTAGTATTCAAAATAGGGAACTCTATTGCTCCTAAATGTGAAGCTACTCCAAAAACACAAGAAGCTCAAGATGCTTTACAACACTTAAGAGGTATAATCAACAAATAAAAACAACAAAGATGAACAAACTATATATATTAGTTGGGTTTGCGCTTAATTTCTCGATGTTGTTTTCACAAGATTGTAACGCAAACTTATACACCGAAGATGATGCAATTAAATTGTCAGCTTACGGTAAAAATTTAGAAAAATCTATATTAGATAAGAATCCTGGAGATACAGCATTGATTGCTAAATTACAGGGAGACTATTCTACAGATTTATGTGGATATAACGATGAATCAGTTATTAAAATTTCTAATTACTTAAAGGAATTAGAAAAATTAGATTCAATTAATAAAATCGTTAAAGAGGAAATAGTTAAAGAAGAAGTAGTTAAAGTTATTCCAGTTGAAACTAAAGTGAAAGAAGTTGCTGAAGTAAAAACTACAGGACTGAAAACAAAAACTACAGGACTGAAAACTTCTGAAGTTACATTTGCATCTAATAGCAGTCAATTAAGAAGAGCAAAATTTGATGGAATTTTAGCTGAATTAAAAGCAGATCCTAAAGCTAAAGTTGAAATTGAAGGATATACTGATGCTGATGGAGCAGATGAATTCAATTTAGCATTATCTAAAAGAAGAGCTAAAACAGTTAAAGATTACTTAATTTCAAGAGGAATTAAAGCTGATCGTATAACAACAAATGCATATGGTGAACAAAAACCAGTAGCAGATAACTCTACAGAAGAAGGTAAATCAAAAAACAGACGTGTAGTTATATCTGTTAAGTAAAATACAAACACAAAACTATAAAAAAGCCGTTTCATTTAGTTGAAACGGCTTTTTTTTTGATCTATACTAGACTAAAAAATGCCAAAAGCTAAAGAATTTTTTTGAAGAAATATAAATGATACCCTAAAAAATTAATAACTAGTCTAAAACACTACCAAAAACATTTATAAAACGAACAAATAAACGAACATTTTTTAGCATAGACAATGAATGAAACTTGATGCAAAGTCAAAGCTACAAAACAAATTTCAAATTAATTATAAATGATACCATTTATAATTAATCACTAGGCTAAAATCAAATTGTATTATACCAATAGGATGAAATTGAACTATATTGAATACATAATAGATATGAAATAAATAAAGTTAAAAGGCAGAATATAAGTCTTTGGAGTAAAACATAAATGAGTTTGGTAGTAAAAAGAAATACCCGCAATAGGAGACATTGCAGGTATTTCTTTTTGATTAGATAAATCTATAATTCCTTATTCCACAATAGCTTCTACGACTTGCTTTGTCTGAGCACTAAAATAACCTAAACAACCTCCACTGAAATTGCTAATAGGATTAGCAGGTGTAGCTGAACCATTTGGACCATTCTGACTCAAAGAAAAGAAGTACTTGTAAATTTCTCTATTAATGCATTTTTGAACAATTCTAATGCTGTCATTTGGCAAAAAAACTCTAATTTTACCGAACAATGGTTGTTGCGTAGTTACTCCATTTGCATAGAAGTCATCCGTAATCAAAATAGCAGAATCTCTTACCCAACCGATCTCATTTTTAAAATCTTTTCGATACATATCAAAAAGGTAGTTATTCTGTTCATCAGCAGGATCTTGTCGAATAGGTACAGGAGTTTTAGCACCTTCTCCACTGAAATTGTTCTTAATGAAAGAAATCTTATCTAAATTAACTTTGTTTGGCATTTTAGATGAAGCTATAAAAACTTCACCTCCAATTTCAACTTTCAAAGTGTATGAATGACCTTGAATTCCTTTTATTTTATACATTGAGGATTTATAAAGTCCGGATGAAACTTCAGTGAGAACTTCAGAAATACCATTGTCATCAAAAAGAGTTACAATTGCACCATTTACTTCTGGGAAAATATTATTTGAAGAAAACTTTGACGAGTTAGAAATCCTAACAGTATGAAGACTATCTCCATCATTCAAATCAGATTCAATCACATATAGTGGTTCTGAATCATTCAAATCTATGTCGATTACTTTTTCACAACTAATAAAAATTAGAGAAAAAGAAAAAATTGACAAACTAAAAAATAAATTCTTTTTTATCATCATCATAAAAATTTAAAATTGTAGGAAATAGCTGGTATTATTTTAAATAAACTCGTTTGAACAGCCTCTGTTTTAGTTTTATCAGCAGACTCTCTAAATGTTATACTATACGCATTTTCACGTCCATACAAATTGAATATTGAGAAATTCCAACTGCTTTCATATTTCGCAGTTTGTTTTCTATACCAGGTTAATGCAATATCCATTCTATGATATACGGGCATTCTGCCGCCATTTCTTTCCGTATAAAGCCATTGAACTTGATTGTTTACATAATATTTACCTGAAGGTAAAGTAATTGCGCTACCGGTGTAATAAATAAAAGTAGCTGACAAGGTCAACTTCTTCGTCATGTCATAAATACCTACTATTGACAAATCGTGTCTTCTATCTTGTTTTGCGGAATACCAATTACTAGAATTAATTCCATCGATTTGTTTTTCAACCTTCGCTAAAGTGTAACTAATCCAACCAGTAAATTTACCACTCGTTTTTTTAATATATGTTTCTATACCATAAGCTCTACCTTTACCATACAAAAGCTCTCCTTCTAAAAAATTATTTGCTTGTGTATTTGCTCCATCTCTATAATCGATTTGATTTTGCATTTTTTTATAATACGTTTCAACACTTACTTCATATTTATTGTCACTGAAATTTTTAAACCAACCTATCGAAGCTTGATCCGAAATTTCAGGTTTTATATTCTGACTACTTGGAATCCAAATATCAGTAGGATTATCTCCAGTCGTATTTGAAATTAAATGTAAATTTTGAACATTTCTTGTAAATCCACCTTTAATGGAAGCTGTTTTAGAATATATAAAACTTGCTGAAATTCTTGGCTCAAAATTAAAATAGGTTTTGATTAAAGAATTTGAAGGGTAGGATTGTTTTGAGACTTGATTACCTTCAGGAGAATATGTGAAAAAATCTCCCCCATTTCCAAGTAATGAAAAAGCTGTTGCACGAAGACCGTAGTTAATGTTTATATTATCTGTCGCAATCCAATCGTTTGAAACAAAAGCTGCATTCTCCCAACTTAATTTTGGTTTTTGCAATGTTGTGTTTACACCAGAACCAAAATCAGCTTTAACTTGACCAGGAATAATACTATGATGGATAGAATTTACACCGAATTTAATCTTATTTCTAGAATTCGGATAATATTGAAACTCTTGCTTTAAATTATAATCTTGCAATGTTGAATTAATAGAAATATTTACGTTATTAGATTCAATACCAATATCGTACACATAATTACTAACTATAAATGAAGTGTTAGAAAATAATTTATCATTGATAATATGATTCCATCTTGCAGTTCCTGTAATGTTTCCCCATGACAAACCAAAACCAGAAATACCTAATTTATCGCGGCCAAAATAACCTGATAAGTACAACCGATCCTTATTAGTTAACTTATAATTAATTTTAGCGTTTAAATCATAAAAATAAAGTGAACTAGATTTTAAATTCTCTTGATTTGATAATTTTAAAAACATGTCAACATAGGTTCTTCTGGCTGAGATTAAGAAAGAGGATTTGTCTTTTTTAAGAGGTCCTTCTATATTTAATTTAGAAGATATTAAACCTAATCCACCACTCACTTTAAATTTTTTATTATTTCCTTCATTCATTCGAATGTCTAAAACAGATGCTAAACGTCCACCATATTGAGCTGGTTGAGTACCTTTATAAATTGTTGCAGTCTTTATTGCATCACTATTAAATGTCGAGAAAAAACCTAAAAGATGTGACGCATTATAAACAGGCGCTTCATCCAATAATATTAAATTCTGATCAGCAGACCCACCTCTTACATAAAATCCAGAACTACCATCTCCCCCACTCTTAATTCCTGGAGTCAATTGCATTGTTTTAATCAAATCTTTTTCTCCAAAAATCACAGGAACTTTTGAAAGTTGACGAATATCTAAGGTTTCTACTCCAGTTTGAGCACTCCGAACATTTTCATCTTTCTTTCTGGTCGTAATAACAACTTCCTCTATTTGTTTCAGAGGAGTCGTTAATTCAATATTTAATGTTTGACTTTCTGTTAAAACAATTTCTTGAGGTTTCATTTCAAAACCAAGAGCAGAAAACTCGAATGTATAGCTTCCTTCAATTAGTGTCAATGAATAAAATCCATACTCATTTGTAGTTGCACCTAATCCACTAACATCCTTCACTTTAATCCTTACACCGATCATCTCTTCTCCTGAAGAAACATCAGAAACAGTTCCACTTACTGTAAATTTTGATTGAGAAAACAAAGTTGTTCCAATCAGAATAAAAAAAGCAAGAAAAAAATATTTAATTCCACTTTGCATAATTTGTTTTTTAAGAACACAAATTTAGTTTAAAAATAAAGAAGCAATAGTATTAAATATCTATAATTCGACAGATGGTAGAAAACATTCGGTGAATGGTAAATATTCAAAAAAAAACAACTTTGAAATGGTTTTAAAGCTAAATATTAAAAGAATAAAAACTATATTTGCGTTTTTCCTATTTTAATAAAATAGGATTAAAATGAGCTTTTCAAGAAATTCAAGTAATTCAAAATAAACAATATTTATGCCAAAAATTAGTCTTTTACTTTTCATAGTTTTTATTACAAGTTTATTGAATGCTCAAAATACTCGTGTTGTTAGAGGTCGCATCATTGATGAAAAGACGTATAGAGCGGTTGAAGAAGTTGAAATTTCAATAAAAAATATAAAAACTAAGAAGAAATACACAGTTGAAACTACTGATGACGGTAATTTTGCTTTTAAAAACATCCCTTATGGAACGTATAATTTATTAGCTGGAGATAAAGATTACGAAAAAAAGACGTTGAATACATTTACATTAACGAAAAAGCATCACGACAATTACACATTCGATGTGGAAAGACCTTTTTCAATTTCGTTGAAAGTAACATGGATGTTTAACTGGGGGGACTTTAAAGGAAAAGAACACTATTGGTCGCACTTAGTTGCTAAAATAATTCTTGCTATTTATGGAGTTTGTCTTTTCTTAATATTCTTTTACAGTATTCTTCAACTTTCACTCTCAATTGCATACGCTAGAAATAGAAAGAAAAAAGAGAGAGAAATTTTACCAGAATTTGACCCAAACAATACACCTAAAGTAACGATTCAACTTCCGATGTACAATGAGATGTACGTTGCTGAAAGAATCATTGAACAAATATCTCAATTTGAATATCCTCGTGATAAATTTCAAATTCAAGTATTGGATGATTCTACAGATGAAACGGTCGACATTATCGCTAAAAAAGTAGCTGAAGTAGCTGCAAGAGGTTTAAACATTCAACATATACATAGAGTTGACAGAACGGGTTACAAAGCGGGTGCTTTAGACGCTGCAATGGATCAAGTTGAAGGTGAATTTATTGGTATTTTTGATTCTGATTTCATGCCTGATGCTGACTTTTTAAAAAGAACGATGCCTTACTTTAAGGATACTAAAATTGGAGTTGTTCAAACAAGATGGGGACATATCAATAAATCTTATTCTATCCTAACGGAATTACAGGCATTTGGACTAAACGGTCATTTCGCTATTGAACAAGGAGGAAGAACTGCTTCTAATCACTTTATTAACTTTAATGGAACTGCTGGGATTTGGAGAAAACAGTGTATTGAAGATGCAGGTGGATGGGAGCATGATACATTGACTGAAGATTTAGATTTAAGTTATAGAGCACAAATTTTTGGTTGGAAATTCAAATATTGTGAACATGTAATTTCGCCTGCCGAATTACCAATAACAATGTCAGCACTTAAAAATCAACAACATAGATGGATGAAAGGTGGAGCTGAATGTTTCATTAAAATGTGGAAACGTTTATTGTTTGCGAAAAATGTAAAATTCATGGATAGAGTTCACGGTTTATCTCATTTGTTTAACTCATCATTGTTTCTATTTATATTAACCTTATCCATTTTAAGTTTACCAATACTTCACATTAAAGATAGTTTCTCTGATCTGAATTTCTTTATTCAATTTGGATCAATCTTTATTTCTAGTACACTATTCTTGATGTATTTTTATTGGTTATCATTCAGAGATAAATCAGGAAAAACATTCAAAGATTTAATCAAATTTATTGGTCGTTTTTTTCAATTCTTAATTATCTCAATGGGATTATCTTTGAGTAACACAGTAGCAGTAATAGAAGGGTATTTAGGAATTAAAAGCTCATTTGTTCGCACACCAAAATTCAACGTGTTGAAAAAAGGAGATGCGAAAAATAATAAATACGATAAAAAGAGTCTTTCTATCATCAATATTGGTGAAGGCATCTTAATGTGTGCATTTGCCTTTACAGCAATCAACAGAGCTTTATACGGTGATTTAGGAATGGTTCCATTTCACTTAATGTTAGCAATTGGATACGGATCAGTTTTCTTTTACACAATAGCTGAAATTACAGAATCGAATAACTAGTTGTTAGTAAATAGAAATTAGATTTTTAGACAATAAATTTTAGACAATTAAAAAATCAGAAATAAATATGGGTACTGTAAAACAAAAATCTGAACGAGTATTGAGTGATGATGAAATGTATGAGAATAAGATTTCTTTTGAAGAAAAATTTCAAAATGAAACATTGCGCCCTATAATAAAATCAAAACACGATTTAATTATTCAGATAGTTAGACATTATAACAAAAAGAAGTTAATTAAATTAAAAGACCTTTCTGTGAATGAAAGAAACAATTTTTTGAATATTGTTTTATTCAAAGAAACGCATTTCACAAATGAAATAAAAGGTGTTATAATCGGTAATTTTACAACTGAAGAATACTATGAATATCTTGAAATGGAAAAAGATATGAATAAACGAATTGTAAATATTATCAAAGAAAGATTGAAAACTAATTTATCAGAATTACTTTAAATAAATTTGAAATTTTGAGACGCGATAAACCGCGTCTCAAATTGTGTAATATCTTATAACCTTAAATCAAGACCCAATAAAGAATCTTAATTCAAGTATTTATATCATTTCTTTTTAGTTGCTGGCTTTTTCGCTACAACCGCTTTCTTTACAGGCGCTTTTTTAGCAACTACTTTTGTAACTACTTTGGCTGGAGCTTTTTTCTTGAATTTACTAACTGGTTGATTTTCAGATATATGCATGCATTCCTCCAAAGTTAAATTTTCAACAACAATATCTTTCGGTAATTTAAAATTATCTTTTCCAATTTTGAGGAAAGGACCCCAACGTCCAATCAATAATCGAACCTCTGTGTTTTCAGGAAATAGTTTTATTATTTTATCAATATCAGATTGGCGTTTCTCAAGAATAATTTCAATCGCTCTATCTAAATCAACAGACATCGGACTATCTTCTTTTGGTAAAGAAACAAATGCCTTCCCATGCTGTAAATAAGGTCCAAATCTCCCAACATTTGCTTTAAGTACTAACTCTTCAAATTCACCTAAAGTTCTAGGCAATTTGAAAAGTTCTAATACTTCTTCTAAAGTAATAGATCCGATTGATTGATTTTTTTGAAGAGATGCAAATTGTGGCTTTTCACCTTCTTCTATGTTTTCTTCACCAATTTGAGCCATTGGTCCAAATCGTCCAATTCTTACGATAATTCTTTTTCCACTCTCAGGATGAAAACCTAATTTTCTCTCTCCAGAAGCTCTTTCAGAATGTTCTAATGTATGTTCAACACTTAAATGAAAAGGTGTGTAAAAATCATGAATCATTTTTGTCCATTCAACCAGACCTTTTGCAATTTGATCGAACTCAGCTTCAACTTTTGCAGTGAAATTATAATCTAAAATTCTATCAAAATGTTCTGTCAAGAAATCTGTTACAACTACACCTATATCTGTAGGTGAAAGTTTGTTTTTTTCTTTACCGGTTATTTCAACTTTTGTTTCTTCTGAAATAGCCGAATTTTTCAATTCAAAATATTCGTATTTTCTTTCTAAACCTTCATTTTCTTTTTTCTCAACGTATCCACGTTTCTGAATTGTTGTAATCGTTGGTGCATACGTAGACGGACGACCAATACCTAATTCTTCTAATTTCTTCACCAATGAAGCTTCCACATAGCGAGGAGCTGCTCTTGAAAAACGTTGAGTTGCACGAATTACATCCTTTCCTAAACCTTCACCAACTGTTACAGTAGGCAATAAAGCAGTATCAGTCTCTTTTTCATCATCTTCGTCTTCATCTATTTTTGACTCTAAATATACACGTAAGAAACCATCAAAAATAATCACTTCACCTTTCGCTTGAAAAACATCTTCAAGTTTTGGAGAACCAATTTTTATAACCGTTCTTTCCAAATTAGCATGACTCATTTGAGAAGCAATCGAACGTTTCCAAATCAATTCATACAAACGAACTTCTTCGCTTTCACCTTCGATAGAATGCATTGAAAAATCAGTCGGACGTATCGCCTCGTGAGCTTCTTGTGCATTTTCATCTTTCGTTTTATATTTTGTAGGCTTAGAATATTCTTTTCCGTACGCCGAAATAATTTCTTTTTGTGCTCCATCAATTGCTGTTTCTGATAAATTCACAGAATCAGTTCTCATATAGGTAATTTTCCCCGCTTCATATAAACGTTGCGCTACCGACATTGTTCTTGTTACAGAAAAACCAAGTTTCAAACTCGCTTCTTGTTGTAATGTAGATGTTGTAAAAGGAGATGCAGGAGTTTTTGTAGCCGGTTTTTGAGTTACATCTAAAACTTCGAAATCTGTTGAATTACATTTATCTAAGAATGATTTAACCTCCTTATTATCTTTTAATTGGTGATTTAATTCTGCTTTAATTCTATCTTTTCCTTTTGAAAAAATGGCATTAACTCTAAAATAAGATTCAGAATTATGTAAATTAATTTCTTTTTCTCTGTCAACAATCAATCGAACAGCAACAGATTGAACCCTACCTGCAGACAAGCTTGGTCTAACTTTTTTCCATAAAACAGGAGAAAGTTCGAAACCTACTAATCGATCTAATATTCTTCTTGCTTGCTGCGCATTTACTAATTCTTGATTTATTTTTCTTGGATTCTCAATCGCTTTTGTAATTGCTGATTTAGTAATCTCATTAAAAGTAATTCTTTTGGTTTCTTTTTTAGCCAAATTCAACGACTCATATAAGTGCCATGAAATTGCCTCTCCCTCGCGGTCCTCGTCGGTAGCTAGCCATACAACTTCCGCTTCCTTTGCTAATTTTATCAATTCAGCAACAATTTGCTTTTTATCAGGGGAGACTTCGTAATTGGGTTGAAAATTATTTTCAATATCAATCGCTATACCTTTTTTAGCTAAATCACGAACGTGTCCATAACTCGATTTCACAACGAAATCTTTTCCTAAATAACCTTCTATAGTTTTAGCTTTAGCAGGGGACTCGACAATTACAAGATTTTTAGCCATTCTTCAATAATATTGATGATAATAATAGTATAGTGATTACAGAATAATTCACAAACGAGTTGCAAATTAAACATATTTTAAGTCAAAAACCAATGTGTTTTTCTTTATCATTTCAACTAATAAACGCAAATAATTGATAAACAAGACTTTAAAATCAACATAAAATAATGAAAGATAGTTGTCAATAGTCCATTTTTAAAAATTTTACGTAAAATCGACTTGAAATTAGATTCAATCATTGTTTAGAAAAGAAACAACTTTAGGAGATCATAATTAATAGGTATGATTCTTCAATTTTTAGAATTATTAACTAAAATTTCATCAATTTTAATCTGCCATTTTGACACCTCTCCCTATTTTTTATGTACATTTGGTATTCAATTGAAATAGAACAATGAGCGAAATTGAAAATGGAAATGTAAAAATGCACGATGAAAGCCGTCAAGGTGAAGCATTAAATAGTCCAGTAACAGTAAATTCAAACGGTAAAAAACTATACATTGAAAGTTATGGTTGTGCAATGAATTTCTCTGACAGTGAAGTTGTTGCTTCAATTATGGCAAATGATGGCTACACTACAACACGTAATGTAGAAGAAGCGGATGTGATTTTAGTAAACACGTGTTCCATTAGAGACAATGCTGAAGTAAGGGTGAAAAAACGACTTACAGATTTCAGAAAACATAAAAAAACAAATCCAAATTTAACGGTTGGAATCTTAGGCTGTATGGCTGAAAGATTAAAAAAATCTTTATTAGAAGATGAAAAATTAGTAGACATTGTTGCTGGTCCGGACTCTTACAGAGATTTACCAAATTTAGTTAGAGTAGTAGAAACTGGACAAAAAGCGGTAAATGTTTTGCTTTCTAGAGAGGAAACCTACGCAGACATCTCCCCTGTTCGTTTGGACCAAGGTGGCGTTTCTAGCTATGTAAGTATCATGCGTGGTTGCGACAATATGTGTTCATTCTGTGTAGTTCCTTTTACAAGAGGAAGAGAAAGATCCAGAGATCCAGAAACAATTTTACAAGAATGCAAAGATTTATTTATTGCGGGATATAGAGAAGTTACATTATTAGGTCAAAATGTGGATAGTTACCGTTGGAATTTATCAACCAAAGGAGAAATTAAAGACGAAACTTTACCCACAACTAATTTTGCACAATTATTAGAAATCGTTTCAACAGTTTCGCCAGATCTAAGAGTTCGTTTTTCAACATCTCATCCAAAAGATATGACAGACGAAGTGTTAGAAACAATAGCTCGACACGAAAACATTTGCCCTTATATTCACCTACCTGTTCAATCTGGAAGTTCGTCAATGTTAGAAAGAATGAACAGAGGATATACTAGAGAATGGTATCTGGACAGAATTGCAGCTATCACTAGAATTATTCCTGATTGTAGTATTTCAACAGATATAATTGTAGGTTTTTGTGGAGAAACGGAAGAAGAACATCAAGCAACATTGTCGTTAATTGAAGAAGTGAAATTCTGTTACGCATACATGTATACTTATTCAGAGCGACCGAAAACATTAGCTGAAAGAAAATTTAAAGACGACATTCCTGAAACATTAAAATCAAGCAGACTTACAGAAGTTATTGATAAACAAAGATCTAACTCATTAATATTAAATCAAAACAGAATTGGCAGAATTTCAAAAGTATTAATCGAAGGATTTTCAAAAAAATCAATGGATGATATGAGCGGTAGAGACGAAAGAAATTCTGTAGTTGTTTTCCCTAAGGGCGATTTTGATAAAGGTCAATATGTTTTGGTTGAAATAAAAAGTTGCACTTCCTCAACTCTTATTGGAGAAGTAGTTGAAGTTTGTAAACCTCACTTAGCATAAAATTAATTCGAAATGAACTTACAACAAGTAAAACAACGTTTTGGAATCATTGGTAATGCACCTCTTTTAAACAGAGCATTAGAGGTTGCTATTCAAGTTGCTACGACTGATATTTCTATTTTAGTAACTGGGGAAAGTGGTACAGGAAAAGAAATTATCCCTCAAGTAATCCATCAATTAAGTGCAAGAAAACACGGAGAATACATTGCTGTAAACTGTGGAGCAATTCCTGAAGGCACAATAGATTCTGAATTATTTGGGCATGAAAAAGGTTCATTTACAGGAGCAAGTGGTAGTAGACAAGGATATTTTGAAGTAGCGAATAATGGAACAATATTCTTGGATGAAGTTGCGGAATTACCAATGCAAACCCAAGTTCGACTGCTTAGAGTTTTAGAAACAGGGGAATTTATTCGTGTCGGAGCTTCAAAACCAATTAAAACAAATGTTAGAGTTGTTGCAGCGACAAATGAAAACATGCAAAAAGCAATTTCTTCAGGTAAATTTAGAGAAGACTTATTTTATCGTTTGAATATAATTCCAATTTCATTACCCCCTTTACGGAACAGGAAAGAAGATATACATTTGATATTTAGGAAGTTCGCCAGTGATTTTGCAGATAAATATAAAATGCCCGCAATTCGATTAACACCAGATGGTGCAGAAACATTAACGAATTATAAATGGCCAGGAAACATACGTCAATTAAGGAATTTAGTAGAGCAAGTATCTGTTATTGAGACTGAAAGAGAAATTGATGGATTTAAATTAGCTTCATATTTACCAAAAGAAGACGAAACTTCCCCTCAGGTAGTAGACTCAAAATCAAATGATTCCTTTTCAGAACGAGAACTAATGTATAAGTTTTTATTCGACATGAAAAAAGATTTGGGCGAATTAAAAAAATTAGTCTTAGAATTAATTGGTCAAAATGGAGAACTCTCTTTAAATACAGATCAATCAGAAATGGTGAATCGACTGTATAAAGAAATCAATACTCCAAGCAGTACGTTGTTATTGACAAATACAACTTCTGAAAAAAAATCTGAACCTGAGAAAGAATACCATCGTGAAGAAACGGTAGATATTGAAATTCACGAAGAAGTTGAAGAATCATTATCTTTGGAAGATCGAGAAAAAGAATTGATTCAAAAAGCGTTGGAGAAACACAAAGGTAAACGCAAGTATGCATCCGAAGAACTTGGGATTTCAGAACGAACCCTGTATAGAAAGATAAAAGAATATAATTTAACGGACTGATAATGAAGCAACTTTTAATTCTCATTCTTCTGATATCGTTAACTTCATGTTGGCCAAAAAGTGTTTCGTTTACAGACGCTGGATCAATGCCTGTGGAATGGAAAACTTTTTCTGTTAAAACTTTAGAGATTATAGCTCCGAATGCTCCTGTGAGTTATGCTCCTACTCTTTCTGAAAAAATAAAAGACGGAATTCAAAATAACACACGTTTACTTCTTAATCCAAAATCAGGTGCAGGTGAAGTTTCTGTCGAAGGAATTGTTAATAGCTATACAATTACGCCGATGGCAATTCAACCTGGAGATAATGCAGCGAAAAACAGACTTGAAATTTCAGTAACCTTTACTATTTTCGTAACGAAACCAACAGAAGATAAAATGATTTTTAATAGTACCCGATTTGTAGATTATGATGTTTCGACGGATTTTTCATCGAATGAAAGTCAATTATTAGAAGAAATTAATAAACAAGTTGTTCAAGATGTAATAAATAAACTATTTTCGAACTGGTAATGATGAATCTTGAAGAAATAGGGAAAAGTATAAGTTCTCCGAATTTATTAAAATCGGCTGATATTGAACCGTTAAGATTATTGACGGAAAAATATCCATTTGCGCAGGCTTTTTCTCTTTTATATTTAAAAGCATTGTCTTTAAATAATGACATTCGCTTTGATGAAGAACTTCAAAAACACGCTTATAAAATAACGGATAGAGTTAGATTATACGAGTTGATGAATAATTCGAAAAAAGAAATTGAGAAAGAAATTGAGGTTGAGGTTGAGGTTGAAGTAGAAGCTATAGTTAAGATTGAAGCTGAAGTAGAAGTAGAGGTTGAGTTTGAAGCTGAGATTGAAGCTGAGATTGAAACTGAAGTAGAAGCTGAAGTAGACGCTGAAGTTGAGATTGAAGCTGATGTAGAAGTTGAGATTGAAGTAGAAGTAGAAGTTGAGATTGAGGTAGAAAACTACATAATTAGAGAGCCATTAATTATTGAAGAAATTACAGATACAATTCCTGAACCTATAGTAGAGCTATCAATTCAACCAATAGTACAAACAATAATCATTGAATTAGATACTGTAATTCCTGAGATTGAAATTAACGAAGAAGAAGAAGAATTTACTCCAGTTGATGTACAATCGATAATTAAACGAGTTCACGAAATCATCGAAGAAGAAGCAGTAGAAAAAGTACCTCCTGTTTCATCTGAAGATGAAATTCCTGTTGAATTTGAATTGATCAATCATTCTACAATCCCTGATTTAATTCTTGACAAAGTATTACCTGAGACGTATTCTTCTGATTTTAAAGTACATTCTTTTAAACCTGAAATCGAAAAAGAAGTTAAGATTGAGAATGAAGTTAAGATTGAAACTGAAATTGAAATTGAGGATTTAGCGCTACCCAAAAGAGCATTTTCATCTTGGTTAAAATCAAATTCTGCTTCTAAGATTGATGAAATAACTGAAATTAAAGAACCTATTTTAGAGCTTGAAGAGGCTGAAATCGACAAAATAACTCCTGAAATTGAAAAAGTTGAAGAAAAAATAGAAGAAATTTCAACTCTTGAAGACTCCGAAGAAAAAGAAGAATTAAAAGTTAAAATCGAATCAATTGTCGACAGCTTCATAGAAAAAGAGCCCTCAATATCAAGAACTCAAAAGACTCATAATCAAGAAAATAAGCCTAAAATAGAGTTCTACTCCCCTATTAAAAAAGGAAAGAGTAGTTTAGATGAAACAAGCTTACCAGTTAGTGAAACTTTAGCTAAAATATTCGCCGCTCAGGGTAATTATCCAAAAGCAATTTACGCATATGAACAATTAATGTTGATTAATCCAGAAAAAAAGATTTTCTTTGCAACTCAAATTGAAGAATTAACAAAAAAATTAAACTCATAATACAATGGTAACTTTATTATCTTTCATTATTATTTTAGCAAGTATCTTATTAATAGTTGTTGTTTTTGTACAAAATCCAAAAGGTGGTGGTTTAAGTTCTGATTTCGGAGCTGCTCAACAATTAGGAGGAGTTAAAAAAACAAATGACTTCATTGAAAAAGCTACATGGTCATTAGCAGGTACAATTATGGTAGTAAGTATTATTCTTACAATTAAAATGAAACCAGCTGAAGTTAAAATGGAAGCTCCAGCAGAAACAGAACAACCAGCAGGTCAAGCTCCTCAAGGAGGTGAGCAACCAGCTCAAAAATAATAGAGTTTTAAACTCAATTTAAAAATGTCAGTATGTCAGCATACTGACATTTTTTTATGCCTTTTTTTTATAAATACGTAAAAATGTCGGAAACGATTGAATGGCATAAAATTGGTGTAAAAAGAATCGTAAAATTTAAATTAAAAAAAATAAATATGTCGATATCATTCAAACCTTTAGCAGACAGAGTTCTTATAGAGCCAATCGCTGCAGAGCAAAAAACAGCAAGTGGAATCTATATTCCAGACACTGCAAAAGAAAAACCTTTACAAGGTACAATTATCGCTTCAGGAACAGGTAAAGTAGATGAACCAATGACAGTTAAAGTTGGTGACAACGTACTTTTCGGTCAATATTCTGGAACTGAAATTAAATTAGAAGGTAAAACGTTTTTAATCATGCGTGAAGCTGATATTTACGGTGTACTTTAAAACAGTTAGCACATTACATACAATGTATTAACGTTAGAGAACTTACAGTAAAGACATTGAACGCAATGTCTCAACAACAATCAATAAAAAACAAGATGGCAAAGGAAATATATTTTGACGTAGAGGCTCGTGAAAAGCTTAAAAGAGGTGTTGATGCATTAGCAAATGCAGTAAAAGTAACATTAGGACCAAAAGGAAGAAATGTTGTAATCGGTAAAAAGTTTGGTGCACCACAAATCACAAAAGATGGTGTTTCAGTTGCAAAAGAAATCGAATTGAAAGATCCTATCGAAAACATGGGAGCTCAAATGGTGAAAGAAGTTGCTTCAAAAACAGCTGATATTGCTGGAGACGGAACAACTACAGCGACAGTTTTGGCACAAGCTATTATTGGAGCAGGTATGAAAAATGTTGCTGCTGGAGCAAATCCAATGGATTTAAAAAGAGGAATTGACAAAGCAGTAATCGAAGTTGTAAAAAACTTAAAAGCGCTTTCTAAAGAAGTTGGTTCTGATAATGATAAAATCAAACAAATTGCTACTATCTCAGCTAACAATGATGAAACAATAGGTTCATTAATTGCTCAAGCTATGAAAGTAGTTGGAAATGATGGTGTAATCACAGTTGAAGAAGCGAAAGGAACTGAAACAGAAGTTAAAACTGTTGAAGGAATGCAATTTGACAGAGGGTATTTATCTCCTTACTTCGTTACCAATGCGGATAAAATGATCGTTGAAATGGAAAACCCATTGATTTTGATCTACGATAAAAAGATTTCTAATATGAAGGACTTACTTCCTATTTTAGAACCAGTTGTTCAAGCAGGTAAATCTTTGTTAATTATCGCAGAAGATGTTGACAATGAGGCTTTAGCAACATTGGTAATCAATCGTATTCGTGGTTCATTGAAAGTTGCTGCTGTTAAAGCACCAGGTTTTGGAGATAGAAGAAAAGCAATGTTAGAAGACATCGCAATTTTAACAGGTGGACAAGTAGTTTCTGAAGAAAGAGGTTTAACTCTTGAAAACGCAACTATTGACATGTTAGGTACTGCTGTTAAAATCGAAATTGATAAAGACAATACGACTGTTATCAATGGAGCTGGAGCGAAAGAAGATATTCAGGTTCGTATCGGACAAATCAAAGCTCAAATTGAGACTACAACTTCAGATTACGATAAAGAAAAATTACAAGAACGTTTAGCTAAATTGGCTGGTGGTGTTGCTGTACTTTACGTAGGAGCTGCAACAGAAGTTGAAATGAAGGAGAAAAAAGACAGAGTTGACGATGCTTTAGCTGCTACAAGAGCTGCAGTTGAAGAAGGAATTGTACCTGGTGGTGGAGTTGCTTTAATTCGTTGTATCTCTTCTTTAGAAAACTTAAAAGGTGCTAACGAAGATGAAAATACTGGGATTGCTATTATTCGTCGTGCGGTTGAAGAACCACTTCGTCAAATCATTGCAAATGCAGGAGAAGAAGGTGCTGTAATTGTAAGAAAAGTATTGGAAGGAAAAGATGATTTCGGATTCAATGCGCGAACAGAAGTGTTTGAAAACTTATATGCAGCTGGTGTAATTGACCCTACGAAAGTTACACGTATTGCTATTGAGAACGCAGCTTCAATTGCTTCAATGTTATTAACTACAGAATGTGTTATCACAGATTCTCCTGAAGAAAATATGGCTGGCATGGGAATGCCAGGTGGTATGCCAGGCGGAATGGGTGGTATGATGTAAGAAATAAGATGCTGCTTCGGTGGTATCTTTTCTCGGTCCCTCTTCCCGATATTACTCGGATAGAAAGGAACGTTACTATATATAAGGCGAGATTATCTTTTGATAGTCTCGCTTTTTTTATTCCTTTAAAATTTAACAATCTTATAACAATTGATTTTGCTATCCTTATTTTCATTATTCATAAATTTGTCTTGTAATATAGATTTAAAGTTACTTTATGAAAAAGCAGTTTATATCTTGTCTATTTTGTTTAATGACAGTATGCCTTTTGTTTACTGGTTTCACGCATTCGCTTTTTCATAGCTTTCAAAATTTCCATTTTTCAACAAAAAAAACAAAAAAAACAATTCATCTGAAAATTGAAAAATATCAAATTGCAGTAATTGAAATGGAAGAGGAAGACGATGAATTATTAATGCAAAATCATTTTTCAGTTCCTCCAACAAATCCATCAATTGTTTTTGCACTACAACAAGCTACCTTTCAAAACACTACTTGTTCTAAACAGCATTTTTACAAAAACTTTCACAATGAAATTTCTATTCCACTTTGGCTTGAAACACTTCAAATTATAATTTGATTCAAGAGATTTTATATATGATTTTAACTAAAATCATACAATTCTATCGAATGACTGTTTAAACAAAGACGAAAATGAAAACTCAAAACACCTTTAATGAACATGAATTAATTCAAAAATTAATTCATTTTTTACCGGATCAAGCACCATTAAAAGATTTTATTACTCAAAATAGACTTATTTCTTTTCAAGAAAAAACATTCCACGAAGCAATGAAATATGCTTCAAAAATTTTCGGATACAAAGTCTATCTTTCTCTAAAAGATTATAGAGAACTATATGCTAATCATAAAATTGACAAAGAAGTTCTACTACAAGTAATTGAGAATAGAAAAGGACCAGATCAATCAGAACTTTGGTTAAACAAACTTTTATTTCAAGAAGATTTAATCGAAAAAAATAAAAGAATTGGAAAATTAAGATCAAAATGGAAAAGTGAATTTCGTGTTGATTTAGATACAATTGTTCATCCCAACTTATTTAAAATAATCTGTAGTTATTTAGATCAAGGCATTTCAATTTGGAACTTTCCAACTGCTGATTTAGGACTATTATCTTCGATTAAAGAATTAGAAAAAAATAGCTTCTCAAGTTTCTTCAAATCAAAAAGAGTAAAACAATTGTTGTTAGATAATACTTGTGAAATCGGTTACTTATTAAGTCTACTTGTAGGTGATGAGAATATGTTTGAGCAGTATCTTTTTGATCAACAATTCGAACATCCAGGATGGTCGGGAATAGTAGCTGTTATTGAACGTAAACCACAAGCTTTATTAGACCCAAAAAAAATAACCTTAAAAGATTTTATCATATTAGAGTTATTATTAGAAATTGACGCTTTAGATAATAACCTCGGAAAAATATGGTCACCATTAAGTTGTGAAATTAAAAATAAAACATTTAATTTATTCGAAGAAATTAAAAATACAGTACACGATGATTTAAATGCAATTTGGCAAGAAGCGTATGAATTTTCTTTTTACGATCAAGTTTTAGGGGCTATAAAGCTTGAAGATAAAACCGAAGCTTCTACAGAAATTTCATTTCAATCGTTCTTCTGTATCGATGACAGAGAATGTTCTATTAGACGTCACATTGAAGCAATAGATCCTTCTTGTAGAACTTACGGTACACCAGGGCATTTCAATGTAGAATTGTTTTTTCAACCTGAACACGGAAAATTCTATACAAAAGTTTGTCCTGCACCTATTACCCCAAAATTTTTAGTGAAAGAAATTGAAAATTCAACGAAACGAAAAAATGAAATTCACTTTAAAGATCAAACAAATTCATTATTCATAGGTTGGTTATTTACACATACTCTTGGCTTTTGGTCTGGATTTAAATTAATGTTAAATATTTTTAGTCCACGCGAAAGTTCATTGATGGTTTCATCGTTTCAACACATGGATAAAAATTCAAAATTATCAATTGAAAACACCAATCCAAACGACAAAGAAGGTGAATTACAAATTGGCTTTTCAATTGATGAAATGACCGATAGATTAGAAGGACTATTAAAAAGCACTGGACTCGTTTCAGATTTTGCACCCATAATATACTCTATAGGGCACGGATCTAGTAGTATAAATAACACTCATTATGCCGTTTATGATTGTGGGGCTTGCTCAGGAAGACCTGGGTCTGTAAATGCTCGAGCAATTAGCTACATGGGAAATCATAAAATTGTACGTGATAAACTTGCATTAAGAGGAATAATTATTCCTGAATCTACTCAATTTGTAGGTGGTCTACACGATACTTCTAGAGATGAAATATTATTTTACGATTTAGAAATATTAAACGAAAAAAATAAAATTGCACATGTAACAAACGAAAGAAATTTTAATCTTTCTCTAGATAATAATGCAAAAGAAAGGTCTAGAAGATTTTTATTAATTGACACTCATAAAAGCGCAAAAAGTATTCATGAAAAAGTTAGAAAGCGTTCAGTTACATGGTACGAACCTAGACCTGAATTAACACATTGTGGAAATGCAATATGTATTGTTGGTAGTAGAATATTATCTAAAGGTTTATTTTTAGATAGACGTTCATTTTTGAATTCTTATAATTATAAAATTGACCCTGAAGGAAAATATCTATTAAATATTCTAAACGCAATTGCTCCTGTTTGTGGTGGTATTAATTTAGAATATTATTTTTCAAGAGTTGACAATCACATTTTGGGAGCAGGAACAAAACTACCTCATAATGTGATGGGATTATTTGGTGTTGCAAATGGAATTGAAGGGGATTTAAGAACTGGGCTTCCAAATCAAATGGTAGATATTCACGAACCATTGCGATTAATGGCAATTGTTGAACATTATCCTGAAATAATTTTGGAAACCATCAAGAAAAACCCTTCAACCTACGAATGGTTTAATAATGAATGGGTTAGATTAATAGCAATTCATCCAGAAACTGGTGTATTTTACACATTACAAAATGGGGGATTTGTACACTACTCCCCTATTACAAAAAAAGTGACGAATGTTGACAACATCATGAAACTTGTAGAATCAAGTCATGACCCTCTTTCTATTCAACTAATTAAAAAAAAGTAAGACATGGAAATTTATATAATGGAATCATTTATTAAAGCTTTTATCCTTACATCGTTTATAGGATTTATAATAAGCTTATTGATTCCCAAAAAGAATGAGAAAATAGTATCGTTTGTATCTTATGGAACAATTGGCCTTCAACTAATCGGAACAATCTTTTTCTTAGGATATTGGATTTAAAATGGGCTTCCTGAAATTAACATGAAAGAATTCTCCATTTTTCAAGCGAAAGGTTATGACTTTTACATCGATTTATTTTTTGATAAAATTAGTGCTACTTACTTAATAATAGGCGTATTACTTACATTTTTAATCACAGTATATAGCCGCTATTATTTACATAAGGAACCTGGATATAAACGTTTCTTCAGTATCCTTTTATTCTTTTATTTGGGTTATAACATTATCATTTTCTCAGGTAATCTTGAAACATTATTCATCGGATGGGAAATTTTAGGAATCTCATCATTCTTATTAATCGCCTTCTATAGAGACCGTTACCTTCCTGTTAAAAATGCAGTAAAAGTATTTTCAATATACAGAATTGGTGACGTTGGATTAATTTTAGCAATGTGGTTAAGTCACCATTTGTGGCATCAAAATATTTCATTCCATGATTTAGAAAATGCAGTTCAAGTAAACGAACACATAGCTAATCATAGTTTTATGGGGATATTTATCGCTCTCTTAATCTATATGTCAGCTGCAGCAAAATCGGCACAATTACCATTTTCATCGTGGCTACCTAGAGCAATGGAAGGTCCAACTCCTTCAAGTGCAATATTTTACGGGTCTCTTTCGATTCATATTGGAGCATTTATCATGTTGAGAACTTTTCACTTTTGGGAATTTCAAACTTCATTTAGAATATTCGTAGTAATTATTGGGCTCTTAACAAGTGTAATGGCACTATTAACAGCTAGAGTTCAATCAACCGTGAAAAGTCAAGTCGCCTATTCTTCAATTGCGCAGATTGGATTAATTTTCATAGAAATTGCTTTAGGACTTGAATCGTTAGCATTGGTTCACATTGCTGGAAATGCATTTTTAAGAATGTATCAATTATTAGTGTCTCCTTCTATAGTGAGTTATAAAATAAGAGAACAATTTTATAATTTCATACCGCGACATAAAACGATTGAGGATGGTTTCCCTAAAAAATTAGAATACACTTTATATATACTAAGCTTAAAAGAGTGGAATTTAGATTCATTAATGTACACTATTCTTTGGAATCCATTAAAAAAAATAGGAAAACGATTAAATTTCCTTTCATTTAAAAATGTATATTTCTTCTTCACCATGATTTTTATAATTGGAATTCTATTTATTTATTTCAAAGACAGATTACCTTCAAAAATTCTACATTTATTACCTACTATTTTTTCTTTTATTGGATTATTAGCAATCATAAAAGGATTTACAGAAAGATCAAGTGTTCGTTTAAGTTGGAGTTTAATTTTAATCAATCATTTTACTACAGTATTAGCAATTTCTTTCAATGAGAATTTTGACACTTCCCATATTTGGTGGTATATTAGCGGAGTAATTATTTCTGGAATTATAGGCTATGCTTGCATTCAACGTCTTCGAAATTTAGAATCTTGGATTAGTTTGGATAAATTCTATGGACACTCATACGAACATCCCAAAATTGCTTTTTTATTTTTATTAGCATGTTTGGGAATATCAGGATTTCCAATTAGCCCAACTTTCATCGGAGAAGATTTAATTTTTTCTCACATAAATGAAAACCAATTCTTTTTAGCTTTTTTTATAGCTTTAAGTTTTGTATTAAATGGATTAACAGTAATAAGAATTTATGCACGAATATTCTTAGGACCAAACTTAAAAAAATTCCAAGGTAACACGCAGCGAGCTGCTTGAAACAAACTTTTAATATAAAACAACATTAGAAAATATGAAAATTAATAATTTAAAAAATATTCCCAAAGATGGCTTTGCTGGTTTAAAAGAAAACTTCAGCAATGATGCTTTATCAGGTTTCTTAGTTTTTTTATTAGCTCTTCCTTTGAGTCTAGGAATCGCAAAAGCAAGTGAGTTTCCAGCGATTTATGGTTTAATTACCGCTATGATTGGGGGAGTTATTGTAAGTTTCATCGCAGGGTCAAAATTAACAATCAAAGGACCAGCAGCTGGATTAATCGTAATTGTTGCTGGATCAGTTTCCGAATTAGGAAATGGGGATGCTGATTTAGGTTGGAAACTAGCTCTCGGAGCAATCGCAATTGCAGGAGTTTGTCAGATTTTATTTGGAATATTTAAATTTGGGAAACTGAATGACTTTTTTCCTCTTTCTGCAGTGCATGGAATGCTTGCTGCAATTGGAATTATTATTATTAGTAAACAAATTCATATTTTAGCTGGCGTAACTCCTATCACAGAAACAGGAAAATCTATGGTTGAACCTTTGGACTTATTAGAATTGATTCCTACAACATTACAACACTTTTTTCTTCATGCAAATGTTGCTTTTGTTGGTCTAATCAGTTTA
>Ga0105053_10003509_pt1 | contig 23807 bp, 24 predicted proteins | sample BON01_FD_78093 | JGI IMG/M metagenome (GOLD analysis project Ga0105053, IMG submission 78093) | Freshwater microbial communities from Lake Bonney liftoff mats and glacier meltwater in Antarctica - BON-01 | ecosystem: Environmental > Aquatic > Freshwater > Ice > Glacier meltwater | place: Lake...
CCATAGGGCGACTGGCCGACCAAATCTGGTCTTATTGGCAAATCTTCAAGGTTAGTCACCCCTCAAGATTAGCGACTCGACTCAAAGAAGAGCCACTCAGGGAAGAGCTATTTGCTGGCCCGGGGTTAATTCAACGGTCTCAAGTGCGTTGATCATTACGACCCTAGCAATCCAGTCCCTTGGGTCCTGAGATGGCGCGTACTTAGTAGCTAGACCCCAAAGAGAGTCGCCTGACTGAACAGTTACGAATTCCAGGGTGGCACCTGGGGCGCTTCCGGCGAACGAGCCGGTGATTCCAAAGATGCTGATTCCAAAACTAAGAGCAAGAATTACAACAGCGCGAACCAAACGTCTCGGGTTGGTAAGCCTGTAGGTTCCAAGAACTGACATGTTGTACCCCTTCCGCTCGAATACTTGTTTCGAACATTTGTTCTAAGTTTAGGCAAAAATCTGAAAAGTGCAAGTGCTTATGCAAAACTTGTCCAGTTTTATCGAAAATGTGTTTGGTATTTGCCACAAATACGAATACAGTTTCGATAAAGGTAGTAAACAACTACCCTCAGACATTTTGCAGAAGGGGCAGGTATGGACACCTCAAACTTGACCGATGTTCAGCAACGAATCCTTTCCGTAATCGCCGAATCCATGGCTGGACGCAATTACGCTCCATCGATGAGGGAAATTGGTGAGTCTGTCGGATTGTCCTCGACCGCGAGTGTCTCTCACCAACTCAACAAGCTCGAACTTCTAGGATTCATAAGCCGAGACCCTAGGCGTCCACGAACAATCGACCTGTTGGGGCTTGAACCAGCCGGTGAGAATTACCCCGATGCTGCAATGGTTCCTCTTGTCGGGCGCATCGCTGCCGGAGTCCCGATAACCGCAGAACAGAACGTGGAAGATGTCTTCGCGCTCCCCCGCCAACTCGTGGGACAAGGAGACTTGTTTTTGCTAAAGGTAGTCGGGGAATCCATGATTGACGCAGCGATCTGCGACGGTGACTGGGTGGTGGTACGTCAGCAGCAAACCGCCGAAAACGGCGACATTGTTGCTGCGATGCTGGAAGAAGAGGCGACAGTGAAGACTTTCAAGCAGCGCGACGGCAACACCTGGTTGCTTCCACGAAACTCGGCATTTGAACCGATCCCCGGTGACCATGCCGTCATTCTCGGCAAGGTAGTGGCGGTTCTTAGGGCCGTTTAGGAAGACTGAATAGGTCAGCGGCTAAGTCTTCGCGCACCAAGGCTTTGATCTTCGTGCCACCATCTACGTATTCAATGTGGTGTACTTTTCCAGCCTCGTGAATTTTAGAAACCAGATCCCCACGGTCATAAGGAATCAGCCCATCGAAGAGGACCTCTGGTCTTGGCAGTGCGGCTGCAATCGCGGATTCGAGTTCAGCAATCCCGAGACCGGTTCTCGCTGATACCAAAAAAGCCCCGGGGGCAAGACCGCGAAGCCGAACGTGCTCTTCTTCGGAAACTAGATCTGCTTTGTTGAAAACAATCAACTCGTCAATCGCCGATGCGTCGACTTCAGCTATCACCTTGCGAACAGTTTGAATTTGGCCGAGTGGATCAGGGTCGGTTGCATCCACCACGTGAACAATCAGATCGGCTCCCGCAATTTCCTCAAGAGTCGACCTGAAGGCCTCAACCAACTGGTGAGGCAGTGACCTAACAAAACCGACAGTGTCTGCGAGTGTGTAAGTTCTGCCGTCTGGAGTCTCGTGTCTTCTTATTGTTGGATCAAGAGTCGCAAACAGCGCATTTTGAACCAGCACACCCGCTTTGGTAAAGCGGTTTAGCAGCGATGACTTTCCGGCATTTGTATAACCAGCGATTGCGACCTGCGGAACCCGAGCCTTTTCCCGCTTCAGTCGCTTGGTGTCCCGAGCGCTCTTCATTAGGGAAATTTCACGGCGCAATTTGGCCATTTTGGTATTAATGCGACGTCTATCTAGCTCAATCTTTGTTTCACCTGGACCACGCGAACCGATTCCCACACCACCGGCAGCCTGGCCACCGGCCTGCCTGGACATTGATTCACCCCAACCACGCAACCTTGGAAGTAGGTACTCAAGCTGAGCAAGCTCCACCTGGGCCTTTCCCTCTTTGCTCTTGGCGTGCTGGGCGAAAATATCAAGAATGATCGCCGTGCGGTCGACAACCTTTACCTTCACAATGTCTTCAAGAGTTCGTCGCTGCGAAGGAGCAAGCTCGGCATCGGCTATTACCGTGTCAGCACCGACTTCCTTAACTAGTTCGCGAAGCTCCTCGGCTTTTCCTTTTCCAAAGTAACTCGCGGGATCCGGTTTTGCTCGACGCTGCAAGAGCCCGTCTAGCACCTCAGCGCCGGCTGTTTCTGCGAGTGCAGCTAGCTCCCGAAGAGAGTTCTCGGCACCAGTTACGGTTCCAGTGCCCCAAACACCAATCAAGACCACCTTCTCTAGACGAAGTTGACGATACTCAACCTCCGTTACGTCCTCGAGCTCAGTGGAGAGTCCTGGCACTCTCCTGAGCGAAGCACGTTCCTCAAGGTCAAGCTGGTCACCGTCATACTCTGACGCGGGCGCCAGCGAACCACGGCGCAAAATTCGGTCGATAGTAGATTCAGGTTCCATTGTTGTTTAAGACTAAGCCTGTATTAGGTTTATAGCATGCCGCAGGAGCACTATTTCAGCTCAGAGCCGACAACGAAGAAAAAAGAAACTGAGATTTCTTTTGAAGTTGGCGGTGCCAAATTCGACATGGCTGCGGCAAGCGGCACATTCAGTTCAACAAAACTAGACCCCGGCACCAAGGTGCTTCTTTCGCAAACTGCGCTATTCCCCAAAGATGGAAACGTTCTTGATCTTGGCTGCGGCTGGGGTCCAATCGGGATTGTCATAGCTGCGCTCTGCCCCGAGACAAAAGTCCGCGCTGTCGACATCAACCAGCGCAGCATCGAACAAACCCAAGCCAACGCCGATCGAATTGGACTTTCGAATTTCAGCACTCATCTGGCGGAAGACCTTCCCAATGACGTGAAATTTGCTGCCATCTGGTCAAACCCACCGATACGCATCGGCAAAGTTGCACTGCACGAACTTCTCAAAAACTACCTTCCTCGCCTAGAAGAAGGCGGTAAGGCTTATCTTGTGGTTCAAAAGAATTTAGGGGCAGACTCACTCGTGCGCTGGTTAGCCGAAGAATTCAAGGATCACGAAGTTTCCAGAGTTGGAACCGCAAAGACCTATCGAGTGATCGAAGTTGCTAGTCCTGCCAAGTCCCAGAGTAAGTAAGGACAGCCGGACCGCTTATTGAGACGTGTTCGCCGTCTTCGGTTGGAAACATCCTGACCGCAACTTCGCCCCCTGGCACTTTTACCTTCCAGAAGTTTTGCGTTCCCCCGGCCCAATGCCGTATCGCAATTGCTGCTGCCGCTATCCCGGTGCCGCAGCTCATAGTCTCCCCCGAGCCACGTTCGTGGACCCTCATGGTTAGCCCAGCAACACCCTTTGAGATCAGAGGCTCATCCAAAACCACAAATTCGACGTTGGCCCCGTTTTCTGCAACTGGCTCAAGGATGGGGGGCCTGGAAAGCTCTAGTCCCTCTAATTCCTCAAGGTCAGCCAGCGCCACCACAACGTGAGGGTTACCGACATTGACAGAAAGGCCAGGTCTAGACACCTGGAGGCCTTGAGCGCTCACAAGTGTTTGGTCATCCCCAGCGGAGAACAAACCAAGGTCAACTGCAAAACCGTTGACGGTTGCGGTTAGGTCTTTGATGCCACTTCTGGTTGCGACAGGCAGCGTGCTGCCATCGGTAAGAGTGGCTAGTTCATTTTCGAGTAAGTATCTAGCGAAAACCCGAATCCCATTTCCACACATCTCTGACTTAGATCCATCGGAGTTTCTGTAGTCCATGAACCAAATAGCATCTGGCTCAGAATCTAAAAGTTCGGCGACCTCGGGGTCTTTGGTAGTGGGCTTGACAATGATTAGCCCATCGGCACCAATACCAAAGTGCCGGTCACACATTGCGGCAACCTGTTGGTCGCTGAGGTCGATCTGTCCAGCACGATCCAAGACCAGAATGAAGTCGTTGCCTGTGCCGTGTCCTTTGGTGAATTCAACTGTCATGCCTCAAGCCTAATTCGCTCAAGCGCACTGTCTAACAACTCTGGCGAGTCCGACAACCAATGGGTGCGCTTATCCCTTCTAAACCAGGACATTTGCCTTCTGGCGTATCGGTTTGTCAACTGAACGGTTTCCTCGATTGCCAATGCTTCAATGGTAGCCCCAGATATTTGCTGAAAGGCCTGCTGATAACCGATGGCAGCTCGAGCAGTTTTTGAAAGTGGATTTTCGCTTTCCAATAGTCGTGTTGCTTCATCAATTAGTCCCTGTTCCCACATGTCACTGACTCGTTGGCTGATGCGAGACTTCAGAATCTGCCTGTCAACAGAAATACCTATTGTCAGTGTGGGGACAAGGTACTCAGGCTCTGGGAGGGTCGACATAAATGGCAGACCCGTGATCTGAATCACCTCAAGAGCCCTGATGACTTTCCGAACGTTGTTGCTATGTATCTTTAGTGCCGACTCAGGATCGAGAATCTGAAGTTGCCTGTGCATCTCTAGATTGCCAACAGCTTCGGCCTGCGACTCAAGCTGGTCTCTAACGGCCTTATCTGTCGGCGCAAAGTCAAAATGATCAAGGGCTGCCGCAAGGTAGAACATGCTCCCACCAACAAACACCGGCAACTTTCCTCGGCCTCTAATTTCACTTGCCGTATTGTTTGCCAACTTGCTGTACTCGGCAGCGGTCATTTCCGCACTGGGTTCAATCGCGTCAATCAGGTGATGCGGAATCCCCCGTCGCTGATCCACGGGTAATTTGGCGGTGCCGATGTCCATGCCCTTATAAAGCTGCATCGCATCCGCATTGATTATTTCGGCAGAATGACCCAGCTTTTCCAGGGCCTCGACCACAGACAAAGCCAGTCTGGACTTGCCCGAAGCAGTTGGGCCAACTATCGCTAGGGTGCTAAACCCCACTTTTGACTCTAAACGGCAAACCCAATGAAACTTTAGGCTCTCCTTGACCCGAAACCCCGCAGCTCTCAAGCTGACGACGGTCATAGGCGTCACCACCGGCGGTTCTACGAACCTCGTAGAGCCCTCCCGGCTCATAGTCAGCTACCAAGAAATAAGGCGCTGCCCTGGTGATTCTTAGCTTTACCGCGTCACCGGGACGGGGAACGACAGCGCCTTCCGGAACATCAAAGTGAACAAGCCTGTTGTCTCTTGCTCTTCCAGTCAAGCGATTGGTCTGGGAATCCTTGCGACCCGGATCAGCGGACGCCAGCACCTCAACTTCGGTTCCAACCAACGGCTTATTTTCCTCCCAAGAAACTTCGTTCACCACTTCTAGTAGACGTTCATATCTTTCCTGAACCACTTCCTTTGGAAGCTGGTCAGCCATCTCGGCCGCCGGCGTACCGGGGCGCTTGGAATATTGATAGGTAAACGAAGAAGCAAACCTGGATTTTCTAACGACAGCTATCGTGTCGAGGAAATCTTGCTCAGTCTCACCTGGAAAGCCCACGATTATGTCCGTGGTGATTGCCGCCTCTGGCATAACCTCGCGAACACGATCCAGAATCCCTAAGTACTTAGAAGCCCGGTAGCTGCGCTTCATATCCTTGAGGATCTTGTCCGAACCTGACTGCAGTGGCATGTGAAGTTGAGGCATAACGTTGTCAGTTTCGGCCATTGCAGCAATCACATCATCCGTGAATGAGGCGGGGTGAGGAGAAGTGAATCTCAGTCGCTCGAGTCCCTTGATCTGACCACAGGCTCTCAAGAGCTTGGCAAAAGCGCCTCGGTCACCAAACTCGACACCGTAAGCGTTCACGTTCTGCCCCAGCAAAGTAACCTCAATAGCACCATCCGCCACCAACGCCTCGACCTCGGCCAGAATCTCACCGGGGCGACGATCCTTTTCCTTGCCCCTGAGGGTAGGAACTATGCAGAAAGTACAGGTGTTATTACATCCCACCGAAATGGACACCCAACCACTGAAGGGGCTCTCGCGTTTGGTCGGGAGTGTAGATGGGAACACCTCTAGCGACTCCAGGATTTCGATCTGGGCCTCGGAGTTATGCCTGGCGCGCTCAAGAAGAACCGGCAAGGAGCCCATGTTGTGGGTTCCGAACACTACATCTACCCAAGGAGCACGTTCCAGAATTATGTCCTGGTCTTTCTGCGCTAAACAACCACCGACGGCAATTTGCAGCTTGGGGTTAGCTTCCTTCTTGGGAAGCAACATGCCTAGGGTGCCGTAAAGCTTGTTGTCCGCGTTCTCGCGAACGGCGCAGGTATTAAAAACTACAACGTCAGGATCAAGACCTTTGCTTTCCTCATAGCCTGCCGAGTCCAGCAACCCGGAGATGCGCTCGGAATCGTGGACATTCATTTGGCACCCAAAGGTGCGAACTTCATAGGTTAGAGACATGGCAAGTTCGATTTTAGTCGGCAGACCTGATTTCGCGAAGTGCGCTAGAAACCATTGATGAACTGAAACCTCTTCTCATGAGAAATCCCGACACTCTTCGGTACCTTGCATCCGGCGCTAGGCTCGCGAGACGGTCCCATCGGGCTCTGCCCAATTCGAGCACCATCTTCTCTTCATCTTCACGGCTGATAACGGAGACGGCCTCCTCCACGATTGACCTATCGACGCCCTTTTGCTGCAATTCACGCCCAATGATTCTTGAAGACTTACCCTTTTCAACCCTGGAGCGAACATAGGCTGCTGCAAAAACAGCGTCATCAATCAGTTGCACTTCTTCAAAGCGCTCGAGCAGTGGGTTGGCAATTTCGGCTGGAATCTCGCGTTTTTCTAGGATTTGAGCCAGCTGCCACTTCGTCTTCATGCTGCGAGAAAGCTGGAAAAGCAACACGTTACGTGCTCGCTTCTCCAGCTTTTCGTCAGAGGAATTATTAGCCATTACTTGCGGCCTTGGCGACCGGTTTGGTGTCCTCTACAACAGCCTTGATCTCTTCAACAGGCAGATCAGCGACGGGACGTGGTACTCCGACGCCGAGCTTTACCTTGATTTTCTGTTCGATAGTGTTAGCAACCTCTGGGTTTTCTTTCAAGAACTTGCGCGAGTTCTCTTTTCCTTGACCCAGTTGCTCACCGTCGAAGGTATACCAAGCGCCAGACTTGTTGACGATGTCTTGCTCAACTCCAAAGTCAATCAGGCTGCCCTCTCGCGAGATACCCTCGCCAAAAATAATGTCGAACTCAGCCTGCTTGAATGGTGAAGCAAGTTTGTTCTTTACGACCTTGACTCTAGATCGGTTACCCACTGCATTGTTCTGACTATCCTTGAGAGTTTCAATGCGGCGGATGTCCAGTCGCACGGACGCGTAGAACTTGAGCGCTTTTCCACCCGAGGTGGTCTCGGGAGAACCGAAAAACACACCAATTTTTTCACGCAGCTGGTTGATAAAGATTGCGGTGGTGTCGGTGGTGCTAATTGCTCCGGTTAGCTTTCGCAAAGCCTGGGACATCAAACGAGCTTGGAGACCCACGTGAGTGTCACCCATTTCACCTTCAATTTCAGCGCGAGGCACCAATGCGGCTACCGAGTCAATAACGATTACATCAATCGATCCGGATCGAATCAACATGTCGGTGATTTCAAGAGCTTGCTCACCGGTGTCTGGCTGGCTAACTAGCAAGGCGTCAATGTCGACGCCCAGCTTCGCGGCATAGATTGGGTCAAGCGCGTGCTCGGCATCAATAAAGGCCGCGGTTCCGCCAGCCTTCTGCGCGCTAGCAATAGCGTGGAGCGCGATAGTCGTTTTACCCGAGGCCTCAGGTCCGTAAACCTCCACGATTCGACCTCTTGGAAGTCCTCCGATGCCTAATGCGACATCCAGTGCGATTGAACCCGTTGAAATCGACGCGATTGGAGCGCGATCTTCAGATCCCAGTCTCATAACTGACCCTTTACCAAATTGGCGATCAATCTGCGCAAGGGCAGTATCTAGGGCTTTTTCTCTATCTGATGCACTTGGCATTGCAACCTCTTTCCGACGACTGGCGCCTTGTTTACATCGAAGCTACGCTCCGTCTAAGACATTTTGCAGACGCGACAAGAAAGCTCTTGATAAGTCTTAGAAACTCTTAGCTGTTAGTAACAATAGGCGTTCGAACAAAAATTCGAATGATTAGTTTTCGGCGTGTTGCTTTGTCTTAGTTTTACCGTGCCAACGCTCCTTTGGAACGCCGAGGTGCAAGCACAGGGCAAGCCAGACTTCCTTGAGGTCATCCCCAATTGCAATTAGCTCCAGCGGTGTTTTATCTGATTTCGCGGTGAGTCTGGTGTCCGCCAAAACGACCGCAGCAAAACCCGGTCCGAATTCTTCATCGACGAGTTGGCGAAACTGACTCAACTTCACTAGTGAGAGTAGAGCTCTGCTTCGGCTACGAAAGCGTCTGGGACGGTGTCTGGGATGTAAGTCTTTTCTGCAAACACACCTTCGACCGTGGCAACACGATCGGAAACTTCACGCAGCAACTGCGCTAATGGGACATCCAGCGCCTCAGTTACAGAGGCGAGAATTTCAGATGAGGCCTCTTTCTGACCACGCTCAACCTCAGAGAGGTAACCGAGCGCGACAGAAGCCTTGGCAGCCACTTGTCGAAGTGTCTGACCTTGTTCTAGGCGGTGATTACGAAGCACATCACCGATTTCTTGTCTAAGTAGTACCAAGTTTCCTCCTGACCGATAACCTATCGGCGTCTAGCGATAAAAATACCCAAAGTAGCTGAATGTTTCCTGATTGATAACCAACCGCTCACGCTAAATGTTCCCTAAGGATCTCAAGAGCCCGATCTAAGGTGAGCATCCTAATCTGACTTCTTGACCCCTCAAAGTTTTCGCTGTAGACGGTGACGCCCCTACTTGAGCTGATCGCAATATAGACTTCTCCAGGATTTCTTCCCGAAACGCTTCCAGGACCAGCGACGCCCGTTGTTGCTACCCCTATTACCAGAGCAGCGTCCTTGCCGGCACTCTTGGAGAGCCTTTCACGAACGCCTTCGGCCATTTGTGCTGCCACTTCAGCATCGACAGCAGTCTGATTGGCAATCAGCGCCGGCGAAACACCAAGAAGCTGCTCCTTGATTCGGTCTTGATAAGCCACAATACCGCCCAAAACAACCTCCGAAGCCCCATCAACGGCGATTAGAGCCGAGGCCAAAGCGCCCCCGGTTATCGATTCAGCAGTCGCAATTGAAAGGCCGGCCTTTTTTGCCAGCGCTATAACTTGCTCGGCCATAGAATCTGCTTTCCGCTCCAGAGTGTCAACACCACCGTGAACCACAGTACGGCCTGAGAAAACAGCAAGTACCAAGTTCCTAGCGCCTCAAAGGGCGCCAGCGCGAGTGAAACCGCGATGATCTGCATCACCGTCTTGAATTTTCCGCCACCGGTCGCCGAAATCACTCGACGCCTGGCTACCACTAGCCGATAGCCAGTAACGATTAGCTCGCGGGCCAAGATCAGCCCGGTAGCCACCCACGGAACCGCTCCCTGCGCAGAAAGTGCCAAAAGCGATCCGGTTAGTAGTGCCTTATCGGCGATTGGATCAAGCAGCTTGCCAAAATTGGTAACTAGGTTTCGCTTTCTCGCGATCGCTCCATCGATTCCATCGGTGGAAGCAGCAAGCACCAGTAACACCAAGGCGGCAAGTCTGCCCCAAAAGTCCCAGTAATCAAGCACCAGCCAAAGCACGATCGGCACCATAGCCAACCTGGTCAATGTAATCAGGTTGGGCGTTTGTCTATAAATAAAGCTTCTAGAAGTCATCACGCCTACCGGTCAGTTGCCAAGCATCTTCGTCAGGTTCGTCATCGGAACCCGGCGAATCCCCTTCAACCACCGCTGAGCTGTGCCCACTGATCTTGGCCAGTAACGCGGGAAGGTCATCGGCCTTTACCAACACATCTCGCGCCTTAGAGCCCTCAGAGGGGCCAACCACGCCTCGAGACTCAAGTAAGTCCATCAGCCTTCCGGCTTTAGCAAAGCCAACCCGAAGCTTGCGCTGGAGCATCGAGGTAGAGCCAAATTGCGAGTTCACAATTAGATTGCACGCCGCAAGCAGGACATCCATGTCATTCCCGATGTCACTGTCGACAATCTTCGAGGTAACCCTCTGGATCACGTCACTGCGGTACTCAGGGTTCATCTGAGCCTTCACGTGATCAACGACTTTTTGAATTTCCACCTCAGAGACCCAGGCGCCTTGTACTCGAACTGCTTTGTTTGTTCCCATCGGTGCAAACAAAGCATCGCCCTGACCCACCAGTTTCTCGGCGCCAGGCTGATCAAGGATGACCCGTGAGTCCGTAACCGAAGAGACCGAAAACGCAAGCCTGGAAGGCACGTTCGCCTTGATCAGCCCCGTGACAACATCAACCGAAGGTCGCTGGGTTGCAAGTACCAGGTGAATACCAGAGGCCCTGGCCAACTGGGTAATGCGAACAATGGAATCCTCAACGTCCCTTGGAGCAACAATCATCAAATCGGCAAGCTCGTCGACGACCACCAAAAGATAAGGATAAGGCTGAAGCTCGCGCTTGGAGCCCTCGGGCACCTTTACGTCGCCGCTAACCACCGCCCGATTGAAATCGTCGATGTGCTTGAAGCCAAAAGATGCCAAGTCGTCATAACGCGACTCCATCTCTCTAACCACCCATTGCAAAGCCTCAGAAGCCTTTTTTGGGTTAGTGATAATTGGTGTTACCAGGTGAGGAACTCCTTGATAAACCGAAAGCTCAACTCGCTTCGGGTCAACTAGCACCATGCGAACCTCGGCAGGAGTAGCCCGCATCAAGACTGAGCAAATCATTGAGTTGATAAAGCTCGATTTACCGGCACCGGTGGCTCCCGCCACCAATAAGTGCGGCATTTTGGCAAGGTTTGCCACCAGGTAACCACCCTCGACATCTTTTCCAACGCCGATAGTAAGTGGGTGCTGAACGCCAGTTGCACTCTTGGACCTGAGAACATCTCCGAGCGAAACAGTCTCCCGGTCGGTGTTAGGAATCTCAATACCGATGGCGCTCTTTCCTGGAATTGGAGCCAAGATGCGCACTTCGCTAGAGGCAACCGCATAGCTGATGTTGTTGGTCAGCCTAGTTACAGCCTCGACCTTCACTCCGGGTGCGAGCTCAACCTCGTATCTGGTTACCGTCGGTCCTCGCTGGAAATCAGAGACCCTGGCTTGCACAGCGAACTCTTTGAACACATCGTTGATTGCGGCGACTATCTGGTCATTCACTGCCGACTTTGTCTTCGGCGGTGTTCCAGCCACCAGTAGCCCGAGTGCTGGAAGCACGTAAGGCCTTTTTGCCCTTTTCGAGGAAGAAATATCTATCGGCTCAGTGAGCCCTTCTTCTTGTGACAAAAACTCCGGTTCATCGATCGAAGCATCGACACCGGACGAAGCCTCAATTGGCTCGGCCGGCGAATCAATTTCGGCCGCAACAAATTCATCGATGTCAGATAGCACCGGAGAGTCGAAGGCGGGATGTAACTCTCGCTCTTTTTTCCACCAACTTGATTTCTTGGCAACAAATGCGAAACTTTCTTCCTTTGGCTTATTTTCCGCAAACAAGAAACCGTAGAGCTTTTTGACGTTCACGCCAATTTTGTTTGGAGCGGTTCCAGTCATCACCAAGAAAGAAACGGCCGCCAGTAAAACAAGAGCGGGAACCGCGCCAAAGATTGTCAGGATACTTATCAGCGGACCGCCGACCAGCCAACCGAATAGGCCACCGGCCTCCGCGAGTGCAGCAACTCCATCCCGCGGCGAAGGAATGCTTGAAAACACGTGAAAGAAGCCGGACACGACCGACAGCAGCAACCAAAAACCTAGGGCAAATCTAGAACTGTCTTTGACCGAGGCAGGGTGCCTAAACAGGAAGAGTGCGTACCCAAAAAAGACAACTGGCAAAGCGTAGGCCACCAGCCCAAACAGCATTCCAAAAGTGAAATTATGAAGCGCTAGGGCCCAAGGTTCACCGATTAGGAACCAGGCGTTTGCTGCCCCGAGAACGCTGAGTACTAGCAGAAAGAAGGGAGCACCGTCCCTGCGGTCTTCATTGGCAAGCTTCTCGGTGCTGAAAGCCCGAATTATGCCGCCGAAAAAATGAGCGACGCCCAGATAGCCGAAACCCAAGTTGGCGCCCAGATTTGAGCTCTTTTTTGAAGAGGGTGATGGCCTGCGGTTAGCTGCCCTCGCCCTTGAGGTCGTCGGCTTTTTAGCAGACCGGCTACTAGCTGGTCTGCGGGGTGGTGGGGTCTTTGCTGCCATGATGAAAAACTAGCAATCTATTGAGTAAATCGGGGTTAGGCGGGGCGCGAAGAGTAAACAACGATTGGGATAATCATTGGCTTGCGACGGTGCGCTCTTGCTACCCAGGAGCCCACTGTTTTACGAATTACCTGCTGGAAACCGTGTGTGTCCCGCACTCCATCGGCTGCGGCTCGCATTAGAGCCGTTCGCACCTCTGGAAGGATATCGTCGAAGACATCATCCTCTTCGGCGTATGCACGGGCCTTGATTTCTGGGCCCTCAACAATCTGGCCGCTGGCCTTGTCTACAACTACGAAAATAGAGATAAAGCCCTCTTCGGCAAGTATTCGTCGGTCCTTGAGGTCGTCCTCGGTGATCTTTCCCACCGTCTTGCCATCGACATAAAGCATGTCGCAGGCTACTCGACCAACTATTTCGCAGATGCCGTCTGCCATGTCTATAACAGCGCCGTCCTCAGCCAACAGCGTCCGCTCGACTGGCACGCCGGTCTTGATGGCAAGATCGGCGTTTGCCTGTAGGTGACGGAATTCACCGTGGATGGGTAGCACGTTTTTTGGCTTCAAGATGTTGTAGCAGTAGAGCAATTCCCCAGCTGCTGCGTGACCGGAAACGTGCACCTTTGCATTTCCCTTGTGCACCACATTTGCACCAATTTTGGTGAGACCATCGATAACCCGGTAAACGGCGTTTTCGTTGCCTGGAATCAGTGAGCTGGCCAGCAAAACAGTGTCACCTGGTCCGATTTGAATTTGGTGGTCCTGCCTGGCCATTCTGGAGAGCACTGCCATGGGCTCGCCCTGGCTGCCGGTGGACATGAACACCAGCTTGCTGTCCGGATAGTTTCCAGCTTTCCGAATATCTACTATCTGCCCGTCTGGCACCTTCAAAAACCCAAGGTCAGCGGCAATGGTCATGTTTCGGACCATGCTGCGGCCGACAAAAACAACCTTGCGGTTATTAGCGAGCGCCGCATCTATAACTTGCTGAACTCTGTGAACGTGTGAGCTAAATGAGGCCACCACGACTCTTCCAGGAGTCTTAGCAATAACGTTCTCGATGACGGGTCCAATGTCGCGCTCAAGCGGGGTGAAACCCGGAACATCAGCGTTGGTGCTGTCGACCATGAATAGATCGAGGCCTTCCTCGCCTATCTTTGCAAAGGCACGAAGGTCAGTAAGCCTGCCATCAAGTGGCAATTGATCCATCTTGAAGTCGCCCGTTGCCAAAACCGTTCCAGCAACACTCCTGACTATCACAGCCAGGGAGTCAGGAATTGAGTGGTTCACGGCAACGAACTCAAGTTCGAATGGGCCCATGCGTTCGATTTGCCCGGCAGCAACGGTGTGAGTTAGCGGCGTAATCCGGTGTTCTTTCAGCTTCGCCTCTAGGAATGCAAGAGTGAGAGTAGAACCAAGAATCGGTATGTCTTTTTTATGACGAAGAAGATAAGGCACTCCCCCGATGTGGTCTTCGTGCCCGTGGGTCAGCACCATGCCAGCGATGCGATCTAGCTTGTCTTCCAGGTAGCTGAAGTCAGGCAGGATTACATCTACTCCAGGCTGAGTCTCCTCAGGGAACAGCACACCGCAATCGATGATCATTATTTGCTTGTCAAGCTCGAAAACGGTCATGTTTCGACCAATTTCACCCAAACCACCGAGTGGAATGATCCTTAAGGTGCCAGGCTTCAGTGCCGGTGGGGTAAGAAGTTCCATTATCTAGTGGTCCCTGCAACTTTAGGAAGCGCGCCGCCTGCAGCAGCGTTGCGGTCTGGGCGGAAGTTATCGAAGTTCAAACCTGGCACGCTCTGGACCTGATCGATACCGGCCTCGATGTTGGCGGCTTCGCTGTCTTCTGGACCCACCAGTGGCAATCTCACCCTAGGTGAATTGATAAGGCCCAAACCGTGCAGCACGTACTTTGCGGCAACTGTCCCTGGCACATGAGTCATTACAGCCCTCTGAAGCGGCTCAAGGGCATTGTGAACTTTCAGCGCAGCGTGGAAATCATTAGCATTTGTCGCATCTACCATCTCTCGGTAGGCATGGGGGGCAATGTTCGCGGTAACCCCAATGAGGCCAGTGGCCCCAACCGAAAGGTGCGGAAGAGCGTAGGGATCATCCCCACAAAAATACATCAGCCCAGTTTCCAGCATGAGCCTTGAAACTTGAGCCAAGTCACCCGTGGCGTCTTTCACAGCAACAATGTTTGGGTGCTTGGATGCCCGGTGGAAAGTGTCATGACCAATTGCAACGCCAGTCCTGCCTGGAATGTCATACAGAATTACTGGCAAGTCAGTGGCGTCAGCAATCATCCTGAAGTGAGTAAGAATGCCGGCCTGAGTTGGCTTGTTGTAATACGGGGTCACGATCATCACGCCGTCGGCGCCAGCCTTTTCACTGGCCTTATAAAGCTGAATAGCGTGGGCGGTCTCGTTAGATCCTCCGCCGGTAATAATCTTGGCTCGACCAGCTGCAACCGACTTACCGACTTTGACCAGTTGAATCTTTTCGGCATCGGTCAGGGTAGAGGTCTCTCCGGTGGTACCGGTAATCACTATGCCGTCAGCACCGTTTGAAATCACATAGTCCATGTGCTTTTCAGTTGCAACCCAATCAACCTCACCATCGTGAGTCATTGGGGTCACCAGTGCAACCAACACTTGACCGAATATTTCTTTTTCTACCTGAACCATCTGGCTAGCCTACTGAAGGATTCCAGAAAATATAAAAAGTGTAGTCCCAGTGGGCAGATTCGGGTGCTCAGCGCAATCGGCCACAGCGTCTCGTTAGTGCGCGTATACTGATTTTATCGATTCAGCACATCGCTATATTCAGCGCAATGGCATAGAACCGCCACCATCTGGGTGAGTCGCCCCGCTCCTGAGGTCGGAGCTGATTGATAGTCACACCAAAAACATTTATAGGGAAACAGTGGTAGATCGCGGAGTCACATCGTGAAGACACGGAATCGTCGAAGGGCACAGTGAGCGTCAAGAGATTGGCTGGGCTTATCCGGCGTACCGGGCAGATTGCCGAACCTTCACCGCCAGCACCCGAATTGTTCGAGGGTGCCGCCGTGCTGGGTGGCAGTGCGCACGTTCGGTATATCGACGCGGGTGGGGGCAACGACTGTGGGTCGGAAATCGCCGCAGCCTTCGGCCCGGTCTATGATGTGGAACGCTACGGGGGGCACCTTGCCGCTTCTCCCCGGCACGCAGATGTGCTGCTGGTCACCGGTGCGGTCACCCAAAACCTGGCTGAACCCCTGCGGCGCACGGTGGAGGCTACGTCAACGCCGCGATTTGTCATCGCCGTCGGAGACTCCGCGATTAACGGTGGCGTCTTCGCGCAGGGTTACGGTGTTGCCGGTGCGGTATCCGACTTCGTCACGGTAGATCTTGAAGTGCCTGGTTCCCCACCCGAACCGGCTGAAATCGTCGCCGCATTACGACGGATGACTGGGCGATGACCGCGGTTACCGCGGGCTTGGCCGCACAGTTGGTGCTCGCCCTGTTGTCTTCAGTCCTGACTTTCAGCGTCCCGGCGCGCGCGCGTTCCCGCGTGAGTGGGATATCTTGCGCCCTCATCTCTACTGCTGGCGCGGCCACCGGCGCCCTCGCCCTAGCCGGTGGCCGCGGGAGCCTGACTATTCCATTGGCTTTGCCGGTGGACCCGCTCACCCTCTCCCCGGATCGGCTCGGCGGCCTGTTCATGCTGGTGGCTTCCGCTGTTGGCATCCTGGTATCGGTTTATGGCATCAGCTACGCGCACGGTCCTTCTGCGTCACGCACCTCCTGGGCTGCGCTGGCATTTTTCCTGGTCGGAATGCAATTGGTCCCCGCCGCCGCGGACGCGATGTCGTTCCTGCTGATGTGGGAGGTAATGGCGCTGGCCTCGACCGCTCTGCTGCTGGCAGACCACGCACATGGCCGCCAAGTCAGTTCAGCAACCGTGTGGTATTCGGCGATGTCCCAACTGAGTTTCCTGCTGCTTCTGGGGGGCTTCACCGTGCTCTCGGCGGCCGCCGAGAGCACCAGTTTCTCGGCCATGCGTGCCGTATCATCGCAATCCCCGACGGCCTCCATCGTGTTTGTGATTCTGATACTCGGCTTCGGCAGCAAAGCCGGACTGGTGCCCCTTCATGTCTGGCTGCCCAGAGCTCATCCGGAGGCCCCGAGTCATATTTCCGCGGCGATGAGCGCCGCGATGGTGAAAATGGGAGTGTACGGAGCGCTTCTGGTGTGCATCCGGCTGCTGCCCGATGGCCCAGCCTGGTGGGGTGTGCTGTTGCTCATCCTCGGCGGAATCTCTGCAATGTATGGCATTTTGCAGGCAGCTGTGGCCAGTGACGTCAAGAAATTGTTGGCATACTCCACGACCGAGAATGTTGGGCTGATCTTCTTGGGGCTCGGGGCATCGATGCTTTTGCGCTCATACGATGCCACGGCGGCGGCCGATGTCGCCATCATCGCGGCGCTGTTTCTCGTTGTCAGCCATGCGGCATTCAAGGCCCCGCTCTTCCTCGGAGCAGGTTCCATTCTTCATGCCACCGGCGAGCGGAATCTGGACCGGCTCGGTGGCTTGGGGCGACGGATGCCGTGGACGGGTGCCGCATTTGGCATCGCCAGTCTCGGTGCAGCCGCGCTGCCAATCACCTCCGGGTTTGTTGCCGAATGGATGCTTTTGCAGGGCCTGATTCATGGAGCCAGAGTCGATGGCGAATTGGTTTCCTTGCCGGTGTCCATCGCCATGCCGCTGGCCGTTGCGGTCATCGCTCTCACGGCCGGGTTGGCGTTGCTCACCTTTGTCAAGGCATACGGTATTGCCTTTTTGGCGCGCCCGCGATCGCCAGCAGCGGCCTCCGCCCACGAGGTTCCAGCGCTCATGCGTATTGCTCCGCTGATCGGAGCGGTAGCGATTCTGGCTCTGGGCCTCCTGCCGGGGCCGGTGGCTGTGGCGCTCGCATCCGCGATCGGTCCGGAGGCGGTAATGAACGTGCGTACCATCGGTTTGGCCGGGGTGGGCTTGCCCAGCATCGGCGCCTTGCTTGACCCGGTCGGTCTTCTCATTGCCGCTGCGCTCGTGGCGATTCCTGTTCTGACCATCATCGTAGTGACATCCAAACGGCACCCACAACGGGTCGCCAAACTAGTTTGGGGCGGCGGCGGTGAGCGCAACAATCCGCGGATGCAGTACACCGCGACCTCATACGCCGAGCCACTGCTGCGGGTTTTTGATGACGTGCTCCAACCTTCGCGGGACGTGCAGGTGACGCATGTGGACGAATCGCGCTACCTGGTGCAGCGCATCAAGGTCGAGCAGCGTGTTTCCGACCGGGTCGAGACCGGGCTTTATCGTCCAGTGCTGAGCTTTGCCGACCGCATCGGGGTTCTGGCACGACGGTTGCAGAACGGCAGTATTCATCGTTACCTCGGCTACTCCTTTGCGGCGCTCCTAGTGGTTCTAGTGGCGGTGTCGCTGTGAACTGGTCCGCACTGATCATCGCCGTGATTCAGGTCGTCTTCTTCGTACTTCTTGCTCCACTGCTCATCGGCGTCATGCGCCAGGTCCGAGCGAAACTCGAGGGACGTGTCGGCGCCGGAATTTGGCAGCCCTGGCGCGATCTGCGCAAACTTTTGGTGAAAGACCCGGTGCGTGCAGAAGACAGTAGCTGGCTGCAGAGAGCAGCACCGGTGACGCTGCTGGTTTCCAGCCTGCTGCTGTGCGTCTTGTTTCCATTGGTCGGCGCGATGACGGTGACTTTGATTCCTGGCGACTTGTTCGTTGTCGTCTCCGTTCTACTCATTGGGGTGGTAGCTCTTGCCCTCGTCGGGTTGGATTCGGGCACCGCGTTCGGCGGTATGGGCTCGAGCCGGCACATGATGGTGGCGGCACTGGTAGAACCAACACTCCTGCTGGCCGTGTACGCACTATCCATTCCGACCAACAGCTCAACGTTGGCGATAATCGTGGAAACCCGCCTCGAAACACCGGCGGTGATACTGTCACCTGTCAGCATGCTCGCCATGGTCGCGCTAATCATCGCGATCATGGCGGAGACCGGACGCCTGCCAGTCGATAACCCATCGACCCACCTGGAAGTCACCATGCTGCACGAGGCGATGCTGCTGGAGAGCTCCGGACGAGACCTCGCCTGGCTGGAACTTGGATCATCGCTGAAGCTGGCCGCCCTACTCGGACTGGTCGCCAATTTGCTTGTCCCCTGGGGCATTGCCACGACATCCAGTGCGCTCGCAGTCATAATTGGGCTGGTTGCCATTGCGGTCAAGGTTCTGCTGCTCGGCGGCCTGTTGGCCGCCGGTGAGGTGTTCCTCGCTAAGGTTCGATTGTTCCGAGTGCCAGAACTCGTGGCCGGCTCGTTCGCGCTGTCCTTCCTCGCTGTAACCGCCTCTTATCTGATCGCCTAGGGAGCATTGTTGTCTGAAATTTTGTATGCGCAACTGATTGCCGTTGGTGCCGGAGCCCTGCTGCTGACCTCGGTGCTGATGGTTTGGCGGCATTCGGTACTGGCGTCGATCCGGTTGCTTGCCACGCAGGGAGTTGCATTGGCTTTCCTGGTGGCGGTCATGGGCATCCATGAGGCAGAGGCCGAGCTATTAGCGGTGTCCATTCTCGTCCTGGCATTGAAGGGCGTCGCGTTGCCGTGGGTTCTCGCCCGCAACTCGGCAACAATTGGCTCCACCGGGGATTCCTCGCGACTCAATCCGACAGCCGCGCTCATGAGCGTTGTCCTGCTGACCACGTTGGCCTACGTCGTCAGTTGGCCATTGGTCGGCACAGCAACCGACCCAGCCGAACATGCTGTTCCGATTGGCATCGCGATGGTGCTGATTGGTTTCCTGCTTCTGGTCACCCGCCGCAGGGCCCGATCCCAACTGATCGGTTTTCTCCTACTGGACAACGGCATCGCCGCGGTCGCCTTCTTGATCTCCGGCGGGGTGTCTGTGCTGCTGGAGTTGGGAGTCTCTCTCGACCTGCTAGTTGTGGTGGTTATTCTGCACGTCTTCACCGGTCGGATGCGCAGCAAGTTTGGCCAGACCGATGTTGACCAACTGAGGGAGTTGCACGATTGATGTCAAGCGTTCTCTGGATTCCACTACTAACCCCCATCGTTGTTGCGGCGCTCAGTGCCCTGACCAATTGGCCCCCGTTGCGACGGCTCGCCGGGGTGATCGTCAGCGTCATCGTCTTGCTGAGCGGCGTCACTCTGGTCATTGCCGTGACTCAGGGCCAGGTACCGACCAGTGCCGGCGGCACCCTGCGAGCCGACGCGTTATCCGCCTACATGCTCACGGTTGTCGGTGCGGTGGGGCTGGTGTCCAACTGGGGTGGGCTGAAGGAACGCGGTGCCGATGACGGTAAGAATTCCGGCCAGTACGCCGCACTGATTTCCCTATTCCTTGGCGCAATGTCTTTAGCCGTTCTGGCCGACAACCTCGGCGCCATGTGGGTGGCGATCGAGGCGACCACCATTGCTACCGCGTTCTTAGTCGGCCATCATCGCACCCGTCGCTCGCTGGAAGCGGCGTGGAAGTACGTGATCCTCGGCTCGGTCGGCATCGCCATCGCGTTCCTCGGCATCGTCTTGTTCTACGCTGCTTCCATCGAGGCCGGCACACCAACCCTGTCCTGGGTGGAGCTGGGCAACAACTATCTGGCCCTCGACCCCACATTCGTGAAAATCGCCGGCGCACTGGCCGTTCTGGGTTTCGCCACCAAGGCGGGTCTTGCTCCCATGCACAGCTGGTTGCCCGACGCACACAGCCAAGCACCTGCACCCGTCTCCGGGCTGATGTCGGGTGTTCTGCTGTCCGTGGCGCTGTATGCAATCCTGCGCATTCAGTCGATCACCGATGCCGTGCTCGGGGTGGAGTTCATGCGAACCCTGCTGAGCATTGGTGGGCTACTGTCACTCGCCATCGCCGCCGCACTGTTGATACGTCAACGCGACTACAAGCGGATGCTCGCATACTCCAGCATCGAACACATGGGCGTGATGGCTCTCGGCGCCGCCGTTGGCCCAGCGGCACTTCCAGCCGTTTTGCTGTACATGCTCGGCCACGGCCTGATCAAGGCCAGTCTCTTCGTCATCGCCGGGCGCATCCTGACCGTCGAAGGTACGTCGAGGATCGCGGATGTTCGTAGCCTGCTCACTCGCCGCCCCGGCCTTGCCGTTCTCTGGCTGATCGGCATGGCCGCCCTGCTCGGGTTCCCTCCGTTTAGCATCTTCTTCTCCACCGTCGACATCATCCTCGCCGGCTGGGCATCCGGAATGGCCGTCGTGATGGCCGTCGCACTCGTGCTGATGTTGATCATCTTCGCAGGTTTGACCCGACTGACGGCGAGCATGCTCTTCGGTTCGGCTGGCAACGACCCCGCCGACTCGATCGGCTCCGATTCGCCCAGCACCGACTCTTCCAGCCACGGCCCACGCCTGCCGCTCGTATTGGCCTTCGTTGTAACCGCGGTGATTGCTTTCATCTCCACCCCGATCGGAACACTCTTGGCGGCCGCAACCGCGGCCCTGGCAGGGACGCAATGAGCGAAAGAAACGGCACCATCACCCGGCAGTTGGGTCGCGTCGAACTGGCGGCTGAAGCCTCAGCGCTTCTGCACGCCGGGTACCGACTCGCTCTGATCGCCTGCCACGAAGACGATGATCAGTTCCGGGTCGTCTATTCGTTTGCCAAGGCGGAAGACCGGGTAGAACTCATCCTTCCGGTACCGCGCACAGATGCGTGGATCCCGAGCTTGGCAGCCATCTCCCATCCGGCTGGTCTATTCGAACGAGAAATCCGCGATCTCTACGGCGTTCGCCCGACCGGGCACCCGCAGCCATACCGACTCCTGCGCCACGCCCATTGGCCAAAAGGCTGGTACCCGATGCTCCGCGACGCGGGGCCAGCACCGCAATTCGACGCGGACGCGGCGGCGTATCGCTTCCCCTTCCTCGAGGTCGAGGGCCCAGAGGTATACGAAATTGCGGTCGGGCCGATCCACGCGGGCATTATCGAACCAGGGCACTTTCGGTTCTCTGTGATCGGAGAGACGATCATCCGGATGGAGACCCGGCTGTGGTTCAGCCACCGCGGCATCGAGAAGCTCTTCGAGGGCCGTCGCCCAGCCGACGGCATCGAACTTGCCGAACAAATCAGCGGCGACACGTCGTTCGGCCACTCGCTGGCATTCGTGATGGCCGTTGAGGAGGCGTCGGGCATCGAGGTTTCCACGACCGATCGCATGCTGCGTGCTCTGCTGCTGGAACTGGAGCGGCTGTACAACCACGTCACGGACCTCGGCGCACTCGCCAATGATGTCGGCTTCGGCATCATCAACTCCCACACCCTCCGATTGCGGGAGACACTCCTCCGAGTGAATAAGGCCACCACCGGGCATCGCCTGTTGCGCGGAGCCCTCACCATCGGCGGCACACGCGTGCTCTCGCTGCCCGACCCGGTGCTGCTCCGCGGCGTCGCCGCCGCGGTCGAGGAACTTGTCGCCATCACCCTCAACCAGTCCATTGTGCTGGACCGGTTTACTGGTACTGCCGTTCTTCCGATCGACCAGGCCTCCGCATTCGCTACCCTCGGCTATGTTGCGCGCGCGTCCGGAATTGATGTCGACGCGCGCCGAGAGCATCCGTTCATTGATCTCGGTGACGCCTTTGAAGTTGTCATCGAAACGGATGGCGACGTACTGAGCCGATATCGGGTGCGTGCACGAGAATTCGCCGTCTCCGTCGCAGTGTCACTCGACCTGATCGAACGACTGGCGGGCGACACCGGCAGCGGAGTCGACACGAGCGAGCCGCGCGCGTCGACCCCTGGGGCCGGTCTTGCCCTGGTGGAAGCCTGGCGAGGCACGTTGGCGCATCGCGTCGAGTTGGGGCCGAACGGCGTGCTCACCCGGGTCAAGGTCGTCGACCCATCATTCTTCAACTGGCCAACGTTGCCGATCGCCCTCACCGATACGATCGTGCCGGACTTCCCCCTGAGCAACAAAAGTTTCAACCAGTCCTACGCCGGCAACGACCTATAGGCAGCCGCGCGCGTTTGCTGACCCGACATCCACGGAGCGAGCCGCCTACACCTTCAACCACACCAAAACGACATAATACTGTGTCTTTTACTTGCAGGCCCAAGATCGCCGCTGCGAAACAGCTCCTCGCCCAAGGTGGCCTGCTGCGGATATTTCGGACAGTGGGCCCTCTTGAAATGGGGGCTCACTGAAAGTAGAGATCAGCATGACCACACCACGCCGGAAATTTACCCAGGAATTCAGAGATGAGTTGTGTCGCGGTGACCTCGAGGCTCTCCGCGATCAGCCACGGTGTGTTTCTGCTGCTGTTCGTTGTTCTGGTGTCCGACTGGATCGCTCAGATACCACTGGCCGCTCTTGGAGGGGTGCTAATTTCAACCGCTTACCACATGGTAAAAATCAGAGAACTCAGGCTTACCGCTAGAGGCTCGAGGTTGGATGCTCTGGTGTTGATCACGACATTGATCGCAACCGTATTTTTGGATTTGATCAGCGCTCTAGTAATTGGCCTGATTATTCATCTTGCACTCAGAAAATCTAGAATTTCCAAGCGTCGAGTGCCGATAGACCCAGATGAGACCCTCGGTGATTAACTAAATCCGAAGACGCCGTCTAAGGAGCTACGCGGCCGTTCTCATTGAATGATTCATGGCTCAATGGCATTAGCTTGGCCCAGAAATCTTCCATCTTCTCGGCACACATCTCGATTTCGCGTTGAGGGAATGATGGGAAATGGGTACCCTCGCGCTTGGTTCGAAGTGACAAGAAATTCATAAGCGACCGGGAGTTCATGGTCACATACATGCTGGAGTAGATATTTACCGGCAAGACGATTCTGGCAACCTCGCGAGCAACCCCGGCCTCCAGCATCCGCTGATAGGACTCGTAGGCTGCACGAGTTACTGCCATAGTCTCCTGGACAACTAGCGCAGTCTGCTCGACCGTTCCGTCCTCAAAGTCATAAGCGCCGGGCTTTCCAACCTGAACGAGTTTGCGCTCAGGGCCTGGCACATAGAAAACCGGCTGCAGTTCGCGGTAGCGACCAGATTCCTCGTTGTAACTTGCGATTCGGTGCCTCATGAATTCGCGGAAGACAAAGATCGGAGCCTGAACATAGAAAGTCATTGAGTTGTGCTCAAACGGTGAACCGTGTCGATCCCGCATGAGGTAGTTGATAAGGCCCTTGTCGCGCTTTTCAACCTCAGCACCGATTTGCATGGCACCCTCTAGGGTCTGCTCACCCTGCGTTGAAACCCGGGCGGCAAACAGCACGTCGGCGTCTTGAGCGCTTGATCTAACAAGCTCAACAGTCACATCGCTGCGGAATTGAATTTCGGTCATCTGATAACCCTAAGCCAGCCCAA
>Ga0105053_10003526_pt1 | contig 23735 bp, 9 predicted proteins | sample BON01_FD_78093 | JGI IMG/M metagenome (GOLD analysis project Ga0105053, IMG submission 78093) | Freshwater microbial communities from Lake Bonney liftoff mats and glacier meltwater in Antarctica - BON-01 | ecosystem: Environmental > Aquatic > Freshwater > Ice > Glacier meltwater | place: Lake...
ATACATAGAAAGTTGGTGTTTTTGATAGGCGTCCGTGGTCTGTATTGCGCGCGGGGGGGGGGTGGCCGGGCCCGTCTGGCGGGGGGTGGGGGGGGGGGGGGGGTTGGGGGTGGGGGGGGGGGGGGGGGGGGGGGGGGGGGGGGAGGGGGGGGGGGGGGTGGGGGGGGCGTTAGTGCGTGGGAGCAGAGGGGGCGCCGTCGGGTTTTGTTGCTTTTCCGCCCGTCGGTCGTGAGAACAACCGAAAAAGCATTGAACGACCCAAAAAGACCCAAAAGACAAAACACGCACCTCGTCCAGCAGCAGCAGGTCCGGCTGCACGTACAGCGCCCGCGCGAGCGCCACGCGCATGCGCCACCCGCCCGACAGCGACCGCGTCGGCCGCGACATCAGGTCGGCGTCGAACGAGAGGCCCCGGAGCAGCGCCACCGCCCGCGCCTCGGCGCCGTCGGCGTCGATCTCCTCGAGGCGCTTCCACACGGCGGCCAGGCGCAGGGCGGCCGCGTCGTCCCCCCCGTCAGCCCTCCCTTCGCCGGCTCCCGCGGCCCCCTCGTCCCCCCCGCCGTCGGCCCCCCCGGCGGCGCCGGCCCCCACAACGGCGTCCGCCGCCGCCGCCTTGAGCGCCCGCTCCTCGGCCAGCAGCGCCGCGCGCTCCGAGTCGCACGCCACCACCGCCTGCAGCGCCGAGTCGTCGTCGCCCGCGACCTCCTGCTCCACGTGCAGGACCTGGTACCCCTCGGGCACGCCCTTGATGTCGCCGCACGCCAAAGCGCGCAGGAGGGTGGACTTGCCCGCCCCGTTGCGCCCGACGAGGCCGTAGCGCCTTCCGCGCGCCAAAATCAGCTGGCCGTCCTCGATCAGGTTTTTTCCGCCGTTTGAGACGCTGAATCCCTCGAGCCGGAGGTCGCGGGAGCCCCCCCCGCGTCCGCGGCGCACCTCGAAGGCGGCCGAGGCGCCGGCGGCGCCCGCCTCGCGCTGGCGCATGTGCTCCTCGGCCGCCGCGCGCCGCGCGGCCGCCTCCTTGGCCTGCCGCCGCTCCAGCTTCAGGCGGTCGCGCTCGCTCAGCAGCGACAGCTCCTGCACCATGAGGTCGCGCCCGCTGCGCAGGTCGGTCTTGAGCAGGCCGCCCGCGGACGCGCCGCCGCCGCCGCCTGCAGAGCCGTTTTCGCCGCCGCCGCCGCCGCCGCCGCCGCCGCCGCCGCCGCCGTTTCCGTCGCCGCGGCCGTCGGCCAACGAGAGGACAAAGAGGGCGTCGCCGAGCGATACGGGCCCGCGCGCCAGCGCCCGCGCGGCGGCGCCGTTGCCCGTGCCCGCCGTCTGCGCGCCGCCGCCGCCGCCCACGTGGAGGGCGGCGAGGCGCGCCGCCAGCTCCCGGCACGCCTTGCGGCACGTGGCGTCGTCGGCGCAGAAGCCGCCGTCCACCAGCACGGGGCCCAGCTGCTCGTGCACAGACGCCCACAGCCCGCCGCCGTCGCCGCCATCGCCGCCGTCGCCGCCGCCGCCGCCGCCGCCGCCGTCGGCACCGGCCTCAAAGTCTGGGTCGGCCAGGCACGAGACCACGTAGTCGAGGACGTCCGGGTCGGCTTTCGGGGAGGGCTTGAGAACGTCGCGCACGGCGGCGCGGACGGCCGCCTCGCGCGCGTCGTCGGGCATTGTGGTTTTGTATATGGTTGGAAGAGGTCTCTTGTTCAGCCGCCGCCAAAGGGGGGCTTGGTCGGCGTCGGCGCCGTCGGCGAGACGAGCGAAAAGCCCGAGCCCCCAGCGATGCTGTCGAGCTTCTTGCGGCCCTGGCGCAGGAGAAACTCGATGCGCAGGGTGTCCGAACGCTTGAGGCGCCGGTGCTTCTCGAACTCGGCGCGCGCGTACTCGCCCAGGGAGGCGCGCTCTTCGCGGGACGGCCGCTTCGAGAGGGAGCGAAGGGCTGCGCGGTAGAGGGACAGGGCTTGCCTTTGCACGCCGCTCAGTGTCATGTGGTGTGAGAGAGCTTGGTTAGGGTTCTTTGTTTCGAGGGCTTGGTCGATCGATGGATTGTGCTATGTGAGAGGCGGTTGAGCCCGATCAACAGAGACAAAACTGCGCGCGCGAGCCGCCGTTGCCGCCCCCGCCGCCGCCGCCGCCGCTCCACTCCCCCCCCCTCCCTCACCGCAGCCGCCCCGCGCCCGCCGCCCCTTCCTCCTCGTCCAGCGGGGGCGCCCAGCCAAACCGCGCCTCGGCCAGCGGCGCCAGCGCCCGGTGCGCCGCCGCAAAGTCCGCGGCCGCCCCGCCCGCCGCCGCCACAAATTGCGACAACGGCGGCAGCGGCGGCGCCAACGACGACGACGCCGACGGCGGCGGCGCGCCGAAGAAGCCGCCGCCAGTTCCGCCTCCCGCGCAGCACGCCAGCACGGCCGCCGCCGGCAGCAGGGCGACCGGCTCCGAGCGGTACGCCCAGCACTCGGGGTCCCAGCACCGCTGCGCCAGGGCCCCCGCGGGCAGGTCGGCGCTGAAGTAGACAAAATTGGACCGGTGGTCGCGCCCGACGTTGCCGCACCAGTGCGCCGCCGCCCCTGTGAGCGCAAACGTGACGCTCCCCTCGCAGCCGCACACGGCGACCGAGCGCACGGCGGCGCGCCGCCCCCCGCCCGCGCGGCGCGCGGCCTCGGCCTCGACCAGGGGCACGGCGCGGAGGGCGGCGTCGAGCAGGGCGGCGCGGCAGGCGTCGAATGCGGCGAGGACGCGGTCTCCGCGCGAGGGGCCGAGGGGAGCGGGCGTGCGGGCGAGGCGCAGAAGCTGGTCGTGGGCGCCGCTGCCGCCGACGCCGTTGCCGCCGCCGCCGCCGCCTTGGCCGTCCCCGGGGGTCGGCGCTGCCGTCAGCTGCAGCGGCGGCAGGGGCTGCTCGTGCCCGCCCGCGCCCGCTCCGCCCGGCACGGACGCCTGGAACAGCCACTTGGCGACCACGGTGCGGTACCCGGGCCCGGGAGGCACGCTGCCGCGCACGGGCCCCGCGTCAGAGGCCAGCACGAGCGCGCCGCCGCCGCCGCTGCCGCCGCCAAACACGCCGCCGCCGCCGCCGCCGTTTGCGGCGCCGCCGCCGGCCGCCGCCGCCAAAACAGGCACCTGCCACACCTCCTCCGCCGCGCCCGCCGCGCGACCGCCGCCGCTATGGTGCCCGCCAGCGCGCCGCCGCATCTCGGCCGCGTACGCCCCGCCGCCCGCCGCCGCGATCGCCGCGGCCTCGGCGGCGGTGCGCCCCCCGCCAGTCAGGCCGCCCTCGGCCGCCGCGACGGCCGCGCGCGCCGCGGCCACGTCCAGCGGCCGGCACGAAGGGTCCACGTTGGCGACGAGGGCCAGGAGGAAGGCGTGCGGGGGGAGGAGGCGGTCGCAGACCTGTTGCCGTGGATAGCGGGGCGCCGGAGCGGCGGCGGCGGCAGCAACAGCAGTAGAAGAAGAGCCGCTGTCGCCGCCGCCGCCGCCGACGCCGCCGCCGCCGCCGGTCCCGCCGCCGCCGCACGCCGCGTAGACGGGCGAGCCAGCGAGCGCGACGGGCGCGCAGCCCGGGGCGACGCCGTCGGCGGCGAGCGCGTACCTGGGCGTCGGCAGCAGCGTGGCGACCTTTCCGGCCTTGCAGCAGTAGGGTAGGCGGAAGTGGCGGTTTCGGCTGTAGACGGTCGTGTCCACCACGCACGCGCGCGGCTCGTCGGGGCCCAGCGAAGCGGGGAGCGCGGCGGCGTGGCCCCCGCCGCCGCCGTCGCCGCGGTTCCCGCCGTCGCCGCCGTTCCCGCCGCCGTTCCCGCCGCCGCCGCCGCCGCCCGAGCGCCCGAGCGGCCTCCGTGCCCACAGCTTTGCGTGCGCCCCGTCCTCGCGCGGCGCCAGCACCGCCTCGCGCACGAACCACCGCACGTCCTCGTGCGCGTTCGCGAAGCACCGGCCCGGCACCCGCACCACCAGGTGCCGCGAGAACTTGGCGGCTGTGCTCGAGTCGAGCTCGACGACCCACTCTGGCTCCATCGCTAGATCCCAGCAGCGGGAAAAGGCGTCGGCGACGCAGCGCAGCAGCACAGAGACGCACGTCTCGCCGTCGAGTTGCGGGTTGGCGCGCGCGCAGAACTCGACGTCGAAGAAGAGGTGGCAGGGCCTGCGCTCGCGGATGATCTCGTAGGCGTGGCGGGAGGAGGGGTCGCGCGGCCAGAGGTGGCGGTCGAAGAGGGTGCGGTAAGAGGCGACGAGGAAGCGTCGGCTGAACTCGGGCGGCGGCGGCGGCGGCGGCGGCCGTTGCTGCTGCTGCTGCTGCTGGTGCTGCTGCTGGTGGTGCTGGTGCTGGAGTTGGTGCTGGTGCTGCTGCTGCAGGGGTGGCACCCGGCCAGCGCCATAGTGCGGGCTGTCGTTTCGGGGGACCTCCTCGGCAAAGACGCGCGCCCAGGTGTCGAGCACGGTGCCCGGCGGGGGGTCGTCGGGCGGCGGCGGCGGGCCCGAGGCGGCAGCGGCGCGCGCGGCGGCCACGGCGGCGGCGGCGGCGGCGGAAGGCAGCGCCGAGTCGGGCGGCAGCGGCACCTGTGCCAGCAGCGCGGCCTCGGCGTCGACCTCGTACATGAGCGCGCAGTTGCTCTGCCACCGCGCCTCGTAGCTGAAGTACGCCGAAGGGGCGGCCCGCGGGTCGTGATGCTGCTGATACTGGGGGCGGGCGTGCCCGCCGCCGCCGCCGCCGCCGCCGCCGCCGCCGCCGCCCTCGCCCGCCGCCGCCGCCGCCGCCGCCCCCATCTGCCGCCGCACCTGCTGCTGCCGCTCGCGATACCGGGCCAGGGCGCGCGGGCCGGAGGCGTTGACCCAGTCGGCGAAGGCGCACGCGTGGACCTGCAGGCGGAAAGGCTCGAGCAGGTCGTAGCGGCGCGGCGCTTGCTGCTGCTGTTGCTGTTGCTGCCATTGCTGCTGGTGGTGGTGGGCGCCGTCGCTCGGCGGGGGCAGGAACGCCGCGGGCGGTGGCTCCCAAAACGCGAGGGAGCGCGCCTCGGGCGGCAGGTAGAGCAGGCGCTGCTGCTGCGAGGGGAGCACGACGACCAGCGCGCGGCTGTTGTCGTCCGCGCTCGCGTGCTGCTGCTGCTGCTCGAGGATGGCGGCGCCGTCGCCGTCGTCCTCGCGCTCGTCGCCGTCTTTGTCGTCCTCGCCCGTCGGCGCTTGCCACTGCTGCTGCTGCTGCTGCTGCTGCTGCTGCTGCTGCTGCTGCTGCTGCTGCTGCTGCTGCTGCTCGCGGTTGGCCGCCGCCTGCGACAGCAGCTCGGCGGTCAGGAAGCTCGGCTGCCACTCGGCGTCCGACGGGTCGATCGACGGCGGCGGCGGGCGCTGCTGCTCCGGCTGCTGCTGCTGCTGCTCGTCCTGCCGCTGCCGCTCGTCTTGGTCGTCGCCGTCGTCGTCGCCGTCGCCGTCGTTGCTGCTCCGTCCGCCACCGCCGCCGCCGCCGCCGCCGCCGCCGCCGCCGCAGCCGCCGCTGCAGTCCCCCTCTTCCTGCTCCGCCGTACCCCTCGGCCGCGGTTGCGTGCTCGGGTCGTCGCCGCCGCCGCCGCTGCCGCCGTCGTCGCCGTCGTCGCCGTCGTCGCCGCCGTCGTCGCCGCCGTCGCGCGACTCGGGCACCGTGTAATCCTGCGTCGGCGTCTGCTTCGGCTCCAGCTCCAGAGGCGCGGCCACCGCGCGTCGCCTCCGCCGGGCCGTCCCGGCATCGTCCGCCTCTGCCTCCTCGGCGGCCGCCGCCTCTGCCGCCGACGCCGACGCCGCCGCCACCGCCGCCGCCGCCCGGCGCACGGCCTCGGCCGCGGCCGCGGCCGCGCGCTCCACCCCGGTCGCTGTTTGCGGAGAGGCCGCGTCGTCGAGCAGTTGCAGCTGCAGCGGCGACGGCGAGGCGGCGGCGGCGGCGACGGCGACCGGGGCGGGCGCGCCACCGACCGCCGCCCCCGCCGCCGCCCCTGCCGCCGCCGCCGCCGCCGCCGGCCGCATCTGCGGCGCGCGCCCGACCGCCTCGAGCAGCGCGACCCCTTGACGGCACAGGGACTGCAGCCACAGCGCGTAGTCCTGCTGGAAGGCGACCGCCGCCGTCGCCGCCGCCTCGACGCAGGGGCGCTTGCTCGGGCCGGCGGTGAGCGCCGGCGGGGGTGCTGCCTGTTCTTCTTCGTCGTCGTATTCGTCGGCCTCAGCGGCGGCGGCGGCGGCGGCGGCGTCGCCCGCGGGCGCGGGCGCTGGGGGCGGCGGCAGCACCTGCAGCGGGAGGAGGGGTGCGGCCGCAGCGGCGGTCAGTTGTCCTGTTGCCTCCGCCACCACCTTTAACCGAGCGCCCACCGCCGCGAGCGCCAGCGGCGCGTAGCCAGGGCCCCCGCCGCCGGCACTGGTGGTGTTGCTGGTGGTGGTCGCAGCGGCCGCCGCCGCGCGTTTGCGGCCGCCGCCGCCGCCCGCGCTGCTCGCCGCCGCCGCCGCCGCCGCCGCCGCCGCCGCCGCCGCCGCCACTGCCGCCGCGCCGCCGCCGCCGCCGCCGCGCTGCTTGGACGCGTGCCGCGGCTGCAGGGGCTGGACCTCGCGCCTGTGCTGCTGCTGCTGCGGCGGCTGGTGCTGCTGTTCCTCGTCCTCGGGAGAGGGCACGCTGCTGTCACCCTCGCGGGGGAGCGTCGCCATGTTTTGAAGGGTCGCTCGACTGACAGACGCCCACTGTTGGTGTTGGTCTCTCTCTCTCTCTGCCTGTCTCAGTCACGCGAGATTGGCACGGCCCGTCCAAAGGCGGCGTTGACGAGTCTGGATTCTCTCGCGGATTGGTGAGGACAGCACACTCACGCCGGGGGCGTGCTGTTTGCTCTGCGCGTTTGAGAGAAGAACAGGGAGACGAAGAGCCCGAAAGTTCTCTCTTTCTACCCGCGCGCACGTGCGCCTCCACAGCGCTGGATGGGTGAGGTCGTGATGAGGTTCTGACGCAGGGCAAGAGGGGACCAATGAAATGTGTGTGTGTGCGTGCGATGCCGCAGCTTTGCTGTCGCTTTTTGCAACGGACGGAGGCGTCGTCGGCGTCGCCGGCGCCGTCGTTCGTCGGCGCCGCCGTCGCGATCAAGCGCTCGGCGCGTCCTCCCCCCCACCAAAACTGTGAAGTCACCTTGTGATCGCCTCCATCATCCGCACAGTGCGATAGAGCACCACTCGGGCTCTACGCTAGCGTCGCGTTTGTCTCTGAGAGACTCGCGCCCTGACGTTTGCTCGTCGCTTGCAACGCAAAACAGCCTACGCAAAAAAAGGAGCAGCCTCCTCCAAAACAAAGACCAGACAGCCGTCTCTGCGTCTTGCGAGCGCACACGCGCGCGCGCGCGCTTTTGTCCCGCAGGCGCCAAAAGAGCTGAGGGTCCAGGTGCGCGAATACCGCAGGAGAATATTCCGGGGAGCGCGCGCGCAAGGGGCTGAAGAGGGGCGGGCGCACAGGAGGGGCTCAAAAGGCTCGCCCGACTCGCGCACACTAAAAAAAACTCTCGCCGCCGTCCCCGTCCAAACGCAAACGCAGACCAAAAGTAACAGCAACCATGGCGCCGCCAGCAGCCGTAGCAGCCGCACCAGCGGCGACGGCTGACGCAGACAACGGCGCCCACAACGCCGACGAGGGCGAGCACCCCCGCCTGCTCAAGGGCCAGACCGCCAGGCTGCCCGACGGCAACACCCTGCACGACGGCTTTTTCTCGCGCCTGCTCGTGCGGGGCGCCTACCCGCTGATCTCCGCCGGCCGGCGCGGCGCGCTGCGGCAGCGGGAGCTGCGCATGCCGGCCGACCAGGCGGCCGAGAGCGCGACGTCGCTGTTCGAGAAGCACTGGGCCGAGGAGCTCAAGCTGGCGGAGGCGCGGCGGTCGGCGCGGCTCGCGGCCGCCGCGGGGGGAGGTCCGCCCTCCTCGTCGCCGCCGCTGCTGCGCCCGTCGCTGCTGCGCGCGCTGCGCCGCTCCTTCGGGTGGCACTTTGCCGCCGCGGGCGTCTACAAGCTCGCCTGGTCGGGCCTCGTCATCCTGGGCGCCTCCTACTTTGTCAACGCCCTCGTCGAGTTCGTGCAGCGCCGCCCCGGGTGGGACGCCCTGCCCAACAACGGCGTCGGCTGGGCGCTCTCGTGCGCCTTTTTCCTCGACGCGCTGCTGTCCGGCCTGGCGCTGCAGCGCATGGGCGACACGTGCGTGCGGTGCGGCATCCGCATGCGCGCGGCGCTGATGGCGTCGGTGTACCGCAAGGCGTTCCGGGTGGCGGACGTGAGCGGGGAGGCGGGCGCGGAGGACGCGGACGAGGACGCCGACGACGGCAACGGCGGCGCCGAAAACGGCAACGGCGGCGGCGGCGGCGGCTCGGCGGCAGGGTCGGGGGGCAGAGGCGGGAACAACGGCGACAACGACGTTGCGGCCAACGACGACCCCCCTCCCACGACCGCCGCCGGCGGCAGCGTCGTCTCCCTCGTGTCCACCGACTGCGCCAAGGTCTACGAGGGCGTCCAGCACCTCCACAACGTGTGGACCGCGCCCGTCGAGTGCGCCACCATCATCGCCCTCTTGCTCTGGCGCACGGGCGGCGCCTATGGCCTGCCGGCGCTGGGCGTCGTCCTGGTGGTGCTTCCGCTTCAGTACTACCTGGGCTACCGCATCGCGCGGTACAAGTCCGCCGCGGTCGAGATCTCGGACGCGCGCGTCCTGCGCATGCACGAGGTCCTGCTGGCGGTCAAGCTCGTCAAGTTCTACGCGTGGGAGCGGCCGTTCGCGCGTCAGGTCGAGGCCGTCCGCGCGCAGGAGCTGCGCCTGCTGCGCAACTGCAACGCCGTCAAGACGGCCAACCTGTGCCTCGTCTTCTTCGTGCCGCCCATGATCGCGCTGGTCATCTACGCCACGTACGGCTACACGCGTGGGCCCATCACCCCGGCCATGGCGTTTGTGGTCCTGTCGCTGTTCAACACGCTGCGCTTCCCGCTGGTGGTGCTCCCCAAGGCGCTGCGGGGCGCCAGCGAGGCGGCCGCCGCCCTCTCGCGGCTGCAGCGCTTTTTGCTGCTGCCCGAGGTCGAGACGCCCGCCCAGTCCGCCCGCGTCGAGGTGCGCATGACCGGCGCCGAGCTCCACTACGGCGACCCAGCCGACTTCCTGCTGCGCGTGCCGAAATTCGAGGTCAAGCCGGGCCAGGTGGTCGCCGTCGTCGGGCGCGTGGGCGCGGGCAAGTCTTCGATCCTGCAGGCGGCGCTCTCGAGGATGCGGGCGTCGGCCGGGACGGTAGCGGTCGGCGGCAACGTTGCCTACGTGCCGCAGTCCCCCTGGGTGCAGAACCTGTCCGTGCGCGATAATATCCTCTTCGGCCTGCCCTACCACGAGGGGCGCTACCGCGCGGCCATCCACGCGTGCGCGCTCGAGCTCGACCTCGAGATCCTGCCCGGCGGCGACGCAGCCGTGGCCGGCGAGCGCGGCATCAACCTGTCCGGCGGGCAGCGGCAGCGCGTGTGCCTGGCGCGCGCCGCCTACCACGGCGCCGACGTCCTGCTGCTGGACAACCCCCTGAGCGCGGTGGACCAGCACACGTCCAAGCACATCTTCGACCACTGCATCCGCGGCTTGCTGCGCGACAAGGCTGTGGTGCTCGTGGCGCACCAGCTCGAGCTGCTGCCGCGCTGCGACGCCGTCGCCGTGGTCGTGCGCGGCGAGGTGGCCTACTTTGGCCCGCCGTCGGAGGAGGCGCTGGCGCTGCACATGCCGGCGGACGACGGGGACGGGGAGGACGGCGCCGGGGGCGGCGCGGCGCACCTGCTGATGCACGCGACGGTCGAGGGCAAGGAGTCGGGCGTGGCGGCCTCGGTGGCGGCCAAGGCCGGCGGCGGGGGCGACAGCAACAAGGGGTCGCAACGGCTGCTCAAGGCGGCCAAGCGCGCCAGCGGCGGCGGCGGCGACGAGGGCGGCAGCGGCAGCGGCTGCGGCAGCAGCGGCGACGGCGACGGGGCCGGCGGCGCGACCACCGCCCTCATCAAGGCGGCCCTCCTGCCCGAGCCGGCCGCGCCGCCGCTGCCGACCGAGACGGCCGAGGAGGCGGCCGCCAAGTTTTCGGGCACGTGCCGCCGGCTGTCGGCGACGCAGTCCGCGCGCTACTACTTGCACGCGGGGGGGGGATTGTTCTTCACGGTGGCGGTGGGGGTGTTTGCCCTCGCACAGGCGACGCGCATCCTGTCCGACTGGTGGATCCGCTCGTGGTCGTCCGACCAGCCCGCCGGCTTTTACGCGGGCGTGCCCGGCGCCGTCGCGGCGCCGCCGGGCGCCGGCGGCCGCGCCGACCTCTCGGCCGCGCTGCCGGCCGACGTGCTGTCCGCCACGCGCCTTTACCTCGTCGTCTACGCCTCGCTCGTCCTCGCCTTCCTGCTCCTCCTGCTCACCCGCGACTCCCTCATCTCCGCCTGGGCCGTCCGCGCCGCCGCGCGCACGCACGCCGACCTCTTCCGCTCCGTGCTGCAGGCGCCCGTGCTCTTCTTCCTGCGCACGCCCGTCGGCGACGTCTTGAACGCGTTCGCGCGTGACCAGGTCGTGCTGGACGAGACGCTCCCGGACACGGCGCACATGACCCTCATCTACGCGTGCATCCTGCTGACGAGCCTGGGGATCGTGATCGCCTACCTGCACCTGTACGCCGTCATGGCCGCGGTCCTGCTGCTGTCGTTCGCCCTGGTGCTGCGCCTCTACCTGCCCGCCGCCACGCTGCTCAAGCGGTGGGCGGGCGAGACGGCCTCTGCCGTGTTCGTTCACGTGGACGAGACGCTCCAGGGCATGGACGTCGTGCGCGCGTTCGGGTGCGCCGACCACTTCGTGCAGGAGAACGTGGCGCGCATCAACCGCCACGGCCTCGCCCTGTTCGCGACGGAGCAGTGCCACCTGTGGCTCGCCTTCTGGTGCGACCTGTTCGGCGCCGTGCTGGTCGTGGCGACCTGCTTGCTGGCTGTCGGCTACGCGGCGCAGCTCGGCGCCGCCAGCGTCGGCCTGGCGATCAGCAACTCGATCCAGATCCTGGTGTTCTTCACGTGGGTGGTGCGCGGGGTGGCGGACGTGGTGTCGATGTGGGACGCGGTCGAGCGCGTGGCGTCGTACGCGCGCAACGTGCCGAGCGAGCTGGGGCCCGAGGAGGCCGAGCAGGAGGAGAGGGCCGAGCGCGCGGGCGCGGCGGCGGCGGCGGCGGCCGAGCGCGAGCTGCGCGCCGAGATGGAGGCGAGCGGCGTGGTCGCGCCCGCGGCCCGCGGGGGGATCTTGGGGCGGTGGCTGTGGTCGTGCTGCTGCTGCTGCTGCTGCTGGCTGGGGCGCGGCCGCAGGGACGGCGGCGCGGGGGGGAGCATGGGAGGGACCGGCGGCGGCGGCGGCGGCGGCGTCGCGGGCGCGTTTGACGCCCGCAGCCGCGTCAGCGGCCTCGGTCCCATCGGCATGGGCGGCGGCCCCGTCCGCAGGATCAGCCTGACCGGTCCCTCAGCGCGCTCGCTGACCACGGGCCTGCGCCGCACGCACCGCCAGACGACGGACGCCGAGGACGCTGTGCTGACCGTCCGGCGCATCGTCTCGCTCGGCAACGGCTGCGCGGGCGCGGCGGCGGCCGCGGCGGCGGCCGCGGGTGCGGCGGCCATGGCGGCCTCGGCGCCCGGCGGCGTCGGCGGCGGCGGCGGCGGCGGCGGGGCGGGGAGCATGACGTGCGGCGTCTCGGCGGCCGAGGTGCTGGCGCTATCGGTGCAGCACAAGCTGGCCATGGCGGCGGCGGCGGCGGCGGCGGCGCCCGAGCGCGCCGACGTGCGCATTCACGTGCTCGGCGGCGGCGGCGTCGGCGGAAAGGGGGGCGAGGCCGAGGCCGAGGCGGCCGGGGCGGCGCCCGACGCGCCGTTCCCTCCTCCCGCCTCGTGCTCCTCCTCCACCGCCCCCCTCACGACCCTCGAGCTCGCGAGCTGGCCCTGCTCGGGCGATCTGCGCTTCGACGACGTCTGCCTCCGCTACTTTCCCGGAGGGCCCCTGGCCCTCAAGCGCGTCTCCTTCCACGTGCGCTCGGGCGAGAAGGTCGGCGTCGTCGGCCGCACGGGCAGCGGCAAGACCACGCTCCTGATGGCGCTCTTCCGCATGCTCGACCTGGCGGGCGGGCGCGTGCTGCTGGGGGGGATCGACGCCTCGCGCGCCCCTTTGCGGGAGCTGCGCCGCCGGGTCGCCATCATCCCCCAGGAGCCCGTGATGTTCAAGGGGACCGTGCGCTCCAACCTCGACCCGTTTGGCGCCTGCTCCGACGGCGAGCTCTGGCACTGCCTGGCGCTCGTTCACTTGAAGGCGGCGGTGGCCGAGCTGCCCGGCGGCCTCGACGCGCACGTGAGCGAGGGCGGCGCCAACTTTTCCCTGGGCCGGCGGCAGCTGGTGTGCATGGCGCGGTGCGTGCTGCGGCGCACGCGCGTGCTGGTGCTGGACGAGGCCACGGCCGCGATGGACCTGCACACCGACGCGCTCGTGCAGCGGACGGTGCGGCGCGCCTTTGCCGGCCGCACCACGCTCACGATCGCGCACCGGCTCGACACCATCATCCACTCGGACCGCGTGCTGTCGATGGCGCGCGGGGAGGTGGTCGAGTTCGGGGCGCCCGAGGCGCTGCTGGCGGACGCGCGGTCGATGTTCAGCCGGCTGGTGGAGGACACGGGGCCGGTGGCGTCGGCGGCGCTGCGCAAGATGGCCGAGGAGGGGCCGCCGCGCGACGACTGATTTTTCTCTTCTTTTTCTTTTTTACGTTTGTCTCTTTCTGTGTTTTTCTGCCTCTCACTCAAAGTATTTGCGCCATCACGTGATCGACCGTAGGTAGGCCAAGCACACGTCATCGCACTATTATGTCTCTCTTTCGCAGGCACCGACGACGCCGGACCAGGCAGGCATCTTTGCCGCCCCGCCCAAGCGTTTCTTTTCCGTCGCTCCTGTCTCCAAGAGAGAACGCTTGAACGAGGAGGGAAAAACACAATTACAAATGAGGCGGCTATGGGAAGGAAGAGCGGCGGCGACGGGCGAACGGAGGGGCCTGAAAGCAGGGAGCGAACGATTCGTGGGCAGGCGGAAACAAACACAACAACATCAGTGCATGCTTGTTCTTTCGTTTCGTGTGCAAATGGAGGGAGCGGGGGGGGGGGCGGGGGGGGCGGCGTGTGCGTCGACGGCAGAGAGGGGGGCGCAGTTCCTTTTTTTTTTAGCGGGCGCGTGTTGTTGCTTTGGCGCTTTGCGAAAGAGAGGGGCCGGGAGCAGGAGAAGGTGGCTCTCGCGCGTGCGTGATGTCAAATGGGTACATGCAACAAGGGTGCGAAGGATGGGGTGCTGCTGCGGCAACCAACACCCCCCGTCCTTTTCGGGAAAGCGGTGGCGGAAACAAATGGTTTCTTCTTTTCTTTTTTTCTTTTTTTCTAAATGCGCAGGCCGCCGCTGGCCGCGTAGGGCGGCTGCCGCCGCTCGATGCGCGCGTCCTCTGAGGCGCAGGCCTCGGCCGCGGACATGCGCAGCGCGGCCTCGAGCATGGCGCGGTTGAGCCCCGCGACGTTGCGGCCGAAGGAGCGGGCGAGGTCGGGCGGCACGATGTCGGCGCGCTCGGCGAGCGGCGGCGGCGGCGGCGGCACGGCGGGCGGCGGCGGCGGCGCCACGGTGGGCGGCGGCAGCGCGTGCGGCGGCGCCGAGGCGGGCGGCGGCGGGGGGAAGGAGGCCTGCAAGGGCGCGGGCGACGGCGACGTCGCCGAGGACGAGAACGACGAGGGGGCGGTCGGGTGCGACGAGGGAGCGGCCGATGACAGCGCCGCGCGCTGCTCGGCGGCGAGCGCCCCGCCCCGGCTGCGGGCGGCGGCGGCGGCGGCCGCCGCCTCCTCCTCGCGGCGGCGCGTGTGCTGCTCGCGGGTGAGGGCGGGCGCCGGCCGCGTGTCCAGCACGGCGTGGGCGCAGAAGGGGCAGCGCGCGGGCGGGGCGGCGGGGCCGAGCGACGCGGACAGGCCCTGCGCGGCCCAGTCGGCCGCGTGCGGGCGCTGCTTGCTCCTGGGGGCGGGGGGGCGCTCGAGCGAGGGACCCGCGGCGGCGGCGCGGCGCCCTCCGACGCTGCCGACCAGGGCGCGGGGCCCGCCGACGACCGCGCCGCTGACGACGATGCCGCCGCCGTGCAGCAGGGGCAGCGCGGAGGGGGAGGAGGAGGACGAGAGGGCGCGACCGGGCACGGGCAGGGAGGCGGGCGCGGCGAGCCGCCGCTGCCCAGCCGCCGTCGCCGACGCCGCGGCCGCCGCCTCGTCCGCCTCCGCCTCCGCCGCCGCTCCCGTGCCAAAACAAAACGCGCGAGGGCGTCGTCAGGGCGATCCCCATGCCCGGGCGCCGGCGCGCGGAGGAGATGAACGCGCTCGCCACGCCGACCGGGGGGGTCGGCAGGGCAAAGCGCGCCGGCGGGGAGGCGGGGGAGGAGGCGGAAGGAGCGGCGGCAGAGGCGGCGGCGGCGGCGGCGGCGGCGGCGGCCGCCCCCGCTGCAGCCGCCGCCGCCCGTCCGCGGCCGCGGGTCGCGGAGCGCGCGCACGCGAACGCGCACTCGCTGCACAGGCGCTGCGAGCAGCACCGCGTCTCGTTGAGCCGCGCGTACCGCAGGCAGCACAGGGCGCACTCCTCCAGGGGCGGGGGCGGCGGCGGGTGGTGCGGGTGAGGGGCGTATTGCGCCGCCGCCGCCGCCGCCGCCGCCGCCGCCTCGCCCTCTTCTGCCGCCGCCGCCGCCGACGCCGACAGGACGACGACGGGCGCGAGCAGCCTCCGCAGGAGGACGCCGCTTCGCGGCTGCTGCTGCTGCTGCTGCCGCTGCGGCTGCTGGTCGGCCGCCTCGCCCCCGCATCCGTCGTCCTCCGCCGCGTCGCGGGCCGCCGCCGCCTGCTTGCCCGCCGCCGCCGCGCAGGGCAGCGCCGCCGCCGCCGCCGCCACCAGCGCGACCAGCGCAGCGCCGTCGGCCGCCGCCTCGGCCGCCTTGCCCCCCGCTTGCATTTGCAACAGGAGCGCCGCCGGGCAAGGCGGGGGCGACGCTGGGCCGCACGCCAGGTCGAAAATGTCGTCGTCCGAATCCTCGCTGGCGACGCCGGCCAGGATGGGCGTGAGGTGGCGCCTGCGCACGAGCACCGCCAGCGCCGCCAGCTCGGCGTCGCTCAGCTTGGGGTACAGCAGGGGCGGCGAGCCGACCTCGCCCGCGGGCGACGACGGCGGCGAGGAAGGGGATGGCGGGGCGGCGGCGGCGGCGGTTGCGGCCGCCGCCGACGTCGTCGTCGCCAGCGGCGGCGGCGGCGGCAACGCGGCCCGCGCTGCGACGTGAGCGAGCACGGCCGGCGAGGGCGACCGTCCTCGGTCGTCCGGGCCCGTCATCATCAGCCCCGGCGAGCCCGTCAGGCACGAGACGGCGGCGCCCATTGCTCGTGTTTTCCTTTGTCGTTGTGGATTTGGTTGTTGTTGTCGCTGTGGAAAGAGGGAGAGTCTCGGAGAAAGAGAGGTTTCAAGCTGTCCTTGTGAAGAGGCGGGATGGCGGGACGTCTGGCGCGCGCGCCGCCCGCGGTGGCGGGGGTGGTGGAGGAGCGGGACCCTCTGCACCGGACGATCGAATCGGGTGGGGACCTAGGCAAGGGGATGGGTGGGGAGGCGGGCGGGCGCAATGTCGGGGAGACCGCGAGCTGCTCAGCTGCTGTGTGGAAAGAGAGGGGACGGGCGCGCCACGAGGGACGGGGGGAGTACACTGGCGTCGGGCGGCGGGATCAAAGGGGAGCAGCAGAGGGCCGTGGTGAGCGGGTTGCCGGTTCACAACACGGCGTCGTGAAATTGAAGTGAGGGGTAGACGGAGGAGTTCGCCATTTTTGTCGTGTTGAGCGTCGGCCGGAACGTCGAGCGCCGCCGGCCGCGAGCGCCGAATGGGGCAAAGGGGCGCTCGAATGCTGAGTAAAAGACGAGGCGTATGAGGCGCCGATCCATCGAGAGGTTGCTCATCGCGGGGACCACCCATCCATCGCTCGCCATTGACACGCAGGGATCTCTGCGCGCGCGCCGCACTACCACATCATTTCCCCTCTGCTCTCTCTTTCTGGCCCAGAACCACAAAACCAAACGCCGCGAGCAATGCTGCAAGCCTCCGCGTCGCGCAGCCACGTGGCGGCGCGCGCAAGCAGTATCAGCAGCAGCAGCAGCAGGGCCCGCAGCATCACGCCGCGCCGCCCTCTCTCGTTGTCGCGCCTCGGGCCGCCACCGCTGTGTTTGCCGCCGCCGACGCGCCGACTGCTTCCGGCCGCCACCAACGGAGGCGGCGGCGGAGGCGGCGGCGGCGGCGGCGGCGGCAGCGACGCCTCCTCGTCCGCCGCCGCCGACGAGGCCGCCAAGCAGCGCGACCGCAGCCTCGCCATGCGCGCCGAGGCCGAGGCCCCCTTCCGCGTCCTCCGCCTCGTCTTCTCCGGCTTCAGCGTCGTGTCCGCATCGATCGCCCTGCTCGTCTCGCTGCCGCAGCTGGCGGGCGCGCTGGGCGGCGCGGCTGGCGCCCTGCCGCGCGACAGCGTGCTCGTCAACATCGCGGTGGACGGCGGCGCGGCGCTGCTGTTCGGCCTGCTGTTCCGCGCCGACTGGCGCGAGCGCGACAAGCAGCTGGCCCGGCTGGCGCGCGAGGAGGCGCTCGGGTCGCTGCCCGTGGCGCTGGCCAACGGCAAGAACCTGCCGCTGGCGGCGCTGCGCGGCAGCGCGCGGCCCGTGCTGGTGGCGGGCACGCGCGCGCAGGTCGAGGCGGCGGTGGCGGCGGCGGAGCCGTACCGCAAGGAGCTGCAGCTGCGCGGGGTCGTGCTGGTGGCGGCGGCCGTGTACGGGGACGAAGGCGGAGGAGGGGCGGACGGGGCGGCGGGCCCAGCCCGGTCTTCCCCCCCTTCTCCCGCGGCGTCCGCCGCCGCCGCCGCCGCCGCCGCCGCCCCCGCCGACGACGAGGCGGCGCTCGCCCGTTACAAGGAGGAGGTGGCCAACCTGCTGCGCTGGCGCGCGGACGTGCGCCGCCCGGCCCTCTGGCGCGACTGGTTCGACGCGCAGGTGGGCAGCAGCTCGGCGTCGGCCGAAAAAGGCGGCGCTGGCAGCGCCCGCGGTCTTTTTGTCGGATTGCGGCTGGACGGCCGCGTCCGGTCGAGCGGGCTGGGCTCGCCCCCCTGGGCGCGGTACGCGGCCGAGCTGCCGCCCCTCGAGGGCGAGAAGAGCTGGACGGGGTTTTTCTCGAGCTTTGACGGGCGGGTTTGAAGAGATGTTTCTGTTTCGGCGAATAAAACAAATGGGCGGAGAAAAAGGACGCCGCCCCGCTCTTTGCAGAACCCTCTTTTCTCTTTCTTACACGCACTTCTTACTGCTGCGCTGCGGCTCCGCCGAACGCGCCGAGCAGCTTGCTGGCCGCCCACCCGAGCGTCGAGGCGGACGGGGCGCCCCCGCCGCTGCCGGCGGCCGCGCCGCCGCCACTGCCGGCCGCGGCGGCGCCGGCGCCGGCGCCGCCGGCCGCCAGTTTGGCCGACGCCGGGCGCCGGTTGCCCGCGCGCGCCGAGACGTCCGGGTAGCCGCGGAGGACGCCGCCCGCCGTGTCGAGCATGACGGGCCGCGCGGCGCACATGGGCGGGGCGATGGGGCAAGACAAGGGGAAGAGGCGCGGGGGCGCGGCCGCGTGCGCGGCGCGCGAGGCGCGGCTGCCGGCGCCGGCGCCAGCGGCGGCGCCAGCGGCCGACGGGGCGGGCCCGCCCATGCCGCCCGCGTACGACTCCCACGCGCCCTCGCGCGCGGCGGCGTCGGCGAGCGTAGCGGTGGCGGCGGCGGCCGTCGTCGCGTTCTGTTCCCCGAGGGCGAGCCCGCCGACCGCGCGCCCGGCCGCCTCGCCCGCGGCGGCGTCGGCGGCCGCTGCCTCGGCCGCGGCCACTACCGCCCACGCCGACGCCAACGACGGCAGCGGCGGCAGCGGCGGCTCCTGCCCCTGCTGCCCCTGCCCGTCCTGCTCGCTGACGCTCGGGAGCAGCGCGCGCGCAGCCGCCTCGCCCTTGGGCAGGTCGCTCAGGCGCTCGGCCGCGTCGTCCGCGCGCTGGCCCGCGCGGCGGAACAGCGCGGCCGCCTCGGCCGCCTTGGCGCCCGCCGCGGAGAGGCCGTCCCCGTCCGCGGCGCCGGCGGCGGCCATTGCCGCCGCCGCTCCTCCCCCTGCCGCGCCCCCGCCCGCCGCCGACGCCGCGGCCGACGCTGCGGACGCCAGGTACGCGTGCGCCGTGTAGTAGCACCGCCACGCCGCGTAGGCCGCGCCGCGCGCCGCCGCCGCGTCCACCAGCGCCTCGGCCGCGCGCCCGGCGAGCGCGCCCGCGCCCGGCGCCGCCCCCGCGCCGCCGCCGCCGCCCCCCCCTCCGGACGAGAGCTCGGACAGCTCGGCCGCCGCGTGCGCGAGCCCGTCGAACAGCCGCACCAGGTCCTCGGGCTTGGCCCCGCGCTCGAACGGCGGCGGGCCGCCCGCGGCCGCTGGGGCGCGCAACGACGCGTGCATGCGCCGCGCCGCGCCCTGCGCCGCCAGCTCCCCCCTCCCTAGCTGCCGTTCGAGCAAGAGGCCCGACACGGCCTGCTCGAGCGCGGAGAGCTCGTCGGCGTCGCCGGGGCCGGCGGCGGCGCCCTTGTCGCCCGCGCCGGCCGCGGCGGCGCGCGCGAGGGCGCGCACGACGGCGCGCGTCTCGGCGTAGGCGTTGAGCGCGCGGTCGTGCGCGGCGAGCACGGCTTCGTCGGCCAACGGGGCAGGGGCGGCTGCGTCGGTCGCGGCCGACGCCGCCGCCGCTCCCTGCTGCTGCTGCTGCTGCTGCGCGGCCGCCTCCGCGGCGGCGGCGGCGGCGGCGGCGAGGGCAACGCGCGCGCGCTCGGGGCGCACGACGAACGCCTGGCCGCGCCACTCGACCGAAGAGGCCGGCGGCGCGCCCGCGCCTGCGCCCGCGCCGCCCGCCGCCGCGCCCGCCTGGGCCGCCTGCCGCTGCAGCTCCTGCTCCCGCGCCGCCTCCTGCGCCAGCGCCGCCAGCTTCTGCGACAGCAGGTCGCCGCCCGCCCCCGACGACCCCTGCGTCTCCAGGGCGGACGCGGCGGCGGCCGCGGCGGCGGCGGCGGCGCCCGCGCCCGCGCCTGCTCCGCCGCCGTTCGCCGCCGCCCGGTCGAGCTGGTACTGGCAGTAGCGGAGCGGCGGCTCGCACTCGTCCGCCAGCGCGCCCGCCGCCGCCTGCGCGTCGAGGTCGCCGCCGACGCGCGCGAGCTCGCGCAGCAGGCGCCGCGCCTTCTGGAACGAGGCCAGGGCGCAAGGCCAGTCGCGCTCGCGGTCGAGCGCGTGCCCCCCCGCCACAAACGCCGAGTAGGCCTCTGCCTCCAGGGCGGTGCGCGTGTCGCCGCAGGCGGCCGCGAGAGCCGCGAGCTGCCCCGACCAGCGCGCGGCCTTGGCAGCGCGGCTCAGGGCGTGCTGGCGCTTGCGGGCGGCGGCGTCGCCCGCGGCGCCGGCCTCCACCTCGCGCTTGAGCTCCATCGAGACGGCCCACGCGCGCTCGGCCAGCACCAGCGGGATCTGGAGGAAGCGCGCGTCGCCGCCGGCCAGCAGCGACGGGTCGAGCTTGCGCGGCGCGTAGCGGCCCTTGCCGTGGAGGAAGCGCAGGCCTTTGTAGAGGGAGCGGAGGCGGCGGGTGCAGTAGGTCCTGTCGTTGTTTTGGCGCAGTTGGTTGAGGCGGGAGGAGGAGGACCTCGATCGATCGATCGATCGTTGAGGCGGGAGGAGGAGGTTCTTTCCTTCAGGTTCTTTCCTTCCTTTTGTTCTGGGGGCTCGCAAACGGCACGCAGCGCCTGCCTCCCGTGGCTGTGCGTCCCCGGGAGCGGGTGACACATCGAGCCCCCGAACGCACCTGTACCGTGCGTAGTCGCCGTGCTTGAGGCCGTTCTGCGCCTGGGACAGGCGGACCTGCTGCAGCACCCCAAAGGAGACGCGGCTCGCGGAGGAGGACGCGGCCACGGCCGCGCCAGCGGCCGTGGCCGCGTCCACGTCCATGTCGGCGGTCGTCGCCATGACTTGGTCTTGGGTGCGTGTGTCTGACTCGCGGATCGGCGGTTTTTGTGTGGTCTATTCACGCGGGCGGCGACGCGGGTTTTTGATCGAGCGAGGGGCCGGGCGACGGCGGGGGCGACGGCGAGGGCGACTGGAGCCCGGGCAGCGGGAGCGGGCAGCCGGGCGAGGCGGCGTACGCGACGAGGCTGCGGCAGACGACGCGCGGGGTCGTGTCCCCGGCCAGGCCGGCCTCGACAAACTGTTGTTTTTGGTTTGGGTTTTTTTTGGGGGGGAGCGTCGCCGGCGTCGCGAGGCTTACAAGACCCCCTCGCTCGCGCGCGCCTGCGTCTCCTCACCACACCACCACCATCATCGCCCGCATCCACTGCAGCGCGGCCGCCCCGGCCTCTGCCCCCGCTGACCCCGCTGCCCCTGCTGCCCCCGCCCCTGCTCCCGCTATCCCCCCCGCCGCCGCCGCCGCCTGCCCCCCGTGCAGCGCGGCCTCTAGGTCGACGCCCGACGCCGACAGCGCAAACAGCACCGTCAGCACCGTGCCGTTCCACACGCCGTGCACGAGCATGGGCGACGCCAGGGCGCGCGACCGCACGTAGATCACGCCCAGCAGGCACCCCAGGGCGAAGAGCACGGGGGCGTCGCGGGCGGACAGGTGCGCGGCGGCAAAGGCGGCGCTGCTCAGCACTATCGCCAGCGGCACGGGGACGTAGCGGGTGAGCGAGGGCAGCAGGACGCCGCGGAAGACCGACTCCTCCAGTAAAGGGGCGAGCACGGCGGTGACGGCCAGGAGGCGCACGTAGGTGAGCAGGGCGACGGCGTTGGCTGCGCTTGTGGCAGCGGCGGTGCCCCCCGCCGCGCCCCCGACGCCTCCTCCGGCGCCGCCGCCGCCCGTCTCGACCATGCCCGCGACGGCGTCCGCGGTTCCCTTGCTCGCCGCGAAAATCTGGTCGTAGTGGAGGAAGGACAAGAGGGCCGCGGTCGAGCCGACCACCACGGGGGCGGCCACCGCGCCGAGGAGGCCCCAGGCGAGCCAACCCCGCGGCGCCTGGAACGGCGGCGCCGGGCGGCGGGCGGCGGCTGCTGTTCCCGCTCCTCTTGCACCGGCTGCTGCTGCTGCTGCTGCTTTCGCTCCTGGCCTCGCCTCCTCCTCCTCCGCCCTATCTCCCTCGGGCGGACCAAAAAACTGCAGCAGGCCCCGCGCGCTCAGCCCTCCCCCCTTCCCGTGCAGGCCCCACAGGGCTGCCAGCAGCGCCGCCGTCACCGTCGCCTCGACGGCCTCGCTCGCCAGCGTGAACTGCGCCTGCTCCGCGGGGGGCAGGGCCGACAGCCTCAGGAGGCCCGCCACCCCGCCCGGGGACCCCGCGGGCGGCGGGAAGAGGGCAAAGTACAGGGCGGGCGACAGCACGAACGCCGACAGGGCGAACGAAACGAACCAAAGGAGCATCCACCCCGCGGCGGCGCCTCCCGACCAGGGGACGTCCCAGCGCTCGAGGTAGGGGGCGGCCTCGAGCAGGCGCCAGCCGGCCTTGGTCCGTTGCTCTTCTTCTTCGTCGAGGGGCGGGGTGGGGCCGCCGCCGCCGCGGCCGGCGGAGGGGGTCGTTGTTGTCGGTCGGTTTGCGGCGGGGGGGCGGCTGTCGCCGGCAGAGGCGAGCGGGGGCGAGCGCCGGCGCGCGGCGAGCGCCGGCGTCGGCGCGACCGGCGGCCGCGGGCGGCCATGCTGCGTCGGGGCGGACGCCGGGCGCGCCGCCCACGATCGCGCGTGCCGCTGGCCTGCCCGTCCCTGCGCGAGCGCCGCGCGGCGCTGCATCAGAAGCCTGCTCGTCAGGACGGGGTGGGACGCGAATGGGAGGCGAATGGGAGGAGGGCAGAGTGTTTGAGGCTCGTGACGCTGCCTAGTGGTGGAGGTCTAGAAGCGAATCGATCGATCGATCGGGGGTTGGTTGATGCTCGGATGGTCGTACTACACACTATACAGGGCATGCGCTGTGTGCGCTTGTCGAAGAGAGGCGAGAGAGAGAGAGAGACCGAGAGCCGCACCGCCGCCGTCAGACGCGCGTCGCGAACAAGCGCGAGCGAGACGGCGCAGGCGCACGCAGCGGGCGGTACAAACGCGTTGCGCGCTTCCTGCAAGCGTGTCCGCGCCACCTGACACACATCGTCTCATCCATCGCTCACTCGATCGCTCGATCCACGCACAGCCCTCTGTCCCTCCTTCTCGAGGCGCGCACGCAATCGCCGAAAGCACACCCGCCCCCTCTCTCCACTCTCCCGTCAACGCGCCGGCATCGTCCGCGCCAACTCAATGGCGGCGCCCGCGCCGGCCGCGCCCGCGCCGACAGAGGGCGCGCCAGCGGGTCCCCGGCCCACGACCATCATCGTCATCGGTGCGTTTTGTTCTTGTCGTTGTTGCGACGCCGCCGAGCCGCCGTCGTTCGTCGGCGCGCTTCGCTCGCTCACTCGCTCGCTCCTCTCCGAAAAACAACCCAACAGGCATGGCCGGCAGCGGCAAGACCACGCTCGTGCAGCGGCTCACCGCCCACCTCTCGGCCCAGGACACGCCCCACTACCTCGTCAACCTCGACCCGGCCGTCATGACGGCGGCCACGGTCCGCGCGCGCCGCCGCGAGGCCGAGAGGGCCGAGCGGCGCGAGGCGGGCGAGGAGGAGGAAGAAGAGGCCAAGGCCGGCGACGCGGCCGCCGCCGCCGACGCCGACGCCGACGCCGACGACCCGGCCGACGACGGCCTGCCCTACAGCCCCGACGTCGACATCCGCGACACGGTCGACTACCGCGCCGTCATGCGCGAGTACGGATTAGGGCCCAACGGCGGCATCCTCACGAGCCTCAACCTATTCGCGACCAGGTTTGACCAGGTCATCCGCCTGCTCGAGAAGCCAGGCCGCAGCCCTCCCCTTCGTTACGCCCTGTTCGACACGCCCGGGCAGATCGAGATCTTCACCTGGTCCGCCTCGGGCCAGATCATCACCGAGCTCCTCGCCAGCAGCGGGCCCACCGTGGTCGTCTACGTGGCGGACGCCGCCCGCTGCGCCCAGCCGCAGGCCTTCATGAGCAACATGCTCCAGGCCGTCTCCATCCTCTACAAAACCAGGCTGCCGCTAATCCTCGCGTTCAACAAGTGCGACGTGCGCCCCGCCGCCTACGCGCGCGAGTGGATGGCCGACCCGGACGCTTACTCGGAGGCGCTGGAGCGCGCGGACCGGTCGTACGCCGCGACCCTGTCGCGGTCGCTGGCGCTGGTGCTGGACGGGTTTTACGAGGGCGCCAGGACGGTCGAGTGCAGCGCGGTGACGGGGGCGGGGGTGGGGGATCTGCTGGCGGCGGTGGACGAGGCCGCGGACGAGTACGGGCGGACGTACGCGGTGGAGCTGGAGGCGCGCAAGGCGGTCTTGGCGGCGCGGGAGGGGGCGCGCAAGGGGTCCGAGATGGAGCGGCTGAGGGCAGACATGGCGGCGGCCCGGCTCGCTTCGGGCGGCGGCGGCGGCGGCGGCGGCGGCGGAAAGGGCGCGGGGGCGGGCGCGGGGGCGGGGGCGGGGGCGGGGGCGGGGGGCGCGGCGGGGGCGGGGGCGGCGGCGGCGCAGGCGGCGGCGGAGCGGGGGGTGGCGGAGGGGGCGGGCTCGGGCTCGGAGCGGGCTCAGCGAGGCTCGGGCGCAGAACGGGGTCAGCGGGCGGCGCAGACGGCG
>Ga0105053_10003531_pt1 | contig 23724 bp, 9 predicted proteins | sample BON01_FD_78093 | JGI IMG/M metagenome (GOLD analysis project Ga0105053, IMG submission 78093) | Freshwater microbial communities from Lake Bonney liftoff mats and glacier meltwater in Antarctica - BON-01 | ecosystem: Environmental > Aquatic > Freshwater > Ice > Glacier meltwater | place: Lake...
CCCTACGGCGCGGCCTACGGCGACGACGGCCCCTACGGCGGCCCCTACGGCGCGGCCTACGGCGACGACGGCCCCTACGGCGGCCCCTACGGCGCGGCCTACGGCGACGACGGCCCCTACGGCTACGGCGCGGCCTACGGCGACGACGGCCCCTACGGGTACGGCGACGGCCGGGGCCCGCCGGCCCCCGCCGGCCCCCCCCGCTGCATCTCCCGCGCGTCCGACGTGACCCTCCGCGCCACGCAGTTCCACGTCGGCGGCGTCGCCCGGTGCGGCGTCGCCTACGCGCCGCTCTATCCGGTGACCTTGGGGGCCACGCTCGAGGCGTCGACCAACGGCAACGGTTCGTTCGCGGTCGTTGGGGCGCAGGTGGCCCTCTACTCGGTCGAGCAGTCGGACGAGGTCAAGGCGCTGGCCGCCGCCGCGCGCGCCGCCGCCGACGGCGCCGCCGACGGCGTCGCAGCTTCCGGCGGCGCCAAGAGCGCAAGGACGAAGCCGACGACGCGCGGCTCCCCCTCCTCCTCCTCCGCCTCTTCCTCCGCCGCCTCGCCCTACTCGGCCCCCGCGGCCTCCCTCGTGTGCAAGGACGTCGCCACGGGCCTCGACGTCGAGTTCCCCTACGAGCTCGCCCTCCCCCCGTATTACCGCGCCACCGTCGGCGCCGTCGCCTTGCTGACGGCGCCGGCGGCGCGCGACCCGGCGCTGCTGGCCGCCCGCGGCCTGGACGTCGGCGCGGCGGGGGCCGAGTCGGCGCGCGGGCGCGCGTGGCTGTGGGAGGACGTGTACGCGGCGCTCGGGTACACCAACGTGAGTCCGTTCGTTCTTTTTTGGGCAGAGGTCGTGTTTCGGGGGTTCGGATCCGGCATTTCTCTCTCTCTCTCGCTCTCTCTCACTCTCTCTCTCTCGAGAGAGAGAGAGTGCGAGCGCGGTCGCTTTTTCTTTTTTTTGCTTCCCCGCCGCCGCCGGGTCGTCCCGTCTTTGCTCGCACGCGCGCCGCCGGCCAGTTTCTCTCCGCAAAAATAAGCTCGCGCCCCGACCCCAATCGGCACACACGCGGATCTGCTCAATCCTCCACCAAACTCCACCAATCCCTCCAAATTCATCAACAAACAAAATCACACAAAAAACAAAAACAACAAAAAAACAAAATACAAATCAACAGCTCACCCGCGGCGCGCTCACCTGGGCCGACCTGCCGGCGCCGCGCGCCGTCGCCGTCTACGGCACCAACCTGCAGGCCGGGTTCGTGCTGGACGCCGGCGCGGCCGTGGCCCGCGCGTGCGGCCTGGACTACGCGCCGGGGGCCATGGTGGCGGCGCTTTACGAGGCGGTCGCGGCCAGCAACATGACCGCGGCGGCAAAGGCCGCGGGGCCGGCGGATTCGGCGGCGGACGCTGACGAGGCGTCGTCGGCGGCGACGACGAAAAAGAAAAACGGCGGCAACGGCAAAAGGGGCGGCTCCGCCTCCTCCCGGCGCGAGGCCCCCGTGGCCGCCTCGACCGCCGACTCGGCCTTCAAGACCGCGACCGACGTGCTCACGCGCGCGCCCGTGGTCGCGGCCGCGCTCGAGACGGGATGGACGATCGCCGCCGCCGACACGGCCGCCGCCGCCGCCGAAGCGGAGGCGGCCGCCGCCGCCGCCGCCGCCGTCGCGCCCTCGCGCCGCCGCCTCCAGCAGACGCAGGCCGCCCCCGAGGCCGCCCTCCTCGCCGCCCTGTCCGAGGCCCTGGCCGCCGCCAACGACCTCGCCCAGCGCACGGTGGACGGCGCCAACAACGCCGCCGACCGCGGGCGCCTGTACGGCAGCGCGAGCAACGCGGCGGCGCTCGCGCGCATCGGCCGGCTGGTGCACGGCGACCTGATCCCCGCATTCGCCAAGGTGGCGGCGCGGCAGTGCTCCGCGGAAGGCGACGCCTCTTCCTCCTCGTCGCAGGCCGAGCTGGACTCCTTGGTGGATAGCTTTTCGGGCAGCCGCCTCGTGCGCAAGGCCGGCGCCGCCGCCGTTGACGAGGGCGCGCTGCTCGACTCGTTCCTCAGCGCGGGCGTGCTGCTGGTCGACCCGCGCCGGCCCACCACGCCCGTCTACAAGGACAAGAACTCGGCCGCGGGCCTAGCCGGGCTGGCGGGCCTTGCTGGCCTCAGCGGAATCAGCGGCGTCGCCCTGATCCCCCTGGCCCTGCTGGTGGCCGCCAAGGTCAAGGCCGGCGGCATGCTGGACGCGTCGGCCCTGGGCCTGCCGGACGGGTCCCTCTGCTTCGGCAAGGAGCTCGGCGGCTTTTGCATCCTGCCGGGCAACGGCACGGAGCCCTTTTCGCCGCCCGACGGGTGGGAATTCGTCCCTGTGGGCGCCGCGCCGCCGGGCGACGCGGGCCTCGTGTCCGGGTGGGTCGACGCCTCGTCCGGCGCCCTCAAACCCCCGGGCGAGTGGGAGTGGCCCATCGAGTACTGCCAGGGCCCCCTGCCGCGCCCGAGCAACTGCACCCTCATCCCCCGGCGCGACTGCAGCGACTGGCCGCGCTGCGCCGACCCCAACCGCGGCCCCGGCTTCCTCCCCGGCGACCGACCCGCCGACGGCCTCCAGATCGCGGGCCCCGCCGCGGGCACGTGCCCGGGCACGGCCGCGCCCCTCCCCGCGGGCATGACGGCCGCCGCCCTGCCGTCCGACGGCGAAAAGGCCGTCGTCGACGCGTCTGCCGTCGCCTACAAGCTCGACGGCGCGCTGCGCGGCGTCGGCGCGCTGGGCGCCTGCGAGGGCGACTTTTACTGGGGCCGCCGCGGCCTGTCGGCCGACGACCGCGACTACGTGCCCGTCGACCGCCTCAACCGCGACCGCAACGGCCGCATGTTCAAGGACTGGGTCACGGGGCCGACCGCGGGCCGCGCCTTGGGGGCCTTCGCGGTCGATTTCGCGACAGGGCCGGGAGTGGCGGTGGCGACAAACACGTGGGCGCAGAGCAAGGGCGGCCCGATCGCCGGGCACTGCGTGGACAGCTGGACGGGCGCGCGCGTGCCCGTGCCCGTCGCGGGCCTCACCCCTTTCCCGCCGGACGTGCGCACGGGGCCAGAGTACGCGCCGCAGGTCGTGGTTACGCCGGTCGCCTTGCTCACGCTGGTGCCGGGCGCCGACGCGGCGGCGGCGCTCGCCGTCCCCGCGGCCGGGTCTTCGGCCTCCGCGTCCGTCCTGGCCAAGTACGACGCGGCCTACGCGGCCATGGGGGTCGTCGGCATGAGCGACGTCGGCGCGGGCGGAAAGGGCGGCCAGTACGGCAGCGGCGCCGTCAACAGCGACCCCCTTGCAATGCTGGCGGGCGCGTGGGCGCCGGCAGAGGGCGGTGCGACGGCGTACGGCGGCGGTGCCGGCGGCGACGCCGCCGCCGTGGCCGCGGCCGTCGGCGCGCTGGCCGCCTCGGCGCGCATCCTGTCGGTGCTGTCGGCCGCCCGCGCCCTCTACGAGTGCGGCGGGCCGGGCGCCTTAGTGAGCAACGAGGTGGTTTTGGCGCAGTGGGCGCCCGCGCTGCTGTCGTCCGAGGCGCTGTCGACGCCACAATCGCTGGCGCAGGCGTTCGGTTCGGTCTGCCTCGACGCGCAGGGGTGCGCGGCCTCGGCGGCGCCCGCCGTGCAGTCGCTGTCGCGCGCGCTCGCCGAGCTCAAGCAGAAGTACGACGGCCTCGCGGCGGCGGCAAAGGGCGCGGCGGCGTCGGCGGGAGCGGGTTTTTCGGCCGACGCGCCGCCGCTCACCCAAGAGGCCGTCTACCCGGACCTCGTGCGCCTCGCCCGCCTGGCCAAGGCCGGGCAGGTGGCCCTGGCCGACGCGACCAAGGCGTGCTGCGCCTCGGCCGGGTCCGACGCGTCGGCCTTGGGGGCCTTTGTCACGGGCCTGGACGACGTGGTCTTGGGCCAGGCCGTCAACACCACCGCCATCGAGGAGGCCTCTGGCCTGGCCGCAGGCCTGAGCGGCGACGGCGCCGACGGCTCGGATGCCGACGCCGCCTCTGCCGCCGCCTCCCCCCCACCCCCGCCCGTGATGGCCGCCAAGCTGGTCAACATCGGCGGCCTCAAGGACTGCGTCGGGTTCTACGCCGCGCGCACGGGAGGCTTGGCAGGGACGGGCGGCGTCGCCGTCGTGACCGACAGCGAGGGCGTGTTTGGCGTCGCCGAGCCGAGGAGCGCCGACTACAAATTCTCCGCGGGCTACAGCGGCAGCTCCTGCGCCGACTCGGTCACGAACGTCGCCGTGACCGTGCCCATGGCCCTGGCGCTCCCCGCCACGCCGACGGCCGCGGTTACGTCGATCGCCCTGCTCACCGTCCCTGCGGCGGAGGACGGCGCAACGCAGACGCTCCAGCTCAAGGCGGCCGCTGTCGCGCGCGCCGTCATCGGCGGCAAGCAGGCTGCGGCCGGCGCCGCGCTCACCAAGGCAAAGGCGCTGTGGGACGGCTGCTACAAGCTGTTCGGCTACAAGGCGGACGCGATGGGCGTCGACTTCCTCACCTTCACGGGCGAGCAGCTCACGCTCGCGTCCCCAAACCTGGCCGCCGTCCTGGGCGACGCCTCGGCGCTCACGTCGACGCTGCAGGTGGGGCAGGCGCTTGTCGGCGGCGCCTTTGGCGGCGCGCAAAAAGCGTCGGCCGACCGCGTGGGCCAGTCGTTGGTCGGCGCCTCCTACGCGGCTGCCAAGGCGGCCGACGGCGCGAGCGAGGGGTCCGCCGGCCGGGCCCTGGCCGACCCGGCGAGCGTGGCGGCCGTGTACGGCGACGCGCTGCGCGCGAGCAAGCCGAGCCTGCTGACGGCCGTGCCGGCCGGCGCGTTCGGCAAGGGCGGCTGGGGCAAGGCGGCGGCGGCGGCGGCCTCGGCGGCCGTGGCGGCGCCGCCCGCGCCCGCCAAGCGCCGCTCGCTGCTGTTCCGCGGGCGCGAGACGACGCCAGAGGAGGCGGCGGCGGCGGCCGTTTCGCCGGTCGCCGACCCCGAGATCCCCGCGCAGGTCGAGGCCCTCGTGCGCGCCGCCTCGCGCGCCATGGCCGAGGCCAACGCCAAGGTGCAAGAGGTCGTGCTGCGCGCCAAGGTGGCGGCCGTCGGCGCCGGCGGGAGCGTCGCCAGCGACGGGAGCGCTGCGACGGCCGACGGCGCCGCCGCCCCCTTTGACACGGTCGCCGCGCTGCGCTACATCGCAAAGGTGGCCGCCGTGGCCCAGGGCGAGCTGGCCGAGCGCGTGGCCCTCATCGCCGCGGGCATCGAGCGCGGCGTGCCCCCGGCCGAGACCGACGCCGCCCTCCAGTCCCTCGGCGACGACTTCACCGGCGCCGCGCTCGACGCGCGCGTCGGCGCTACACCCGTGAGCGAGGCGGCGGTGGCACGCGAGCTCGCCGACATGGGCCGCGCGATCAGCCCGCGCCAGGCGGGCGCGGGGATAGGCAAGAAGGTGCCGTACGCGACGGTCGGGATCGTGGCGGGCGCGGCGGTCGGGTGCGGCCTCTTGCTGGGCCTGGCCGTGGCCGGGCTCGTGGCGGTGGCGCGGCGCAAGCGGCGGGCGGCGGCGACCACGGCGTCGGCGGTGGCGGGCGCCTCCTCGGCGCCGTCGGCGTCGGCGTCGGCGACGGTGGCCGTGGCGGCGCCCGCGGGGCGGTACGCGTCCAAGATGGGGGGCAACCCCAAGGCGGCGGCGCCGAGCCCCGCGCAGCTGAACAACTGAGTGGGAGAAGGGCGTCCTCCGTCGGAGGTGATTTTCCCTCTCGCTTTTTGTTTTTCGGGGTTTTGCCAGCCGAAAAGCGAACAGCGACGAGAGAGGGCGGGCCCGGGCGGCGGCGCGCCGACGCAAAAAAGCGAGCGGGCGTGCGCCGCCCGCCATAACCCTTGCGCCCCCCCCCGCCAGCAAACAGCAACACGGCATTCCGCACCATCTCCTGTCCCGCGCACAACAAACACACACATTTCAAACCAACAAAGGACGGCCAACCAGCCACCAACCAAGTTTGGAGAGAGAGGGAGAGAGAGAGAGAAAACGCAGAGCGGACCGGCGGCGTTTTTTTTCATTCCGTCGCTCGATCCCTGCCCCTTTTCATCTCCATCCCCCTCCACCCCCGTACACACGCAGACCCAGAAAGAAACACGACCACCCCCTTGACACGTGCCCCCCCTTACACGCGCGCGCGATCGATCCCCTTTTGTGCACAGAACGATGGAGAGACAAGAGAGAGAGAGATAAAAATTGCACACACCAAAAATGCATGTCGACAAAAAAACAAAAAAAAAGGTCGACGGCGTCTTTTTTCCGCCGCGCGCTCTCTCTCGACTCCTTTTACGCGCGCAAAAGCCGTTCTGTCGTTTTCAGTTCATGCTCGTTGGAGGGCCACATCGTTTCCAACCCGGGTGAATCACACGACCGATGCATTATGTGGTGCGCACAAACAAAAGAGGAAAGCGCCTAACAAGGGGGAAAAACCTATACCGGATGGAAAAACCGAAAGAAGCAGCGACGCACAGGGGTGGGGGCGGGTGGGCGGGGGCGGTCGCCTTAAAACAAAAAGAGAGCGCGCCGCCCGCCATCGAGTCGGGCCGCGGCTGTAGACCCATAAACCCCACTTTCACGATCACAACCCCAAAACTCTCGTCGGCCACCCCCCCACAAAAAAAAAAAAGCGCGCGGAAAACGCCACCATTCTTTAGAGCTCGTCCTTGACCTCCTCCTCCTCCTCCGCCTTGTCGTCCTTGGCCTTTGTGTCATCATCCCCCGCGTCCTTGTCGGCCTTGTCCTTCTTGGGCAGCTCGTAGGCCACCTTGGCGTGCTTCTTGATAAACTTGGTCATGGCCTTGAGGGAGCGGTCGCCACCGTCATAGGTGACGGGCTTGGCGGCCTTGTCCGCGGGGTAGAACACCAGGCTCGGGTAGCCCTTGACCTCCTGTTGGTTTGGGGTTGTTGTTTGTTGTGGTGTTTGTTCAGGTTGTTGTGCCGAGCTTGTTTTTGTTGGTTGTTTTTGTTGTTGTTAGCGTTATTGCTCGGCGGGCGGCAACAAACGCGCGTTGTCTCGTCGAGCGACGTTTTGCGTCGTGCGCCACACACGTGGCCGCGACGATGCGACTCGTCCGACGAGCCATCCGATGACTCGTGCTCCCAAGAATGGTAATAATAATCTCCGTGAAATGACTCACCACCTCGGGGTGCTCGTTCTCCGTGCCGTCCATCTTGGCCACCACGACGCTCTCGACCTTGGCAAAGCGCTTGGCCAGCTTGGCGTAGATGGGCGCGAGCTGCTTGCAGTGGCCGCACCAGGGCGCGTACACCTCGAGCTGTTGGTTTTGTTTGTTTTGTGTTTTGTTTTGTTTTTTGGGGGGGGAGGATTTGGGGTTTCGTCTGTTCAGGAGAATTTTTTTCGTCGTTTTTTTGCCGCGACCGTTTTCCGCGTCCTGTGCCAAAGCACAAGCCCCCCCCCCCGCCGCCCCCCGTCCTCCTCCTCCCATCCCACAGAAAACAAAAGAGACTCACCAGCACGTCCTTCTTGGCGTCCTTGACCACCGCGTCAAAGTTCTTGCCCACGACCACGGCCACGCCCTCGTCGTCCAAGAGGCTCTCCGGCACAGGGGCAGACTTGTACTCGGGCGCCAGTTTGTCGGCGAGCAGGTCGTCGGCAAACTTCTTGACCGCTTTCTCAGAGGTGAGGTCGCCCGCGTACTTGTACTTTTTGTTGGCCGACATCTCGAAGCCGAGCAGCATGGGGGCGTCCTGTTGTTTTTGGTTGTTTGGTTGGTGATGGGGTGTTGGGGTGTTGGGGGGGGGGGGGGGGCTGGGGGGGGGGTTTTTTATTTTGGGGGGGGGGGGGGGGGGCAAGGCCAGCGGCGCGCGAGGGAGAGAGAGGCGCGGTTGTGTTGTTGCGGTGAGGCATGACGCGCCGGAGAGCGCGGGAAAGCGAGAGACGGCGGGCGCAAACACCCCGGCAAAACCAACACGCGCAGCCAAAAGCAGAGACGCCCCCGCACAACAAAAAACAAAAAACAAAAAACAAAAAGCGAAAAACGAACGAACGACCCACCTCGGCCTTGACCCCGAAAAAGTTGGTCACCGGCGCCGCGCTCTTGCTCTCCACGTCGACCGCCACGAACGTCAGCTTGCCCCGGAAGCCCGCGGCCGCCGCGCGGAAGGCCTTGGCCGACTTCCCGCCGGCCTTGTGGTCCAAGTCGCCGCTCTTGGCCACCAGCAAAACCTGCTTCTCGATGCCGCTGCCAAAAATTTTGCTCGAGTTTTCGTCGTTAAAGGGGACGACCACAGGGAGCTTGTTGGCCTTCAGCAGGGCCTCGACGGCCTCGGCGGTCACCTTTTTGCCGCCGGGGGCGGTGGCGCGGTCCTCGTTGGGGTGGTTGGCGACGACGGAGAAACCAGGGGGGCCGCCGGAGATTCCGGCGGCCTTGGCGGCGGCGGCGTCGGTGGTCTGCGCGAAAACGGCGTCCTCGGTCTTCTGGGCCGCCTTTGTGAAGGCCTCGTACTCGGCGCCCTTGAGGTCCTTGAAGTAGCCGACCACAAGCACGGCGGCGTCCTTTTCGGCGGCCGTCAGCGCGGCGGCGTCGGCGAGCGTGGCGGCGGCGGGGCCCGTCTTCTTTTTGATCCAGCGGGCGATGCCGTCGCTGTTTTGGTGTTTTGGTGTTTTGGTGTTTTGGTGTTTTTTTTTTGGAATTTTTGTTTTGGTTTTGTTTTGGTTGTGAGAGGTGTCGTTGGATAGTGTCGTTATTTGATGGAGTTGCGAACGGTCGGCTTGGTTTGTGTTCGTCGGGTTTTTGGTTTGGTCGGGACGGCGTGAAGAAAAACAAACGACGCCGCGAAAAAAGAAGGGACGACACACGACAAAGCGGGGAAGAATGAAAAAAAAGAAAAAAAGAACTCACGCCTCGCGCGGCCCGCCGTAGTCGGACACCAGCTCCCCGTCGACAAACCACTTGATCGTCGGGTAGCCGCTGACGCCAAACTTCTTGGCCATGTCCGGGTCGACGGTCGCGTCCACCTTGCCAACGACGATGGCGTCGTCGTGCGCCTTGATGGCCGTGGCGGCCTTGGCCCACTCGGGCTTGAGGCGCTGTTTTTCGTTTTTCGTTTTGGTTTAGTGTTTGTTTGTTTGTTTGTTTCAAGCCGGCGATTTTGTTTGTTGTTGTTGTTGTTTAGAGGGCGGCAAGGGGGTGGTTTCGGTTTGGGGGTGGCGGCGGGGCGGCAAAAGGGGGGGAGGGGGGGGTTGGGTTTCCGTTTCCTCGGATCTTGGCGGCTGGCGGCTGGCGGCTGGCGGCGGCGGCGGCGGCGGCGGCGGCGGCGGCGGCGGCGGCGGCGGCGGCGCTTCGATCGCGCGGAGCCAAGGGGCGGGGGACCGGCGCGCGCGCGCGGCGGCGGCGGCGGCGTCACAAGAGGGCTCTCTTTCCGTTCGCGCGTTGTCCCGCGTGTGGCTGGCCGTGCGTCGCGCGCGCGGAGCTGTACGTCGACGCGCCCGCGTGTCCGTCGGCCGCCAGGAGGGGAGGTCTTGTCTTTGCGCTTTCTCGCGGGGGGGGGGAGGAGGGACACCCTGGCACCACCCTCCCCTCCCCTCTCGAGTGAAGAGGGGGGGGGAAGAGGCATCACGCGCCTCTCTCTCTTCCAAGACCTCAGCCCGACCCCCAGTGATCGTCTCTCACCTGGCAGTGGCCGCACCAGGGGGCGTAGAACTCGACCTGTCGTGGGATGTGGGGTGTTGGGGGGGGAAGGGGGCGGGCGGTTGGTTATAAGAGAGCGAGAGAGCGACACCATCACCAGGGAGGAGCAGGAAAAACCGACAGCCGTCGCTCCTCTGCCCCTCTGCCGGGGCACGCGCGCCCCCCCCTTGGCGTGCGAGATCGGCATGACGCGAGGTCGACGCGTTGCGCGCGCGCTCGTGGGGGGGTGGGCGAGACAACACAGAAAGACGATCTCCTCCTCAGACAGTTTCAAAAACCAACAGGCGAAAGAAACGAGCGCGAACTCAACCAGCGCGAACTTGGACTTGCCGACCGTCTCGGTCCAGTTCTTGTCCCCGATGACCACGACGTCCTTCTCGTCGTCCCCCTTGGCCGCGCCCGCGTCGCCCGCGGCCTCGTCCTCGTCGTCGTACTCCTCGTCGGCGGCGGCGGCGTCGTCGGCCGCGGCGTCGTCGGCGGCGCGCGCGGCCAGCGGCGCCGCCACCAGCAGGCCCGCCAGCAGCAGCGCGAGCGCGAGCTTGCGCGACATCTTGTTTTGTGATAAGTTTGTGTGTGTGTGTATGCGTGTGTTTGTGTGTGTGTGTGTGTCTGTCCGTCCTTTGTTTGTGAGGGGAGGGAGGGAGGAAGGGAGGGGAGGGATCAAGAAGAGGGGGAGGCGCCAGCGTCGGCTCGTTCGGGGCGGAGCGGAGAGCGGGGATCCGGCAACGGCGGCGGTCGGCGGCGGCGGCGCCCGCGCGACACAGACACACTTCTGCAATATTTTGCCCGACGCGCGTTACTATATACTATCACATCACTGAATCTCTGCACGCACGCGGCCGCTAGAAGCGCCGCTGCCCGCTCATCTTCCCACCGTGCCCCGCCCCACAAAAAGCACGTCACCCCCTCCTCCGAGACCCACCACACCGAAGAGATTTCTTCTCTTCAATCGCACACAGAAACGACCAATGAAGCGCGCGGCGTCGCCCTACCTCGGCGGGACCGGGGCGGCGTCCGCGCGCGCCGGCGGCGGCGGCCCGGGCGACGACCAGGGCAAGGACCGGCGCGCGGCCGCGCGACTGGGGGGGGGCTCCCAGAGGCGGGGGCGACTGGTCCTCGCGCTCGTGCTCGTCGCGCTCGCCGCGCTCGCCTTGTTCGCGTCCTCCGGCGGCACGCTGCGCCTGCCCTTCCTGTCCGATGACGGCGGCGCGCCCGCAACAAGCCGCAGCAACAAGGACGTCGACAACGACAACGCGCCGCGCCGGCATCCGATGCTCGGCGCCTCGCGCCTGCTCGGCCGCCGCCGCCGCCCCATCGCCGAGTCTGTTGCCGACGTGCGAGAGGGCGAGACGCCCGCGCAGGCGCTGGCGCGGCGCGAGCGCGGCGCGGCCGCGGACGCGCGGATCGCGGCCGACATCGCCGGGGCAGAGGCGGCCGCGGCGCGCGAAAAGCGCCGGGCAGACGCGGAGGAAGCGGCGGAGGAGGAGGAGGAGGAGGACGACCGCCCCGCCGCGGCCGGCGCCCGGGGGCGGCCCGCGCCTGCCGCCGCTGCCGACGCCGCCGCCGTCGCGGCCGCCCTCGCCGAGCTCGAGACGCTGGTGCCGCGCGCCGCGCGCGTCTCCTTACCCGGGACCGTCGGGATCTACGACATGCGCAAGCTGGTCCCGATCGCGGCCCGCCGCCGGATCGCCGCCGCAAACGCGCTCGTGCCGCCCGAGCGGCGGATCCTCTTTCCGGCGGCGGGCGCGGGCGGCGGCGGCGGCGGCGGCGGCGGCGGCGGCGGCGGCGGCGGCGGCGGCGGCGGGCCGGGCGGGGTGCCGGGCGCCGCCGGGCTCGGGCAGGGGCCGGTGATGTCGCTGGCCGAGCGGCGGCGGCAGATGCAGGAGCGGGAGCGGGGGCAGCAGGAGGGGCGCGAGGCGGCCGCTTCGGCTGCCGCTGCCGCTGCCGCCGCCGCTGCTTCCGCTGCTGCCGCTGCCGCCGCCGCTGCTTCTGCTGCCGATGCCGCCGACATCAAGGGCAGGGGCGCGCGCGAGCGCGAGCGCGAGGGGCAGCTGCGGCTGCTGCGCGCGGTCGAGCCCGAGCCGCCCGCGCGGGTTGTCGCCGTCGACGAGAACGGTCCGGCCGGCGGCGGCGGCGGCGGCGGCGGCGGCGGCGCCGCGAGGGCCGACCCCGACGACCCCCCATCCAACGACAACACCGACGCCCCCTCTCGCACCTACCACCTCCACTCCCACCGCCGCGACCAGCCGCTCCTGATCTCCCGCAGCCAGGCCCTCCCCGAAAAGGCGTTTCGGCGGCTGCGGCGCGAGCTGCTGACCTCCCCCCTCCTCTACCGCCGCAACGAGCTCGAGGCCGGCGCCTTCGGCCGCACCACCGGATTCGTCATGTTTTTCGCAGAGGGCGACGGCGAGCGCGTCGTGCGCTCCGCGCCCCTGTTCCGCTTCTTGGTGCCATTGCTGGACAGCGTGCGCTTGCCGGGGGCCACGGCCTTTGTGGCGAATGTCTTGAGGTCCGAGCCGGTGCGGGCGGGGGGGGAAGACGCGCTGAGCGTCGCGAGGGCCGACGGCGCGTGGGGGGAGGAGGCGCGGCGGGCGGCGGCGGCGGCGGCGGCCGGGGTGGGAGGGGCGGCAACAGCGGCGGAAGGAGCAGCCCGGAGCGGGACGGGAGGGGACGCGGCGGCGGCGGTGGCGGCGGGGTCTGGCGGCGGCGGCGCGCCCAAGGAAGAGGGCGGCGACGCGTCAGCCGACGCCGCCGACGCCGCCGCGCTCGCCGCCGCCGCCAAGCGCGGGCTCGTGTCCGCGGGCGCCCACGTGGACAACACGCTCGAGCAGTTTGCCCCCGAACACTGGGACACCGAGGCGCACCAGACGTCGGTGCTGTACGTGCACGTGCCCCGCGACATGAAGGGAGGCCGATTGGAGGTGTGGGCGCCCTTTTTGGGAAACGCCACGCACCCGCGAGAGAGCGGCATCGGACCGACGGCCGAGGAGCTGCTCGCGCAAGAGGCGGCGGCGGCGGCGGCGGCGGAGCTGGATCTGCGGCAGCAGCGTGCCGCCGGGCGCCGCAAGGGGTACGGGGCGGCGCCGCCGGCGCCGCTCCCGGCCCCTGCGGGCGGAGAAGAGGCGGCGGCGGCGAAAGCGGGGAGCGGCGGAGGCGCAAGCGGGAGCGGGAGCGGAACGAGCAAAAGCGAGGGCGAGGGCGACGGCGACGGCGGCGGCGGCCTCGGCCCGCCCGCGCGCGTCGTGCGCCCGTCGGAAAACACGCTCGTCTCGTTCCGCGGCGACGCGCGCCACCGCGTGCTCAAGCACGCCAGCCCCTCGCTCGGCGAGGCGCGCGTCTCTCTGGTCTTGGAGCAGTACCTGGTTCCCAGGGGCGCGCGCCTCGAGGAGCTCGTGGCGCAGGTGGGCGCGCCGCTGTGGGTGAGCGGCCAGGACGAGCGCGGCCGGGCGGAAAACGCCGTCTTGGCGCCCTGGCGAGGACTGTGGGACCCGCGGTGGGGCGAGCACAAGGCGGCCTGGCTCATGGGCGAGGAGGACGGCAAGGGGCCCGAGGACGAGCCGGTGGACGAGGAGGAGGAGGACGTCCAGGCGTACCGGCGGGAGCGCGAGGCGGAACAGGAGCAGGAGCAGGAGCATGGGGGGGGCGGGGTGTTCGGGGGCATGGCGGTGGCGGCGGCGGCGGCGGCTTGAGCGAACGAACGAGAGAATTGAAATAAAAGACGAGCCCTTTGCGCGCGCGCGCGCCCCTCTCCCCCTTTTTTGGCCTTGACCTTGACACACCAAAGTACACTCGCTTGTGCATAGAAAACTCGTGAGGAATGATGACACCAAACACACACCCCGCAAGTTGTCCGTCAGCGCCGGCGTGCTTTTTTTTGAGCGGGCGGGGGCTCTGCGTTTGTCGGGGAAAATCGGGCCCCCGCGCGCCGGCGCCGTTTTGCCCTCCTTTTTCTTCCGCCTCGTGTTTGTTCTGTGCGCGCGGTTTTCCTGCTTTCCGACGGGCCCTTTCCTGCCTTGCGAATCATTGCCTTCCCGCGGCACGCAGAGGACCCCTCATTAGCCGGCAGCGCAAGACAACAATTGATCAGAACGACGACGCCCGACAAGGAAAACAGGAGCGGCCAGGGCGGGGGCGCGAACAGCCGAGCGGAGGCGGCGGCGAATCGGCGGGAAACACAGCGCCAAGAGAGCTCTAGGCATGCCTATTGATGCGGGTCTGCTCGCCCTTGACCCCCCGCTCGAATTGATGCCGTTAATTAAGTCGGTCGGAGTATCCGCTATTTTTGACGCTGTATTCTACGGCAAATCCTATTGCCACCAGCGCGAGTATCGCGAGAAATTGTTGATGCAATATAGATACTGTAAATCTGGAAAAGTGGTTCATATCCGACGGCAGACACCTGCCCAGGATCCCCGCACACAGCGCTGGGGCAGAGTGGGAGGGATGACAGACGCTAATCTTGGGTCGTCCTCTCAGGTCCGCGCGCCTCGTTAGCTCAGTTGGTTAGAGCGTACGACTGAAGTATTCCACACCTTCAGGAAATCGTAATGTCGCTGGTTCGATTCCGGCACGAGGCAACGGAGCTTTTGGTTCTCACGTACGCGCGGATCCGGCGATTCGCAAACCCGCGCCGAGCGGGCGTTTGCGTCGCCTTTTTTTTACGTCTTTTGGCCGGCGGCGGCGGGGTGCTCGCTGATCCATTCCGTCCAGGTCGTTGCGGGCAAGAGTCTCATGCAGTAGCAAGCTTGAGCGTACGCAGCGCACATGGCATTCTGGTTTTGTACGTCACATACGCGCGGATCCGTCAAGAATTGGTCAATCATGACTTTTTTTAACGCCCGGCGTTTCACGACAGCAATCGCGGCGGCCGCGGGGAGTGGGGGTTGTGAGATCAACTGCCATCTGCTCGCATCATCTTGTTCGCCATGGTCAAGCTAGAGCGTATCGAGCGATATGCGTGGCGCGTGCGACGGCGCGCACGCGCATCCAAAAAGGACGACCTGTTCTTTTTTGGGCGCCGACGCCGACGCCACCGTTGGCTCCCTTCATAGGGCTAAGTTCTTCTCGTTTGGTTCTCTGCTCGTCGAGAGGGATAGAGAGAGAAGGACGGGGAGAGAAGGAGGGAGAGAGCACGGACTGTCGGGCGCACGGAGGCGCGTAGGCGGATCGCACTTCCAAAAATAGTACCATTTTATTTGGACGCCCGACGCCGACAAGAGCAAACAACGACAACCGCGGCAGCGGGCAGCGGGCGAGGGGACGAGGGGGATCCGAGAAAGGGGGGCGAGCAAACGGGGGGGGGGGCGAGGGGGGGCGGGGGAGCGAAACAGGGGGGGGCGCCAAGCCGGGGGGGGGCGCGGCGGCGCTCGTGCTACGAGGCAATGGAGCTTTTGGTTCTCACGCACGCGCATTCGCGGATCCGTGTCGGGCGTGCGCCGGCAGCTTTTTTTTTACGCCTTTTGGCCGGCGGGGGCGGGGTGTTCACCGCTCAATACTCTCCCCACTTTTGCAACGTCGATCGCGATGGCGCATGGGTGGGCCCGTTGACCTGAGGGCGTTGGCTGTATGTGAAGCCTCTCCCCCCACACAGTCGTCACGACATCCTGGCGGTTTGACCGTCGCGCGCAGCTGGCGCACTTGGCGCCCGGGCTGTCCGAGGGCGAGATCTGGCAGCTGCTCTATTATGGCGGCGCCCCCGGCGGGGGGCCGGCGGCACCGGGAGCGGGCGCAGGCGGGCCGCCGGCGCCGCCGGCCGACGCGCGCGGCGGCGCCGCCGGCGTTCTCGCGCCGACGGCCGCGCGCACCCGCCGCAGCCGCCGCTGGCGGGCCAGTGGGTCTGGCGCCTTTGCGGCGGGGGCTGGATCCCTGCCTATCTGCCCCCGGCCCGGTCACCACGCGTGCGACTCGGGCCCCCCTGGCCCCCTCCTCCCGCCGCCGCCGCCGACGGCGAGCGGGCGCGCCTCTGAGCGGCGGGGCGCCTCGCGCCGAAATTGTTTGCCGCTGCCGCTGCCGCTGAGTTGGCAGCTTTTGGGGTTGGTTGGGTTTTTGTGACGCCAAGGTGTCACGTTCGAATTAGAATATAGTTGTACAATCAATCGCAGGCCTCGTTGAATACTCTGCCGCAGAATCGGCGTCTACTCGCGCTCAATCTCCTCCTGACCCCCCTCCTCCTCCTCCATCCATGTGTTTCGCGGCCCGCCGCCCGCGCCGTCGCCCACCTGCCGCCTCTCGCCCCCCTCCCCCCCCTCGCCCTCCTAGTCCCCGAGCCGCCCCACCGCCTCGCACAGCATCCCCACGCGCAGCGAGCACGGGTGAAAGTCCACAAGCACGGACGCCAGCTGCTCCGGCCGCACCACGCTGTAGAAGCGCGCGCCGATCAGCGAGCGGAGCATGTTGCACGAGGCGACCGCGCGCTCGAGCGCCTCGAGCGCCGCCTCGGCCTCGGGCAAAAAGGCCGCGTGCAGGCGCTGGTGGTGCGGGTGCGGGCCGCCGCCGCGGCCGCCGCCGCCCGCGATGGTGCTGGTGCACCGATTTTTCTCCTTGTCAAAGGCCGCCGCCGCCGCGCCGTTGCCGCCGCCCACGTCGTTGCCGCCGTCGCCGCCGTCGTCGCCGCCCTCTCCCGCCGCGCCTTCGCCGACGCCCCCGCACGCGTCGCGCAGGTCGGCCGCCGCGCGCGCCCAGCCGACCTTGGCGGCCTCGATGCGCGCGACGTAGTCGGCGTAGGCGTCGGCGAGGGCGTGGCGCTGCTCGCGCGACAGGCACGCGGCGCGCGCCGCGCGCGCGGCGCGGGCGGCGACCTCGCCCGGCGGCGGCGCGGGCGTCAGGGGGCGCAGCGGGGGACGCGGCGGCGGTGAGGGAATGGGGGGAGGGGCGCGGGCAGGGAGGGAGGTCGCCTCGGCGGACAGGCCGCCGGGACGAGCCCCGCCGGCGGCGGCGGCGGCGGCACGATCGCCGTCAGCGCCGACACCACCATCCTCGCCCGCCGCCGCCGCCGCGCGCCGCTCGTCCGCCGCGCGCCGCTCGTCCGCCGCGCGCCGCTCGTCCGCCGCGCGCCGCTCGTTTGCCTCTCCCTCTCCCTCCCCCCGCTCGTCCCCCTCCTCCTGCTCGAGGCTCCAAGCGGCCTGCTCGTCCATTAAGGAGGGGTTGTGGCGCACGAGGGCGGCGAGGAGGGTCATCTGGTCGCGGACCGACGCGCGCAGCTCGCGGCGCGCGGCGTCGGCGACGGCGGCGGCCTCCTTGGCGGCCGCGGCGGCGAGGGCGACGAGGAGGGCGGCCGGCGCGCCGGCGGGGGACGGCGGCGGCCGCTCGGCGTCCCCGTCCCCGTCCCCGTCCCCGTCCCCGTCCCCGTTCGCCTCGCTGCTGCCGCCGCCGCCGCCGTCGCCGTGACCCTCGTCCTCCGCCTCGTCCTCGTCGTCGCGGCTGTCGTCGCTGCTGCCGTCGTCGCGCCCCGCCCGGGAACGGCGACGGCGATGACGGCGACGGGCATCGCGGTTTGGCACCGCCGCGTCGTCGCCGTCGGCCGCCGCCGGCGCCGCCGCCCGGTCCGCAGCGCCCGCCCCTGGCGCCGCCGCCGCCGCCGCCGCCGCCGCCGCCGCCGCCTCCGCCTCTGCCTGCGCGCGCCGCGCCCAGTCCAGCCTGCGCAGCACCAGCGCCGCGCGCCGGTTGTGCGCCCCGAGAAAGGCCAGGTAGCCGCGCACGTCCAGCGCGCGCGCCTCGGCGGCGCGCGCGTCGGCCAGCGCGAGGATGGCGTCGCCCGCCGCCGCCACCTCGACGCCGACGCCGGCGACAGCGGCGGCAGCGCTCGGGGGGCGGGCGGGGCGGGGGGCGCGGGCGGGGGCGGGGGGCGCGGACGCAGGCGCCGCTGCCGTCGGCCGGCCTGCCGCGGCCGCATCGGCCGATGCTGATCCTAATACTGGTGCTGCTGCTGCTGCCGGCGCTGGCGCTGCCTCGGAGGACAAAACCCCCGCCTCCTCGTCCGCGCCGCCGCCGCCGCCGCCGCCGCAGCCGCCGCCGCCGCCGCCGCCGCCGCCGCCGCCCGTCGCAAAAAGCGCCTCTTCCGAAAACATTCCCATCACCGACGCGCGGAAGAGGCGACGCTGATCCTCGGTGGCGAGGGGCGCGTGGCCGCCGCCCGCGCCCGCGCCCGCGCTCACGCCGGCGCCGGCGCCGCTCGCTGCGCCCGTCCCGCCGATCGCGCCGCTCGGGCGCTGCCGCGGCGGCGGCGGCGGCGGCGGCGGCGGCGACGGCCACCCGCCGTCGCTCGCGTGGCCGCCGTCGTCCTCCTCCATCGCGTCGCAGTCGTCGTCGCCGTCGCCGCCGTCGCCAGGGCCATCGGAGGCCGTGCCCCGCCTCTGCCCCTGCTGCCGCTGCTCCGGCTGCGCCTCTGCCTTGACCACTGCCGCCGCCGCGCGGCGGCCGCCGCCGCCGCTGCAGACGCCGCCTGCGGCCGCCGCCCCTTCCCGCCGCCTCTGCCCGTCGCCGCCGCCGCCGCCGCCGCCGCGCGCCAGGAGGCCCTCTGTCAGCGCCGCGCTCATGCGCCGCATCGACGCCTGGAGGACGCTGGAGTACGTGGTCCACGTCCAGCGCGCCATGGCGGCCGCGAGCGAGGTGGGGCGGCGGCGGGCGCGCGAGGACCGCGAGGGCGGGGGCGAGGGGGGCGCGAGCGCGCCGGCGGCCTCCTCAGCGGCGGCGGCGGCGACGTCGGCCGCGGCGGCGCTCGCGGCGGGCCCCCTCCGCCGCTCGTCGTCGTCGTCGTCGTGTTGGTGGCGTTTGGTCCCGTCTGCCGCCTGTGGGAGTGCCGCCACCGCCGCCGCGTCTCCTCCCGCCTCCTCGAACGCGGCAGCCGCGGCGGCAGCAGCACCAGCAGCAGCCGCCCCCTCGCTCCGCGGCAGCGTTGGCGGGGACGCCGCCGCCGCGCCCGGCAGCGCCGCCGCCGCCGCCGCCTGAGCCTCCCCGTCCCCGTCCCCGCGCGCGTAGTCCCCGTGCAATCGCGAGAGCATGGCCACGGCCTCCAGCACGCCCACGCGCGCCGACAGCTCCCGCCGCAGCCGACCGTTCCTCGCCGCCAGCGCCGCCTCGCGCGCCGACAGCGCGTCCGCCCTCCGCTCGAGCTCTCTCTGCGCCTGCCTGTGGCGCTCGTGCTTGGACGCCGGCGCCGCCCGGGGGCGGGGCGGGGGGCGGGGGGATGCCGCCGCCGCCGCTGCTGCCGCTGCTCCTGCTGCCGCTGCTGTCGCTGCGGCCGCGGCTGCCGCTGCCGCTGCTGCTAATGCCTTTCTCGCCGCCGCGGGGGCGGTGCGCGCGGGCCGGCGGCGCGCCGACACCGGCGGCGGGCGTGCCTCATCGCCCGGTGGCACTGTCGCCGTCGTCGTGGCCGCGCTCGCGTCCATTCTTTCGCCTCTCGTCCGCGTTGGTGCTCAGGTCCGGGGCTGCTGCTGCCGCATCGGGGAGCGCGCGCACGCGGGAGATTGGGAGTTTCGATGGGATCGGCCGACGAGAGGAAGAGGAAGGTGCGCGCGGGCGAGTGGAGAGAAACAAAGAGACGTGCTGGGAATGTGTGTTTGGGGCGCCACGCGGGGCGAATCGCTAGGAGGTTTCGGGGGAGGCTCGTAAAGGGGAGTACGGCGAGTGGCGATCATCGCTTTCCGAGTCATGTCCTACGCGAATTCTCTGCCCTAAAAGATTTTTTTTGCTCCCCCTCTCTGTGTGCGTCGCGCCCCGCGCTCTCAATGACAGCGAAAAGTGAGACAGGCAGAGGGGCGTCGTTGCATGTTGGTTGGCTGACACCGCGCTAGATTGGAAAAGAGAGCAGCGCAATGCGCGGATGGGGAGCTAAAAGCGGATTCCAAAAAGACGAAAGAAAAGATGGCGGACGGGCGCCCGCCGCTCGAAAACCCAACCAAAACAAAATAAAAACAACTTCATCACGCGCAGGGAGGTGGGGCGCGGTGGGGCGCGGTGCAGAGGGTCGGCCGCCGCTCTTACCGCCCCCGCTGCCGCAGCGCACCCGCGCAGCGCCGCCGCTCTCTTGCCGCCCGGGCGCTCTCACTGCCGCCCCAGCTGCTGCCGCGCCCGCTGCGCCGCCGCCGCCGCCGCCGCCTCTTCTTCCTCGGCCGCGGCGGCCGCGTGCGCCAGCAGCGTCAGGCGCAGGGGCGTGGGGTGCAGGTCGGCCGCCATCGACGCCACCTGCCGCGGCGTCGCCACCGACAGCACCGTGACGCAGAGGACGTGGCGGGCTACGTTCGACGCGGCCAAGGCGGCCCCGAGGGAGGACAGGGCGGAGAGCGCGGCCTCGGGGCCGCTGGGGCTGCCGCCGCCGCCGCCGCCGCCGCTTGCTCGTCCTCCGCCGCCGGGGGGAGGATTTCCCGCCGCCGCCTCCTCCGCCGCCGCCGCCGCCGCCGCCGCCGCCGCCGCCGCGCCGCCCTGCTGCGCCGCGAGCCGCGCGGCGGCCCCCCGCCACTCGCCGACGCACAGGCGCGTCGCGCGCTGGTACTCGCAGAAGGCGTCGGCCAGCGCGCGGCGCTGGGAGGGCGCCAGGCGCGCGCCGGCGACGGCGCGGCGGGCGGCGGCGGCGGCGGCGGCCTCGACGGCGTCGTCGCCGCCGTCGCAGGACGCGGCGGCGGCGGCGGCGGCGGCGGCGGCGGCGACGGCCGGGCCGGGCGGGGGCGGGGGCGCGCCGGGGTCGGCGCGCTGCTGCGACCCGTCGTCGACGAGGTTGTGGCAGATCACGCGGTCGAGCTGGCGTTTGTTGTGGGTTTGCGTTTTGTTTTTTGGGGGGGGAAGGGGGGCGGGCGTGAGCGCGCTTTTTCCTTCTTTTTTTTGGCTCGAGGGGGCGTCGAGCGGACAGTCCCTCTCGCTCGCGCCCACCCGCACGACAAAACAACAAACGGGAGATCGCGCGCGCCGACTCACGATCGCGGGCTGGTACTTCAGAAGCGCGGCCATCCAGATGACCGTGTCGCGCACATTCGCGGCCAGCTCCTGCTCGGCGGCCGCGCGCCGCCGCCGCCGCGCCTCGTCGTCCTCGGCTCCCGCCGCATCCGCCGCCGTTTGTGTTTGCGGCCGAGGCTGCGCGCCGCCGCCGCCGCCGCCGCCGCCGCCGGCCCGCCCCCGCCCCCCGCCGTCCCCCTGCTGCCCCTGCGGCCCCCCCTCCTCGTGCGCGTCCAGCTCGCGCAGCAGCAGCGCGAAGCGCGCGTTGCGGCCGCACGTGATCGAGGCGTACTCGGCCAGCGTGGCGCGGCGCGCGCGGTCCGCGAGGACGGCGGCCCGGCGCAGGAGCCCGCCGACGGCGGCCGCCTCGGCGGCGCGAAAGGCGGCAGCCTCGGCCTCTCCGCCTCCGCCGCCGCCAAAGCGGCCGCCGCCGTCGCCTGCCGCCGCACCTGCTCCCGATGCTGCTCCCGACGACCCTTCGACAAACATGCCGAGGACGCTGCTCGCAAACATGCGCCGCTGCTCGCGCAAGATCTCCAGGCGGCCGTCGTCCTCGGCGGCGGCGGTGGCGGCCGAGGCCGAGGCCGGCGCCACGCCCCCGGCGGCCGAGGCGGCGGCGTCGGATGACGACGGCGGCGGCCGTCGCGACCCCGCCGCCGCCATATCAGCCGCGCCCGTCATCATCGCCAGGCTCTCGCCGCGATCATATGCCGCCGCGTTCGCTGTCGCCGTGGCCCCGCAGGCGCGCGCCGGGGTCGCCGCTCCCCGCCCGCCCTCGGCCGCCGCCGCCGCCGCCGCCGAGGACGCCGCCGCCGACGCAGACGCCGCCGCCGCCGCCGCCGCCGCCGCCGCCACGGCGCGCTGCAGCACGGCCCGGTAAGGGGCCGCGCCCACGAACGAGGGCGCGGCGGCGGCGGCGGCGGCGGCCGCGGCACGCGGCGGCCGCAGCGGCGGCGACGGCGGCGCGAGCGGCGGCAGGGGCGGCGCCGGCCGCCGCGCGGTCCCGGCGTCGTCGACGGCGTCGGTGTCGTCCTCGTCCTCGTCCTCGTCCTTGGCAGCGGCGGCGGCGGCGTCGGCGGCGGCGGCGTCGTCTGCGTCGGCGGCGGCGGCGGCGCAGGCGCCCGTTTTGGCGCCCCGCCACGGCCTCGCCTCGCCCTCGCCTCCTGCCACCACCGCCGCCCGCAAGCGGGCGGTCCGAGCCTGGACGGGGGGGGAGCAGGGCGGCCGCGCCGCCGGCGGCGCCCCGGAAACCTGGCCGCCGCCCGAGTCGCCGCCGCCGCCGCCGCCGCCCCAGCCGCCGCCGCCGCCGCCCCAGCCGCCGCCGCCGCCGCCCACGCCCAGGTGGATCGACGCGAGCACGGCGGCCGCGTCGAGCGCCGCCGAGCGCGCCGCCACGGTGCGCCGGAGCGCGCGGTTGGCGCCCGCGAGCGCGGCGGCCCGCCCGGCGAGCGCCGCGGCCTGCGACTGCAGCGCGCTCGCCGAGGCCGAGGGCCCGGGCCGCGGCGCGCGCGCGGGCCGGCGCCGGGCGGCGGCGGCGCCAGACAGGCCGTCGTCGGCGCCGCCGCCGCCGCCGCCGCCGCTGTTCCGGCCCGGCGCCGGGCGCACGCGGGAGCGCGCGCGCCCGGCCAGGGGCGCGGCCGCCGTGGCCGTCGCCGCCGCCGCCGCGCTGCCCCGGCCGCCGCCGCCCCCTCCGCCGCCGCTATCTGTCGTCGTCGCCGCGAGCACCCCCCCCTCCATCGCCACGCCCGGCGTCGGCGTCGGCGTCGGCGTCGGCGTCGGCGTCGGCGCGCGCGCGCGGTTCGAGATGCAAATCTTTGTTTGATCCGCTGCCTCCTCCTCCTCCCTCTTGGTTGCGCGAAGGGAGCGTGCCTTTGACGCGGGACGATGTCCCGAGACAGATGAGGGGTCAGCGATGCGCGCGCAGCTGTCCAAGTGGTTCGGCGTTCGGCGGGCGGCGGGGGGAACGAGGGGGGCAGAGCGAGCGAGGGTTTTGTTTTTCCCAGTGGGAGCACCAGTCAGGCCGCGTGGGATAACAGACGTTGCAAGAAGATCAGGACGCGAGAGGTAGAAGGGAGGGGGGGAAAAGCAGAGCGCGCCCGAAAACGACGAGGAAAAAGATGAAGGTGTCGCGCGGCGCGCGCGCGCCTGTGTACCGGGGACGCGAGCCCCCGCCGGCACCGCCGCCGGCAATATCGGTTATCACTTGCGCCCCCTCTCTCTGCCCCCTTCCCGGCTACCACGAGGAGGATGAGGCGGTCGCGGCGGCCGAGGCGCGCCCCGTCGCCCTCCTCGAGCTGCTCGGCCGCGCCGCTGCCGCCGCCGACGCCGCCGCCCCCGCTTCACGTCGCCGCCGCCCTCCTTCTCACTCGTCGTGTCAATAGGTTGATCGTCCGACCATTGTACTCAATCGAGAGTCCGTTCGAGTCTCAAGACCCCCGCCAGCCCCCGCCCGCGCCGGCGCCCCCCCGCGCGCCGCCCCCGCCCCCGCGCCCGCGCGCCCGCGCCCGCCGCTCCCTGAGCAGCGCCGCGCAGTGCGCCATGACCGCGTCGTTCTGGATCACGCCGGGAGGGGCCTCTGCCAGCATGCGCGCCGATTGGACGGGCGTGATGGTCCCATAAAGCGCGCAAGACTGCATCGAGCGGGCCAGGTAGGCCGCCTCGAGGCAGCGCTCCAGCCTCGCGATGGCGGGCTCGAGCGCCTCGACTTTCGTACCGAAACAGGCCCACGCGTCGATGGACGCGGCCGCGGCGCGCCAGGCGGGCGCCTGCGCGCGCTTGGACGCGTCGGCGTGCGCGGCGGTGGCGGCGAGGGTGGCCAGCTGCTCGTCCGACAGGCGGGCGGCGCGCAGGATGCGCTCGGCTGTAGCGCGGTGGCGCGGGTTGTGTTGTGGATGTGTGTGGATGCGTGTCGTGAGGTGTTGTTGTTCGTGTGTGGCAAAGAAAAAAAAGGGAGTGACAAAGAACAAAAAGAACAGGGGGAGGCGTCCCGCCCCCTCCCCCCCCCCCCCCCTTTTCAAAAAAAAAAAACACCCCCCCCCCCCCCCCCTGCGGCGGGGGCCCCCAGACGGGGGGGGGGGGGGCGCCCCCCCCCCGGGCTCCACTCGCGGATCCTCGCTTTTGGCTCGGGTCTGCAGCGCG
>Ga0105053_10003536_pt1 | contig 23711 bp, 17 predicted proteins | sample BON01_FD_78093 | JGI IMG/M metagenome (GOLD analysis project Ga0105053, IMG submission 78093) | Freshwater microbial communities from Lake Bonney liftoff mats and glacier meltwater in Antarctica - BON-01 | ecosystem: Environmental > Aquatic > Freshwater > Ice > Glacier meltwater | place: Lake...
ACCTGAAGCTGGAGGCGGAGCGGGCGGCGTGGCGCGGGGTGGAGATCGCAAAGCTGTCCCTGGACCTCGCCGGCGAGCCTGGCCGGCTGCTGCTGCGCCGGTTGGAGGCGCGGGCGTTGGGGGCGGTCGTGTCGCTGGCCGGCACGCTGATGGAAGGCGGGCGGGTGGCCGATGCGCGGCTGGAGGTGCAGGCCGCGCGGGCCGACAGCCTGGCGGTGCTGTTTTCCGGTCGGCTGGATGGCATGCTGGCCGGGCTGGAGGCGCGGGTGCCGGCGTTGCTGCGCGGCGGGCTGGTGTTGCAGGCGCAGGCCGGCGGTGCCGCGGAGGCGCTGGGCATCACGCTGACGGCGACGCTGGGCGATATCCGCGTGGAGGCCACGCCCACCCTCAACCTGGGCAGCGGCGCGTGGGCCGGGGCGCTGACCCTGCGCCATCCCGGTGCGCCGCGGCTGGCCGAGATGCTGGGGCTGGCGGGCGCGCCGGCCTGGCTGGGCGACGGGTCGTTCGCCCTGGTGGCGCAGCTTGCCGGCGGGCCGGCGTTTCTGTCGGCCGAGCAGTTCGACCTGGCGGCGGGCGGGCTGCGCGCGGCGGGCTCGCTGCGGCTGGACGGCAGCGCGGTGCCGCGGCTGAGCGGGCGGGTGGTGGCCGAGGCGCTGCCGCTGCCGCTGCCGTATGCGCGCGCGCCCGATCCGTTGCCGGTGGCGTTCCTGTCCGGCTGGGAGGCCGAGGTGCGGCTGGAGGCGGGCCGGGTGCTGCTGGGCCGGGAGAAGCTGCTGGACGATGCCAGCGCCACGCTGTCCCTGGCCGGCGGCACCCTGCGGCTGGACGGGCTGACCGGGCGGATGGGCGGCGGGGTCGTGAACGGCGCGCTGCGCTTCGAGGCGGGTGCCAAGCCGCCGGCGCTGGCGCTGGACGTGACGGTGGCCGGGGCCATCGTGTCCGCCGCGGTGCTGGACGCGCCGATCGACATCATCGCCGGCACCGTGGATGTGGCGGTGCAGTTGCAGACGGCGGGGTTTTCGCCCGCCGGGATGCTGGCCGGGCTGTCTGGGAAGGTGCGGGTGCAGGGACGCGACGGGGTGGTGAGCGGCTTCGAACTGGCGCGGATGGGGCCGCGGCTGGACGAGGCGGACCTGCGCGCGGCAGCTTCCGGCGGCACCACGGCGTTCGAGCGGCTGGACATCGAGGCGCAGTTGCAAAGCGGCGCGCTGACGCTGGCGCGGGCGGCGATGGCCGGGCCGGCGGGCACGGCGACGGCCACCGGCACGGTGGACCTGACGCGCGCGGTGCTGGCGCTGCGCCTGGCGCTGGTGCCGACGGTGCCCGAGCCGCCGGAGATCGGGCTGCGGGTGACCGGCCCGGTGGATGACGCGGAGCGCGTGCCGGAACTGGCCGAGGCAGTGCGCTGGCGGGCCGAGCATCCGCCGTAGCGAAAAGGAGAACGGGGGCCTGGGGCCGCCGGCCCCAGCGGGTCGAGGGCAGCGCCCTCGCCTTAGCTAGTGGTGCGATCCAAACGCTTGGATCGCAAGCGTTTGGATCGCACCATCAGATTCGCCGTATCGTATAGATCTGCTCAAGCGACTGCACGATGGCCGCGCCATGGGCGGGGTCGCGTGCCTCGAACATCACTTCCAGCTCGGCGGACTGCACGCTGGGCGAGGCGAACAGGCGGTGGTGCGAGACGTCGATGATGTTGCCGCCGGCGTTGCCGATGCGCGCGGCGATATCGGCCAGCACGCCCGGGCGATCGGGGATTTCCAGCACCAGGCGCACCAGCCGGCCGTCGCGCAGCAGGTTTCGCAGCAGCACGTTGGCCAGGATTCGCGGGTCGATATTGCCGCCGCAGATGGCCACGCCCACGCGCTTGCCGGCGAAGCGGTCGGGGAAGGCGAGCAGGGCGGCGATACCGGCGGCCCCGGCCCCTTCGGCGACCACCTTGGCGCCTTCGGCCAGCAGGGCGATGGCGGATTCGACGGCGCGCTCGGGCACCACCACCACGTCGGCGACATGGGCGCGGATGTGGCGCAACGGGATCTCGCCGATGTCGCGCACCGCGATGCCCTCGGCGATGGTTGCCCCGCCGACCGAGACCGGCTGGCCGGCCAGGCGCTGGGCCAGTGCCGCGTAGGCCGCGACCTCCACGCCGATCACCTCCAGCCCCGGTTTCAGGGCGGCGGCCACCACCGCGCAGCCGGCGAGCAGCCCGCCGCCGCCGACGGGGATGACCAGCATGTCGAGGTCCGGTGCGTCTTCCAGCAGTTCCAGCGCCAGCGTGCCCTGGCCGGCGATGACGCCCGCGTCGTCGTAGGGGTGGATGAAGACGAGGCCCTCGCTGGCGGCCAGTTCATGGGCGTGGGCCGCCGCCTCGGCCAGGGTTTCGCCGTGCAGCACCACGCGCGCGCCCCAGGCGGCAGTGCGGGTGACCTTGGTGGCCGGGGTGTGGCGGGGCATGACGATGACGGCGGCGATGCCGAGCAGGCTGGCGTGGCGGGCCACCGCCTGGGCGTGATTGCCGGCCGACATGGCGATGACGCCGGCCCGGCGTTCGGCCTCGCCCAACAGGGCCAGGCGGTTGGCCGCACCGCGTTCCTTGAAGGCGCCGGTAGCCTGCAGGTTGTCGAGCTTGAGGGTGACGCGGGCACCGGTGGCGCGCGAGATGGTGTCGCTGGCCAGCGCGGGGGTGCGGATGACGCGGCCGTGGATGCGCGCGGCGGCTGCCCGCACATCGGCCAGGCTGATGGTCGGCATGGGCCGGCTGGTCAGCCGTAGCGGACGGAAAGGATCTCGTAGGTGCGGTCGCCGCCCGGGGCCGGGACCGAGACGGTGTCGCCGATCTTCTTGCCGATCAGCGCCTTGGCCAGCGGCGAGGAGATGGACAGGCGGGCCTGCTTGATGTCGGCCTCGTGCACGCCGACGATCTGGTAGGCGGATTCCTTCTCGGTCTCCTCGTCCACCAGGCGGATATGGGCGCCGAACTTCACGTGGTCGCCGGACAGGGAAGCGGGGTCGATCACTTCCACGCCGGAGACGATCTCCTCCAGCTCGCCGATGCGGCCCTCGATGAACGACTGGCGTTCGCGGGCTGCGTGGTATTCGGCGTTCTCGCTGAGGTCGCCGTGGCTGCGTGCCTCGGCGATGGCGCGGATGACCGCCGGGCGCTCAACGCTTTTCAGCAGTTTAAGCTCTGCCTCCAGGCGCTGGAGGCCGGGCGCGGTCATCGGGAATTTCTGCACTTCGTGAACCTCGGGCGAAGAACTGGGAGTCGGCGGCAGCGAATTGGCGACGGTTAAGCTCCGGCGCAAGCCCTGAAACGCCGCCGCCGTGACGCGGCGGGGGCCGGGTCACGACGGGGCGTCAGAACGATCCACGAAAATAGGCTTGCAAAGGGGCCACTTCAAGGGTGCCGGATTTCAGCGCGGCGATGGCGTGCGCCGCGGCGCGGGCGCCGGCGATGGTGGTGTAGTGCGGAATGCCGTGGGTCAGCGCGCTGCGGCGGATGTCGAAGCTGTCGGTTACCGATTGCGCGCCGGCCGCCGTGTTGATCACGATCTGGATATCGCCCGAGCGAATGGCGTCCACGCAATGCGGCCGGCCTTCCAGCACCTTGTTGATGACGCCCACGGTCAGCCCGGCCTCGCGCAGACGTGCGGCGGTGCCGCGGGTGGCGACGATGGCGAAGCCGCTGTCGATCAGCCGGCGGGCGACGCCGATTGCGGCCGCCTTGTCGCTGTCGCGCACCGAGAGGAACGCGGTGCCGGATTCCGGCAGCTTCACCCCGGCGCCGAGCTGGCTTTTGGCGAAGGCGCGCTCGAAGCTGGAATCCAGGCCCATCACCTCGCCGGTCGATTTCATCTCGGGGCCGAGGATGGTGTCCACGTCGGGGAAGCGGTTGAAGGGGAACACCGCCTCCTTCACCGCCACGTGCGGGGCGATGCTGTCGTCGTCGAGGCGGAATTCCGACAGCTTGGCGCCGGCCATGACGCGCGCGCCGATCTTGGCGATGGGCACGCCGGTGGCCTTGGCCACGAAGGGGGCGGTGCGCGAGGCGCGGGGGTTCACCTCCAGGACGAAGATCTCGTTGTCCTTGATGGCGTATTGCACGTTCATCAGGCCGACGACGCCCAGCGCCTTGGCCATCAGCTCGGTCTCGGCCTTCAGCTCGGTGACGGTGGCCGGTGACAGCGTGTAGGGCGGCAGGGCGCAGGCGCTGTCGCCGCTGTGGATGCCGGCCTCCTCGATGTGCTCCATGACGCCCGCGACATAGACCTCCTCGCCGTCGCAGATGCAGTCGACATCCACCTCGATGGCGTCGTTGAGGTAGCGGTCGATCAGCAGCGGGCCGCTGGACAGGGCGGCAGCACCGGAGTCGCGCATGTAGCGGGCGAGGCCGCGGTTGTCGTAGAGGATCTCCATGGCCCGCCCGCCCAGCACATAGCTGGGGCGGATGACGATGGGGTAGCCGATGCGGTCGGTGATGGCCTCGGCCTCCTCGGCGGAGCGGGCGATGCCGTTCTCCGGCTGGCGCAGGCCGAGCTTGTGCAGCAGTTGCTGGAAGCGCTCGCGGTCCTCGGCGAGGTCGATGGCATCGGCCGAGGTGCCCAGGATGGGGATGTCGGCGCGGGCCAGCGCCTGGCTCAGCTTCAGCGGCGTCTGCCCGCCATACTGCACGATGCAGCCGAGCACGGTTCCGTTGGACTGCTCGCGGCGGATCAGCGCGATCACGTCCTCGGCGGTCAGCGGTTCGAAATACAGCCGGTCGGAGGTGTCGTAGTCGGTGGAGACGGTCTCGGGGTTGCAGTTGACCATGATGGTCTCGAACCCCGCCTCCTTCAGCGCGTAGGCGGCGTGGACGCAGCAATAGTCGAACTCGATGCCCTGGCCGATGCGGTTGGGGCCGCCGCCGAGGATGATGATCTTCTGCCGGTCGGTGGGCTCCGATTCACAGGCGGGGGTGCCGAAGCCGCCCTCATACGTCGAATACATGTAGGGGGTCGCGGCGGCGAATTCGGCGGCACAGGTGTCGATGCGCTTGTAGACCGGCAGCACGCCGAGCTTCTGGCGCATGGCAGCGACAGCGGGCTCGGCCGTGGCGGAGAGCCGGGCGAGTTGGGCGTCGGAAAACCCCATCGCCTTGATGCGGCGCATTTTGGTCGCATCGCGCGGCAGGCCGTTGGCCGCGATATCGCGCTCGGCGGCGACGATCTTTTCCAGTTCGCGCAGGAACCACGGATCGAACTTGCTGGCCGCGTGGATGTCCTCCACCGAGATGCCGGCGCGCAACGCCTGGGCGGCCATCAACAGGCGGTCGGGCTTCGGCTGGGACAGGGCGGCGCGGAAGGCATCGGGGCCGCCATCGCCGGGGATCTCGACGGGATCGAGGCCGGACAGGCCGGTCTCCATGCTGCGCAGGCCCTTCTGCAGCGCCTCGGCGAAGCTGCGGCCGATCGCCATCGCCTCGCCGACCGATTTCATGCTGGTGGACAGCAAAGCGGGGGTGCCGGGGAATTTTTCGAAGGTGAAGCGGGGTATCTTCACCACCACGTAGTCGATGGTCGGCTCGAAGCTGGCCGGCGTCGTCATGGTGATGTCGTTGGTCAGCTCGTCCAGCGTGTAGCCGACGGCGAGCTTGGCGGCGATTTTCGCAATGGGGAATCCGGTGGCCTTCGAGGCGAGTGCGGAGGAACGCGAGACGCGCGGGTTCATCTCGATCACCACCAGGCGGCCATCGGCGGGGTTGACCGCGAACTGCACGTTGGAGCCGCCGGTGTCGACGCCGATCTTGCGCAGGCAGGCGACCGAGGCGTCGCGCATCACCTGGTATTCGCGGTCGGTGAGCGTGAGTGCCGGGGCAACAGTCACGCTGTCGCCGGTGTGGATGCCCATCGGGTCCACGTTCTCGATGGCGCAGATGATGATGCAGTTATCCTTGCTGTCGCGCACCACCTCCATCTCGAACTCCTTCCAGCCGAGCACGGATTCCTCGACCAGCACCTCGGTCGTGGGCGAGGCGTCCAGCCCGCCGGCGACGATGCGCTCGAACTCCTCGCGGTTGTAGGCGATGCCGCCGCCGGTGCCGCCGAGGGTGAAGCTGGGGCGGATGACGGCGGGCAGGCCGATTTCAATGAGGGCCGCGCGGGCTTCGTCCATGCTGCGGGCGATGCGGCTTTTCGGGGATTCGATGCCGATCTCGGCCATCGCGTCGCGGAACTTCAGCCGGTCTTCGGCGCGGTCGATGACGTCGGCCTTGGCGCCGATCAGCTCCACGCCGTATTTCTCCAGCACGCCGTTGGCGGCGAGCTGCATGGCGGTGTTCAGCGCGGTCTGCCCGCCCATGGTCGGCAGCAGGGCGTCCGGCCGTTCCTTGGCGATGATCTTTTCGACCATCTCCGGGGTGATCGGTTCGATATAGGTGGCATCGGCCAGGCCCGGGTCGGTCATGATGGTGGCGGGGTTGGAGTTGACCAGGATGACGCGGTAGCCCTCGGCGCGCAGGGCCTTGCAGGCCTGGGCGCCGGAATAGTCGAACTCGCAGGCCTGGCCGATGACGATGGGGCCGGCGCCGATGATCATGATGGATTTGAGGTCGGTGCGTTTGGGCATCTCAGGCTCCGGTCAGGGTGCGGGCGAGGGCCACGCCTTCGGGCGTGAGTTCCAGGCGCCAGTGGCATTGCAGGGCCTGGTCTTCCAGGCGGACGGGGTCGCGGATCAGGCCGTTGGCGAGCAGGTCGGCGATGGTTGTGGCGAAGGCGGGGGCGTCGAGGGGCGCGCCGGCGATGCGTTCGATCTCCACCTGGGCCGCCTCGGCGGTGGGGGCCGAGACGAAGTGCGCGAGGCCGATGCGCAGGATCAGGTGCGCGGGGTTCACCTCACGCCTGCGCCTCGATCAGGTCGACGAAGCGGCGGAACAGGTGGTGGCTGTCGCTGGGGCCGGGGCTTGCCTCGGGGTGGTACTGCACGCTGAAGGCGCGCTTGGCGGGGCAGGCGATGCCCTCGTTGCTCTGGTCGAACAGGCTGATATGGGTGACGCTCACGCCCTCCGGCAGGCTGTCGCCGTCGACCGCGAAGCCGTGGTTCTGGCTGGTGATCTCCACCTTTCCGGTGGTGAGGTCCTTGACCGGCTGGTTGGCGCCGCGGTGGCCGCGGTCCAGCTTGTAGGTGCGCCCGCCGAGGGCCAGCGAGAGCAACTGGTGGCCGAGGCAGATGCCGAAGATCGGCTTGCCGGCGGCCAGCACGCCCTGGATGGCGGGCACCGCGTAGGCGCCGGTGGCGGCCGGGTCGCCGGGGCCGTTGGAGAGGAACACGCCGTCGGGGTTGTGGCGCAGGATGTCCTCGGCGGTGGCCGTCGCGGGCACCACGGTGACGCGACAGCCGGCGGCGGCGAGGCAGCGCAGGATGTTGCGCTTGGCGCCATAGTCCACGGCCACGACATGGTGCTTGGGGCTCGTCTGGCGCGAAAAGCCGGTGGGCCAGGCCCAGGTGGTCTCGTCCCATTCATAGGCCTGGGTGCAGGCCACCGCCTTGGCGAGGTCCATGCCCTGCAGCCCCGGCCAGGCGCGGGCGCGGGCGGTGGCACCCTCGATGTCGAAGCTTCCGTCGGCGGGGAACAGCAGCACGCCGTGCGGGGCGCCGGTGTCGCGGATGCGGATGGTCAGCGCGCGGGTGTCGATGCCGGCGATGCCGGTGACGCCCTGGGCGCGCAGCCAGGCGTCGAGATGCTGGTGGGAGCGCCAGTTGGAGGGTTCGGTGATGTCCTGCTTCACCACCAGGCCCCGCGCGGCGATGGTGGTGGCCTCGATGTCCTCGGCGTTGGTGCCGACATTGCCGATATGCGGGAAGGTGAAGGTGATGACCTGGCCGGCATAGGAGGGGTCGGTGAGGGTTTCCTGGTAGCCGGTCATGCCGGTGTTGAAGCAGATCTCGGCAGGCTCGGTGATGGCGGCATGGGCGCCGAAGCCGCGACCCCACAGCACGGTGCCGTCGGCCAGGACCAGGGCGGCGGTGGCGCCGGGGGGAGGCGTGGCGGCGGTGGCGCCGGGGGGAGGCGTGGCGGCGGCGGCGCCGGGGGGAGGTGTGGCGGCGGCGGCGTCGGGCATGGCGGCGGTCTTCTCCGGTTGGATGGCTGCCGTCTCAGCGCCGGGCATGCCCGCGCCGGGCATGTCGGCAAGGCCGAGGCCGGTGGCGGCGATGATGGCGGGCCAGTGGCGGGAAGGGATGCTGCGGGCCTGGCGCCATTTGCGCACGGCCTCGGTGCCGACGCCCAGGCGGCGGGCGGTGGCGTCGGCGCCGCCCATGGCCTCGATGATGCTGTCGACGGTGGTGGTGGCGGGAGAGGTGGATGGGGTGGCGCTCATGGCGTCGATATATGGGAAATAACTTCCCACGTCAACGGCGCCGAAAGGACTGGGAAAAAACTTCCCACACCGTTGCGCCGGGTTCGATGTGCGCGGCAGTTCGGCCGTGCCGCGGCGGCGGCCTTATAGTGTGCCGCGGCGGCGGCCTTATAGTGTGCCGCGGCAGCGGCCTTATAGTATAGGGACCGACCGATCTGGAGAGCCGCCATGACCCTGCGAGAAACGTTCACCGCCAAGCTCAAGGAAGCGATGCTCGCCAAGGACGCCGCCCGGGTTTCGGCCATCCGCATGATCACCGCCCGGCTGAAGGACGTGGACATCGCGGCACGGCCGAAGGGGGTGGCGGCGGTGCCGGACGAGGAGATCGTCGCCATGCTGCGCGGCATGGTGAAGTCGCGGCGCGAGAGCGTGACGCTGTATAGCCAGGGTGGCCGCGAGGAACTGGCCGCCAAGGAGGAAGCCGAGATCGCCGTGATCGAGGCATTCCTGCCGCAGCAGATGGACGAGGCAGCGACCGAGGCGGCGGTGGCCGAGGCGGTGGCCGAGACTGGGTCCGCCAGCATCAAGGACATGGGCCGCGTGATGGCGGCGCTGCGCGCGAAGCACGGCGCGGTGCTGGACATGTCGCGGGTCGGCCCGCTGGTGAAGGCCCGGCTGGGAGGCTGAGAATTGGCCCTTCCCGCCGGGTTCCTGGACGAACTGCGCGCCCGCACGCCGCTGGGCGCGGTGGTGGGGCGGCGGGTGAAGCTGGCGCGGTCGGGGCGCAACTGGAAGGGGTGCTGCCCGTTCCACAACGAGAAGACGCCGAGCTTCTACGTCTACGACAACGGCTTCCACTGCTTCGGCTGCGGCGCCAGCGGCGATGCGATCAGCTTCGTCATGCAGACCCAGGGGCTTGGCTTCATGGAGGCGGTGGAGCAACTGGCCGGCGAGGCCGGGATGGACGTGCCGAAGCCGACGCCGGAGGCCGCGGAGGCCGAACGGCGGCGGCATTCCCTGCAGGAGGTGCTGGAAGCGGCGCAGGCGGCCTATCGGCGCCGGCTGCACCTGCCCGAGGGGGCGCGGGCGCTCGACTATCTGCGGGGGCGCGGATTGAGCCAGGACACGATCGAGCGGTTCGGGCTGGGCTGGTCGGGCGAGGGACGCGGGGCGATCGCCGGCGACCTGGCGCGCGAGGGTATCGACACCGACATGCTGCTGGAGGCCGGGCTGCTGCGGCCGGGCGAGGAGGGGCGCGCACCTTACGACCTGTTCTTCAACCGGGTGATGTTCCCGATCCGCGACCGGCGTGGCCGGGTGATCAGCTTCGGCGGGCGCACCTTGGGCGACGGCCAGCCGAAATACGTCAATGGGCCGGAGACGGCGGTGTTCTCCAAGCGGCGCACCCTGTTCGCGCTGGACCTGGCCCGCGAGGCGGCGCGCGGGGGTGCCGCGGTGGCGGTGGTCGAGGGCTACATGGACGTGATTGCGCTGCACCAGGCCGGCTTCGCGGGCGCCGTCGCGCCGCTGGGCACCGCACTGACCGAGGAGCAACTGGAGGAGTTGTGGCGGCTGTCGCCGGTGCCGGTGCTGTGCTTCGACGGCGACGCGGCCGGCGCACGGGCGGCGGCGCGCACGGCGGAATTGGCGCTGCCGCATCTCGGCGCCGAGCGCAGCCTGCGCCTGGCGACCCTGCCGCCCGGCGAGGACCCCGACACGCTGGTGCGGCGCCACGGTGCCCCGGCGTTCCAGACGGTGCTGCAAGCCGCGCGCCCGGTGGCCGATGCGCTGTTCGACCTGCTGGGCGAGGGCGTGGGCGACGCGGTGGAGGCGCGCGCGGCGTTCAGCCGGCGGCTGGAAGGGGTGGCCGACCGGATCGCCGACAAGTCCCTGGCGTGGGAGTTCCGGCGGTTTTTCCGCGACCGGCTGCGCGCCCGCCGACCCGCGCCCGGTTTCGGTGGTGGCGGTGGTGTCGGCGGCCGGGCGATGGCGGGCGGCGGGCGGCTGCGCGGCATGGCGGTGAAGCCGCCGCCGCGCATCCAGCGCCTGGCGGTGGGGCCGGGCATGGCGGCTGCCGAACGCGGCCGCGCGCTGGTGGCGATCCTGCTGCACCATCCCCATCTACTGCCCGATGTTGAGGAGGCCTTCGCCACGATAGACCTGCCGGACGCGCTAACGCGGTTGCGCGATGCGATTCTGCAGTGGTCCCAGACCACCGAGGTGCTTGACTCGGCGGGCCTCATGTCCCACCTGACCCACTCTGGCTTGGCTGTGGATGTATCGCACGCGCTGGCAACGGCCCCGGTGCCGCTGCCGGGTTGCGCATCGATTGAGTGCATGCCAGCGGAGGCCGAGGCGGGTTGGTGGCATTTTTTCGGGCTGATGAACCCTGGACGGCTGGAGGAAGAGGTTGCTGCAGCCAGCCGCGATTTCGCACTGCGGGCCGATGAGGCCGCCCAGCGTCGCCTTATTGCCCTTTGTGGCGCCCGTGATGCCCTGCGCCGGGGCGAATTCGGCGACAGCGATGCCTGATGCGCCGCTACTTGGCGCCCTACCTGCTGGCGGGCCGTCGCCGGCGTTGTCCTTTATTGCCTGCCACCCACGGGTGGGTCGTCCGCCGCGGCTTCCCCGTATTGGAGTGAACTGATCCATGGCCACCAAGCCGAGCGCCTCCGCCGAAACCGTATCCCCTGACCAGGACGGCGACACCACGCTGCTGGATGTGCAGTCGGTTGCGGTGAAGCGCCTGATCGCGCGCGGCAAGGAGCGTGGCTATATCACGTTCGACGAGCTGAACGCCGTGCTGCCGCCCGACCAGAGCTCCTCCGAGCAGATCGAGGACGTGATGGCGATGTTCAGCGAAATGGGCATCCAGGTCAGCGAGGGCGAGGAAACCGAGGACGGCGAGGCGCCGGTCGTCAAGCCCGAGAAGGCCGAGGAGGAAGAGGAAGCCGAGCCCACCGGCAACGTCGACGAGGCGAGCCTTGGCCGCACCGACGACCCGGTGCGCATGTATCTGCGCGAGATGGGCAGCGTGGAGTTGCTGTCGCGCGAGGGCGAGATCGCGATCGCCAAGCGCATCGAGGCCGGGCGCGACATGATGATCGGCGGGATGTGCGAAAGCCCGCTGACCTTCCGCGCCATTATCGCCTGGCACGAGGCGCTGAAGGCCGGCAAGATGCTGCTGCGCGACATCATCGACCTGGAGGCGACCCAGGGCGGGCCAGCCCCCGGCGGTGCCGGCGACGGGCTTCCCGCCGAGGCGGCCGCGCCGCCGGCCCCCGCCTTCGAGGCGGCCGGCGATGACGACGACGAGGAAGGCGAGGGCGGCGGCGGGCTGTCGCTGTCGGCGCTGGAGGAGAAGCTCAAGCCCGAGGTGCTGGCCAACTTCGAGCAGATCGAGGCGCTCTACAAGAAGCTGCACAAGATGCAGTCCAAGCGCCTGGAGAGCATGACCTCGGGCGAGGAGGTGAACGCGCGCAGCGAGAAGAGCTACGAGAAGCTGCGCGAGGAACTGGTCGCCAAGGTCGAGCAGGTGCGGCTGCACAACAACCGCATCGAGGAACTGGTCACCCAGTTGAAGCAGCTGAACCAGCGCCTGACCGGGCTGGAAGGCCAGTTGCTGCGCATGGCCGAGGGCTGCAAGGTGGCGCGCGACGACTTCCTCAACCAGTATCGCGGCCACGAGCTGGACCCGAACTGGCTGGAGCGGATCGGCCGCCTGCCGGGCAAGTCGTGGAAGACCTTCACCGCGCGCCATGCCGCCGACATCCAGGTGGTGCGCGGCCAGATCTCCGCGGTGGCCACCGATGCCAGCCTGCCGATCGGCGAGTTCCGCCGCGTGTTCATGACGGTGAGCCGCGGCGAGCGCGACAGCGCGCGCGCCAAGAAGGAGATGATCGAGGCGAACCTGCGCCTGGTGATCTCGATCGCCAAGAAATACACCAACCGCGGCCTGCAGTTCCTGGACCTGATCCAGGAGGGCAACATCGGCCTGATGAAGGCGGTGGACAAGTTCGAGTATCGCCGCGGCTACAAGTTCAGCACCTATGCGACGTGGTGGATCCGCCAGGCGATCACCCGCAGCATCGCCGACCAGGCGCGCACCATCCGCATTCCGGTGCACATGATCGAGACGATCAACAAGCTGGTGCGCACCAGCCGCCAGATGCTGCACGAGATCGGCCGCGAGCCGGCGCCGGAGGAACTGGCGGAAAAGCTCGGCATGCCGCTGGAGAAAGTGCGGAAAGTGCTGAAGATCGCCAAGGAGCCGATCAGCCTGGAGACGCCGATCGGCGACGAGGAGGACAGCCACCTCGGCGACTTCATCGAGGACAAGGCCGCGGTGATCCCGCTGGATGCGGCGATCCAGGCCAATCTGCGCGAGGCGACCACGCGGGTGCTGTCCAGCCTGACGCCGCGCGAGGAGCGGGTGCTGCGCATGCGCTTCGGCATCGGCATGAACACCGACCATACGCTGGAGGAGGTCGGCCAGCAGTTCAACGTGACGCGCGAACGCATCCGCCAGATCGAGGCCAAGGCGCTGCGCAAGCTGAAGCACCCCAGCCGCAGCCGCAAGCTGCGCAGCTTCCTGGACGACTGACCAATGGTGGTCCCGCGCGGGGATAGCCGGGTGCGACGCGCCGGATGCGCTGGTTGAGCCGGGGGAGGGTCCGCCACGTGGAACCTGTGGTGAAGGTGGGGGTGGTGGTGACGTTCCTGCGGATGGACCGTCCCCCCACCGATGCCGCGCCGGCCCTGCCGGACGATGTGGTCGTGCGCCAAGTGGCCAACTGTTCGGTGGAGCTTTATCGCCTCCTCTACAACACCGTCGGCGCCGACTATGTGTGGTGGCTGCGGCGCACGCTGCCCGACCGGCAGTTGGCTGCCCTGCTGCGCGATCCGCAGGTGTCGATCCACGTGCTGGAGCGCGGCGATGAGGTACTGGGCTTCTACGAACTGGACCGCAGCGCCTGGCCGGTGGTGAATCTCAGCTATTTCGGCCTGATGCCGCAGGCGGTGGGGCAGCATATCGGCCACGCCTTCCTGCGCCATGCGGTGGACACGTGCTGGCGGATGGGGCCGCGGGCGGTGACGGTGAACACCTGCACCGCCGATCATCCACGGGCGCTGCCGAACTATCTGCGCGTGGGGTTCCGGCGCATCCGCGACGTGCCGGAGGACTGGCACGTGCCGACCCGCCTCGGCTTGGTGATCCCTGAACATCTGAAGCTGTAGCGGCGGGGTTTCGCCCTCCGGACCCGTGCCCTTTGGGGGTTGACGCCCCCCCGGCCCGCTTCTCCAATGCCGGCAATCGTCCGCAACGGACGAGCAGAACCGTGCGGGAGTGGTGACGTGGCCGAAGTGAAGGTGCTTTCCGACCTCAATGCCAAGGTGTGGAAGATCGAGGTTGCCGTCGGCGACGCGGTCGATGCCGATGGCACGCTGATGATCCTGGAATCGATGAAGACCGAGATACCGGTGGATGCGCCCAAGGCCGGGCGCGTGCGCGCGATCCTGGTCGCCGAGGAGGACGCGGTGGTGGAAGGGCAGGTGCTGGCCATTCTTGACACCTAGTGGTGCGATCCAAACGCTTGCTATCCAAGGTTTGGTGAATCGCCCCACAAAACCAAGCTAGTGGTGCGATCCAAACGCTTGCTATCCAAGCGTTTGGTGAATCGCCCCACAAAATCAAGATAGTGGTGCGATCCAAACGATTGCTATCCAAGCGTTTGGTGAATCGCCCCACAAAATCAAACTAGTGGTCCGACTCTGACGGCACTCTCCGTCAGAGTCGGACCACTAGAGGCCACCGCAACCGGGAGGACACGCCGATGAGTGCAGCGATGGGCCGGGCCTTGGCCGGCATTCGGGTGGCGGAACTGGGCGAGGGGGCGGGGCTGGCCTATGCCGGCAAGCTGTTCGCTGATCTCGGTGCCGAGGTGGTCAAGCTGGAGGCGCCGGGCGGCGACATGCTGCGCCGGATGCCGCCGCTGGTGGAGGTGGCGCCGGGGGCGTGGGAGAGCGGCTGGTTCGCCTGGCTATGCACCAACAAGCGCAGCATGACCGCCACGCCCGAGCGCATCGCCGCGGTGCTGGCGGCCAGCGACGTGCTGCTGGATGGGCGGCCGGTGGCTGAGCAGCTCGATCCCGCCACCGGCCATGCGGCTCTGCGCGCCGCCCATCCCGGGCTGCACATCGTCTCGCTGTCGTGGTTCGGGCTCAGCGGGCCGTACCGCGACTTCGCCGCGACGGATTCGGTGATGCGCGCCCTGTCCGGGCTGGTGAAGCTGACCGGGCCGGTGGAGCGGCCGGCGATGATGCCGGACTACCAGGGTTTCGCGCCGCAGGGGCTGACCGCCTTCACCGCCGCCCTGGCCGCGCTGTGGTCGGGCAGTGCCGGGCGGATGTTCGAGATCAGCGCGCAGGATGCGAGCGTGGTGATTTCGGAATACCAGGCGGTGATCACCTTCAGCCCGGGCCCGCCGGAGCAGCGGCGCGGCATCAACCGCTGGCACCCGACCTTTCCGATGGGTTGCTACGAATGCCGCGAGGGCTGGCTGGGCATCACCGTGCTGACGCCGGACCAGTGGCGCAACTGGTGCGACATGCTGGGGCTGAACGAGATCGCCGAGCAGCCGCGCTTTGCCACCCCGCCGCAACGGCTGGAATGCGCCGATGAGCTGGAGGCATTGTACGGCCCCATCCTGGCCACGCGCAGCGCGCGCGAATGGTTCGAGGAGGGGCTGCGCCGGCGCATTCCGCTGGTGATGGTGCCGAGCATGGCCGACCTGCTGGCCGAGCCGGTGCACCAGGGGCGCGGCGCCTTCGGCACGGTGCGCATCGGGGACGCCGCGTTCCAGGCGCCGGTGCTGCCGCAGCGGCTGAACGACACGCCGCCCACCAGTGAGGGCGTGGCGCCGCGCGCCGGGGCGGATGACGGCATGGCGCTGCCCGAGCCGCGGCCGCGCGCCGCTGCCCCCGCGCCTTCCGGCCTGCCGCTCGCTGGGCTTCGCATCGTCGACATGGCGATGGGCTGGGCCGGGCCGCTGACCACGCGGCAGATGGCCGATCTGGGGGCCGAGGTGATCAAGATCGAAGGCCGCGCCTATCCCGACTGGTGGCGCGGCCACGATTATTCCGCCGAGGCGATGCGCACCCAGGTGTACGAGACGCGCCTCAACTTCAACGCGCTGAACCGCAACAAGACCGGCATCACGCTGGACCTGACGCGGCCCGAGGGGGCCGATCTCGCGCGCCGGCTGGTGATGACGGCCGATGCGGTGGTGGAGAACTACTCCCAGGGCGTGCTGCCGAAGCTGGGGCTGGACTATCCCAACCTGGTGAAGATCAAGCCCGACCTGGTGATGGTGACCATGCCAGCCTATGCCGCCGGCACCGCCTGGGCGGAGACGCGCGCCTACGGCTCCACGCTGGAGCAGGGCTCGGGCCTGCCGAGCATCACCGGCGAGGAGGGCTGGCCGCCGACGATGAACCAGGTGGCCTACGGCGATCCGAACGGCGGGTTCAACGCCGCCGCGGCGTTGATGGCGGCCCTGCTGCACCGCAAGCGCACCGGGCGGGGGCAGCTGACCGACCTGTCGCAGGTGGAGTGCATGTTCCCGCTGGCCGCCTCCGGCATCATCCACCAGTCGGCCTTCGGCAAGCCGGGCCCGCGCTGGGGCAACCGGCATCCGCTGTTCGTGCCGCACGGGGTGTTCCGGTGCCGGGGCGCGGATGAGTGGGTGGTGGTGGCGGTAACCGGCGATGCGGCGTTCCATGCGCTGTGCCGGGTGATCGGCCGGCCCGACCTGGGCGACGACCCGACGCTGGCGACCGCGGCGGGGCGCCGGGTGCGCGAGGGCGAGCTGGAGGCGGCGATCGGTTTCTGGACCGAAACGCTGCCGCCGGACGAGGTGATGGAGAGGTTGCAGGCAGCGGGGGTCGCCGCGGGCGTGGCGCGTGGCTTCAACGAACTGATCACCGGCGAGCCGCATCTGGCCGCGCGCGGCTTCTGGCAGGAAGTGGACCGGGCCGTGGTGGGCCGCCATTGGCAGCCCACGCCGACTTTCCGCGAGAACGCGCAGCCCTATGCGATCCGCCGGCCGGCGCCCACGCTGGGGCAGTACACGCGCGAAGTGCTGGCGCGCATCCTGGGGCTGGCGGATGACGAGATGGACCGGCTGGAGGCGGCGCGGATCATCGGCGAGGTGCCGATACCGGCCGGCGAGCGGGCGCCACGCAGTGCGGCCCGGGCGCGCGCCGCGGCACAAACGTGAGACAAGAGAGAGCGGGATGACGGCGGAACAACAGGTATCATTCGGCCGGCGGCTGACCGACTTGGCGGCGGCGCATGGCGACGGGCGCACCGCGATCACCCTGGCGTGCCAGGATGGGCGCGAGGACACGCTGACCTGGGCCGGGCTGGAGCGCTGGGCGAACCGGGTGGCACGGTTGTTCGCCGCGCGCGGGGTGGATGCGCGGTCGATGGTTTGCATCGGCATCTACAACAGCCTGGAGCACTACGCGGCGGCCTATGGTGCGTGGAAGCTGGGTGCCTGCACCCTGCCGCTCAGCCCGCGCATGCCGGATGTGGAGTTCCGCGGCATCACCGGCTTGGTGGAAAAGCGCCTGGTGATCGCCGATCGCGCGGGCGCGGATTTGGCCAAGGCCGATATCACGGCGCTGCGCGATGGCGGCCCCGGGATCGACGCATGGGACGACGCGGCGTTGCCCGACGTGACGGCGCATCCGGGCAAGGCGATCGGCTCGGGTGGCTCCACCGGGCGGTCGAAGATCATTGTTGATCCGAAGCAATGGGCGCGGGTGCCGGGCAACATGGCCTCCTTTCCCGGCGTGGGGTTCCGTAGCGGGCAGGTGCAGCTTGTCGCCGGGCCGCTGTACCATAACTCGCCGTTCTCCTGGGGCCATTACGGCCTGTTCGAGGAACAGCACCTCGTGGTCCTGGAACGCTTCGACGCGGCGCGGGCGGTGGACATGATCGAGCGCCACCGCTGCCAGTTCATGTTCCTGGCGCCGACCATGATGCAGCGCATCGTGCGGCTGGAGGATATCGAGACGCGCGACCTTTCCAGCATCGAATCGGTGTTCCAGACCGCGGCACCCTGCCCGCAATGGCTGAAGCGGCGGTGGATGGAACTGACGGCGCCGGAGAAGCTGGTGGAATCCTTCGGCGCCAGCGAGGCCAACGGCAGTTGCCGCATCCGCGGCGACGAGTGGTTGCTGCACCCCGGCAGCGTGGGACGGCCGATCAATGCCGAGCTACGGATCCTGGACGAGAGCCTCGCGGAAGTGCCGCAGGGCGAGGTGGGCGAGATCTTCTTCCGGCCCAACGTGCATCCGCAGCCAACCTACTACTACATCGGCTCGGCGCCGGCGAAGCACACGCCGGACGGGTTCATCAGCGTCGGCGACATGGGGTATGTGGATGGCGAGGGGTATCTGTACCTGTCCGACCGGCGGGTGGACCTGATCATCCGCGGCGGCGCCAACATCTATCCGGCCGAGGTGGAGGCGGCGCTGAGCGAGCATCCCGACGTGGCCGACGCCGTGGTGATCGGCATTCCGCACGAGGAGCTTGGCAAGTCGGTACATGCGATCATCGAGAGGCGGCCTGGGGTTTTGCTTGACGAGGCGGTCTTGCGCGGCTGGATGCGCGCGCGGCTGACGCCGTACAAGATGCCGGAAAGCTACGAATTCATGGACGCGTTGCCGCGCGATCAATCGGGCAAGATCCGGCGTTCGGCGCTCGCCCGCGAGCGCGAGGGGATGGCGGGGAGTGTGGCGGGAGCGGGGAGGATGGCGGGATGAGCGACGCGCTGTACATCACCGGGGTTGCGGAAACGCCGCTCGGCGAGGTGGCCGACGAGAACGAATTGTCGATGGTGGCCAAGGCGACGCGCGAGGCGCTGGCCGAGGCCGGGCTGAAGCGGCGCGACATCGACGGGCTGTTCGTCAACTACATGGGCGAGGAGGGCAGCGTGCAGGTGGCCGAGTATCTCGGCATCCAGCCGCGCTTCTCCGATTCGTCGGACCTCGGCGGTGCGGCGTTCGAGGCGCAGGTGCACCATGCCATGGCGGCGATCCGCGCCGGGTTCTGCGAGGTGGCGCTGATCGCCTATGCCTCGCGCCAGCGCAGCCGCCGGGCGCGCTCGCTGTCCGGTTCGGCGCCGGTGATGGGGGTGCCGATCATGCACCAGTTGGAGGTGCCGTACGGCCTGCCCAGCCCGATCGGGCGATACGCGCTGATCGCCGCGCGCCACATGCACCAGTTCGGCACCACGCGCGCGCAGCTTGCCGAGATCGCGGTGGCGGCGCGGCTTTGGGCGCAGAAGAACCCGAAGGCGTGGAGCCGCGATCCGCTGAGCATCGACGACGTGCTGGGCGCGCGCCCGATCGCCGAGCCGCTGCACCGCAACGACATCTGCCTGGTGACCGATGGCGGCGGGGCGGTGATCGTCACCACGGCGGCGCGGGCGCGCGACGCGGCGAGCCCGCCGATCCGCATTCTCGGCGCGGCCGAAAGCCACACCCATTGGCACATCAGCCAGATGCCGGACCTGACGGTGTCCGCCGGGGCGAAGTCGGGGCCGGAGGCGTTCGCCATGGCGGGCATCACGGCGGCGGATGTCGACGTGTTCCAGCCTTATGACAGCTTCACCATCACGGTGCTGCTGGCGCTGGAGGACCTCGGCTTTTGCAAGAAGGGCGAAGGCGGGCCGTTCGTGGCCGAGGGACATTTGCGGCCCGGCGGGAAGCTGCCGTCGATGACTTCCGGCGGTGGGCTTTCCTATAACCATCCGGGCGCGCTCGGCCTGCTGTTGCTGGTGGAAGCGGTGCGGCAGTTGCGCGGCGAGGCGGGCGAGCGCCAGGTGCCGGGGGCGAGGATCGGCGTGGCGCATGGCGTGGGCGGGTTGCTGTCCACCGCGGGCACCGTCGTGCTGGCGAGGGATTGAGGCCATGAGCGATCGCATGAAGATCGATGACCCGGTGCTGTGGCCTTATTGGGAGGCGGCGACGCGCCATAAGCTGGCGGTGCAGCGCTGCCGGGCGTGCGGCCACCACCAGCACTATCCGCGACCGTTCTGCCTGTCCTGCGACCATGACGAACTCGATTGGGTGGAGGTAAGCGGGCGCGGCGTGGTGCATTCGCTGACCACGGTGCACATCCAGCTACTGCCGGAACTGGTGCCGCCCTACCAGGTGGCGCTGGTGGACCTGGACGAAGGGCCGCGGCTGGTGGCCGGGATCGACGGCGCGGACTGTGCCATCGGCGACCGGGTTCATGTGGTGTGGCGGGCGCGCGAGGGGCTGCCGCCGCTGCCCAATTTCACGAAGGTGGTGTGATGGCCGAGTATTTTCCCGTGGTCGGCGTGGTTGGCGCCGGCATCATGGGCGCGCAGATCGCCCAGGTGATCGCCGCCGCCGGCTGCACGGTGCGGCTGTTCGACCGCGACGCCGCCCAGTTGTCGCTGGCGATGGAGACGATCGAGCACGGGAGGTTCGGCCTGCGCCGGGCGGTGGATCGCGGCAAGCTGTCGCCGGAGGACCTGGCAGCGACGCTGGGGCGCATCCGGCCCGTGGCAAGCCTGGGCGAGGCGGTGGGCGAGGCCGGGCTGGTGGTGGAGGCGGTGCCGGAGGTGCTGGACCTCAAATGCGCGGTGTTCCGGCAGATGGACGAACTGGCGCCGCCGCGCGCCATCCTGACCTCCAATTCCGCCGGGCTGCCGATCACCGCCCTGGCCTGGGCGACGCGGCGGCCGGGGCAGGTGATGGGCTGGCACTGGGCGCAGCCCTGCGCGGTGATGCGCATGGCCGAACTGGTGCGCGCGCCCAGCACCACCGACGAGACGGTGGCGGTGGTCAGCGACCTGGCCCGCCGCTGCGGCAAGAACCCCGTGGTGGTGAAGGACCAGCCGGAGGTGTGGGGCTACGTCGCCAACCGCATCAACGCGGCGGTGCGGCGCGAGTCCCGCCGGGTGGTGGACGAGGGGATCTGCACCGAGGCGGAGGTGGATACCCTGATGAAGGACTGCTTCCGCTGGCCGATGGGCCCGTTCGAGCTGTGGGGCGGGCGCACGCTTAAGTAGCACTCGTCGGGCAAGTAGCACTCGCCGGGCAGATAGCCAGCGCAACGGGCGGATGGCCCGGCCGGATGCCCGGCGGGCAGGGTGCGGCTCCACCCACAGGAGCCCGCCATGACCCGCATCCGCTGCATCCCCATCCCCACCGAAACCGCCACGCGCTGGCGCGAGACCGGCCGCGACGATGCCGGCAATGCGCTGGGCCGCTCGATCTCCACCGGCAGCGGCGCGCCGTGCCGCCACTGCCTGCGCAATGGCGCCGAGGGAGAGGAGATGCTGCTCGGCTCCTATAACCTGGCGGGGCCAGTGGGCATCTACTGGACGCCCAGTCCGATCTTCCTGCACGCCACGCCCTGCGCGCACTACGGGGGTGCGGACGAGATCGTGCAGATCGTTCGCACCAGCCTGGTGTCGGTGCGGGCCTATGATCGCGGGCAGATGTGCCTGTACGACCTCGGCGCGGTGGCGCAGGGCGATGAGGCCGATGCGCCGCTGGCCCGGGCCATGGCCGATGCGCGCACCAGCTTCGTCAATATCCACACGGCGAAGCCCGGTTGTCTCCTGTGCCGCGTCGAACGTGCATGAACGGCACATCGCAGGTTCCCAAATGGGCGTTGTGTGTTCTAGGCTGATGCAAAGCCGCACCCGCGGCGTTCCAGGGAGCGACCAATATGAAACTTGCTGCTACCTCATGGCGGGCATTGGGCCTCGCCGCGGTCAGTATGGCGATGGCATTTCCCGCCATGGCACAGACCGCAGATCCGCAGGCGAAGAAGGGTGGCACGATGATCCATGGCCATGTCTCGGGCATGGACCATTTCGATCCGGCGATGTTCTGCACCACGGTGCAGCTCGAAACCGGCATGCATATGTACGAAAGCCTGGTCATGATGGCCCAGGACTATACGCCCAAGCCCATGCTCGCCAGCAAGGTCGATGCCGCGCCGGACGGCAAGAAGTTCACCTTTACCCTGCGCCAGGGCGTGAAGTTCCACAACGGCAAGACCATGACCTCGGCCGACGTGCTCGCCACCATGCAGCGCTACGCCAAGGTCAGCCCGAATGCCCCGGTCTTCGCCCAGGTGGCGAGCTTCGAGACCCCCGACGCCCACACCTTCGTCATCAACCTCAAGGAACCCTCGGCCGTCCTGCTCGACGTCATGAAGACGCCGTGCTTCCCGATGTCGATCATTCCCGCCGAGGAAGCCGCGAAGGGCCCGCGCGAGATCACGCCGATCGGCACCGGCCCGTTCCAGATGGGGGAACTGGTCAAGGACAGTCATCTCATCCTGCGCCGCTTCGACGACTACACGCAGGACACCTCCGCCCAGGGGCCTGACGGCTTCGCCGGCCGCAAGACCGTGCATGTCGATGCCGTGCGCTACAACTTCCTCCCGGAAGTGTCCTCGCGCGTCGCCGCCATGCTGGCCGGCACCGCCCACCTCGCCGACATCGACGCCGAGCAGATCGCCCTCTTCAAGGGCCGCAACGACATCGTGGTCGAGAGGGTCTTCCCCGGCTGCATGCACACCATCATCCTGCGCGGCGACAATGGCCTCACCCGCGACATCCGCATCCGCCAGGCGATCGCCGCCGTGGTCGATGTCGAGGATATGGCCGCCGTCTCCGGCAGCGTCACCCGCCTGAACGCCTCGCTGCTCTATCCGGACAGCCCGTTCTACACCGGTGAGCAGATGAAGCCGTTCTACAACCAGGCGAATGCCCAGAAGGCCCGCGCCCTGCTGAAGGAAGCCGGCTACAAGGGCGAGAAGATCGTCATCCACACCAACGGCGTCTACGCCTACATGCGCAGCCAGATGCTGGTGCTGGAACAGGCGCTCAAGGCCGTCGGCGTGAACGTCGAGATGCGCGTGACGGACTGGATCACCAACGCCGCCGCGCTGACGAGCGGCGAGGGTGGCTGGAACATCTCCATGACCGGCTACTGCTCGCAGCCCCTGCTCGGCCCGCAGCAGTGGCGCCCGCTCATCTACAACCACACCGGCCTGGGCAAGCTGAACGACCCGGAGGTCGACGGGCCCTACAACCGCTTCTTCACCTCCTTCAACATCGAGGACCGCAAGAAGGCCTGGCTCGAGGCCGAGACCGCGATCCGCAGCAAGGCCTATCTGGTGAAGATCGCCGACGCCGGCCGCGCCGTGTCCATCAACAAGAAGGTGCAGGGCTGGAAGCCGTGGTACGCCCACCGCAACTGGGACATCTGGCTCAACTGAAATCCTTGACCTGCTAGCCTGAAAAGGGGCGTGATCTTCCGGGGCAACCGCGAAGGTCACGCCCCGATCGTATCCGGGGGGAGGAAAACGCCATGGACTTGCGCTTCACCGAGCAGGAGGTCGCCTTCCGCAAGGAAGTTCGCGAATTCATTCACGAAAATCTCCCCGCCAAAACCCGCGAGCGCCTGCGCCTCGGCTACCCGCCCACCAAGCCCGATGTCGTCACCTGGCAGCGCATCCTCAACGCCAAGGGCTGGGCCACCTACAAATGGCCCAAGGAATACGGCGGCTGCGACTGGTCGCCCACCATGCGGATGATTTTCCAGGACGAGAACTTCCTGGCCCATGCGCCGGAGGTGAACGGCTTCAACATCACCATGCTCGGCCCGGTGCTGATCCAGTTCGGCACGCCCGAACAGAAGGAGCGCTTCATCGCCCCCACCGCCAACCTCGACATCTGGTGGTGCCAGGGCTTCTCCGAACCCGGCGCCGGCTCCGACCTTGCCTCGCTCAAAACCGCGGCGGTGCGCGACGGCGACGAATACGTGGTCAACGGCCAAAAGATCTGGACCTCGACCGCCCACCATGCCGACTGGATCTTTGCGCTGGTGCGCACCGACCCGAACGCGCGCAAGCCGCAGGAGGGCATTTCATTCCTGCTGATCGACATGAAGACGCCGGGCATCACCGTTCGCCCCATCATCTCCATCGACGGCAGCCACCATTTCAACGAGGTGTTCTTCGACGAAGTGCGCGTGCCGGTGGGCCAGCGCATCTACGAGGAGAACAAGGGCTGGGACGTGGCCAAGTTCCTGCTGGGCAACGAGCGCACCGGCATCGCCCGCCTGGGCAAGAGTCTCGCCCGCCTGCACGACATGCGCGACCTCGCCCCGCAATTGCGCGCCCATGGCCGGCCGCTGCTGGAGGATGACGGGTTCCGCGAGCGCATCGCCAGCCTGGAGGTGCGCGCCAAGGCGCTGGAGATCACCCAGCTTCGCGTCGTCTCCAAGATGATGCAGAAATCCGACGGCAAGCCCGACCCG
>Ga0105053_10003544_pt1 | contig 23695 bp, 38 predicted proteins | sample BON01_FD_78093 | JGI IMG/M metagenome (GOLD analysis project Ga0105053, IMG submission 78093) | Freshwater microbial communities from Lake Bonney liftoff mats and glacier meltwater in Antarctica - BON-01 | ecosystem: Environmental > Aquatic > Freshwater > Ice > Glacier meltwater | place: Lake...
CCAACTCTAAAACGAAAACTCTGAACATAACGAGCCACCTCCTCTATATCTACTTCATATCCCTTCCAATTTTCAACGTTCGAAACGTACTTAAGGTCTTCAGTTTTCAATTGTCGTTTATCGGATATAGCTATAGCGAGGCTTATAATTGCATTAATACCAGCTTCATTCGACGTTGGATACACGTCTAATCCTTCGAGTAACATTAACAATTCTTGTGCTTTTTCTGGATTTATATCCTCTTTTGACTTTTGCATTTCCACCAAAGTTCGCATAATCTCAGGTGCGTGTGCGTAAATATTAGGGTCTGCTAACAATGCATTACGATAATCCACCAATAATTCACGTGTTTCATCGAGCAAGCGCCCGCTTAAAACCTCGTATTGTTGTAGTTCGATTTTGTTTTTTTCATCTCGGTAAAGGCTGTAGTTGTTCATTTCGATTAGAATTTAAATAAAAAAAAGTGGGGAGTATTCTGAACCTCTCCCCTCAAGGTTACGCGGAAACCAACGCAAAACCGAATTTTTTACCTGCTGGAATCGTTACCGCGACGCTTTTCCCTGTAATTGTTGATACTAACGTATTAGCAATTACTAACGCCAAAGAAGTCTTAATCGCAGTTGTTTCAATCGTTGTTGATAACGTTTCGCCTCCAGCTGACGTAATTGCTCCAGCACTATTTAGCTTAACATACTGTGCAAACACTTGACGATTAGCACCTTCCACGCCACTTAAATGGATTGCTACCATAAAGGGTGTATCTGTGGCACTCTCTGTACCGTCCTCGTATACAGTCGCTGTTTCTTCCTCGACTGGTGCGTATACGCTTACAAACGTATATACTGCTGTATTTACTTCTGTTATCTCTCTTGAGCTATCCCCGTTAGGGTCAAACCCTGTTGTAATAATCTCATTAATCGTTAATATTGGTGAATCACCAACCGTGCCTGCAACTCCATCAGCAGTCAACAGACCGTATCTATTACCGTAACCTTTCATTCTTGTACCCTTTTTATTTTCGTTTTATCTGCCACAATTTGACGTAATACGTCTTTTCTATCTTCGTTTGGTAGTTTAGTTGGGTTCACAAGTCGTACCTTAATCGGCTCTTGTTGCACTTCAACGAACTTACCAGTCGCCTTATCTAATCCTAAATCCAAAAACTTTGCAATATATGGAATCAATATCTTCCCATCTTGTGCAAAAAAACCAAGCCCTGCAAATGCAAACGCATCTGTAAGCCGTTGAGCTGATATATTGCCAGTAGTATAATACTCGAAGGCTATCATACTTAGTCCACCTACAATACCGATTATCGTTGTTATACTCATATCTAAATCCTTTCAGTTTTCCAATCTACTTTAAGTTTAATATTGAAAACTATTTCATTTTGATTACTAATTGCGTTGCTTTCTGAATCTACTAATGAAAGACTACAATTGTACACACTTGCACCATTAATTATTTGAAAATCTTGATAGTCGATTAACTTACTCTCAAGCTTATCTATCAATTCTGAGTACCTTTTAAATGCTACATCGTCATTTAAAGCCAACGTACCCACGCTTAGATTCGTCATTCCACCCAATAGATACGACGTTGTACCCGTTGCGTGCGTTTTTAAACCATCTTCAAATTGATACATGTACTTAGTACGTTCTTCAATCGGATAGACACGCGTTTGCGTGGATTTAACCAAACTATTCTTATTAGAATCAGCTGTATACACCTTATAAGCCACTATATTAGGTATCGTTAATTCATTCACAATAGCTACTATTTTATCTTTAATTAAAATCGAGCGTGTACTCATTTGAATATTAACCTTAGTTTGTTTTCTATCTCATCTTGCAAATCTGCTATATCATCGTCAAAGTACGCTTCAATAGCAGGCTCTAAAAACGGTCTAGCTTGTATATGCCGTGTACCCTTTTCGTTGAATATCGCATAAGGAACAGTCGTTCCAAATCTCAAGACGATACCGCTATTGTTAACCGTAAGTTCTTGAATAGAATCGCTTGCACCAATCGAAAACGAACGCTTAAGCTTACCAGTGTTTACATACACCTTATCCGTAAAGTTCCCTGCCTTTGGTCTCATTCCTAAATTCATAAATGAATCAACGTATAAGTCTAATAACGGAAATGCACTGTTTAAAGCCTCTGAAACCACCCCAGACACTTCATCGATTAACCGTCTAAGTGCTGGGATTAAGCTCATATCACTGCTATCTTATAAGCATCTAACCAATCAGCCACTTCATCAATAATTGGTACGTAATTCACCGTAGTTGTTCCTACAGGTGTCGACGTGTTCACTGAATCTACACCTAATGTAGAGCCTGTAGGGTTAATAAACGACCGCCGAACAAGCTCAAGACATAACCGCCCGCACGCCTCTTTGAGATTAGCAGGCATATCTGCAACAGTCCAACCGACTAATCCAGTCAATCGCAGGTACTTTTTCGGAGTTCCAACGAAATCATATAAGTAGGTGCCGTCTGTTTGAATAACTACATAATCAGCTACACCGTAAGCAGTCCAATCATCACCAGTAAGGCTGTTAGTCCCTTCTAGTGAGGTCAACGAAAACGGTGTACCAAAGAACGGTAAGCCTGCGAAGTACGTATACTGAAGTACGTAATACTCTAGGTGTTGTCGTTGCAAAATTGGCTGATTACAATAAGCCTCAATGCTCTTTGTAGCAGTTTCAATAAACGTAGTCAACTGAACATCGTACGTCACTTCAGCCGTTGCAATGTTTAGGTAGTTAGTCTTAAGCTCGTTCAGCGTTATCATTTGTTTTTTCGTTAAACGTATTGACCAGCGAATGTTACATCGGCACCGTAAGTAGCCGCGACTGTTCCTATTGGGAATGTACCGCAAGAACCTAAGATAGTCACCACGGTGAATTGACAACCTACTGTACCATCGGCTACCAGTGCGGAAAAACGTAAGTATCGTTGTCTACCTGCTACTGCTATTGGCTGTAGTAATAGAGTATTATCGCTTGCTGCAGTCAATACGGCACCGTTAAAATTAGCACCTGCTACATCAGTCCAATCTGAATTATTCGCAGACTCTTGTATTTTAATCGCTGATACACCAATATCAACACTTCCTACAATTACGAGGAATGTTAATGCTGATGCATCGAATAAATTTAAGTCGATTGACCCTGTTACCGTTGCATTATCCGTAAGGGTAGTGTTTAGGGTTAAGTCGTATTTGTTATTGTAACTCGGAAACATTTTATTTTATCCTTTATTTAATTATGAAGTACGTCGCATTAAAGAAACACCGCCAACACGTCTTAGTGCTGCAGTGATAGAACTTACTCCCAAATTGTAAGCAAGTAAATCGTGTTGAGCTCTGAAGTTGTATTCGATTAACCCTTCTTTTTGGAATATAAAAGGATTCAATTGCATGTTAAACGATTCAAATACACCTAAGGTAGCTACGTTTTTGAGATTACCAAACAACACCGTATTAGTATTGTTAGTATCAGTTAATGATAATTTATCAGTGAAAATAACTTCGTTACCATCAAAGAAAGGACGGCTACCATCTTGGTAATATAGTCCACTATTGCCACCCGCTCCGTCCATAAGCCTTTGGAAGATTAAAGCGAACGCAGACCTTGACATATACCATTTTGCCCCTGCTTGAGCTGTATCAGGTACCGCAGCTTTTAAGGCACGTAATTGAGCAAAGGTAACTGTAGACCATGCACCCGTTTCAATAATCGCAGGTGTATTAGCTAATGTTGTACTAAGATTTAAGAGAGCTTGAGGGATTGAAACGATACCACCTTGAGCAGTTCCAACGGTTCCAATATTGCTAAATACTGCTTCATCAGCAGTTCTTGCGTATGCGTAAGAAAACGTTTTCAAAATCTCATCAGCTATATTGACGTACGACGATTGTAGCATTCTATTAGATACTAAGATAGTCCCCGCAACTTCCTTCACTATCAATTCAGCCCCGCGTACGTCCATTGTACTCGCAGTGGGTGCAACACCCTCACCTACGTAATACATTACCGCCGCTTCTGGATTAATCGTGTTGATACCTTCTTTCAGTTGACTCATTCTTTGTACGTTTACTTCACGTAAGGCAACGCCTTGCTCTGCAGCAGTCGCCATAATTGTTAAGGCGATTGAAGGGGGTGTAACCAATAGACCAGCATTGTTAGGGTCTGTTGTTACCGTCGTTTTCGTTGCAAATTCGTGACCAAAACGCTCTTTGTATCGTTCGTTTTTAACTCCAGAAGTTGCCATATACTCACCAAATGCCGATGCATCTCTATCGTCTTTGAAGTACTTCGAAGTCGTTACCTTAGGTTCAGCGTAAACCCGTGCCTGCTCTACTGTATTGTTGTTGTTAACCTTCAACATACGTTCAGCATTCTCTAATTTCATTACTTCCAATTTTTGAAACTTATCAATAGATTGGATTAACCCAGTCACTTCAATATTAAGCTTTTCAGCTTTTTCAATATCCTCATCTGTTATTTTTTCAGTTGCTAACAACTTTTCAATAACAGCTGATTTTTCCTGCAATTCGTTTTGCAGTTCCTTAATTCTTTCCATCTTTATACCCTTGTATTTTAGTTAATGTACGTGCAAGCATTAGCTTTGTACGTCTTTTTTGTGAATCTTCTACATCAATTACTTCATCTATTACATCGATTGTCTTGGTCTTACCTTCTTTTTTCATCAAATCCTTAACGGATATAAGTTCAGTAAACACGTTTGCACCCCTTAACACTAAGGAGTATTCAACTAAATCAGCTTCTTTTATGATAGCTTCATAGTTCATATAGTCGTCGTTGATTACTTCATATTCAAGTAAGTACATACCCACGCTGAATTCTTGATAGACCTTATCGTTTAACAACTTTTCAGCCTTCTTGCCTTCTTCGAATTCGCTATAAAACTCAAACTCAACGTATAGACCACCTAATGCTTGTACTCTCTCTGGTAGTCTACCATCACCCGGTGCAAGCTCTTCAATAAATGTGGTCTTACCAATTACGGTTCTTAAGTCGTTCGAGTGCTGAAACAATACAGGCACGGAACCACCGCGGTTCTTTAATCGTTCGATAGACTTTTTAAATGCTCCAAACTCTATTCTATCACCTTGGCTATCCTTGACCGTGAATGTCGAAACGATAGCCGCGTAATTCTTTTCAACGTTTGTTATATTCGATATCTCATAACTCTTATTTACTTTATTCATTTTATAAACTCACTATAATTGGTCTTGTTACGCACCTGCAATTGGCACCCTCTCCAACGTTTTCGGCTGTTATATCCACTGGATACTGCATGGGATTAGGTTCACCTATTGGGAATTCATTGCCTTCAGCATCTACACCCATCGCTTGATATGTGAATGCTTGGTCTACGTCTACTTCTTGACCTTCCATTAATCGGTGCGCTGGTCTTACTCTCTTATCTCTTTGAGTAAACCATACTTTTTTAATCCTCTTACCATCACGTCTTAACTTCTTATCCTTGATGCTCCACGCATTAACCGATGTTTCGTTTGTTAAACGAGTGGCTAACGTCCTACTTGATACCGTTGCGTTACCCTCCACTATATCGTTACCACCTACACGCAGTTTTTTAATTACTTCAGAAAGATTACCGCTAGGTACTGTAGCTGATAGTACTTTAAGTCGTGCGAACAAAGTAGCTCCAGAATCACTTGCAGTGTTTCTAACAACTTCATCAAATTGACTAATCAAGTCATCTACTTCATTTTTGGTAGGAGTAAAATCCACTTGATTACCAGCCCAGCTTATTACACTGTTAGCAAGCTTTGGGATATCATTAGTAATTTCTTTTATGTATTCTTTTTCAAAAAAATCGGCACCTACTGCATCGAGTCCAACACTTAGATTAACATTAGTATCATTAGGATATCGTATAGCTAGTTCAGCTTCAATCTCTTCGATTAAGCTCTTACCTGCTCGCTTATGTGCCTTACCAAATGCCGTTTCTAAATTAACAATTACATCTAATGCCTTAGTGTAGTAGTCCATATTCTGGATAGAATAGAAGGTATCGTCTTTGGTTTTAATCGCTTCTACTTGCACCAATTCACTTAATTGCGAGCTATCCAACGGTGCTAAATCTAATACATTACGGTACTCATCAATCGTCACCACACGGCTTAAATACGCCTTATCATATATTGATATTAGTTCATTACGTGAAGGCTCTGTAGCTGATATCTCATTGAAGTTTGTTTCAATGTAGTAACCGTTTTTCGTGTCTGCAAGCTTATTTGTAATTTGTTCTGAATGAAGAACCCACAACGGTTTCATTGTCATCGAAATGAAATTCCTTGAACTATTCAGTAAGTTATTGTACGTGCTATTCTCTATCCCTGCATTTGATATAGCAAGCTCTGGAGGCACTCGAAATGCTGAACATATCTGTACTTCCATCTGCTTAAGCAATATCGGTGCTTCCAATTGCTTAATATCAAAACCTAAAGCTTTAATATCTTGACCTTCCTTAAGGATAATTATAGGTGCTTCACTAGCAGTATTCACAATTGAGTTTTGAGTTTTGCCAAACATTCTTGACCATGCACGCCTGAAGGTATTTACGTACGCTTCTTGCGTACCCTTCTGCATACTCCCATCGGCTCCAACTGCCTGCGTAATTGCGAACATCGGCGACATTCCGCCCCTACTCATCGTCCCTGCTACGTGCCGTTGTATCTCATTATACGTCTCAATTGCTCGCATTGCTGAAAACATCGGCGATAAACCTAAGAACCTATTTAACGGCTCTGTAATGAACCACGTTAAATGGATAACATCGTTACTCAAGTACTTACGTATCCCCTTAACTGAATTCACTTGATAACCAATTACTATTTCGTTATCGTCCTCTAATGGTGTAACCATGGACGCTGGTAATACCTTTAATGATAGTGCCTTACCTGCACGGTTACGCTCTATTAGTATGTAAGCATTGCCGTATACCGCTACATCTTCAGCTATCTTCTTTCTAAAGCTTGCTCCAGATTCGTATATGTTTGGTTTATCAAGGAGAAAGGTTATAGGTGAATTCTCTATAGGTTCACCGTCTTTCTTTTCAACGAAACGTGGTTCAGAATAGACCGTCGTAATCATCGTTATACACGCTTGTACGAGCGTATTACCGTAACCGTCTCTGATTATATCAAAGTCGTTTGGGTTCTTAAATAGATAATCTATTGAGTTATTCATTTTGGTACTTTGCCAATAATTGAAATGCGAATACTGTAGCGTCCACGCAGTCACGTTTTTTACCCAATGGGAACGAAGTAAGCTCTTTCACAAAGAAGTTACCTATATGCTTATTGATAAAAACGCGTCCGTTTTCGAACCGTGCGTTCATTGGTATAGCACGTGTGTACTTATCACCTCGAGGATATACCTTAAGTATAACTAAATCGGAGGACGTACGCTCTAATTCTTGAGCCATAGCGGCTTGATATTGGACTGCTTCAACGGCTATATACTCTACTTCGTATTGCTTTGCAACGGACTTTATCGTATCCATAGTCTGTTTAAATGTGAATTTACCACGCACTACATCAATTATATAGTACTGGTCTGTATCGACTATCTTACCCATTACAGTTAATGCTGTATAATCTGCACTGTCTTTGAGGCTTATTGCCAAATCGACACCCATAACAATCATATCGAATTTAGGAGCATCTTCATAATACTTCACTGAAGCTAACTGAAACAACGTATTTGAACGATGGACGAACTCAGCTAATATCTCTTGACGAAATGCGATATCGTCCATCTCTTTACGCATACGTTCAATAACTGCATGATGTAGGTGCGGGTTGTCGTATGAAGTCCACTTCTTAACGAACCAATCCTTATCGTCTTCATTAGCTCTGTACATATCAGCAAGCTCTGAAGGTAGCATAGCAGTACCAGAGATTATCATACTTCCATTAGTAGTTAAGAGCGTCGGCTGTAGGTTTTCGTTAATTCTAGCTCTTAAGTCTACGTGTGCTTTTTCGCAGGATTGAGCTTCATCAATTATAATACAATCGTATTCAGACCCTCTGGCTACTCCATCAGCTTGCAATGTTTTGAACTCTATTAAACCGTTTTGAAACCTCACCTCTCTATACGTTCTGTGAATATCGCATAAGTGTTCTATAGGTTTAATTAGCTTTAAAAAACTTAGGAAGAAGTTGTTAAGCCCTTCAGGAGCAGGCAAGTAATATACTGCCGTCTTTTGATTAATAAGTAAATAGACTAGGTAGACCCTTATTACCGTTGATTTTGCTCCACGTCTTCCTGCAACAACAATACTATTCTTATATTCTTGAAATGCTTTGAAGCACTCAATCTGTATCTTGAATAGCCTCGGTAGTTTTAGTGTCATCTTCGAATTCCCATTCTACTTTAATAGTCGTGTCTTGCTGTATCTGCTGCCTGTCGGTCTGTGATAACCAATTTTTGCCAAGCCATATCTGCATAGTCGTATCGCCTGACAAGGCTTTATCTAATTGTGCCGTACGTAGCTTTGAATAACCTGAAGACCTTTTAAGTGCTTTATATTCCCCAAACTCCCTACCTTTATCCTTCTTGCATCTATCATAGATAGTGTTTTCTGTACACCCTAAGTAACCTGATATCTCCATACCACTACACCCTGATTCTAACAACTTATCCACTATTTCCCAATCTATATGTACTGTATACATCTTAGTGCCTCCAACATCGTTCGTTTGGTGTAATTGCAGGGAATGCACATTGTAACCAAGCGTTTTGAACGACTTCAAGTTTCGTGCATCTTGTAGTCGTCGTAGTTGGTTGCGTTTGTGAATTTTCGCAACCAATCAGGAGAGCCGACGACAAGACAACCATCACCACTAATATATATTTCATTAAAATCCTTTTTGTGTTTCAAAACATAACCGTTTTGCTATAACACGTAAGTGAGGTATTAAGTTCTTCCCAGGACATGCAGTCGCTGATGATGGGAGGATACGATGATACGTAAGTATCGCCTTAGGATACTCAGCCTTAACCCATCTCAATACTTCAAATACTTGATTAAGTAACTCATCTTGAGGCTGATTAGCTTCATAATTACCAGCGAAACTAATACCTATACTATCGCTATTATGCCCTCTAGCATGAGTACCGACCGTGTGCAATGGTCTACCATAGTATGTTAACCAAGTACCAGTATTTGTATTAAGCCGTGTATATATATGATAACCAATACCACGCCAACCACGCGATAAATGCGATGAGTGTATACCTTGCACGTCCGTGCCGATAGCTCCAGCAGTATGGTGTATCACTATCTTATTAGTCACCTTACGTATATCCAAGGCTTTAAATTTTAATACTTCTTGTATTATTTTCATTTGTTTTCTATTCTAGATATTCTTCTATCCAGCATTATCAATTCTACCTTAACATTCTCGAGTATTGAACTTAACTTGCTTGCTTCAATCAGTTGGTGCCGTTGTTCGTTTTTTATTATACCTATATCACCAGCGATTGCGTTCACTGCTTTTTCTAAACTCAAAAACGATGTGTACATTGAGAAAGCGAACACACCCAAGATAACGGAACTCAAACCCAATACGCTCGTAAGCACCCACACCTGTACACCTGTTACGGTTTTTTGTATCATCGTACTTTGTTCTTGTTTTTTGTTTCTTCAACTTTTTCGACGAATTCAGTACGTGATGGATACACCTCACGATGCAATTTAACTGCTTGGTTTAAGGCTTCAACGATTGTAATTGCACTATTGCCGTTGTTTACGTTCTTGGCACTTATATAAAGGTCTATGGCTATTTCTTCAATTGTTTTCATAATGTTGTTAAGTGTTGTTGTAATACTATATATATCAATATAATGCATTTTATTGTAAATTGCTTAAATTATTTTCAAAATAATGAAATAAGTTTGTTTTCTTCTTCAATTCGTCTATTTATAACATCTATAAACTTACTCTCTTTCTCAATCAATATATAATTTCTTTTAGTCCTTATGCACGCTAGAGCAGTAGTACCTGAACCAGCACAACAATCTAGTACTGTATCGCCCTCATTTGAATACGTTTTTATAAAATATTCAAACAACTGTACGGGCTTTTGTGTTGCGTGTAAAGTATGTTCGTTGTGGTCTGTATCGATTTTAATTATATTAGTAGGATAGTTGGTTTGTTCCTGCCTGTACGTTGCTTTTTTACATTTTTGCATTTGGGAACCTTCTTTGGCAGTATTATTATTCAAAACCGTTTTCCCTTTTGAGCTTCCTTTTCTTAAACCTTGAGGATTGTAGGTGTAATTCCCTGCCTTTGTTTTAAATACCAAAACATCTTCATTTGCTCTTCTTGGCATACGTTTAGCCAAAAAAAAGCCCGTTGGTCTATTCTTAAGCCAAACCCAAATATGGGAATACCTACTATAATTAGAGGCGATTAAACGCGTTGTAAATGGCTGTGATGCTGTCAACACAATAACACCATTTGCCTTCAAAACTCTATAAAAACACTCCCACATTTTTTCTATATCTATAACCGTATCCCAACTGCAGTCAATTGCTCCGTATGGTAAATCGGTTAATATTAAATCGACACTTCCAGCCTCCAGAGTGTTCATATGCTCCAGACAATCGCCGTGTATTACTTTATTCATTTTGTATTATTTTCCAAAATTGCCGTAAACTCTCTACCTGTTACTTCGAGGTACTTGGAATAATGAATAACTTCATCTACATTTAATTCAGCACCGTTTGCCTTAGATTGAAATAGTCTATCGAGTGCATTGACTAATGTAGTTAAGTTACGTTCGTATTTTTCAAATAGTTCAGAATCATTCAAGTGACTATATCCCTTATGCCGTATAATCGCTTGAGTGCGTGCAACAATCGACGTGTTAAATTGGTCTACCTTTAGTATTTGTTCGTGGATTTGAAAGCACCATCGCCAACCTTCTGACTTTTTGACGCAACGTAACTGCTCCACTGACTGTATTTCGTTCTTTGTTGTTACTTCCATATTGATTAACTGCAACGCACTAATATTGTGTTTTTCAGCATCTTTTATATGTTTTTTGAGTAAATTCAAATCATTAATATCAACGTATTCATCAGCGTCAAGGAAAAGTATCCAATCGCTTTTAACGTGTTCTATTTCTAAAAATCTGTTTTTCATCGCCGAAAAATCGAGGGGGTTATTTTCCCCCTGCATCACGAACACATTTTCCTTTTTGTTAATTGCTCTTACTAAAGGGCTTAAACCTATCTCTGTTTCATCGTTTCTACGATTCAGAATAACGTACACACGTTCACCTTTTACTGCATTTATAAGCCTGTAAAGCCCTTCAATATCGCTTGGTTTAGTTGTTAACATTACGCATATAGCTAACGTCGTACGGTTATGCACTGACGTACTGTCATAAGCACCCGCGATTAATTGCCTTAGTTGTTCGTTCCCAAATTCTTTTATCTTTTCTTGTTCTTCAGTCATTCCGATTCTCCATATGTTTTGTAATATTGTTCGATAATTTCGTTTTGATGTCTTATTTTTTCCGTATACATCTCAATATCAGCGTCTAAATCTACACGTCTATCAGCGTAACAATCCTTACGGACTAAAAGCCTCCTATTTAGTTGTTGTTCATAAAACGATACCAATTTAGACGATTTTTCTTTTCTTTAAAACGCCACTCGGTGTTTACCAACTTTTTTCATAGTCTTCCTTTATTTTATCTACATCATAATTACCAATTTTTACCGATTCTTCGATAAATTCTAAGTATTCTTCTACATAGTGAGAGGCATACTCTCCTATTCCTAACGTATCCATTTGCTCCTTAGAAAAGTGAAACGTATAATCGTGCGTGTTTAATAAAACTTCATAATCAAGCACGTAAAGACTAAATATCTTGTTAAATATCTCAATTACCTTATTATCCGTATTGTTGTTTTTATTTTCTCTTATCCTCATAATTACTGTATTACTTGTATCTTCATGCAATATGTTTTCTTTTATTATTCTCATAATCTTCCTTGATTTTAAAAAATTGATTCGTTTTTTTCTTTAAACTTTGAAAAGTTCCTCAAGAACTCTAAGTTAACTACTCTAGTTCCACCGTTGTTACGGTCTTTAGCAATGAAAACCTTTGAGTTCCAGACCTCGTTTTTCGCAGTTTCAGCATCATAATAATCATCTGTATGAAGCATTATAACCATATCAGCATCTTGCTCAAGATTCCCAGAGTCCCTTAAATCACTTAACATTGGCATCTTATCCACGCGTGTTGTGAGGCTCCTATTTAGTTGCGATAAGACCAGTACAACTACATTCAATTCTTTTGCCATTTGCTTAATTTGACGTGAGATATCTCCCAATTCATCGTTTTTTGAGTAGCTTTTACCAGACCGTATTAAACCGATATGGTCAATAATAACCACATCTAAACCCTGTTCTTCTTTTTGCCGTTCCGATATTGCTCGTATGCTCTGTATCGTTTGGGTTCCTGAATCGTCTATCTTTAAGCTCCATTGCTTCATTTGTCTGACTGCATCTAATAGCGACGAATAATCTGAAGTTTCGAATAATTTACGGTTCAAACGCCAACCTGGTACGTGTGCAATCATTGATAAGAAACGACGATAAAGTAAAGCCTTAGGCATCTCAATGGAAAACATTAATGTACTTTTATTTTGAGTTTCGAATGCACGGATTAGGTTCATTGCAAACGCAGTCTTACCCATCGATGGACGCCCTGCTAATATGGCATAGTCTGTAGGATTAAAGCCAATAATGGCATCATCTATTGACTGGTATCGTGTTTTAATTGTATGGTTTACTTTGCTTTGGTGCAATTCGTCGTAAGCTCCTTGAATATCTGCCATTATTGCAGATAGCTTTGGTATACTCGTAATCGCTTTAACCTTCTTCATTTCCTTTTCAAAGAACTCGAGTACCTCCAGAGCGTCTTTTTCATTCGTCAAACGTGCCTGTGTATTCTGTACCAACTTCATTAATTCACGCTTTATTTGATGTTCTTTCAGAATCATACAATAGCTTCGTACCTGCTGAAATTCTACTAAAGATTCTTGATTCAATTCAAATAAATAAGATTCGCCAACGTGTCGTAAAGTCCCCATTTTTCGCATATAATCGATTAAATCTATTGCTGAAATTGTCAAACTCTTATTGTACATTTCTAATATGGATTCAAATACACTTTGGTTCTTTGGAGTGTAAATAGTATCCTTTTTAATCAGCTCAAAGATAGTACCACGGCTTTTTGAGTCAGCTAATAACGCTGATAGTACGAGCTTTTCAACTCCTTCATTGTGCATTACCATCACCATCTACCAGTTAGGTTCTTTAAAACTGTTTCTATCTGCTTAATCGTGTCAATATGGCATAGTGTTTCGTAACTATACCTTAATACGTACCAGCCTTGAGTGATTGCAAGGTTATATTTTTCCAAATCCTTCATATACCCACGCCCTCGAGTATGCCCTCCGTTTTTAAATATACCTCCTTCTACTTCTATTGCCAATTTGGCAGTTGGAATAGCAAAATCGAAACGGAATTTACGTAAACTATGGAACTTCAATTCTTTTGCGTATTCCAAATTTAAAGACAAACAAAGCCTGTCTAGTGCTGATTCAAACAGTATTAATTTCGTGCCAGCTTTTACAATCATTGGTAACCTTTCATCGCTTTTTTTAATCTGTTTATGTTGTTCCAACCAAGCACTTTTTGGTACTGTCTTTTATCGTTAGCGTCCTTTAAAATATCGACTTCAAGTTCCAACTGAAACGATAAATTTGCGTCTATTTCAACGGCAATTCTATCCCTACTACGGATAAGCTTCATACCCATATCGAGTATATACCATCGATAACCGTCTATTTTTATAACCTCTTTATCGAGGTATACCATATCTTCACGCCTCAGGAAACTGCACCTAACACCATCAACCAAGCAACTATAAAGCGTGCTACGGCTCCCACCGTCGCGTTTAAAATCTTTAATTGTCTTCTTCATTTTGTTCCTCTTATTCTGAATTAGCAATTACTATAATACTGTACTTCATTTTTTTATTTAAACGCTCAAGAACTATTAGAAAAACTTCACGCTCTATAGGACTTAAAAACGAAACTAAAAGCGTTTCGTACCCATTATAGGAAGAACTATAGTATTTGTGTTTGTTCGAAGGGTCAACTTCTTTCTGTATATAGTCGTCAAAAAAACTTTGTTCAAACCCAAACAAAATAACTGCATCTTCAATTACACCAATCGCTTTTCTTGCATTTTGCAAAATTTCGAAAAAATCAATTTCTGTACCAGTACGGTCAAAAACTATTTCCATCTTTTTACTTTTCATTTTTCTGCTTATTATAATTCAATAATTGTTCTTTAATCTTCATTTCTTCAGTAGTAAGATATCCCTTAATGGTCTCTTTTCGTCCTTCCAATCGTTCCAAGTGAGTAAACCCATTCTTCGCTTTCTTACCTATTAACCTATCTAGTCCTTTTTTTGAAAGATACCAAATCGCAACAGGGTGACCTTCCTTCCAGCATTCGCCGTGCTTAAACAGATTCTCAATCTTTATAACAACATCTCTTACGGTGCCGTCTTTTCGTTCAACAGTGGAGCTATAAGCCTCTACTTTTTTAGTCGAAAACTTGCAGAGCATTGCGATATAGCTCAACGTGTAACCAGTTATTTCGCTAGCTTCCTTAACCGTATATTTCAGTTCTTTACCCATACTATACCCTTTCTTTTTATTACATCAAATGTTAATCTATATCCCTTCCAATTATCCCTATTGTAGTCCTTCAGCCTTGCAATTATTTCAATTGCTGAACCAATATTCTCAAATACTATTTTCATTTTTTTACTCCTTATTTGTGTTTATATAAGATTTTTTTGTATATTGCCCTCGACGTGCTTCCCCCCGCTTCCTTATCCTCGGATAACAGCGTACATAGGGGGGAGCTTTTTTTTTGTTCCAATTGGAACGTTTAAAAATTATTTCAATATTTTCTTTTTTTTAACCGCTTCTTGTGCGTATATATGGCAAGCAACTTCACAAACTTTTTCGACGTCTTCAAAGGTAAAATTTGTAAGGTTCCTTAAACAATTAAAATAACCACCTACTTCCTTTGGAGCATGTTCTAAAGATGTTAAATTGTTGCTAGTGCATACGAAACTTTTACCTACATATTTAGGTGCGTTTTTTAAAGTTGTTAATTCATTTCCTATACAAAAAAACTCACCTGTAACCGTTCCGAATGGAATAGGAATTTCTGTTAGTTGCATGCAATTTAAATGTACATCACCAATTACATTATATAAACCATTTTCATCAATAGTGTAATTTCCAATTATACCGTTTGCTTTTATTAATTCTTCTTTAGTAGTCATTAAAGCCCCCATATTCCGTATTGTTTTGAAATCATTGAACAAAAATAGTTCTTTATTTTGATATATCCAAATAATACACAAAAATAAACAAAATAAATAATTAGGAATACTCAAAACAATTGTGTATACACGTACGCACGTGCATGCGTGTAAGAATGGAACAATTTAAGATTCCTTCTTTCTTTCTTAATCTTCTCACTATCTTCTAAGAGATTATTAACATAATCTTTAAGAGTAGGAACAAGAATCTTACTCATAGTCTTAGTCTTTCTTTCCGAAAGAATCAGATAGGACTGCGTGCGGTCAATATATACACGGATATTAAGTCCAAAACACTCAAATAAGGTATGTTGTTAGGTGTATTGGGTGTATAGTGCCTTTCTAAGACGTTTTAAGGTGTCTACGTTCAACGTAATAGGGTAATGAGTATAAGTTTTAGGGTTACGCTGTTACGTCGTGTAGTGGCTTTGTTTGACGCCTTAGAATTGATGCAGGTAATTAACCAATTAGATATATTAACTATTTAAGGTATTTAGCAATTCTTATCAGCTATTTAGTGTGTTTTTTTGCTGTACTGCCAATATGTCATACGTACTGACACTTTGTCATTAGTGTATGTGTATCGATATGCCACTTTGTCATTAGTATACTGCCAAAAAGTCGGTGGAAAACTTTATTAAAAATAATGTAAATAAATTTGGAGATGTCAAAAATATGTATTATATTTGTCTAATGATTTTAAATAACAACAAATAAGGAGTATCGAGATGACTGAATTTCAACGGATTTTGGAAGACATCGACGATTACAATATTGACATAAAAGAGTGTCAAGAAGAGATAACGAAGACCGTTAAATTCTTGAGTGAAGAAACGGACTATCTGTTATTGGACGATTACTTATCTCCCTTGAGTCGGTTACACACTAAATTAGTGGAACTAAAAAGGGACTTAATGCACTCCATTGGTTGCTTGAAACAGCTCGAAGAAAATAGTACTATTGAAAAAGAGCAATTTAAAAAAGAAAACGGTATAAAAGGCACTTATACTATCGATAGTAAAGGTTTATGTAATGTAATTGGTGATGTAGATTTGAGTTATTCGCAATTAAAAGAAATTCCTATTGCGTTTGGAAACGTAAGTGGTAATTTTGATTGTGCTGGTAACAGCTTAAATACGTTAAAGAATGCTCCAAAGGAAGTAGGTGGTTATTTCATCTGTCATGGTAATAATTTAAGGAGTTTAAAGTATGCACCTAATGGCGTCGGTGGTTATTTTGATTGTGATAGTAATTGTTTAACGTCTTTAAAAGGTTCTCCAACGAAAGTTGAAGGTAACTTTTGGTGCTATTATAATCCAACGTTTTTTACGAGAAAAGAAGTAGAAGATGTGTGTATGGTCGGCGGGAATATTGAAGTAGAATAATTTATAAACAAGGAGAATCGGAATGAAGAAAGTATCAAAAGAAGAGAATATCGCTGTAGAAGGCTTAACATGGGTATTGTACGGTAAGCCGTCAACAGGAAAAACATCGCTAGCATCGATGATTGATAATAGTATATTACTCGATTTCGATAACGGAGCCAAAGGCACGGAGTATAGGAACGATGTAATAACGGATATCACTTATTCAGAATGGATATCTAATAAGGACGCTATACTAAAGGATATTGATAAGTATCAATGGGTGATTGTTGATGCACTATCTACGATGATGAGCCAGATAGAGACGTACATCGTTAAGCTAGACCCTAGTATGTCTGACCCTAATAAAAACATGTCATTATATGGTCAAATCGGTAAGGAGTTCAAGGCTTTTTGCGAGGTGCTTAGGAAGTCCAAAAAGAAGTTATTGTTCATAACACACGAAGACTACGATTCAGATGCTAAGATGACTACATACAGGGTGATGGGAAAGATGGCACGTGCAATTGTAGAGCCTCAAGCTGACTACATTACAAGGCTCTACACCGAGTCTAAGCAACGTAAATTGATGTTTGAGTATCAGAATTCTAACACTTTCGATTTGAAAAACAGAGGCAATATTGAACCGATTGTTTTTGTTCCAGATTTCAAGGATAAACCAACATTCGCAACGGAATTAGCTGAACGACTATTCTTGGTTTTGGGAAAAACACGATTTGCCAATATTGAAAAATCTAACTATATTGGTTCTGTTTTGACGCAAATTAAAGCATCAAGAAGTGTCGACGACTTAAACGAAATTATCAACGAACTGGTTAACGCACGCTCCGATAATTATGAAATACTAGACAAAGATAAACAAGCGTTATTTGTTGAAATGAGTAAGGTAGCCACGGTGCTTGGTTGCACCTACAATAGGGAAACTAAAGTATGGCAATAGCATTTAAGGTAAGTCCAACGCAACTAGTTAACTATCAAGACTATATGAGTGATTCAATCACTTATGAAGAGCTTATAAAACGATATAGGGGGGATTTTATCCCCTCGGTTTATATGGAAATTGGAACGAAATTCCACAAAGTAGTTGAGACTAGTATTCCTAATGATATTTTTTCAGATGAAGCAAACGAACTTGCAAGAAAAACAGGCGAACGGTTTTCTTTTCACGAACTGAAGGTACGTAAAACGATGGAAGTAAGAGGCTTTACGGTGGTATTATCTGGTATGTGTGACGGAATGACAGGCGATGTGATTCATGAGGTCAAGACCCGTTATTCGTACATAAATTACGATATAGTTAGTAAGTATCAGAAGAGCTTGCAAGGTCTATGCTACTCCTACTTGTTCGATTGCTCTCAAGTAGTGTACCATATAGTTTGTTTAAAAAAACGTAAGGACGGCACGTATACACTTACAGATTATGCTGAAGTGGACGTAAACAATAACGATGCTGAAGCACGTTTAAGGACGGTTTTAAACGGCTTTATCGAGTTTATTTTATGTAATAATTTAAATGATATTTTTGAAATTAACGGAGTAAAATGATGACGAAAGAAGAAGAATTTAAAATGGATAATGGTATATATGGAACCTATGAGATTGACAAAGAAGGTTTATGTAATGTAGAAGGAACCGTAGATTTAAGCAAAAGAGATTTAAAAGAAATACCTATTAGGTTTGGAGTTGTGCAAGGTAGTTTTTGGTGTTACGATAATCAATTAACATCTTTAAAAAATGCACCGATAAAAGTTACTGGGTGTTTTGATTGTTGTAATAATAAATTGACTTCATTAGAATTTGCACCAAAAGAAATCGGCAGGAGTTTTTGGATTCATAGCAACAATTTAACGACTTTGAGATATGCTCCTAAGTATGTAGGTGGGGAACTTACGTGTAACGACAACGCCGTTAGGTTCACAAAAGAAGCAGTAAAATCCGTGTGTAAAGTTGGTTATGGTATTTACGTATAATAATTATAAACAAAGGGAAATAAAATGACAAAAGAAGAATTTAAAATACGGTTTATGCTGTGGTCAATTGAAAACGAAAGGCAAAAAATGAACCTACCAGCTGAAGCGATATTCCGTCTGGTGCTGAAGGAAGATGAAGAGTTTGAAGAATTATATACCAATTATATGGAAGAGGTCAATAATGGTTGAATTATCCTTCTTTTTAGTGCTACTTTCTTATGCGTTTTGTGCCGTGATTATATTCAAGTACAATAAGGCAAATAAGGCTTTACAAGTCGAAATAACGAGGCTGAACATTATACGCGATATGATGTTTAAACGTTGGGTTGACGATTCCGAATCTCAGCAAATAGCTGGGATAATTGAACGAAATATAAGGAAAAACAAAATATGAACAGGTCAAAATTAGATAGTGCATTTACTGCGATTTATGAAGATATCAAGAAGGAATTTACTAGCAAAAGTGGTGATATATCCATTGATAGTCAGCAATTACGTACAGTTCTTGAAAAGTACGGCATAGGTAGGGTTACATTCCATAAGCGGGTTACAGAAGGTAGATTCTATAACATCGTATATAGAGGTAGGAATTTCGGTTATGGTACAGCCGTAAGGGAACAAACAACACGTCCAATTACTATAGATGCACGCAATAAGACCTTGGAGCTTAAGCAGTTATCAATTAAGGTGAATGACCTTACTATAGAGGTCAAGAAATTGCGATTTATCTTAGATATTTTCGAGTCTAAAAATCAAGATAATCTAAATAAAGGTAAATTATCGAAAATATTTAAAATTATTTTCAGCGAGTAAACCGCCGTTTATGGGGGCTTTAGAAAAATACTTTGAAAATAGTTGTAAATATATTTGCATACGTCGAAAATATGTATTATATTTGTACAACTTCAAAACGAAGCGAGGCGATAACAACGAAAATATAAGGAATTACGAAGATGAAAAATGTAACATTTAACAACAATTACCACGGTCAGTCAACTCTTGAGACTTCAGATTTTACAGTATTATCCTTAGACCCTCAAAAAGACCACGCAATGACTACATTACTATTATCCTTAGTAAATTCTTCAGCACCATTTTTCGCCTCATTACGTGAGTCAAATGATAGATATAAGGGCTTAAGTGGTAACCAATTTGCGTGCGTTGTTAAACAATTAAATGGTCAATCAGTTGACTGGAGTAATGTAATGGATTTGTATACCGATTTGTTGGTAGCAAAATTAGACACGGCACGTGTTGATGTATCAACAACTAAAGATAAACTGAACGAAGTGAACGCAATGTTGGAAGCTAAAGAAGCAGTACAACAATCGGTTTTAAATAATGATAGTGACCTTGTTTTTGTTGAAAACAGACCCGATAACCATAGAGTGGTTAAGGCTTTTACTTTTGGAAATTCTGAGGCGGTTCGTTCTTCATACCTTCAAAAAGGTAAAGAGAAATATACATGGAGTGTTGATGGTGTTGCTTGCAATGTTGAAAACAAAAACAGACTTGAAGCAATGTATTTAAGATTGGCATAATTTTTAAAAGCCCTCTGAAATGTAGTAAGAGGGCTTTCATTCGAAAACAAAGGTAAATGATATGAGAGAAACGAGAGAAGACAAGGAATTTAGGGAAATGAGGGAAGTTGAGGATATGAAGAAAACGAGGGAAAAAACTACTGGTGAACAGATGCTTGTTATGGTGATGAACGGTATCGCAACAAGGGTTAGTCCGACTATAATGAAGAGAATGACAAATGATGAATTGTTTATACTAGTGAAAGCAAAACTAGAACATATGCTGGAATGCGATAGATATAGGAAGTATTTATCCATAGAAAAATTGGGAACTTACAAACGGGTCTATGACAACCAAGGGTACGGAACGTCGCCTGAACAGACTTTTGGGGAATATCTAGCAGGACATAAAACGTTTTACTTAAGTAAGGAAGCTTTACTTAAAGATTTTGTTGGTTTTTTTTTGAATTTCTCACGCGATGGTATAGATGTATGCGGCGTTCGTCAAGAAGTCATTTGTGTGGAGCCAGAAGACAAAGCAGCTGCCTGTTTTGGACGTTTACCGATATGGTTACAAACGGGGACCTATGCCTTCGAAGACGGAGCTGAAGCTGAAGAATATTTTTATTTTATAGACTTTGATGTGAATACACACAATTGGCAACTATTTGTAAGTATAGAGTCTTTTCCTGATAGTAATGGGGGGCTATTATATTTTGGAAAGGTTGGTCTTGATAATAGATATTAAAATACTCGACTAGTTGAATATATTCAAAGCCCCCTGAAAAGTAGTAGGGGGCTTAACTCGAAAACAAATAAGGAAAATACAACATGACAAAGCAAGCTTTAAAAATGGAAATGAATACCGTTGAACAGGTAACCTCAAGAAGCAACCGTAGACCGTTTAACACAACCCTTGATATGATGGTTAGTAAATTAGGTACCTTCCAAATAACAAGGAATATGGATAATAGGATATATAAAATCGTAGGAAGATTAACCGATGGTACAGCTGTAGTCCTAAGAAAATCCGATGCTGATACAACGATGTTTAACAAGATATCGGCTTTATATGTAGTTTTGACCGCAATTGAAGAAACAAAATAAGGAACAAAAATGAAAAATGTAACTTTGAATAACAACAACGGTGGTGAAACAACGCTTGGGAGGGGAGAAACAGAAGAATTAAAATGTTTAATTAGTTTCATATTGTTAGACCTACGCACTAAAATAGGTCAGGGGCAAAATCTTGAGAAATGCTATGATGATGCTCAATACTATTTGGATAATAATGAAATGTACAGCAACTATTTTAAAGCTGTTTTACAAAAACAAAGAGAGGAGCTGATTGATGGAAAAATTAACTAGCAAAACGGAAACGGAAACAATTAGTATCGAAGATTTAAAGCTAATAATAGCTCATCTTTATTACGAGTTTGAATGTCACTTAGAAAGCGGAAAAACAGTCCTTGAGTGCTATAAGGAGGCTCAGTATTATGTAGATTATAGATTTTATTACAGTAAGAGGTTTAAAGATATGGTACAAAAATGTACAACGAAAGTAGCTGAATAATGGAACATATATTCGACAGTTTGGCATCAAACGACGACATAACAGAGGAATCGGCACGGGGGTGTATCACTATATTCGAAGAAATTATACACGATTTGGAAGCTGAAATACGAAGAGCAAAGAAAAACGACGATTTAGCAGACTTATTCGAAATTATGGAGTCCATTTTACACGAACATTCGGAAATGAAAGACGTAGACTTCAGAGATATGCACCGTTTTTTACCAGAAAATCAGTGAAATACGAACGAAAAAGCCACCTTTTGGGTGGTTTTTTTCTATTAAGTATCGTAGGTAATTAGTCCAGCGGGCTTTAATTCGAAGATATCAACATATCCAACTACTCCGCTCTTTGTGATGAGTGCATTAACGTTACACGTTATAATAATTTCAAAATAACGGTCTGCTTTTGTTGTTGTAGTTAAATCGATAATCTTAGACCCTTGTAAGCTATTGTTTATCATTTTTTGGACTCCACTCGCTAAATCTTCGTGACTTAACCCGTTGTCTATCTGGGTGCCTCCACCGATACCGCTCACCTTAATTGTCATCGTTGGTGCAACCGTGTTGTTCATTGTTTGATTGAACATATTCAACGCCGTAATAACTGTATAAGCATCAATATGATATATTCCAATAGGATAATAATTTGTACCGACGGGGGGGAATCTTAACGTATGCGTTGTAACGTTTTGCACCCCTCCACTGGTTAAAATTTCGTTCTTATAACCGTGTGTAAATTTTGAAAAGTTTACATTTATACCTAATTCTGTAGGTGTACCCGCTCCACTATAAAAGTCCAAATAACCGTCACTATTAACAATTAAAAGTTGTTTAGAACCAACGGAACCACTTGCAAGCTTTGCCCAAGTCCCTGCATCATCTGCCAGCTTAACCGTCGTTATTGCTCCATCTGCAATTTTTGCCTCCGTTACATTTGCATCGAGTATTTTAACCGTGGTTACGGAATTGCTAGCAAGCTTAACCTCCGTAACCGCACTATCAGCAATTTTACCAGTGGTTACATTATTATTGAGTATCTTAACCGTTGTTACTGCATCATTAGCAATCTTTTCAGACGTTACGGCACTATCAACAATTTTTAAGGTAGTAACCGAATTATCCGCCAACTTTACGGAAGTAACCGCTCCATCTGCAAGCTTTACGGTGCTAATCGAACCATCAATAACTATACCACTTAATTGGCTTGAACTAACAGTTAAATCTATCGTGCCAGTATCGCCAACACTAGTGATAAAGTCTGCCGTAACGGCTCCAACTTGCAAGAATTTCAAGTCTGTAACATCACCTACGTAATTCGAGAATTCCCTTTGTTCAACAAAAAACGTATCAGCATTTACCGTGCCTTGACGTACGACGACAGGTAAGCCACTTACCATTATTGGTATATAAAGCCGTTCCCAAGCCCCCGTACGGACTGAAAACAGACCGTTGTTTTTCTCTAAAGTTTGGTTATTTACTAGAACTGAATCGTTAACAGCTAAAGCCACGCCGTCCACCGTTTGTGTATTCGTTAACGTGATATTGGCAGTGGTACACGCTCTTACTATTGCTACTTCACGTACTTCAGTACTAGCTGAACTAGTGTCAACTTGTGTTACTCCAACATTTCGAACGTCTTCAAGCAATTGCGAAAGCCTTAAGGTAGCAGGCTCTATTGATACGTTTTTTAAAGGCATTAAATATCTCCTATATTTTGAAAGGCAAAAGCCGTTACCTTCATTTTATCCGTAACA
>Ga0105053_10003551_pt1 | contig 23681 bp, 23 predicted proteins | sample BON01_FD_78093 | JGI IMG/M metagenome (GOLD analysis project Ga0105053, IMG submission 78093) | Freshwater microbial communities from Lake Bonney liftoff mats and glacier meltwater in Antarctica - BON-01 | ecosystem: Environmental > Aquatic > Freshwater > Ice > Glacier meltwater | place: Lake...
AGACCGCGTCGCGGAGCCAGACGGCGACATCGGCGAACGGTTCGTCGAGGCTGTGTTGCGGTCGGGTGAACCATTCCGGTCCGGTGTCGGTCATGTGGAAATGGTCCTCCAGCCGCACGCCGAACCGCCCCGGCACGACAATCATCGGCTCATTGGAGAAACACATCCCCGTGGCCAGCGGCGTGGTGTCGCCCTTTACCAGATAGGGACCCTCATGGATGTCCGGGCCGATGCCGTGGCCGGTGCGGTGCGGCAGGCCGGGCAGGCCATAGCCGGGACCGAAGCCATCGGTCTCCAGCGAGCGCCGCGCCGCCGCATCAACGGCCTCGCAGGCGACGCCGGGCCGAGCGGCATCGAACGCCGCGGCCTGGGCGCGTTTCTCGGCCTCCCAGACGGTTCGGACCTCGGGTGTCGCCTCGCCGAACACATAGGTGCGGGTGATGTCGGAACTGTAGCCGTCGATCCGCGTGCCGGTGTCGATCAGCACCACATCACCGGCCGCCAGCGCCCGGTCGCCCTCGCCACCATGCGGCAGGGACGTGTCCTCACCGAACGAGACGATGCAGAAGGAATTGCCCGATCCGCCCAGCGCCCGATGCTGGTCATCGATGAACCGGACCACGTCCGAGGCCCGTTGCCCCGCCTGAAGCTGGTCATGGGCCCGGCGCTGAACCTCGATGGTGATGGCCTTGGCGTGGCGCATCAGGGCGATTTCGGCGGATGATTTGCGGCTTCGCAGCGCCTGGATCATCGGCCCGGCGTCGGCCAGACGGGCATCGTCGATCTCGGCCCGAAGGCTGCGGTACATGGCCAGCGCCATCCGTTCATCAAGCGCCATCCGCCCGGTGGTCCCGATCCGGTCGGCGACCAGCCGCCACGGGCTCTCGTCCTCCTCCCAGGTCAGGATCTCGCCCGGCAGGCCGATCAGCCCCTCGATCTTCTCCAGCTCGAAGCGCGGCATGATGTAATCCATCCCGCCCGAGGCATGGACCAGGGCCCCGACCAGCCGTTCCGAGGCATACCAGTCGAGGCCGGTGAAATAGCGCAGGCTCGAGGTCGAACCCAGTAGCACGCTCTCGACCCCCGCCGCCGCCATACCCCGACGCAGCGCGGACAGCCGCGCCTGCCGCTCGGCCTCGCCGATGGGGGCCGGAACCGATAGTGAAACGCTCGCCATGGCCCACTCCGGAGGTCGCTGGATTGAGTATCGTATACGATACGTGCTCAGTGCTGATCGAGCCGCAAGGGGGGAAGACCTTGGTTCTGACAATTCTGCTGACGGCGCTGGCCCTGCTGGCGACCGCCTTCATCGGGGTGCTGGGGCGCGCGGTCCTGAAGTGCGGGACCCGCGTGCCCGGACCCGAGTCGATTCTCCTCGGGGCGATCACCAATTTCTTCGACACCCTGGGCATCGGCTCCTTCGCCCCGACCACGGCCTGGCTCCGGTTCCGGCGCATGATCCCTGACAGCTTCATTCCCGCGACGCTGAACGTCGGCCACGCCCTCCCGGCCATGGCCCAGTCGGCGATCTTCCTCATCCTGCTGGGCGTGCATGTCGACCCCGCGCTGCTGATCGCCTGTATCGTCGCGGCGGTCGCCGGAGCGGTGGTCGGGGCTCCGTTGATGGTCCGCGCGCCCGTGCGGTTGGTGCAGGGCATCGTCGGCGTCGCCCTGCTGATCGCCGCGGCCCTCTACGCCATGAGCAATCTGGACCTGATGCCCATCGGCGGGACCGCCACGGCCCTCGAACCACGCCTGCTGTGGATCGCCGTCGCGGCCCATTTCGCCATGGGGATGCTGATGGCCTTCGGGATCGGCCTCTATGCCCCGTCCCTGATCCTGCTCAGCCTGCTGGGCCTCGACCCGCGGCTGGCCTTTCCGATTATGGCCAGCGCCTGCGCCTTCCTGATGCCGACCACCGGCTTCCGCTACATAAAGGCCGAACGGATCGACCTGCGGGTCGTCATCGGCATCGCCCTGGGCGGGATTCCGGCGGTTCTGCTCGCGGCCTTCGTGGTCAAGGAACTGCCGATCGAACCCCTGCGCTGGGCGATCGTGGTCGTGGTCCTCTATGCCGCTGCCTGCTTTTGCGCGCAGCGGCAAAAGGGGACACCTCAAAGGCCTAGTAGCGTACGCGGACGTAGTCGCCCGGCGCGGCGGCCCCGGCCTTGAGCTTGCCCGAGCCGACCTTGCGCGCCTTGACCCTATCGGCGGCGGCGGCGGCATCGAGCCAGCCCTGCCATTCCGGCCACCACGACCCGGGCTTCTGCTCGGCACCGGCCAGCCAGGCCTCGGCGTCGGCCGGAGCCTCGTCATTGGTCCAGTAGCCGTGTTTGTTGGCCGCCGGCGGATTGATCATCCCGGCATTGTGGCCCGAGCCCCCCAGCAGGAACCGCGTCGGCCCACCGAAGAAATGCCGACCGGCATAGGTGTTCTTCCAGGCCGAGACATGATCGTCCTTCAGGGCCACGATCATGACCGGGGTCTCGATGGCCTTGAGGTCCAGGGTCACACCGTCGATCACTAAACCGCCGTCCTTGAGCTGGTTCCCGCGCAGGATCTGACGGCCATACTCCTTGAGCATCCGCGCCGGGATGCGCGAGCCGTCGTCGAACCACCACAGCAGGTCCGAGGCACGAACCTCGTCGCCCAGCAGATAGTGGTTCACCACCGACGACCAGATCAGGTCATTGGCCCGCACCGCCGAGAACAGCTTGGTCAGGTCGTGGGCCTCAACATAGCCCTTGTCGTCCAGATAGCGGTCGAAAGCCTTGAGGTCGTCCTCGCCGGTGAACACCGACCATTCGCCCATGTCGCCAAAGTCCACGAGGGTCGCGATCAGGGTGGCCGAGGCGACACGGTCGGCGCGTCCGCTCTGCGCCAGCCAGGCCAAGGCCATGGCCGACAAAGTGCCCCCCAGACAGTAGGAGACCAGGTCCGCGTCAGCCTCACCGGTGGCCTTTTCGACGGCATCCAGGGCGGCGATGACGCCGTCCTTCACATAGGCGTCCATGCCGTTGTCGGCGTGACTCTCGTCCGGGTTGGCCCAGGAGATGACGAAGACGGTGTGGCCCTGATCCACCAGCCATTTCAGATAGCTGGCCTTGGGTGTCAGGTCGAAGAGGTAGTATTTGTTGACCAGCGGCGGCACGAACAGCAGCGGTCGGCTATAGACCGTACCGGTCGTCGGCGCATACTGGATCAGCTCCATCAGGTCATTCTGAAACACCACCGCGCCCGGGGTGGCGGCTACATTGACGCCCAGTTCGAAACCGTTGGATGCCCGGCGGCTGACCAGCCCCTGCCCCTTGCCCACATCCTCCAGCAGGTTGGACAGACCCGTCATCAGATTCAGCCCGCCGCTTTCGATGGTCCGGCGCGCGACCTGCGGATTGGTATGGGCAAAATTGCTCGGGGCCAGGGCGTTCATCACCTGGCGGCTGGCGAAGTCGACCTGAGCGCGGGTCGCCTCATCGACCGGTGCGGCCGCGACGAAATCCTGCAACTGGCGCGCGGCCAGCAGATAGGCCTGTTTCAGATAGTCATAGACCGGTTCCTCGCTCCAGGCCGGATCCGAAAAGCGACGGTCGCCCTTGGCCGGTGCCGTGACGGGGACAGTCTCTTGACCCATGGCCCGCTCGCCCATGGTGCGCCACAGGGCGGTCCAGTCATTCCAGTTCTTCGCCTGGGCCTCGAACAGCGCCGCCGGCCGGGTCATGACGGCGGTGTTGAAGTCGATCATCGCCCGCGTCAGCGTCGCCGGATCATAGGGCAAGGCCTGAGGCGTCGCCGCTTGGGCCATGGTGGTTTTTACCGCAGCTGCGGCGTTCTGCATCAGGGTGGTCAGGGCCTCGCCCACGACGGTCGGATCGGGCAGCTGGGGCACCGGCGGCGGGGAAACGGTCATGGCAGGCTTTCCGCTTACAGCGAGACGAGGACATCCACGGCCACGCAGTCGCGCGGGGCCACAAACAGCAACGCCAGGGCGCGGTCGGGGTTCTCGGCCGCCCAGATCGGGCAGGGAGCCTCGAACGCATCGATCAGCGCGACCGTCGCCGTGGCAATAGCGGTCTGGATGGCGGGCGTACAGGCGACGGAGTCGAAGGCCATGACGGTGTCCTGGGAACAGAGGCGTTCGGATGTCGGCGGTATGTCATGGCTTTTCTGTCCTGGCGATGCCATGAATTGAGCAACCATTGTGCATTTTTGCACAGGAGCGAGCGATGGCGGATTTCAACTGGAACGACCTGCGCGCCTTCCTTGCCGTGGCCCGCACCGGACGGCTGACCACGGCGGCGACACGGGTCGGCATGGACCACACCACCGTGGCCCGGCGCATTGCCGCACTGGAGCAGGGACTGGGTGCCCGCCTGTTCGGCCGTAGCCCGCAGGGGTATGCCCTCACGCCGCACGGCGAACGGCTGATGCCGACGGCGGAAATGATCGAAAGCCTGACCCTGCTGGCCGCCAGCGAACTGGGCGAATCCGATCAGGCCCTGACCGGGATCGTCCGGATCGGCGCGCCCGAGGGTTTCGGCAGCTATGTCCTGGCTCCCCTGATGGCCAAGCTGGCGGACCGGCATCCGGGCCTCGATATCCAGCTGGTCGCCATCTCCGGTGTACTCAGCCTGTCCAAGCGCGAGGCCGATATCGCCGTGACCCTGAGCGCGCCACGCGAGGGCCGGTTGGTCTCGCGCAAACTGACGGACTACGGCCTCAGCCTCTATGCCGCCCCCGCTTATCTCGACGCCCGGCCGGCCATCCGGACCCGTACCGACATGGCCGGGCATCGCTTCATCGGTTATATCGGCGACCTGCTCTATGCGCCCGAGCTCGACTATATGCAGGCCCCTGACGTCGACATCCATGTCGCCTTGCAGAGCTCCAATCTGATTGCCCAGCTTCAGGCCGCTCTGGCTGGCGCAGGCCTGTGCGTCCTGCCCGACTTCATCGCCGCGCGTGAAACCGGGCTCCGACGGGTGCTGCCCGAGGCCGTCCATCTGGACCGTAGTCTATGGCTGGTGACCCATGCCGACCTCAAGCCGCTGGCCCGTATCCGGGCCGTCACGGCGATGATCGTCGAGGCGGTCAAGGCTGACCGGGCGATGTTCACAGGCGCATGACGCTGGACATCCACAGCAGGTTGTTTAGGTTTAAAATATGTTGTCGGACAGAGCTGTCAAAAGCGTCGACGTCGTGGGGGCCGGGCCGGGTGGTCTGTACCTCGCCATCTCCCTCAAGCTACGCGACCCCTCGCTCGACGTCGTGGTGCATGAGCGCAATCGCGCAGGCGACACCTTCGGCTGGGGCGTGGTTTTTTCCGACCAGACGCTGGCCAATCTCAGGATCAACGATCCTGAAACGGCGGCGACCATCGAGGCCGCCTTCGTTCACTGGGACGACATCGACGTCCATATCCACGGCCAGACTATCCGGTCTGGAGGGCACGGCTTTGCGGGCATCGGTCGCCAGCGGCTGCTGACCATCCTGCACGAGCGCGCCCGATCCCTTGGCGTCGACCTAAGGTTCCAGAGCGAAGTTCCCGAAATCTACACGCTCAAGGCCGACCTCATCGTCGCTGCTGACGGTTTGAACAGCCGCATCCGTAACGATAATCCCGAGGTCTTCGGCGTCGATATCGAGGTTCGGACCAACAAATTCATCTGGCTGGGAACGCATCAATCGTTCGACGCCTTCACCTTCGCGTTCGTCGAGACCCCGCACGGCTGGATCTGGGCCCACGCCTATCAATTCGAACCGGGGACCTCGACCTTCATCGTCGAATGCACCGAGGCCACCTGGCGCGGTCTCGGCCTTGATATGTTGGATCAGGACCAGACCTGCCGCGCGGCTGAGGCCCTGTTCGCAGACTGGCTGGGCGGCAAGGCCCTGATGAGCAATGCCAAACACCTGCGCGGCTCGGCCTGGCTCAACTTCCCGCGCGTGGCCTGTTCCAACTGGCGCGACGGCAAGGTGGTGCTGCTGGGCGACGCGGCCCACACCGCCCATTTCTCCATCGGCTCAGGCACCAAACTGGCCTTTGAGGACGCCATCCGCCTGGCCGAAGCCGTAACTGAAACGGACGATCTCGATGCGGGCCTCGCGGCCTATGAGTCAGCACGCCGGATCGAGGTCCTGAAGCTGCAGAGCGCGGCCCGTAACTCGACCGAATGGTTCGAGACCATCGACCGCTATGTCGGCCTCGACCCGCTGCAGTTCACCTACAGCCTGCTGACCCGCAGCCAGCGCGTCAGCCACGAAAACCTGCGTCTGCGCGACCCTGAATTCCTGACCGGCGTCGAGAAATGGTTTGCCGACACTGCCGGTGCTCCGCCTACGGATGATCCACCCGCACCGATGTTCGCGCCGTTGCAGCTGCGCGGTCTGACCCTGCCCAATCGCGTCGTTGTCTCGCCCATGTGCATGTATTCGGCCGAGGACGGAACGGTCGGTGACTTCCATCTCGTCCATCTGGGTGCCCGCGCACTGGGCGGAGCCGGTCTGGTCTTCACCGAGATGACGGACGTCTCGGCCGACGCGCGCATTACCCCCGGCTGCGCGGGAATGTACCAGCCCGAGCATTGCGACGCCTGGACCAGGATCGTCGACTTTGTTCATGCCCAAGGCTCGCGCATCGCCATCCAACTGGCCCATGCCGGCCGCAAAGGTTCGGTCGAACGACCTTGGGGTTCGCGCGCGGACGCCCCCCTCCTGGAAGGCGGCTGGGCGCTTATCGCCCCCTCCCCGATCGCATGGTCCGACGCCGACCAGACCCCGCGCGAAATGACCCGCGCCGACATGGACCGGGTATGCACTGACTTCGTCCGCGCCACCGGCTGGGCCGTCGAAGCCGGCTTCGACATGATCGAGCTGCATTGCGCCCACGGCTATCTGCTGTCGTCCTTTCTGACCCCGATCTCCAATCACCGCCCCGACGCCTACGGCGGCTCCGTCGAGAACCGGTTGCGCTTCCCGCTCGAGGTCTTCGCCGCCATGCGCGCCGTCTGCCCGGACGATACGCCGATGTCGGTGCGCCTGTCAGCCAGCGATTGGGTCGATGAGGGGCTGACGCCGGAAGATTCGGTCACCATCGCCCGCGCCTTCGCCCACGCCGGTTGCGACCTGATCGACGTCTCTGCCGGATCCACCACGCCGGACGCCAGGCCAGTCTATGGACGCATGTTCCAGACGCCTCTCAGCGACCGCATCCGCAACGAGGCGGGCGTCGCCACCATGGCGGTCGGAAACATCTATGAGACCGATCACGTCAACAGCATCCTCGCCGCTGGCCGCGCTGACCTGTGCGCCCTGGCACGCCCGCATCTGGCAGATCCGAACTGGAGTCTGAGAGCCGCAGCCGAACTGGGCTGGCGCGGCATCCAACCGCCGGTCCAGTACCGCGCCGGCTTCGCCCAACTGGCCCGTAACCTCGATAAGCAGCAGCAGGCGGGGCCGGTATGAGCCTGACCGGACATCATGCTGTGGTCACCGGTGCCGGCTCCGGTATCGGCCGGGCGGTGGCCGAACGGCTGGCCGAGACCGGTTGTCAGGTCACCCTGATCAGCCGCCACATCGGGCGGCTGAACGAAACCGCCGACCGTATCGGCGCGCTCGCCTTCGCAGCACCCGCCGACGTGACCGATCCTGACATGCTGGCCGCCGCCATCGAAGCAGGCCGCGACCGGTTCGGCCCGATCGACATTCTGGTCAACAACGCCGGAGCCGCGTCCTCGGCTCCCTTCCTCAAGACAACGGCTGACGATCTACGCGCCATGCTGGCGCTCAATCTGGAGGCCCCGGCAGAGGCCGCCCGGCGGGTCCTGCCGGGCATGCTGACCCGTCGCTGGGGCCGGATCGTTAATGTCGCCTCGACCGCTGGACTGAAGGCCTACCCCTATGTCTCGGCCTATGTTGCCGCCAAACACGGACTGGTCGGCCTGACCCGGGCGTTGGCGCTCGAGGTCGCCTCAAAGGGAGTGACGGTCAACGCCGTCTGCCCCGGTTTCACCGACACCGGCCTGGTCGCCCGCTCGATCGAGGCCATTGTCGGCAAGACGGGGCGCAGCGAGGATGAGGCCAGCGCCGCCCTGGCCGCCTCCAACCCGCAAGGCCGCCTGATCACGCCGGACGAGGTGGCCATGACCGTCGTCTGGCTTTGCGGAGACGCCGCCTCCGGGGTCAATGGCGCGGCGGTGCCTGTGGCGGGTGGTGAGCTGTGACCTCCGTCGTCGCTCCCCTGCCGGATCGCCCGCTCCCGGACAGACTGGGCGGCGCCCCCGACGGCAAGCGCTCGCTGCGGCTCTGGTTACGCCTGCTGACCTGTACCACCAGTATCGAACAGCGGGTGTCCCAGCGGCTGCGCAATGAGTTCGACACCACCCTGCCCCGGTTTGACATGCTGTCGGCTTTGCACCGTGCTGGCGACACCGGCCTGACCATGGGTGAGACCGCCGGTATGTTGATGGTGTCTAACGGCAACGTCACTGGTCTGGCCACGCGACTCAAGGCCGGCGGCCTGGTCGAGGCGGTCGCTGGCGCGGATCGGCGGATCCAACGACTCCGCCTCACGCCCGCAGGCCAGACCCGTTTCGCGACGATGGCGCGCGCCCATGAACGCTGGATCGAGGCGCTGTTCGCGGACCTGACGACCCCCGAAGCCGACGAGCTGACACGCCTGCTGGAGCGCACCAAACGGTCGCTTCACGCCACCACCCCCGAAGAACTGGGCCAAGAGGAGCTCAACCGATGAAGGCGCGGGACTACAAGGCGGCCCATTTTCTCTGGTCAGTCGACGACGACGGGGTGGCGACCCTGACCCTCAACCGCCCCGAGCGGAAGAACCCTCTGACCTTCGAGTCCTACGCCGAGATGCGTGACCTGTTCCGTGCGCTGATCCATGCCAGGGACTGCAGGGTGGTGGTCATCACCGGTGCCGGTGGCAATTTTTCCTCCGGCGGAGACGTGCATGAGATCATCGGCCCGCTGACCGAAATGGAAATGCCGGCCCTGCTGGCCTTTACCCGCATGACCGGTGATCTGGTCAAGGCCATGCGCGGTTGCCCACAGCCCGTCATTGCCGCGCTGGACGGAGTCTGCGTCGGGGCGGGTGCCATCATGGCCATGGCCTCGGACCTGCGGATCGCCACACAGCGGACCAAGACCGCCTTTCTGTTCACCCGCGTCGGGCTGGCCGGTTGCGACATGGGGGCCTGCGCCATCCTGCCCCGCCAGATTGGACAAGGCCGCGCCTCGGAACTGCTGTTCACCGGCCGGGTGATGACCGCCGACGAGGGCGAGCGCTGGGGCTTCCACAATCGGATTGTCGAGGGTGAAGCTCTGATGGAGACGGCGCTGGAGCTGGCGCGGTCGCTGGCCAAGGGTCCGACCTTCGCCCATGGGATCACCAAGAACCAGCTCAACGTCGAATGGGACATGAGCCTGGACGCCGCCATCGAGTCCGAGGCCCAGGCCCAGGCCATCTGTATGCAGACTCATGACTTCCGCCGTGCCTTTGAGGCCTTCGCGGCCAAGCGCGAACCGGTGTTCGAGGGGAACTGAGTCATGGGGGACCGCACCTTCCTCGACTGGCCTTTCTTCGATGATCGCCACCGCGCCTTCGCCGCCGACATTGAGGCCTGGGCCGAGGCCAACGGCGACACCCTGCATCTGCATGGCGACCACGACCTCGACGGCGACTGCCGCACCATTCTGAAGGCGCTCGCCGACGGCGGCTGGTTGCACAAAGCCGTGCCCGACGCTGACGGCAAGCTCGACGTCCGTACCCTCTGCCTGACCCGCGAGACCCTTGCCCGGCGCTCCGGCCTCGCCGACTTCGTCTTCGCCATGCAGGGGCTCGGCTCGGGCCCGATCAGCCTGTTCGGCACCGACGCACAAAAGGCCCTCTGGCTGCCCGGTGTCGCCACTGGCGAAACCATCGCCGCCTTCGCCCTGTCCGAGCCCGAGGCCGGATCTGACGTGGCGGCCCTGTCCATGACCGCCCGGCGCGATGGCGACAGCTGGGTCCTCGACGGGATCAAGACCTTCATCTCAAACGGCGGCCTCGCCGACCGCTATACGGTCTTCGCCCGCACCGGCGAGGCACCTGGCGCCAAGGGTCTAAGCGCCTTCGTCGTCGATGCCGACACGCCCGGATTTGAGGTCGTCGAACGCATCCCCCTGATGGCCCCCCACCCTCTGGCCACGATCCGCTTCAACGGTTGCCGAATCGACGGCGACGGCCTGATCGGCCAGCCCGGCGAAGGCTTTCGCATCGCCATGGGCACGCTCGACGTGTTCCGCTCGACCGTGGCGGCGGCAGCGCTGGGCTTCTCGCGCCGTGCCTTCGACGAGGCCGCAGCGCGCACGACCACCCGTCATCTGTTTGGCGCGCCGATGAGCGACCTGCAACTGGTGCAGGCCGCGCTGGCCGATATGGCGCTCAAGATCGACGCCTCGGCCCTGCTGATCTACCGCGCCGCCTGGCTGAAGGATCAAGGCGCGCCGCGCGTCACGCGCGAAGCCGCCATGGCCAAATTGTTCGCCACCGACGAGGCCCAGACGGTGATCGACGCGGCGGTCCAGCTGTTCGGCGGTCTCGGCGTGGTCTCCGGCCATCCGGTCGAGCGCCTCTATCGCGAGATCCGCGCCCTGCGCATCTATGAGGGAGCCTCGGAGGTGCAGAAGATCGTGATCGCGCGACAGGCACTGGCGACCCTGGCGGGTGGTGGTCATGGGTGAAACCTCCCATCTCGACCGATTCGTCCTCGAACACCTTCCGCCGATCGAGCAACAGCCTGACCTGATCTTCAGCCTGCCTGAGCTGGCCTATCCCGAGCGGATCAACGCCGCCGCAGAACTGCTGCGCCGGGCGCTTGCCGCGGCCGGACCCGACGCCCGCGCCCTGATCGACCATGACCATGAATTTTCATGGGGCCGGGTCGACGCCATCTCGGGCCGGATGGCGCGGGTGCTGGTCGAGGACATGGGACTGGTCCCCGGCAATCGCGTCCTGCTGCATGGTCCGAATTCGGCGTGGACCGTCATGGCCTGGTTCGCCATCCTGAAAGCAGGCGGCGTCGTGGTCGCCACCATGCCGATGCTTCGTGCAGCCGAATTGGCCACAGTCATCGACAAGGCCCGGATCAGCCACGCCCTGGTTTATGAGGTGCTTTCGGATGTTGTGGCCGAAGCCGCCGGCACGGCCCCCACGCTGACCCGTATCATGGACTCGGCTTCGCTTCAGGCCGCTGCGCGCGCCCAATCCACTCCACTGGAGCCGGTCAACACCGCTGCCGAAGACCCGGCCCTGATCGCCTTCACCTCCGGCACCACGGGCAAGCCCAAGGGATGCGTCCATTTCCATCGCGACATCCTCGCCATGGCCGACACCTTCGGCTGCCACATCGTCAGCCTGACGAAGGACGACATCGTCGTCGGCACCCCGCCGATCGCCTTCACCTTCGGCCTCGGGGGACTGGTGGTCTTCCCGTCTGCCGTGGGTGCCGCCACGGCCTTCGCCGCCCGTCCAGGCTTTGACGCCCTTGCCGAGACCGTAGCCCGTCGCCGCGCCACCGCCCTTGTCACGGCCCCGACCGGCTACCGCGCCCTGCTGAATCTGGCTGGCGACCACGACCTGTCGAGCCTGCGCACCTGTGTATCGGCCGGAGAGGCCCTGCCCGCCGCAACCTCCGACGCCTGGCATGACGCGACCGGCGTCCGCATCATCGACGGCATCGGTTCGACAGAGATGATCCACGTCTTCATCTCCGCCTCGGGCGAGGACATCAGGCCCGGCGCTACCGGCAAGGTCGTGCCCGGCTATGAGGCCCGTATCATCGACGCGGACGGGCACCCGCTTGCCGCCAGCGAGACCGGACGGCTGGCCGTGCGCGGCCCGACCGGTTGCCGCTATCTCGATGACGACCGGCAAGCCGCCTATGTCCAGAAAGGCTGGAACCTGACCGGTGACATCTATCGGCAGGATGCGGACGGCTATTTCTGGTTCCTCGCTCGCGCCGACGACATGATCGTCTCGTCAGGCTACAATATCGGCGCGCCGGAGGTCGAGAACGCCCTGCTGCGCCACCCCGCCGTGGCCGAGGTTGCCGTGATTGGCGTTCCCGATGCTGAGCGCGGCCAGATCGTAAAAGCCTTCGTTGTCCTGAACCCGGAACATTCGCCGTCGGACGACCTGAGAACCCGACTGCAAGACCATGTGAAGGACGTCATCGCCCCGTACAAATACCCCCGCGCCCTTGACTTCGTGGCGGGCCTGCCCCGAACCCAGACCGGCAAGCTGCAACGTTTCCGGCTCAAGGTCGACGCATGAGCGCCCAGATTTTCATCACGCATCGCCGTGTCCGGTTCGCCGATTGCGACGCGGCGGGCATCGTCTTCTTCCCGCGCTATTTCGAGATGCTGAACGGCGTGGTCGAGGACTGGTTCGCCGGGCCGCTGGACCTGTCTTTCCGCGCACTGCATCAGGACCGCCATGCCAGTGTCCCGACCGCTGCGGTCGAGGCGCGTTTTGTTGTGCCCTCACGGTTGGAGGATGAGCTTGATTTCACCCTCTCCGTTGTCCGGCTTGGTGGGGCGTCATGTACCCTGCGCCATCGTATTTCGGCGGGCGAACAGCTTCGGTTCGAGTCGATCCAGACCCTCGTTTTCGTCGGCGCATCACTGAAGCCGGAACCCTGGCCCGAGGCGATGCGCGCGCGCATCGCCTCCTATTTGGAGACGGCCGAATGAACCGCGTCCTGCTGCCCGAAGGCTGGCCCCGGCCCCGGGGCTATGCCAACGGCGTCGCCGCCGAAGGCCGGATGGTCTTCGTCGCCGGCCAGATCGGCTGGAATACGGCGGGCACCTTCCCGGAGGGGTTCGCCGCCCAGTTCCGTCAGACCATTGAAAATACACTAGCCGTTCTGGCCGAGGCTGGAGCGGGTTCCGAGCACATCGTCAGAATGACCTGGTACGTCGTCGACAAGCGCGAATATCTGGCCGCCCTGCGCGACATAGGCACAGCCTGGCGTGACCTCATCGGACCCCACTATCCCGCTATGGCCGTCGTCGAGGTCAAGGGCCTGATCGAGGACGCGGCCCGGGTCGAGATCGAGACCACGGCCGTCCTTCCCCGATGACGCTTGGCAATGCGCGATTCCGGCGCCACAGCTAGGCCATGCGGCTGCACGAAGACGTCCTCGGCCAACTCGAAGCCGAGGCCATTCACATCTTCCGGGAAGTCGTCGCCGAGTGCGAGCGACCGGTTCTGCTGTTTTCAGCCGGCAAGGATTCTGCTGTCCTGCTGCATCTAGCGCGCAAGGCCTTCTTTCCCGCCCCGCCGCCGTTTCCCCTGCTTCACATCGATACGACGTGGAAGTTTCAGGAGATGTACGCCTTCCGCGACCAGGCTGCCGCCGCCGCGGGCATGAAGCTTCTGGTCCACCGCAACCCCGAAGCCGAGGCCGACGGTATCAACCCCTTTGATCATGGGGCCAGCGTCCACACGGATCTCTGGAAGACACAGGGGCTGAAACAGGCGCTGGACCTGCACCGGTTCGATGCGGCCTTCGGCGGCGCGCGGCGCGACGAGGAGAAGAGCCGGGCCAAGGAGCGGATTGTCTCGGTACGCACGACGACCCACGGCTGGGATCCGAAACGCCAGCGGCCCGAGCTTTGGAGCCTGTACAATACCCGGCTGCTGGACGGAGAATCGGTGCGGGTCTTCCCCCTCTCGAACTGGATCGAGCTGGACATCTGGCGTTACATCCAGCGGGAGAGCATCGCCCTGCCGTCCCTCTATTTTGCCGCCGAACGGCCGGTCATCGAGCGCGACGGTGCCCTGTTGATGCTGGACGACGACCGCATACCGCTGCGGCCGTATGAGTCTGCGCGGATGCGCCGGGTCCGTTTCCGCACCTTGGGCTGCTGGCCCCTCACCGCCGCCGTCGAGAGCGACGCAGACACGCTGGATGCCGTGGTGCGCGAGGTCCGGGAAGCCTCGGCCTCGGAACGTCAGGGCCGGGCCATAGACCATGATCCGTCGGCCTCAATGGAGCGGAAGAAGCGCGAGGGCTATTTCTGATGGCCACGCCGCTCGACACCGGTCCCCGCGAGATCGTCCGCCTCATCACCTGCGGCTCGGTCGACGACGGCAAGTCGACCCTGATCGGCCGCCTGCTCTTTGACGCGGGCGGCATTCCGTCAGACCAGCTCGCGGCCCTGCCCCGGGTGGACGGCGCGCCCGACCTGTCCCTTCTCGTCGATGGCCTGGCGGCAGAGCGCGAACAGGGCATCACCATCGACGTCGCCTACCGCTTCTTCGACATCGGCGAACGCCGCTTCGTCCTCGCCGATACGCCGGGTCACGAACAGTACACGCGCAACATGGTCACCGCCGCCTCGACCGCGGACCTGGCCATCGTCCTGATCGATGCCCGCAAGGGCGTGTTGACCCAGACGCGGCGGCACAGCCGGCTGCTGGCTCTGCTGGGGGTCAATCGGATCGTGCTGGCGGTCAACAAGATGGACCTGGTCGCCGGCTCGCAGAGTCGTTTTGACACCATCGTCGCCGACTATTGCGCCTTCGCCGACCCGATCGGTCTGACCGACATCACCGCCATTCCGACCTCGGCCCTGACCGGAGAGAACATCTCGGCAGCCGGAGCCCTGACGCCCTGGTACGCCGGCCCGGCCCTGATGGCGCACCTTCAAACCGTCGGCCTGAACGAGGCCGTCGCTGGGCCGTTGCGTATGACGGTGCAGAGCGTCAGCCGACCCCATGCGGACTTCCGCGGCTTTGCGGGCCGGATCGTCGGTGGCGTGGCGCGACCCGGTGACGCTGTCCGCGTACTGCCGTTCGGCGTGAGGGCCGAAATCGACCGTATTGTCACCCTCGACGGCGACCTTGATACGGCCGGCACCGGCCAGTCCGTGACCCTGACCCTGACCCCGGACGTGGACGTCTCGCGCGGAGACCTGATCGCCGCCGAGGACGCCCCGCCCGAGGTCGCCGACCAGTTCGAGGCGCATCTGGTCTGGATGTCCGACCGCCCCCTGCTACCCGGACGGTCCTACTGGCTCAAACTGGGGGCGACGACGGTTCCGGCACGGATCAGCCATCTGCGGCACAGGGTCAATGTGGATACCGGAGACCTGTTGGCCGCCCGGACCCTGGGGCTCAATGACATCGGCCTGTGCACCCTGGCGCTCGATGCACCCCTTGCCTTCGAGCCCTATGCCGTCAACCGCGACCTGGGCGGCTTCATCCTGATCGACCGGATGACCCATGAGACCGCCGGGGCGGGCATGATCCGTTTCGCCCTGCGCCGTGCCGCCAATGTGCAGCCACAGGCGCTGGCGGTCAGCCGCGTCGACCGCGCCACTCTCAAACGCCAGTCACCACTGGTTTTGTGGTTCACAGGTCTGTCCGGCGCGGGCAAGTCGACCATCGCCAACCGTGTCGAGCAGCGCCTCTTGGCCGAGGGTCTGCATTCGGTGCTGCTGGACGGGGACAATGTCCGCCACGGTCTGAACCGGGACCTGGGGTTTACCGACGTCGACCGGGTCGAGAACGTCCGTCGCGTGGCCGAGGTGGCGCGGCTGATGACCGATGCGGGCCTGATCGTGCTGGTCTCCTTCATCTCGCCCTTCCGTGAGGAACGCCGCATGGCGCGCGAACGGATGGAGCCGGGCGAGTTCGTCGAGATCTTTGTCGATGTGCCGCTGGCGGTCGCCGAGGCGCGCGACGTCAAGGGCCTCTACGCCAAGGCCCGGGCCGGCCAGCTCAGCCATTTCACCGGGATCGACAGTCCCTATGAGGCACCGGAAGCGCCTGAACTGCGGATCGACGCCGCCACCTGCTCCGTGGATGAGGCGGCCGAACGGATCATCGCCCGGGTCCGCGACGCCCAGGCGGCCGGACGGCGGGACTGAACGCCAGTTCAAGGAGGGCCGCCTTCAGATCCCGGCTTTCCTCGGCCGCTGCGGACCTCGTGACGGCCCTGCAGCCGACGGTTCTTCCCGCCCGGACACGGTCGCGACACGGTGCCGGATCGGCCTGGCGGAGTGCCCGGACTGCACCGACACGCCACGCGCCCCGACCTCGCGCAGAATCAGGTCCAGTTCCTGCTCCGTCAGATGCTCGATGCCGATGAAACGGTTGTCGGCCATTTTCACCGCAAACAGCAACCCATCCAGCTTTGCCTACATCGCCGCGCTGTCACGATTCTGGGTGTTCTGGATCAGGAAGACCATAAGGAAGGCGATGATTGTCGTACCGGTGTTGATCACCAGCTGCCAAGTCTCACTGTATTTGAATACCGGCCCCGAAACAGCCCAGATCACGACGATCAGAAGGCAACCGACAAAGGTCCACGGCTTGCCGGCGACCTTGGCTGTCAGGGTGGCGAACCGGATAAACAGCCTTTCCATCGCGCTTCTGTCGTCCTTCAGTTCGAAGATGGCCCGGGTGCCGGCGGTGGTCGCCGCTCATGCGTCCGTTGCTCATAGGCATAGCCCAGCGACAGGATGCGCGCGTCGTCCCATTTGCCGCCGATGAAGCTGATCCCCACCGGCATCCCCCGGTCGAATCCCATCGGCACGGTCAGGTGCGGATAGCCCGCCACCGCTGCCAGGGTGCTGGATGAGCCCTGCGAGCGGTCGTCATCATCCGGGTCATTGGTCCAGGCTCGCGAGGTGGTCGGGGCGATAAGAGCGATGACGCCATGATCGGCCATCATCCGGTCGATGCCTTCGGGGCCGGCACCGCGGAAGGAACTGGCGCGGGCCTCGATATAGTCCGGGTCATCCAGCCCCTTGGTCGCCTCGGCCAGCAGGAACAATTCCTGGCCAAACAGAACCGTCTCGCGCGGTTCGGCAGCATTGAAGGCGATCACGTCGGCGAGGGTTCGCGTCAGTACCTGTTGCGGGTCCGTCGAGGCGAGGTAGGCATTCAGATCAACCTTCAGCTCGGTCATCAGAACCTGGAAGGAGGCCGCTCCAATGGCCCGCATGTCCGGCCCTTCGGTGATCTCGACCAGCTCCGCTCCGGCGTCGCGCAACGCCTGCAGATTGGTCTCGAACACGGCCTGGGTCTCGGCCGAATAGTTGCTGATCAGGAACCGCATCACCCCGATCCGCGCGCCGCTCAGCGACCCCGCGTCGAGGGCCGCGCGATAATCAACCTTGCGCGCGTCCGCCTCGACCGTCGCGGGGTCCAGCGGGTCCGAGCCAGCGATCACCGTCAGCACAATGGCGGCGTCTTCAACCGTGGTGGTGATCGGTCCAGCGGTATCCTGAGAATGGCTGATCGGCACCACATGGGTGCGCGAAACCAGACCCACCGTCGGCTTGAATCCAACCACGCCATTGACCGAAGCCGGGCAGACGATGGAGCCATTCGTCTCGGTGCCGATGGCCGCCGGGGCCAGACCGAGAGCCACCGCGACCGCACTGCCCGACGACGAACCGCAGGGCGTGCGCGACGGATCATAAGGATTGCGCGCCTGGTCCCCGACAGCGCTCCAGCCGCTGATGGAATTGGTCGAGCGGATGTTGGCCCATTCGGACAGATTGGTCTTGCCGAGGATGACGGCACCCGCCTCGCGCAGGCGCGTCACCAGCGGCGCATCGCGACCGGGCGCGTTATCGATCAGCGCCAGTGAGCCGGCCGTGGTCGGCATGTCCGCCGTCTCGATATTGTCCTTCAGCAGGATCGGCAGGCCGCGCAACGGTCCCGCCGGAACCGTGGACTCATCGGCCTCATCCGGCAGGGCCTCGTTGAGAGCAATCACGGCATTCGGGGCCGGGTCGATGGCAGTATCCGCCGACAGAATCAGGGCGCGTGAACCGTTCAGCGCGTTCCCCCCCGCAAAATATCCATCGACGATGGCGGCGACGGTGGGGGGCTGAAAGACCCGGCCCCCGTCATCGCCGGGCAGGGTCCAGCTGCCATCGCCATTGGGCGTTGCACAGCCTGCCAGGCTCAGCAACGCCGCCAGCGCCGCCGCGATCAGTCCTGCGCGGCGGGCGCCCGTGAACCGATCGTGCGGTCCAGGAAGTCGAGATAGGTCCGCCATTGCTGCAACTGCCTTTCATTACCACGCACCCCGTGGCGCTGGCCGGGATAGAGCATCATCTCGAACGGGACACTGCGGCTCTGCAGGGCGTCGATGACGCGGGTAGCGTTCTCGAAGATCACATTGTCGTCGGCCATACCATGCAGGATCAGCAGGCGACCGGTCAGATTGTCCAGCTGATCGACGACGTCCGAGGCTGCATAGCCTGCGGCATTGGCCTCGGGCGTCGACATGAACCGCTCTGTATAGTGGGTGTCATACAGGCTCCAGTCGGTGACCGGGGCTCCGGAAATGGCCGAGGCCAGACCCATCTCCGGCTCGGTCAGCATATGCAGGGTCATGAAGCCGCCGTAGCTCCAGCCCACGGAGGCGATGCGAGCATCGTCCACATAGGGCAGCGATCTCAGATAGTCCGCCGCCAGCACCTGATCGGTGATCTCGGTCTGACCCATCTTCAGGTACAGCGCCTGTTTGAAGGCCGCCGACCGGTCGCCCTCGCCCCGGTTGTCCATCCGAAACACGATATAACCCGCCTCGGTCAGGAGCTGCGTCGTCGCCGCTTGCCAGCTCCTCCGGACGCCGCCTCCCGACGGTCCACCATAGACCTGCATCACCACCGGATAGGTCCTGGACGGATCGAAGCCAGGCGGGGTCGTCATCTGCCAGACCAGGCTCTCGCCGTCGCTCTCCAGCGTACCGAAGCTCGGCGTCTGGCGGCGCGAAATGTAGGGATACATCGGATGGTCGGCGTCCAGCCGGTTCTCCTCGATCCACCGCACAAAGGTCCCGTCCGCCCGATAGAGGGCCGACTGCATCGGCGTGTTCAGATCGGTGTAGTTGCCGACATAGGCCGTGCCGGTCCGGTTCATCGACGCGCCCCACCAGCCGCCGCCCGGTGTCACCGCCGTCGGGGTCACCGTCCGGCGCAGATTGGCGCGGAACATCTGCTGTTCGATCGGAAGTTCCCGGCCGTCCCGCATCGAGGCAGTAAAGAAGACCTCGCCTGTCTGCTGGTTGACGCCGGTCAGCCCCTTCACCGGCCAGTCCCCCCGGGTGATGGCGCGGAGGCGGCGACCGTCACGGCTGAAGAGATACAGGTGTTGCCAGCCGGTCTCCTCCGACGACCAGATGAAATCGCCGTTGTCCAGAGCCCTGAAGTCGTTGGTCAGCGGCACCCATGCGTCGGATGTCTGCGTCAGGATCACCCGCGAGGCACCCGTGGCCGGATCGACGCTCAGCAGGTCCAGCGTCTTCTGATCGCGCGACTGCCGCTGGACATAGAGGGTGCGGCCATCGACGGACCAGTCAACCCGGGCCAGATAGATGTCGGGGTTCTCGCCCAGATCAACCTTCGTCCGCCCGCCGCTCTCCCGATCATGGACATACAGTTCAACCACCGCATTGGGCCGGCCGGCGCGTGGATAGCGCTGCTCGATCACGCTCGCCCCACCGCCGGTGATATCCAGTCGCGGGATGATGTCGACGGTCGACTCATCCGTCCTTTGCAGGGCGATGTAACGCTCGTCCGGGCTCCACCAGTAGCCGGTGTCGCGATCCATCTCTTCCTGGGCGATGAACTCGGCCGTGGCCCAGGTGATCAGGCCCTCCCCTTCCGCCGTCACCGCCGTCTCACGATTGCCGTTCAGATCCAGAACGACCAGGTCCTGATCACGCACGAAGGAGACGAAATTGCCCCGCGGAGAGACCTTGGCGTCGATCTCGTCGGCTGCCGTTTCGGTCAGCCGGCGCACCGCACCCCCGGCCCGTTCCGCAAGGAATACATCACCTTCCAACGGTGCAAGGATATAGCGGCCCTGCTGGTCCCAGGAATATTCGACCACGCCGCGCTGGCTGATCCGCATCCGCTCGCGCCGCGCCTTTTCGGCCTCGGAAAGCTCGCCCGCATCGGGGACCAGCGCCCGCGCGTCGATCAGTTTGAACGGCTCGCCCTCGCCGGTCGGGGCGGCCCACAGGTCCAGCACATCAACGTCGTCCTCGCGCGAGCGCAGGAAGGCGACCAGCTCGCCATCCGGCGAAAGGCTGACCCCGCGCGCCACCGGCCCGGCCAGCGACGGATTTGCGAACACCCGTTCGGGCGTCAGGATGGCCGGGTCTGCGGCCCCATCAGAACTTTGCGCCATCGCGGCGTTGAACGGCGACAAGGCCGCGAGGAACAGGGTGGAGGCGAGAAGTGTGTTGCGCATGGCGGCGACGCTAGAGGGAGATTTCGGCGGCGTCATCCCCCTTGCGGCAAACGCGACATCCGCATGGCTTCCCCCTCGCCGTTTCACCCCCTAATAAGCCCGCAATGACCGACGTCGCTACAACCGCTCCCCCCGCGAAAGCCTCGGCCTTCCACGCGCTGAAAGTGCTGTGGGTGCGCCACTGGACCGACCAGTTGTTCAGCTTCGCCATCGCTCGCCCCGAGGATTTCCGTTTCCGCTCGGGCGAGTTCGTGATGCTCGGCCTCCCGGGCGAGACAAAGGACGGCCTGCCGGGCAAGCCGATCCTGCGCGCCTATTCCATCGCCAGCCCGCACTGGGACGAGCAGCTGGAATTCCTGTCGATCAAGGTCCCCGACGGTCCCCTGACCTCCCGGTTGCAGAAGATCCAGCCGGGCGACACCGTACTGATGGGCAAAAAGCCGACCGGGACCCTGATGCTGGACGCCCTGACCGGCGGTGAGCGGCTCTGGCTGATCGGCACCGGCACCGGCCTGGCCCCCTGGATCAGCGTCGCGCGCGACCCCGACACCTACAGCCGCTTCAAACAGGTCGTGGTCTGTCACACGGTGCGCAACGTCGCCGACCTGAGTTACCGGGACTTCTTCACGTCCGGAATCCACGACGACCCCCTGATCGGCGACGAGGCGAAGGTCCAGTTGACCTATTATCCCACCGTCACACGCGAAGAATTTGAAACGCCCGGTCGCATCACCGACCGCATCAAGTCCGGCGCCCTGTTCGACGACCTGGGCTTGCCGCAAGGCTTCTCGCCCGAGCGCGACCGCGTCATGCTGTGTGGCTCCATGGCCATGATCAAGGAGGCGGGCGAACTGCTCGAGACCTTCGGCCTGAAGGAAGGCTCAAATGCCGAGCCCGGCGACTATGTGTTGGAGCGCGCCTTTGTCGGATAGTGTCACGATCGATCCGCGCACCGCACCGGGAGCCTGTGCCTCCATGACCGAGGTCCGTCAGGGCGTCGACGCACTCGACCGCGCCCTCGTCCGGCTGCTGGCCGAGCGCCAGCGCTATATGGACGCCGCCGCCCGCATCAAGCCGGACCGCTCGGTCGTGCATGACGACGCCCGCATCGAGGATGTGGTGGCCAAGGTGCTGGCCGCCGCCGGACCCGCCGGCCTCTCGCCCGCCATCGCCGAACCCGTCTGGCGCACCCTGATCGACCGTTGTATTGCCCATGAGTTCGAGACCTTCGACCGGACTCGGAGTTGACCATGCGCCTGATGCTCGCCTTCGCCGCTGTGTTGTCCCTGGCCGTATCGCCCTTGCGGGCCCAGACGCCGGGACCGGTCCCGGCAGAAGCCTCTGCGAAGGCCTATTTCGTCAACGATATCACCGTGACTGATCCCGCAGTCTATGCCGACTACGTGCGTCAGGCACCGGCGTTGATCGGGTCGTTCGGAGGCCGCTATCTGGTGCGCGCAGGTGCCCCGACGCCCATCATCGGCGAACCGCCGACCGCGCGGATCGTGATCGTCGAGTTTCCGTCACACCAGGCAGCCGTCGCCTTCTGGGAGTCGCCAGCCTATCGGGCAATACTGCCCATCCGCCAGGCGTCCTCGACCTCGCGCGCTTATATCGTTGACGGCGTCGCGCCCTAACCCCTCAACGACCGCAACATCAGCGCATGCCTATAGGCCGCCACATCGGCCAGGGCGATCTCCAGCGCGTCCCGCACCCGTTCCAGCAGCGGCGGGGCCTCGGCCTTGTCCGCCGCCTCGGCCGTCTGGCAGACCGACGCCAGCGTGCCCGCACCAATACCCGCCGCTGCGCCCCGCAGGGTGTGGACCCCGTCGCGCCAGCCGTCCTCGCGCACATCCAGCAACGGCGACCACAGGGCCACCTGCTGGGCGAACAGGCCCAGCACCTCTTCGGTGATCGCGTCGTCGCCGCCGGTCATCCGCTCCAGCACGGCAAAGTCGACCGCCCCGGACAGGTCGCGCAGCGCCATCAGACGACGGTCTCCGCACCCCGGGCCAGACGCGCGTCCCACGCCAACCAACACAGCGGGGCCGGCATGGCACCGATCGAGCGCCGACGGTTCCAACTGGCCATGGTCGTTTCTCCCGTCACCGCTCCCCGGCGGCTGATTCACATGACCCTAGCCGGTCCTGCGACAAACCGAAACGGAGGCCCGGATGCCCTTGCACGCGAGCGGCATTGCCCATACCAACAAACCCTCGCTGGCACCGGTCCCTGACCGGCGCACGCGCAGATGGCACAGGCCTTGCGAGGCTCCATACAGACGAATGGTCCGGGTGATTAGCTCAGTTGGTAGAGCAGCTGACTCTTAATCAGCGGGTCGTAGGTTCGAACCCTACATCACCCACCATCGTCCGGTTTAATCAATAAAATCAACTATTTGATATTTCGGGTGTGGTGATTTTTCACCCACACATTTCACCCATTTCAATGAGGCGATTGGCCTTCGACCCGCCAACGGGTAAATGCGCGGTATGGAGCAGCCCAAGCGCATGACGTCTGCTTCTCCGGAGGACATTATGACCGACGTTGCACCCGACCTGACGGACATCACGGCCCACATCGTGTCGGCGTTTGTCTCCAAGAACCGGATTGACCCGTCACAGGTCGCAAGCTTGATCGTGTCGGTCCACCAAAGCCTCGCAGGGCTAGGCGGCGAAGCCGCTGCTGAACCGGCGGCAGACGAGACAAAGTCCAGAGCCGAGATCAAGAAGTCGATCACCGGCGACCACCTGATTTCCTTCATCGACGGCAAACCGTATCGAACCCTGAAGCGCCATGTGGGGCTGCACGGAATGTCGATGGCTGAGTATCGTGAGCGGTTCGGTCTGGCCTCTGACTATCCCTCCGTCGCCGCCAGTTACAGTTCCCTCAGAAGCGGGATGGCGAAGTTGATTGGTCTTGGCCAGAAGGGCCGAAAAGCCAAGGCTCCGGCATCAAAGGCCAAGCCTGCACCAAAGGCTCGAAAACCTAAGTCAACGGTCGCCTGAGCCCGACACCACGGTGAGCCAGTCGTTGATGACTGACGTTGCCTCATGGTGCCGGGTCATTCCATTTCGGCGATCCGGTTCTGAGCGATCCGGAAATGAACAGGATGCTTCTCGATGCCAATGAAGTTCCTTCCCAAGCCCAAGGCCGCGACCCCTGTGGTTCCGGAACCCATGGTCGGGTCCAGCACCGTGTCGCCGACATTCGAAAAGGTCTGAACAAGATATTCGATAAGGGCGACAGGCTTCTGCGTGTGGACCAAACGGGGCCCGTCACTGTCAATCGGCGTCTAAAAGGGACCCCCTATCGGCGTGCAAAAGGGACCCCCTTATGGGGTTCAGGATTGCAGTGACGAGCGCACCGTTTGCGGGGGTTGGGGCGTAGGGAGGGCGTAGCC
>Ga0105053_10003552_pt1 | contig 23681 bp, 26 predicted proteins | sample BON01_FD_78093 | JGI IMG/M metagenome (GOLD analysis project Ga0105053, IMG submission 78093) | Freshwater microbial communities from Lake Bonney liftoff mats and glacier meltwater in Antarctica - BON-01 | ecosystem: Environmental > Aquatic > Freshwater > Ice > Glacier meltwater | place: Lake...
CAGCGGCATGAAATCGGCATCGCGCACCAGTCGGCGCAGAATGCTCATTTCGTTGATCCCCTTCATCTTCACCCCAACTTCAGCGATGTACCGCTCGAACAGCGACTTCACGGTGGCGGTCTTGGCCGCTTTCAGTTGCAGTGGGTCAAAGTCCGATACCCCCATCTTGGCCTCCACCGCAACCGCCCAGGCTTGTGCATCGCCCTTGCGCTCAAAGGTCTTGGATTGAGGGGGAAAACCTTTTCGCCTGATAATGACCCGCCAGGTCTTGCCGCGATATTGTGTGATGGATGCCATAAGTCGAGCATCGTACACCGTAAAACAGTAACCCTATATTGCACAACCCCATATTGCACAATCGAAGACTTATTTGCACAAATTTGCACAACTCAAGCAAGAGCTCCATTGGTAAAATAATATAAATCGTTGCCCTGGTTCAGGATGACGTCCCAGTGGCATTCGCAGACACCTAATTTTTGCAGCCACCCACCGCATGAACCTCGAACCCCTGCTCATTCTTGAACTCGCCTTGCTGGGCATTGGCACTGGTTTTCTTGCGGGTCTGCTGGGCATTGGCGGGGGCATGCTGATGGTGCCCTTCATGACCTTCATCCTGACGGCCAAGGGTTTCCCACAAGACTACACCGTCAAGATGGCCGTGGCCACCTCGCTCGCCACCATCTGCTTCACCTCGCTGTCGTCGGTGCGCGCGCACCACCGGCGCGGTGCGGTGTTGTGGCCCATCGTTCGCCTGCTAGCGCCCGGCATCCTGCTGGGCTCTCTGGTCGGCGCGCAGGTGGCTGTGGCGCTGCCAGGCAAGACCCTGAGTGTTCTGTTCGCGATCTTCGTGGCGTTCTCCGCCACCCAGATGCTGCTGGACCGCAAACCCAAGCCCAGCCGCACCTTGCCCGGCCGTCTGGGTACCTTCAGTATGGGCGGGCTGATCGGCATGCTGTCTTCGCTGGTAGGTGCGGGCGGCGCCTTCGTCTCGGTGCCCTTCATGACCTGGTGCAACGTGAAGATCCACGATGCCGTGGGTACGTCGGCCGCGCTGGGTTTTCCGATCGCACTGGCCGGTACGCTGGGCTACATCTGGGCCGGGCAGGGCTTGCCGCAGATGCCGCCTGGTTCGGTGGGCTACCTTTACCTGCCGGGCCTGGCCGTGATCTCACTGGCCAGCATGAGCACGGCGCCTCTGGGCGCGCGCACGGCCCACCGGATGGACATCCGACCGCTGAAGAAGGTCTTCGGCGTGGTGCTGTACGCGCTGGCGGCGTATTTTCTGCTGCGCTAGGCAGGTTTCAAGTCTTTGCGCTTCGGATTGAAGCTGACCGTCTGCTCAATCAAGGCCTCGCCGTCGTTCATCAAAAAGCTCTTGAAGGCCTGCGCCACCGGTGGTAGGCGTTTATTCTTGCGGTGCACCACGTACCAGTGCAGCATCAGTGGAAAACCCTGCACATCCAGCACCGTCAGACTGCCCGCCTGCAGTTCAAGGCTGATGGTGTAGGCCGAGAGAAAGCTCACCCCCATGCCGGCGATGACCGCCTGTTTGATGGTCTCCGTGCTCTTGATCTCCATCGCGATGTTGAGGTCGGCCAGGTGCCCGCCGAAACCCTCCTCCATGGAGTTCCTGGGGTCGGAGCCTTTTTCGCGCACCACGAAAGGCTCGCGCGCCAGCCGTGACACCGGGATATGTTGCCTAGCGGCCAGCGGGTGGTCGGGTGTCGCCACAATGACGTAGGGGTGCGGCGCAAAAGGTTCGGCCACCGTGTCCATGTCCAGCGGCGGGCGCACCATGATGGCCAAGTCAGTCAGATTGTCCGCCAGTTGCCCCAGCAGTGCCTCGCGGTTGTGAACCGACAGATTAAGCGTGACGCCTTTGTGGCGGCGCGCGAACTCTACCAGCAGCCGTGGAACGAAATAATCGCCGGCGCTGATCACCGCCACGTTCAGCTTGCCGCCGGAGACGCCCTTGAACTGCGTCATGGCCTGCTCGACCTCCTTGAATTGCTGGATGATGAGCCGACTGGAGTGCAACATCTCCTCCCCGGCGGGCGTGAGATGAATTTTCTTGCCGAGTTGCTCGAACAGCGGCAGGCCGGCGTGCTCCTCCAGCTTCTTGACCTGGATGGACACCGCCGGCTGTGTCAGGTGCAATTCTTCGGCGGCTCGCGAAAAGCTCAGATTGCGGGCCATCGCCTCAAACACCTTGAGCTGCCTAAGCGTTGCATTTTTCATTCACTTTTCCCCAAGTTCATAACTTATTAGTAATGAATAGTATCAAATAATTTAACTATCATTAATCATTTCTTCCTTCTACATTCACTCAAAAGGAGACAAGAAATGACAAAAATGAAAGCCTCAATGGCTGCAGTCTTAGTGATGGAAAAGGAAGGTGTGACGCAAGCCTTTGGAGTACCGGGGGCCGCAATCAATCCGTTGTATGCGGCGCTGCGCGAGCGTCAGTCAATCACGCACATCCTGGCCCGCCACGTCGAAGGTGCATCGCACATGGCCGAGGGCTATACCCGGGCATGTGCGGGCAACATTGGCGTATGTATAGGAACCTCCGGACCGGGTGGAACCGACATGATCACAGGCCTGTATTCGGCCGGTGCCGACAGCATTCCCATCCTGTGCATCACCGGGCAGGCGCCACGGGCACGACTGCACAAGGAAGATTTTCAGGCGGTGGACATCGAGTCACTGTCCAAGCCCGTGACCAAGTGGTCGTACACGGTGCGCGAACCGGGTCAGGTGCCGCGTGCATTCCAGCAGGCTTTTCACTTGATGCGCTCGGGTCGACCCGGGCCGGTATTGATCGACCTTCCGTTCGACGTGCAGATGGCGGAGATCGAGTTCGATATCGACACCTACGAGCCCCTCTCCGTGTACAAGCCGGTAGCTTCGCGCAAGCAAATCGATCATGCGCTGGATATGCTTACGGCGGCCAAGCGCCCGCTGATAGTTGCCGGTGGCGGCATTATCAATGCTGATGCCTGCGAGCTCTTGGTCGAGTTCGCTGAACTGACTGGAATACCTGTTATCCCAACGCTAATGGCATGGGGTGCGATTCCCGACGACCACCCACTGATGGCTGGAATGGTGGGTCTGCAGACCAGCCACCGCTACGGTAACGCAACCATGCTGGCCAGCGACTTTGTGCTGGGCATTGGCAACCGCTGGGCCAACCGCCACACCGGCTCGATCGACGTGTATTGCAAAGGCCGCACATTCGTGCACGTAGACATCGAGCCGACCCAGATTGGCCGCGTATTCACGCCCGACTACGGCATCGTCTCCGATGCAAGGGCGGCACTAGAACTGTTCGTCGCGGCCGCCCGGGAGCGCAAGGCCGCAGCTCAATTGCCAGACCGTGGCGACTGGGCGCATCGCTGCGCCGAGCGGAAGCGCCTGATGCTGCGCAAGACCCACTACGACAACGTGCCGATCAAGCCGCAGCGGGTGTACGAGGAGATGAACAAGGCGTTTCCGCGCGACACCATTTACATCAGCAACATTGGCCTGAGCCAGATCGCCGCCGGCCAGTTCATGCAGGTCTATGGGCCGCGCCAGTGGATCAACTGCGGCCAGGCGGGCCCGTTGGGCTGGTCTATCCCTGCCGCTCTGGGTGTTGTGGTGGCCAACCCTTCCCGCACTGTCGTGGCGATCACCGGAGACTACGACTTCCAGTTCATGATAGAAGAACTGGCGGTAGGCGCGCAATTTCATTTGCCCTATGTGCATGTGCTAGTGAACAACTCCTACCTCGGACTAATCCGACAAAGCCAGCGCGGCTTTGAGATGGACTACTGCGTGCAGCTGGCCTTTGACAACATCAACGTACCCGAGTCCGCTGACGGTCTACGGGGCTACGGTGTTGATCACGTTGCCGTGGTCGAAGGTCTTGGTTGCAAGGCGCTGCGCGTCAAGCGCCCTGACGATATTCAGGACGCGCTAAAACAGGCGCGCATCCTCGCAGCTAAACACCGTGTTCCGGTCGTGGTTGAAATCATCCTTGAGAAGGTGACCAACATCGCGATGGGTACCGAGATCGACAAGGTCAATGAGTTCGAAGATATCGACTGCCGCCATCCAGAAGGCCTGCGCGGACTGGAACTGGCTGGCCTGCTCGAATAGAAAGCTACAGATGGCCTCGGCTGGCTAACAAGCGCAGCCGCCGTACGACCACAAAAACCATAACTTAAAAGTAATCATATTTATAAAATACTTTCACTTTTATTAATCATTTATCCGCTTTACATTCATGACTGAGCGCCAACCAACCAGAGGAAGACCACCATGTTCAACGCCCGTCAGGCTCGCCCCAACCACCACACCGACGATGAAGCCGAAGCCCATCGCCACGCCTATAACGCCGCATTTGAAAAGTTGGGTCTGACCTGGCATTGGGACGCAACTACCTTCTCCGCGCTGACATTGCAAGGCCGCGATGGCGTGCGCGCCTACCTGGAAACAGAGCAGGCGCATCTGCTTCGCGCTTACGAAGCCGACTTCCTGGTCGAAGCGATTGAAACTGCCAAGGTCAATTGCTACGCTGGCATGGTTCGCAGCCCGGGACAGCGCCCGGCCTGGAGCGCCTTGCGCAGTAGCGGTACGGCTAATCGGGTGGCGGCCTGAATGACTGGTACGCCCACTCATTGGGTACGCTTTGCCGTTGGCGACAGTATCGGGTTCGGTACGCTTGAAGCCGGCAGCATTCGGGTCTGTGAAGGCAATCTGTTCGATGGCGCACTTCCTACCGACAGGCTGCTCTCGCTATCAACAGTTCGGCTGCTGATGCCGGTGGAGCCAACCAAAATCATCGCGCTGTGGAACAACTTCCATGCGCTGGGTGACAAGCTGGGCCTATCGGTGCCGGCCGAACCGCTCTACTTTATCAAGACCCCGAACTCCTACCTGGATCCGAACGGAACCATCCGCAAACCGGCAGGCGATGCCAAGATAGTCTTCGAGGGCGAGCTGGGCATCGTCATTGGTAAGACCTGCAAGGCCGTTTCGGAAGCCCAGGCGCTGGACCATGTGCTGGGCTACACCTGCGCCAACGACGTGACGGTGGCCAACATCCTGAATCGCGACATATCGTTTGCCCAGTGGGTACGTGCCAAGGGTTTCGACACCTTTTGCCCGTTCGGGCCGGCCGTGGCCACTGGCCTCGATCCGACGAAGCTGGTGGTGAAAACCATCCTCAATGGCGAGGTTCGCCAGGACTACCCCATCAGCGACATGCGTTTTTCGGTGCAGCAGCTGGTCAGCCTGATCTCTCAGGACATGACCCTGTCCCCGGGCGACATCATCCTGTGCGGCACGTCGATCGGCGTGGGGTCGATGAAGCCGGGAAGTACCGTTGTGGTCGAGATTTCCGGCATCGGCAGGCTCAGCAACCGGTTCGAATAATGTTTCTGTTACGGGAGTAAGCGTGTGAAAATTGCGATCATTGGAGCCGGCGCGATCGGTGGTTACGTTGGCGTGAAGCTGGCCCTGGCCGGCGAAGACGTCACTTTCATGGTGCGGGGCGCCAACCTGGAGGCCATCCGCAAGAACGGCATGAAACTCATCATGCACGATGGGATAGAGCACGTTGCGTCTGGTGTCAAGGCCACCAACGACTATGCCGAAGCCGGTCCGCAGGACATGGTAATCTTGGCGTTGAAAGCGCACCAGGTGGAGGCGGTGGCCAACGACCTGCCCAAACTGTTCGGGTCCGACACCACGGTGGTGACCATGCAGAACGGCATCCCTTATTGGTATTTCCACAAGCATGGCGGCGCGTTCGAAGGCAGCCGGGTGCACAGCGTGGACCCGAACGGCGTGCTCGCAAAAAAGATTCCCCCACCGCGCGTGATCGGCTGCGTCGTCTATCCAGCCTCCGAGCTGATAGCGCCTGGCGTGGTCAGACACATCGAGGGCGACCGCTTCCCGATAGGCGAGCTCGACGGTTCAAACAGCGAGCGCATCACGCGCATTTCAGACTGTTTCACCCAAGCCGGATTTAAGGCGCCGGTGCTGGACAACATCCGCAGCGAGATCTGGCTCAAACTGTGGGGCAACCTCACCTTCAACCCCATCAGCAGCCTAGCCCACTCCACCCTGGTGGACATTTGCCAGTACCCGCTGTCGCGCGAACTGGCCGCCAGCATGATGCGTGAGGCCCAGGAGGTGGCCCACAAGCTGGGCATCGAATTCCGCGTGACGCTAGAAAAGCGCATTGCCGGTGCCGAGAAGGTTGGCAAACACAAAACCTCCATGCTGCAGGACATCGAAGCCGGCCGCGCGCCCGAGATCGACGCCCTGGTCGGCTCCGTGGTCGAGTTGGGGCGGTTGACCCATACGCCGACGCCACACATCGATACGGCCTACGCACTGGTCAAGCTTCTTGCCAGCACGATGGAAAGCATGAACGGCCAGGTGTGCCTGCAGCAGGCGGCGTGAAGCCCGCCCGTGCCCTGCCCTGTTTTTCAGGGCGGGCGGCATCCACTTGGCACATACATATACACCGTTAGCAGCCGGGTCCTGCAACATCGAATCAAACCCACCCCGGACAAACCCTTGAATTGCTTGGAAATTGAGCAAACTTGACCCCAGTCAAGAGTAATTTGTAAACTTGGTACGACCATGCAGCATTCACGTTTGGCCAACTGAATCGCCAAGGAAATATCAGGCTACAGCATAGTTACCCAACACAGGAGACAAGATGATGAAAAAACTACAATCAAAATTGGTTTCAGGATTCGCCCGGGCTACCGCCGTCGCCTTGGCGGCAGGCGCGTTGATGGCCGCAGCGCCGGCTTTCGCTGCATGGGAACCGACCAAGCCGGTCCAGTTTGTCATACCCGCCGGCGCGGGCGGTGGCGCCGATCAGATGGCGCGATTCGTTCAGGGCGTGATCATGAAGCACAACTTGATGAAGCAACCGATGGTCGTCGTCAACAAATCCGGCGGCGCCGGCGCCGAGGGTTTTCTTGAAATCAAGGGGGCCAATGGCGACCCCCACAAGATTGTCATCACGCTTTCAAACCTGTTCACCACGCCGATGGCCACCGGCGTGCCATTCAACTGGCGCGATATGACTCCGGTAGCCATGCTCGCACTCGATCAGTTTGTCTTGTGGACCAACGCCGAGGCGCCCTACAAGTCGGCCAAGGAATACCTTGACGCAGTCAAAGCGGCTGGCCCCAACAAGATGAAAATGGGCGGCACCGGCTCCAAGCAGGAAGACCAGATCATCACGGTCGGGCTGGAAAAAGCCACTGGCACCAAGTTCATCTATGTACCCTACAAGGGTGGCGGCGAAGTGGCCGTGCAACTGGTCGGCAAGCACGTGGATTCAACGGTGAACAACCCGATCGAGGCGGTGTCGCAGTGGCGCGCCGGAACGCTGCGGGCGCTGTGTGTGTTTGATAGCAAGCGCATGCCGTACAAAGAGAAAGTCACCGCCACCCAGTCCTGGAACGACATTCCGACCTGCAAGGAAGCCGGTATACCGATCGAGTATGTGATGCTGCGCGGCATATTCATGCCGGCAGGCGTCAGCAATGACCAGCTTGCGTATTATGTAAACCTGTTTAAGAAGGTTCGTGAAACTCCGGAATGGAAGGACTTCATGGAAAAGGGCGCCTTCAACCAGACTTTCATGACTGGAGAGGAATTCACCAAGTGGGTGGGAAGCGCCGAGAACGCGCACCGTGAGCTGATGAAAGAAGCCGGATTCATGGCCAAGTAGCCGGTCCTTCAAATGCCGCCGCTGGCCGAGTGCCAGCCGCGGCGGCCGACTCAAGATCAACCACAACGCCTCCCACGAAGCCCCGGGGATTGCGCGCCGAACCGCAGCCCGGGCTCCAGGCGGCAACCGTCTTCCACTACAAGGTAATGCACATGCAATCCGAACCCTTTTCCGCCGACGCCGACAAGGCCGTCGTTTCTATGCGCACGATGGAAATCGCCGTCGCGCTGGGATTTTTTCTCATCGGCGCACTGGTGATGTGGGACAGCGTGCGCCTGGGCCACACATGGGGCGACGACGGCCCGGGAGCCGGCTACTTTCCCTTCTACATCAGCCTGATCATGATGATTACCGCCGGGGTGGTCATGTTGGTGGCGGCGCTGGGCAGTAAAGCCAAGCAATCCGGTGCCGCACCCTTCGTGACCCGGGGCCAGTTGCGGCCGGTGCTGGCGGTGTTCTTCCCGCTGGCGCTGTACGTCCTGGGCGTGCAGTACCTGGGTCTGTACGTGTCGGCGGCGTTGTTCGTCGGCCTGTTCATGCGCATCAACGGCAAGTACGGCCTGAAGAAGATTTTGCCCATCACCATCGTCTTGCCGGTGGTGGTGTACCTGATGTTCGAGAAATGGTTTCTCGTGCCGCTGCCCAAGGGGCCGATCGAGGCCCTGCTAGGCCTGTGAACGAGCAGTAGCGGACGGGCCCTTCGGCCTGCCGACGCTACCTTTCGGCTGGTGATAAATAATAATCTGGAGACGAGATGGAAGAGTTTAATTCGCTGATGCAAGGCTTTGTCGTCGTGCTGACGCCCTACAACATCATGCTGATGTTCATCGGCATCTTTCTTGGCGTGCTGGTCGGCGTGCTGCCCGGCCTGGGCGGCGCCAACGGCATCGCGATACTGCTGCCGATCACCTTCACGATGGAACCGGTATCGGCAATCATCATGCTGACGTGCATCTACTGGGGCTCACTGTTCGGCGGGGCGATCACCGCGATCCTGTTCAACATTCCCGGGTGTTCGTGGTCCGTAGCGACCACCTTCGACGGCTATCCAATGGCCAAGAAGGGCCAGGCCGGCGAAGCGCTGACCACTTCGTTCACCGCATCGTTCGTCGGCGCGCTGTTCGCCGTCGTCCTGATTACCTTCCTCGCGCCGGTGATCGCCCGCTTCGCGCTGCGCTTTGGCCCGGCGGAGTTCTTCGCAATCTTGCTACTCACCTTCGCGAGCTTCATGAGCATGGGCAAGGAGTCGCCCATAAAGGTGATCATGGCCATGATGCTCGGCTTCGCGCTGGCCTGCGTGGGCATGGACGTCGTCACCGGCCAGTTGCGCCTGACCTTCGGCAGCTCCGAGCTGCTGCGCGGCTTTGCCTTCCTGATTGCTGTTATCGGCTTGTTCGGCATCGGCGAAATCCTGGTGTCGATGGAGGAAGGTCTGCGCTTCCAGGGCTTGACCGCCAAGATCAACCCGCGTGTCGTGTGGAAGACCTGGGGCATGCTAGGCAAGCACTGGGCCAACTTCCTGCGCAGCTCGGTCATCGGCAGTGCATTGGGCATCGCCCCAGCCGGAGCCACGCCCGCGTCGTTCATGAGCTACGGCATCGCCAAAAAGTTTTCCCCCAACGGCGACAAGTTCGGCACCGGGGAGATTGACGGCCTGATCGCGCCGGAGACCGCCAACAACGCCGCCGGCTGCGCTTCCCTGCTGCCGATGCTGACGCTGGGCATCCCCGGCTCCCCGACGGCGGCCGTGCTGCTCGGTGGCCTGATGATCTGGGGCCTGCAACCCGGGCCGCTGCTGTTCACCGAGCAAAAGGAGTTTGTCTGGGGCCTGATCGCCAGCATGTACCTGGGCAACATCGCCGGCCTGATCGTCGTGCTGACCACGGTGCCGCTGTTCGCCGCTATCCTGCGGGTGCCTTTCAGCATCATCGCGCCTATCATCATCATCGCCTGCTCGGTCGGCGCCTTCACGGTGGCCAACTCGTTGGGCGACGTCTGGTACATGCTGGCCTTTGGCGTCCTCGGCTACCTGCTCAAGAAGCTGAAGTACCCGGTCGCGCCACTGGTGCTCGCCATGGTGCTCGGCAATGCTGCAGAGAACGCGTTCCGCCAATCCATGCTGATGTCGCAGGGCGAACTGGGCTTTTTCTGGTCCAACGGACTGGTCGGCACCCTTTCCACCGTGGCGCTGGTGTTGCTGTTCTGGCCGCTGGCCTCGTGGTTCTACGGCAAGGCCAGCAACAAGTTGTCGCCAACACCGGCCAACTAGACCAAGTAGTGTCGAGATGAGTCACGCTGATTTCGTTCATGCCGCGCGTACCGGCACGCTGAAAGCCTGCATGCCCCCCCCCCGGGCAGCGGAGTACCTGAGCCGCCGCCTGCTGCTACCCTTCTTCATCCTTCCTTTCCTGGGCGCTGGCGTAGGGTTGGCGCTGATCGGCTGGCTGTTCACCGGCTTGCTGGTGTTTCTGGTGGGGTTCATCGTGCCGCGTCTGATTAAACGCAATGCGGCGGCCATTCTGTTTACCCAGGCGCTGGACGACGAGCGGCTGTACAACGATCTGATCGAGGCGCAAGTGCTGGAACTGCAAGACTGACGCGAACCGGCGGCAGTTGCTTCAAATCAACAACAAGGGGATTAAGATGCCCGTAATTGCACTGACCCAGGAGATGGGCTCGCTGGCCAAGGATGTGGCCCTGCAGTTGGCCCAAACCATGAACCTCGCCGTGATGCGCCACGAGGTGGTGGAACATGTAACCCACCAGTCTGATCAACCGCCTGCGCGATGGCAAGGCCGGCCAGGTTGAGCGGCTAACTACCAACAAGGAACGTATTGCCCTGTACACGGCGGAAGAGGTTTTCGAACTGGCCAATCAGGACAACGTGGTGGTGCGCGGCTGGGGCGCGACCTGCCTGCTGCGCCCGATTGCGCACGTGGTCTGCGTGCGCGTGACCCGCTCCATGGACAAACGTATCGAGTGGCTGATGGGGCAACTCGAAATCGATGATCGTGATTTTGCCCGTTCCGAAATCCACCGAAGCGACGCCGCCCATGCCACCAAAATCCATCAGCAGTTCGGGGTCACCTGGGCGACCCGCACCTGTACGACCTGGTGTTGAATACCGATCGGGTTTCCGTGCCAAGTTGCGCCGAGCTCATCAGGCTCTTGAGCACCCGGCCCGAGTTCCAGGAGTCTGAGACTTCACGCGCCGATCTGAAAAACATGGCGTTGCAAGCACGCATTCGGGCAGCCCTGAAGGATCATGTCGCGACACAAAATACCCACCTCACCATTGAATCGCGTAGCGGCCAGGTGACGCTGCGCGGCATCGTGCTGGATGCCGTGGAAGGCAGCGAGACTGAAAAAATCGCGGCCCAAGTACCGGGAGTTGACAGTGTGACCAATGAACTCCGGATAATGGCCAATTCACAGCCGTTCGCCGCAGGCTAGTACAGGATTGCACGCCTGTCGCGCCCGAGCGAGGCGGGCGAATCAAATCTTGCCGCGTTGCTTGAGCCGGCTCAGGGTTTCGGCCGACAGGTTCAGGTAGGAGGCTATTTCTTTCTTGGGAATGCGGTCAAACAGTTCAGGATGCTTGCGTAAAAAGCGGTGAACCCGTCCCGGTGCATCGAGCAGGTGCAGCGTAATGGTGTGCGCCATGATTTCGCTCATCAGGCTCATCACGTAGTACTCGAATGCTTTCTTGATCTCCGGATGCCGCTCCATGAAGGCAACCCACTCCTGCAGGGGAAGCTTGGCGACCCGCACCTTGGTGACGCAAACAATGCTGTACGGCGTGGGCGTTTTCAGACACCACGCTGCATAGCTGGTTTCGATGTCGCGCTCATCCGCAAACCGCAGGATCATTTCCTTGGCTTGGCTGTTCGTGACCACCCGCTTCAGAATTCCGTCAAGAACGAAGTACTGCTCCATCTCATGCACACCCTGGTGCAGCAAAAAGTCGCCTTTATCACAATCAACCACGACCAGGTGCGGTTCGAGTTCGGCGCTCTGGCTCTGACTCATGCCTTTCAGCAAAACGTTTTGCCTTAGCTGAACACGAATGATATTGTTTTCCGGAGAGTTTTCAACTGACGACATGAGTGGACATAGGTGAAAAAATTGACCCCGGAACCGTGGCTAATGTCTCGAAAATTGACCCCGGTCAATGGCTGCTGAAGGAACACTTCCTATGATACGCCAATGCCATTGCATCGCCTAAGTTTAGCTCCCTAACCGTCAATCCAGAAAAAGCCCTCGACCATGACAACAGACACCTCCAGCAGCGCCACCGTTGATGGTTTTCAGCTCGTCATTGACGCGCTCAAGCTCAACGACATCGATACCATTTTTGGCTTGCCAGGTATTCCAATTACCGACCTGACCCGAAAAATGCAAGCCAATGGCATGCGCATGATCTCTTTCCGCCATGAACAGAATGCCGGCAATGCGGCGGCGGCAGCTGGTTTCATTACCCAAAAGCCTGGTATTTGCTTGACTGTCTCAGCCCCAGGGTTCTTGAATGGCTTGACGGCGCTGTCCAACGCCACAACCAATTGCTTTCCGATGATTTTAATTTCAGGCTCTTCCGAGCGTGAAATCGTCGACTTGCAGCAAGGCGACTACGAAGAGATGGACCAATTGGCCATTGCCAAGCCTTTGTGCAAGGCCGCTTTTCGCGTACTCCATGCACAAGACATTGGCGTGGGCGTTGCCCGTGCAATTCGTTCTGCGGTATCTGGTCGCCCGGGCGGTGTTTATTTGGACTTTCCGGCAAAACTGTTTTCACAAGTCATAGATGCGGTAGAGGGTCAACGCTCACTGATTAAGGTGGTGGACGCTGCTCCGCGTCAGTTGCCAGCACCAGAGTCTGTGCAGCGTGCGCTGGACTTGCTCAAATCCGCTAAAAAGCCTTTGATTCTTTTGGGTAAGGGCGCAGCCTATGCGCAGGTAGACGCCGATATTCGGGCATTTGTTGAGCAGTCGGGTATTCCGTATCTCCCCATGTCAATGGCCAAGGGCTTGTTGCCCGACACCCATCCTCAGTCCGCATCGGCTGCACGTTCTTACGTGCTGGCTGAGGCGGATGTGGTGGTATTGGTCGGTGCGCGCTTGAACTGGTTGCTGTCGCACGGCAAGGGGAAAACTTGGGGTGGTGCTCACGCAGCAAACCGCCAATTTATCCAGATCGACATTGCGCCAACAGAGATGGACAGCAACGTGCCTATCGCAGCGCCGTTGGTCGGTGACATTGGCTCTTGCGTGCAAGCCTTGTTGGCAGGCATGGGCACGAGCTTTGCCAAACCACCCGCAGAGTGGACAACTGAGGTGTATGCACGCACCAGCAAAAACATCGCCAAGATGGCTGAGACCTTAAAGCTCAATCCAACGCCCATGAACTTTCACAGTGCGTTGAACGTCATCAAAAATCAAATCAAGGCTAGACCCGATGCCTATTTGGTCAATGAAGGCGCGAATACGCTGGATTTTGCCCGCTCCATCGTTGACATGTACGAGCCACGCAAACGCCTCGACGTAGGCACATGGGGCATCATGGGTATTGGTATGGGCTTTGCGATTGCTGCCGCTGTGGTGACGGGTAAGCCAGTGATTGCGGTCGAGGGTGACAGCGCCTTTGGTTTTAGCGGTATGGAGGTTGAAACTATCTGCCGCTACAACCTGCCGATCTGTGTCGTTGTATTCAACAACAACGGCATCTACAAAGGCACGGACAAGAATGGCAGTAGCGGCGCTGATCCAGCGCCAACCGTCTTCGTCAAAAACGCGCGTTACGAAATGATGATGCAGGCCTTTGGCGGTGTTGGCGTGCTCGCCAATACACCCGCCGAGTTAGAAAAAGCATTGAGCGAGGCGGTAGCTTCTGGTCGCCCCACGCTGATCAACGCCATCATCGACGAGACCGCAGGCACCGAGAGCGGCCGCATCACCAGCTTGAACCCCAGCAGCGCCGCGAACAAAAAATAATTTTTACCGCTTCATTTTTCAACAAGGAAATCACCATGAGTAACAAACCTCTTGCAGGCATCAAGATCATCGACTTCACCCACGTGCAAGCAGGCCCGGCCTGTACGCAAATGTTGGCCTGGTTCGGCGCTGACGTCATCAAGGTCGAGCGCCCCGGCTCTGGCGATGTCACGCGTACCCAGCTACGCGACATCCCCAACGTTGACGCGCTGTACTTCACCATGCTCAACAGCAACAAACGCTCGTTGACGCTGGACACGAAGAAGCCCGAGGGCAAGGCCATCCTGGAAAAGCTGATCAAGGAATCGGACGTTCTGGTTGAAAATTTTGGCCCTGGCGCACTGGACCGCATGGGTTTCACGTGGGAGCGAATTCAGGAGCTGAACCCGAAAATGATTTTGGCATCCGTCAAGGGATTCTCCGACGGCCACCATTACGAAGATCTGAAGGTTTACGAAAACGTGGCGCAGTGCGCAGGCGGCGCGGCCTCTACCACCGGCTACTGGAAGGGGGAGAACTCGGGCCCCACCATTTCGTCTGCAGCTTTAGGCGACAGCAATACCGGTATGCACTTGGCTATTGGGATCTTAACGGCCTACATTGGTCGCCAGAAGACAGGTAAGGGCCAAAAGGTTGCCGTGTCCATGCAAGACAGTGTGCTGAACCTGTGCCGCGTCAAAATGCGTGACCAGTTGCGTTTGGACAAGCTGGGCTACTTGGAAGAGTACCCGCAGTACCCGCACGAAATGGAAGCCTTCAAAGACGGCGTGGTGCCGCGCGGTGCCAATGCCGGCGGCGGCGGCCAACCCGGCTGGATTTTGAAATGCAAAGGCTGGCAGACCGACCCCAACGCCTACATCTATTTCACCGTGCAAGGCCACGCTTGGGATCCCATTTGCGACGCATTGGGCAAACCCGAGTGGAAGACCGACCCGGCTTACACCACGGCCAAAGCACGCCAGCCGCACATCATGGACATCTTCGCCACGATTGAAGCATTCATCTCCGACAAGACCAAGTTCGAAGCCGTGGATATTTTCCGTAAGTTCGACATTCCTTGCGCGCCTGTGCTGTCCATGAAGGAATTGTTGAACGACGAATCTTTGCGCGCAAGTGGTTCCATCGTCGAAGTGCCGCACAAAGAGCGCGGTAGCTACTTCACGGTGGGCAGCCCGATCAAGTTTTCTCACCTCAAGCCTGAAGTCACCGGCGCACCGCTGTTGGGTGAACACACCGATGAAGTGCTGGTTGAGCTGGGTTACAGCAAGGAACAGATTACGGCCATGCACGAGGCAAAGGCTGTCTGACCGCAGTCATTTGAGTGCACAAGGAGCAGCCCCATGCAATCAGCCGTTGACTTCAAGCAGCTCGTAGAGGCAGTTGGCGACGCCATCGTCACCTCTGACGCCGGTGGCACCATCACCTTGTGGAATCCGGCAGCCCAGCGCATGTTCGGTTACGCAGAAAGCGAGGCACTGGGTCAGTCGCTCGACATCATCATTCCACAGCGCCAGCAGCAGCGCCACTGGGACGGCTACCAAAAGACCATGGCCACAGGGCAAACCAAGTATGGCAACGACGTGCTGCGGGTGCCGGCCGTGCACAAGGATGGGCGGGCGCTGTCCATCGCCTTCACGGTGGCCCTGCTTTATACGCCGGACAAAAAGGTGTCGGCCATTGTCGCGGTGATCCGCGACGAAACCAGCCGATTCGCCGAGGAACGCAACCTGCGCAAACGCCTGACGGAACTTGAAAACCAACTTGCCACGCAGACCAATCCCCCATGAGCCCGTCGGCAAAGGCGGGTCGCGGGGGTTTTTGGGGTCAGAGCCCAAATTCATCGTGCCTTTGGCGCACCCTTTGGGGGCGATGCTTTGCATCATAATGAAATTGGCGTCAGACCCCAATAACCCGCATTCACCTTTCCAGCAGGATTTTTCATGAGCAAAGCGTTAGACGGAGTCCGCATCCTTGATTTCACCCACGTCCAGTCGGGCCCTACCTGCACACAATTGCTGGCCTGGTTCGGCGCGGACGTGATCAAGGTAGAACGCGCAGGCGAAGGCGATGCCACCCGCGGGCAACTCCGCGATATCCCCGATGTGGACAGCTTGTACTTCACCATGCTGAACCACAACAAACGCTCCATCACGCTGGACACCAAAACCCCCAAGGGCAAGGAAGTCCTCAATGCACTCATCAAACATTGCGACGTGATGGTGGAAAACTTCGCGCCAGGCGCACTTGATCGCATGGGCTTCACCTGGGAACGTATTCAGGAGTTAAACCCGAGAATGATTGTTGCGTCGGTCAAAGGGTTCGGCCCAGGACCCTACGAAGATTGCAAGGTCTACGAAAACGTCGCCCAGTGTGCCGGCGGCTCGGCCTCGACCACCGGCTTCGACGACGGCCCGCCGATGGTCACCGGTGCCCAGATCGGCGATAGCGGCACCGGCTTGCATCTGGCGCTGGGTATCGTGGCGGCACTTTACCAACGCAAGACGACGGGTCGTGGACAAAAGGTCCTTACGGCCATGCAGGATGCCGTGCTGAACCTGTGCCGCGTCAAGCTGCGCGACCAACAACGCCTAGATCGCACCGGCGTGATGAAAGAGTATCCACAATACCCGGACATCGAATTTGGCGATGCCGTGCCGCGCGCCGGCAACGCCTCCGGCGGCGGTCAGCCTGGCTCGATTCTCAAATGCAAAGGTTGGCAAAAAGACCCCAACGCCTACATCTACTTCATCACACAGGCCGCCGTGTGGCCAGCCATTTGCGGAATCATCGACGAAGAGACGTGGATCACCGACCCGCACTACGCCACGCCGGCCGCGCGTCTGCCTCACCTCAAGTCGATCTTCGCGCGCATCGAGGAATGGACTAAAACCAAGACCAAGTTCGAGGCGATGGACATTCTGAACAAATACGACATCCCTTGCGGCCCTATTCTGTCGATGAAAGAAATAGCTGAGGATCAATCACTGCGTGATACCGGAACGGTGGTTGAGGTCAATCACCCCATGCGCGGCAAATATCTTACGGTGGGCAATCCGATCAAAATGTCAGACAGCGCCACGGAAGTGACCCGCTCACCTCTTTTGGGCGAACACACTGATGAGGTTATGACGCAGTTGGGTTACAGCGCAGCGCAGATCGCAACCTTGCGCACAGAGCGCGTGATCTAAAGAGGTTATTCAGGTGGTAGCACCCGGAAGTCACCAGAAGTGTCGTTTTTATGCTTGTCGCACAAATCACAAGTGGCAAATTTGATAGTCTGCAACACAAATCCGCAAAAAAAGTGCTTTCCCCCTATGAAAACACGGTTTTCTCCAGTAGCATCCGCAATGCCGCTGGTGAGTAGTTATCTCTGGCGGTGATTTATCAACTTCTAGAAGGAAAATCAATCATGGCAACTGCAAAAAAAGCACCGGCTAAAAAAGCGCCTGCAAAAAAGGCTGCTCCGGCAAAGAAAGTAGCTGCGAAGAAAGCAGCTCCTGCAAAGAAGGCAGCCGCTAAAAAGGCTCCTGCGAAAAAGGTAGCCGCGAAGAAAGCAGCTCCTGCAAAGAAAGTTGCGGCCAAAAAGCCAGCAGCTAAAAAAGCGCCCGCCAAAAAGCGTGTGCCCAATGCAGCGTTTATGAGACCGCTGACATTGAGCGCAGCACTGGCAGCCGTGGTTGGCGACAAGCCTCTGCCACGTACCGAGATCGTCCGCAAGCTGTGGATCTATATCAAGTCCAAAGGCCTGCAGGACAAGGTCAACAAGCGCATGATCAATGCCGACGAAAAGCTCCGTGCCGTACTCGGCAAGGCGCAAGTGTCGATGTTCGAGATGGCTGGCCTGATCGGCAAGCACGTCAAGTAATTTGAGTTTTTGCTGAAATTAAAAAGGCCGGTTTTACCGGCCTTTTTAATTTGTATTCAACTCAGTGAATGCTCAAAAATTTCCGCTAGACCCATGAGCCAAACTCTCAAACTTAGTGATGCGATTAAGAAACGTCAGCTTGACCACGCCGGTCGGGCCATTACGCTGCTTGCTGATGATGACCTCGGCAATACCTGGCTCCTTGCAGGCTTCCTTGGTGTAGTACTCATCGCGGTAGATGAACATGATGATGTCGGCATCCTGCTCAATCGCACCGGACTCGCGCAGGTCGCTCATCATGGGCCGTTTGTCGGTTCTGGACTCAACCCCCCGACTTAGCTGCGATAGCGCAATAACGGGGCATTGCAGCTCTTTGGCGAGCATTTTCAGGCCGCGTGAAATCTCACCAACTGCTGTGGCACGGTTTTCTTCGCTCATGCTGCTTGAAACGCTCATCAGTTGCAGGTAATCGACGACGATCAAACCGAGCTTGCCGCACTGCCGCGCCAGCCGCCTAGCGTTGGCGCGCAGCTCGCTAACCGTTAAGCCCGGCGTTTCGTCAATATGCAGCGAGATGTTGCGCAGCTTTTCAATCGCCTCAGTCAGGCGCGGCCACTCTTCGTCAGTCAGCGCGCCGGTACGCAGGTGCATCTGGTCAATGCGGCCAATCGATCCGACGATACGCACCGCCAACTGGGACGCGCCCATTTCCATCGAAAACACCGCGACCGGCAGGCCTTCGTTCAGGGCCACATGCTCGGCTATGTTGATGGCCAGGGCCGTTTTCCCCATGGACGGACGGGCGGCAAGAATGATCAGGTCGCCGGCCTGAAAACCCGAAGTCAAGCGGTCAAGGTCGTAAAACCCGCTGGGCACGCCCGTCACTTCGTTGGGGTTTTCGGACATCTCGGTGACGCGATCCAGCAAGCTGACAACCAGCGTGTCCATGCTCTGAAAGCCCTGCTTCATGCGCGAACCCTGCTCACCGATGTTGAATATCTTTTGCTCGGCCTCGTCAAGAATCATGGCTACGGCCTTGCCCTGCGGGTTGAAGGCGTTGGTGGCAATCTCATCGCTGGCAGACACCAGCTTGCGCAGAATGGAGCGCTCGCGCACGATCTCGGCATAGCGACGGATATTACTGGCGCTCGGCACATATTGCGCGAGTGAATTGAGGTAGCTCAGGCCGCCAACCTCGTCGGCCTTGCCCTGGTTTTGCAGATGCTCGTAGACCGTGATCACGTCAGCCGGTTTGGTGGCGTTGATGAGCGCGCCGACTGCGGCATAAATCAGCTTGTGCTCGGCGCGGTAAAAGTCCTGGTCGGTCAGCAAGTCGCCGACACGGTCCCAGGCACCGTTGTCGAGCAACAGGCCGCCCAACACGCTGGATTCGCCTTCCATCGAGTGCGGCGGTATGCGCAACTGGGCGATCTGTTTGTCGGGTGTGTATCGGGAATCGTCGAAGGGGGAAAGTACGGCAGACATGGAATTCCTTGAGGGTGCTAAATGGTACGCCTGCAGGCCTGAAAGTACAGTGGAAAAGGCTGTGGATAAGCTGGGTAATTGCGGTGTAAATAAGGCCTGAGCTGGTGCAAAAGTTTTTACAGCGGCAAGGCCATGAAAAAAGCCGCTCAGTGAGCGGCTTTTTGATAAGTGCAGAGAGCTTAAGCTGTTTCGCCGTATACCGTCACGGTAATGTCCACTGCCACGTCGGTGTGCAGGGCAACCGTTACAGGGTGGTCGCCAACGATCTTCAGCGGGCCGTTAGGCATACGGATTTGCGACTTGGCAACCGCGAAGCCCTGCTTGGTCAGTTCGGCAGAAATGTCATGATTGGTGACAGAGCCAAACAAACGACCGTCAACACCGGCTTTTTGCGTCAGCTTAATGCTGGTACCACTGAGCTTTTCGCCCCGGGCCTGCATTTCGGCAAGCTTGGCGGCGGCAGCTTTTTCAAGTTCGACGCGCTTGGCTTCAAACTCTGCCTTGTTGCTGGCAGTGGCGCGGCGGGCGCGGCCAGAAGGAATCAGGAAGTTACGTGCGTAGCCGTCTTTGACCTTGACGATTTCGCCAAGATTTCCGAGGTTGACGACTTTGTCGAGCAGAATGATTTGCATGGTCGTGTCTCCTTACAGGCTACGGTGCTGGTCGCTGTACGGCAGCATCGCAAGGAAGCGAGCGCGCTTGACGGCGGTGTTGATCTGGCGCTGGAAAATTGCGCGCGTGCCGGTCAGGCGTGCGGGAATAATCTTGCCGGTTTCAGCGACAAAATCACGCAGGGTGTCGATGTCCTTGTAGTCGATTTCTTCGACACCGGCAGCGGTGAAGCGGCAAAAGCGCTTGCGCTTGAACAGCAGTGATTGTGTGTTGCGCTTGGGGCGCTTGTCTTTGTTGAAACGTTTCGGTCCGGGCATGATGGACTCCTTAAATTGGGTTAAGCGGGTTTATGGCTTGAATGTGTAAAACTATGCTTTTACTGGTACGTGCATTGATCATGAACCCCGTAAACAGGTGGAGTTTGCCCAATTCGAGCTGGCCAGTTGTTTCTGCCAGCGCTCCGAAAGCAACCGCCCTGACGGTCAGCTTGACTTTCCGGCTGGTGCCGCTTTCAACAATTTCGGACTCGTGTTCGAGAACGACATTGAGAGCGGGGATTCCGGCTGGCGTGTAGCGAAGAGGACTTGCCTCAGCGATGCACGCGGTCAGTCTGACCTGGTTTACTTGATTCAATGATTGATCAGTTGGCTGCGTACTCGGCTTGCTGGGTCTTGCGCGCTTCTTCGCGTTCGACGTTGCGCATCATCAGGGATGGGCCGGTTTCGGCTTTCTTCTTGACGACGGTCAGGTGGCGCAGCACGGCATCGTTGAACTTGAACGCATGTTCAATTTCTTCCATCACGGCCTGGCTAGCTTCGATGTTGATACACAGGTAGTGGGCCTTGGCCAGTTTCTGGATCAGGTACACCAGTTGGCGGCGGCCCCAGTCTTCAACACGGTGGACAGTGCCACCGCCGGCGGTAATCATGCCCTTGTAACGTTCCAGCATGGCTGGGACTTGCTCGCTTTGATCCGGATGGATCAGCAAGACGATCTCATAATGACGCATAAACTCTCCTTGTGGTTAGTAAAAGCTGCCCCAGCGTCGTTAAGGGTGCAGCAAGGCGAAGCCCATGATTATAGCCTGCCGAAGAGATAAGCCCCCACGTTCGCTCACTTCGTGTAGCTCTCTGCCCCCCGAGGGGGCTAATTTTTCTAGGGGCGGCCCGTCGAAAAATTGCCAGTCCCCCCACGTTCGCTCGCAACGTGCAGCTACTGGTGAAATGGGGTACTTGGGTCCATCGTCATGCCCTGACAATCCAGCGCTGCTGGGCCGCGAGTTTTTCGACATCCCGCCAGGATCGGCATTGCGCTGTCATCTGCGGCCAGATGCGCTGCAGCAGCTCGCATTCAGTCAGCGTGTCGGCGGCTGCCTGATGGCGCTGGGCGCAGACAATGCCAAAGTGCACCAGCCATTCGTCGAGTGCGCGCGCCCGTACCTTCTCGTGGGTCACGGCGCACAGCTGCTCGATGTCCACCCAGCGGTTCGGCAGTCCGGCACCCAGGTGCTTCATGACATACCGGCCGATCATGGCCTGGTCGAACGGCGCATGAAAAGCCAGCAGTGGCGAGTCCCCAATGAAGCCTGCAAAAGCGCGCAAACCCTCTTCGGGCGGAACCCCTTCGCGCTGGCGCTGCAGTCCGATGCCGTGCAGCAAAATATTGTCTTTGGCGGAAACCACCGAGGACTGGCGCAGCACCACTTCAAAGCTGTCGCCCGGCGTGATGCTCAGGCGTCTGGCCGTCCAGTCCACCCGCACGGCAATGGCGGCAATCGCCAGCAGTTGATCGCGCTGCGGGTCCAGCCCGCTGGTCTCCACATCCAGCACCACCCAACGCGCTTCATCGACGGCATCCGCTGCACCAAAGGGCTTTCTGAACCAGTCTGCCCAGCTCATCGATCGTAGTCCAGTTGCAGACGCTGCTGCAGCGAACGCGCAATGCGAAACGCCTCCCTGAGAATACGTCGATCAATGTTATTCAGGCTCTCCAGCAGGATGTGGTTGGGTTGCTGCGGCGGCGCTGTGCCTTCCAGCTGCACACGCAAACGCAGCGTCTGCAGAAACTCAAAGCCGCCGACCCAGGCCCCGTATTCGGACGCGGCCAGCCCCAGCAGGGGGCCGACTGCCTCCAGCCGTTCACGCGTGTTGGTCGCGTTGACGCCATGGCTGAGCGCATAAATGCGGGCAGCATCGACAAAGAGCGCCGCGCCTTGGAGTTTGAGGTCGATCCGGCCATCGTCATCGCTGGCAATACTGCCCATCCAGTTCAGCGGCGCACTGCGCCCCAGCGCATTGAGCGCCAGCTGCTTGATGAAACGCGGCGCGCCCCTAGCCGCCTCGCTGACCTCCCGGCGCAGGCTGTGCGCCATGCATTCATCCCCGGCCAGCGCGCGAAAGTCGAAGTAAATGCTCGCGTTAAGCAAGTCCTGCGGTGCACCATGTTCCACCCAGTGCGCAAACCGCTCGCGCCACTGGCGTAGTAGCATGCAGCAGGCTGGCTCGCCAGCCATGATGCCGCCCTTGCACAGCGGGTAGCCGCAGGCGTCGAGCGCCACGTTAACGTCACGGCCAAAACGCAAGGCGGCGTCGCGCTGTTCCGGCGTCGTGTCGTCCGGCAGAATCAGCGCGTTATCTTGGTCAGTCGCAATGGTCTGCTCGCTGCGTCCTTCCGAGCCCAGCGCCAGCCAGCACAGGCGGCGCAGGTCCAGGCCGTGCTCCTCGGCCTTGATCTCCAGCAGGCGCGCGGTCAGCACGTCGTTAAGGCGGCTGATCAGCGCCGTGAGCTGGCGCGCATGCACGCCCTGGCCCAGCAGATTGTGCGCAAAGCGCCGGATATCCTGCGCCACCAGCTTGAGCGTGTCCACATCGGCGGCGGAGCGGATCGAGGTGCTGACCTGCTTGAGGCTCAGGCGCTGCATGGCAAACAGGTCGCGCTCGGAAACCATGCCCACCGCAACACCGCCGCGCGTCACCGGCACATGACGAATGCCGTGTTTACTCATCAGCAAGGCGGCGTCCAGGGCCGTGTGTTCATGGCTCAGCGTATGCACCGGCTGCACCATGACCTGTGAAATCGGGGTGTCCAGCGACAGCGCCGGCAGGGTCACCCGGCCTAGGATGTCATAGCGCGTCAGAATGCCCAGCGGCTTGCACTCGTCGTCGGTGACCAACATCGACCCGATGCGCTGCTGGTGCATCTGGCTGAGCGCCTGCCGAAGCGGCGTTGCGGGCCTACAAGTCACCGGCGCCTCGCGAGCAACCTCGCCCAGCGGTGTTTCCAGCGACTGTTCGGCCAGTGCCTGCGATGCATACGCCACTTGCAGTGCACGCCGCGACAGGTCCAGAAATTTCAGAGTGCGCCGGTTCAAAAAATCGGCAAAGAGCGGGCTCAGCACGGCCAGCGCCTGCATCGCGTCAAGCGGCAGTACCAGCACAAACGTGTCAGAGGCGGCCCGGTAGGTCGCGGTGACGGCGCGCTGGGCCAGCGCGGCACTGACGGGAAACAACTCGCCGGGCTCGTAATGAAAAGCGCCGCTTGAGAACTCCGCCAGGCCGCGCTCGCCAATCACCGCGCCCTGACGTATGAAAAACAACTGTTTGACAACGCCGCTGTCAGGGGCAAGCAGTACTTCACCGGGCGCGTAATAGTTCTGCTGGGTGTGTTTTAAAAAGAAGTCAAGGTCGGACGCCAGCATTTGTGCAAAAGGCGGGTAGCGCATCAGCTCCTGGCGGAAATTGGCCAACAGGCTGCTGGACGGGCTCAAGTCGGCGCTGAGCGGGGAAAGAGGCTTGTCTGGCTCCGTCACGGTTGTTTCCTATTGTCTGCGGCTGGGCGCGCAGCTTGCGGTAATTATCCGGCAAACACTAGGGACCCTCTGCATAACTCTGGCGAGGCTGTGGTGTGCGAATCGAGATGGGCCGCAAGGCGTCTTTTTGCAGTCAATAGCCCAGCTATTGGCAAGAAAAACAACGCAGCGGACCGCTC
>Ga0105053_10003560_pt1 | contig 23646 bp, 11 predicted proteins | sample BON01_FD_78093 | JGI IMG/M metagenome (GOLD analysis project Ga0105053, IMG submission 78093) | Freshwater microbial communities from Lake Bonney liftoff mats and glacier meltwater in Antarctica - BON-01 | ecosystem: Environmental > Aquatic > Freshwater > Ice > Glacier meltwater | place: Lake...
TATATATATATATATATATGTATATATATATAAGAAGCTATGTTTATATACATATATATAAGTTTATGTATATATATATATATATATATATATATATATTTATATATATATATATATATATATACCTACCTACCTGCCTATACATACATATATACATATGTACAGATAGATAGATATAGATAGATGTAGAAATAGATATCGATACATAAATATAGGTGTATGTATGTAGATATGCATACATATACATCATGTTATAACAACAAATATGTTCATCTCTAAACCAAGCACGCCCTCTTCCAAAGCAAATCCGCTCGTTACTAAAATAGAGCCGCATTCTTCGGAACAAAAAGGCGCTCGTCTTTATCGCAAACACGCCCTCATCTAACGCATACGCAACCTTCGCATAACGACAGCATTCCCATCTCCAATGCAAACGCGCCCTTCTCTAGCGCAAGCACGCCCTCCTTCTAACAAAACACCCGTTTCTAACGCAAACCGTGGGATCCAGAAATGGACCAGAGGGGGGTTTCGGATGATCTCCGGGTAAACTCTTAACTCTTAAGTACAACTTTATCTTACCCCAATCCCAAAGGTAGCCCATCGCGGAAATTCCCGTTGGGAAGACATCTCTAAATACCCCTGGTGGATTCGACGGCACCGCAAGCACGCCTGTATTATGAAATAGACTTCCGGTTTCTAATGCAAACAAGCCTTGTTTTGAAAACGCACTCGCCTTAAAGGTGCCCTGTGCGCCTAAGTGATTCGAATTCGAGTTTCCTATAATCAAAACGACGAAACTCTTAGTCGAAACTCGCTCATGTACATGAGCAAAGCGAGTTTACCCATAGCGGTTCATTAGTAGCTGCCGGACACCTTTAAAACCAAACACCAGTCTACCGCATACACACCCTCTCTAACACAAGCATGCCCCCTTGGAGAGCACCCGTCAAGAACGCAAATTAAAGTTGTTTCGGAAATTAAAACCAAACACCAGTCTAGCGAATGCACGCCCTCTCTAACGCAAACACGCCGTCTTGAGAGCACCCGTCACGAACGCAAGCACACATTATTTCGGAAACAAGTTCGCCTAAGACCAAAATGTGAGGTTGACGCCTTGGGCGTTATAACCATTTCTCGTGGGTGTTTTGAGCGCTGCTGCAGCAATTAGAAAACTCCCCCATACCATTCTAACCTTAAATTTCGTAACGCTTCGAAGCCGGCGGCCGACGCTGCTCCGTGCGTCCGCATACCGTACGCCGTCCGAGGCTAGCCCTCGGCGACGGTGCGGCGACGCGAGTCGGGCCGCCTGACGCATACACGCCCGTCTCTCAACACAAGCACGCTCTCTTCGGACCCCTCGTTTCTAGCGCAAACAGTCCCGTCTCTAACGCCAACAGGCCCTCCTCATAACAGAACACCCCTATGGACGCAAACGAGAAGATGCTTCGTCCATGGTCACAGCAGGCGCGACAGCTAACACCACGGAGGTGAACAGTCGCGCATCTAGGGAATCGGGGTTGTTGTGTTCACATTTGCACGGGGAATCTATTGCTGGTCAACCCGAGGCGCAGCTGCAGGGTTAAGTGTTAGGGGTCAACCCGAACTTGGGTTAATCCAAGGGTTAGGGGTTAACCCGAATCTAACCCGCGGTGCTTTGACCCGCAGCAGGACCCGACTCGCTAGATATCTATCTATCCATTCACCCGTGCATCCGTCTATATTTATATCTATCGATATATCTATCCATACATACATACATACATACATCAATCGATATATCTATGTATCTATCGATCACCATGTTTCATTCTCTCCGTCTACGTATCTGTTCATCTATCTATGTATCTATCTGCCCGTCTGTTTATCTACTATATCGATATATCTATATATTGTCCATCTATTAATCTATCGATCTATCTGTCATCCATATGTATATACATCTATCCATCTATCTATGTATGTATTGATCCATCTACCCATCCATCTATCTGTCTATGTATCTATCGAATTATCTATGCCACGATCAGCAGACAGCACTCCATCGCACCTTCCCGCGCCTCCCCGCTCGCTTCGACTAGCTGCCGTCTATCTATACACCTTTCTATCTTTCTTTCTGTCTATTTTTTGTTCATTTGACCGATCGATCGACGCGTATTCAGCTATCAATCCATCAGCCCATCTATCTATCTATCTGCCTGTCTGGCTGTCTGTTAATATGTCTGTCTATCTGTCTATATCTATCGATCAATCTATCCACCTATCCATCTATATATGTTTCTCACTATTTTTTTTTATTAACCTATGCCACGACCAGCAGACAACACTCCATCGCACCTTCCTGCGCCCCGCAGCGCGCTCCAACTGTCTATCTGTGTATCTGTGTACACCCATCTATCTGTCTATCTGTTTATGTGTATGTGGTATCTATCTATGTTTTTGATCGTCACCTGTCGATCAAGGTGTATCCATCTATCTCTATATCCATCTATCTATCTGTCTGTCCTTTTATGTGTCTCTTTATATCTTCTTTCGTATCTTTCTCGATCGATCCATCCATCTATATCTATCTAAATCTATCTATCTCGATCTTGTTCTATCTATCTATCTATCTCGATGTGTCTATTAATCTATCTATCTATCTAGCCATCCATCTACCTATCTATCAATATCTGCCTATCTATCGATTGATTCATCTATTTATCTATTCATCCATCCATGTATCTATCTATCTATTCATCTGGCTATCTATCTATCGAGCTATCTATGGATCTATCTATGCAGCCCTCCCCTGGAGTGTGTTTTGGCCATATCCCGTTTTTGAGGCGGTGAGATACAATGAGATACAGCGGGATACAGCAGATACAGCTGGATGCAACTAGATACGTACGGATACAGCTGGATACGGTGGGATACAGCGGGATACAGTGGATCTGCTGCATTATGGCTAGATACGAAGATGCAGCGGGATAGCAAGGATACAGTGAGATACAGGCAAGATACAAGTGAAATACAGGCATGAGATCCCAAAAATGCACGCAAGGGGAGAGCTCTATGCTGCGACCAGCACGACATAACTCAATCGCACCTTCACGTACCCGCTTCACGCCCCGACGAGCTACCATACACAGAAACAAAGAAACAAAGCCCTAACACTGGCGCACGCGCAAACAATACACTACACAAGTAACTAGGCTACCCCATAGGGGAACCTGCTAGACAGACGGCGTGCGAAGCGCGCCTTTAGGCACGCCACGCACCGCTATCATATCTATGTACCTACCTATCTATCTATCCATCCATCTATCCATCTATCTATCCTGCATCTATCTATCCATCTATCCATTTGTCTATCTGTCGATACCTATCTATGTATCTGACTACCTATCTACCTATCGATCTACCTATATCTATCTACTTCTCTTTTACTACCTATCTTACGATCTCTATCTCTATCTATCTATTTCTACCCTTCCTCTATCTATCAATCCATACCTATCAATCTACACCGATGCATGTATACTTCTACCTATCTATATCTACTTCCGTCTCTATTGATCTATTCATATCTGCAGATCGCTCTCCATCTATCCACATGTATATTTATATAGCTCTATCTATCTACATCTATCTATCTAAATCCATCTCTTTCTATCTATTGTTATCAACATAGGATTGTAGATATCTATCTATATCTATAATCATAGACGGTTTACAATCCAAAGGGGACACGAGCACACACGCACAGGGAACTGATCCGAAAGTGGCTTTGGGAGCCTATGGGGCGCTCCCTGGAATATATCTAGATGCTTGGGGAGGGAGTCATATCACCCCCCACCCCTGTCTCCAGGCGCTACTCCACGAATTCGGTGACCCGAGTGCCTTCGAGGCCCGCGTCTCCCGTGCCGCCGCCGCTGCGCCTCCCTGCAGCCGCTACACATGCTCCGTCGTGACGGGAAGCGACGGCGTAAGCAGCGCAATCAGCTACACAACCACCTTCTCCCAGCCATCGGCAGTCCTGCAACTTCCGTCTGGCCGTTTCGCCATCTTGGACGCAGGGGCCCACCGGCTGCGCTTGGTCCAGCCGGGCGGAACGACAGTTGCGGTGGTCGGTGGCGAGGCTGGGTTCAGGGACGGCAACCTACGGACTGCGCTTCTTAACGGCCCCGCCGATATGTGCGTCGCGCCCGACGGCTCTCTTATCATTGCGGACGCCGGCAACGATTGCCTGCGACTGATCACCGGGGCGCCGGTAGTGCAGCCGGAGGATGGAGTGTGGCCGCGGTTGCGGCACACCGCAGTCGCAGCGGCCGCTACCGCTGCGGCGGCGGATGGCCGGTGCCAGCTGCCGAGCCTTCAGTTCTCTGCTGTTCAGAGTTTGGCGGGCAAGTCGGGCGAGGAAGATTGTTTCGATGGAGCCGACGCGTCCAAGTGCCGCCTGTCCTCGCCCTCGTCGGTAAGCCCCGTGTTAATCCCTAAGCCTTTCTCACGGGTACGATGGCGGCGGACCGGCGTCTAAGGCGGCCACTAGGGTCGCGGCGTCGACCCCCCCCCAGGCATCTAGATATATTCCAGGGAGCTCCCCTTAGGCTCCCAAAGCCACTTTTGGATCAGTTCCCTGTACGTGTGTGCTCGTGTCCCCTTTGTAAATGAACCGTCTGTGAAGAGGGGGTGAGCCCCGTTAGGTCTGTAAATATATGTCTCCCTTCCCCACGGAGATGATACACGTAAAGAGGGGGTGAGCCCCGGTTTAGATCTGTGATAAGTGTCGGGTTAACCGCCCTTCCTCACGGGTACGATACACGTAGAGAGGGGGTGAGACCCGTTAGATCTTTGATATGTGTCGCCCTTCCCCACAGAGGTGATACATGTAAAGAGGGGGTGCGCCCCGTTAGATCTGTGACAAGTGTCGCCCTTCTCCACGGGTACGATACACGTGGAGAGGGGGTGAGCCCCGGTTTAGATTTTTGATATGTGTCGCCCTTCCTTACGGGGATGATATATGTGAACAGGGTGTGAGCCCCGTTAAATCTGTGATATGTGTCGTCCCTCCCAACGGAGACGATACACGTGGGGAGGGGCGGCACATCTCACAGATCGAACGCGTGGGGAGGGGTGACACATATCACAGATCTATCGGCCCGCACGTCTCTTCCTAATTTGCTCCTCCTAATTTTTTCCTACAGCCCATACCTATGCAGTCAGACTGATGTGCTGTCGGGTTGCCATCCGTAGGAAAAGTACCCCACTCTTAGCCGCCCCACTCTACAACAACACGCCATGTGCGCGCTTCTTACTCGAACCCCTGTTCAGCCGAACCCGCACGTCTCGTACCCCACACCTAGCGCCCCACTGTACAGCACCCCTCCCTCGCATACCCCACACCTAGCGCCCCACTTTACAGCACCACTCTCTCAGCACGCTCCTAACGTCTCCCGGGCTAACCCTTAATCCTTGACCCTGTTATGTAGACGGCCGCTACAATCAGCACTTTTAGTACCCGCCACCAGTAGTGGTAGTTAGGGTTCTGGTGAACCCCTCGTGGTTAGGCCTAACCCTAACCCGAACCCCCTTCGCAGGTGCTGGCGCTCGACGAGGGGGTGCTGATCGCGGATACGGGCAACCACGTCGTCCGCCTTCTGCTGCACGCGCCGCTGGCTGGTTCGGGCAAGCCCAATAACAAGGCGGCGCTCTTCAGCGGGCCCGTGGTGACGCTGGTGGGACGGCCAGGCAGAAGCGGCTGCGTTGACGGCGCGGGTATCAACCGCAGCGTGCTCTGTAGCCCGCGCGGCTTGTCGCGCTCCGCTTCCTCGGGACGGATTTTCTTCTTGCAGGCCGCGAGCGATGCGGCCGAGGGCGGCGTGCGCGAGCTAGTGCGCAAACCTGGAAGCGAAAAGGCGCCACTTCGGTTCGACGTGCTTACCATTTACGGCTGTCGCTCGGCGCGTGCCCTCGCCTTCGCCACCGAGCTGCTCGCCGCAGTCAGCTGGCCGCCGCCCGTTCGGGGCGCGTGCGAGACGCGCGGTGGGTTTGCGGCACGCAGCCGCGCATATGTAGCGGGCGCACGCGATGGAGTGTACGGCTGCGCGCCCAGCGCGTGCGCCGAGATGATGCTACGGCAGGCGGAGGTTGATCCGGCGGGCGCGGTTTTGAGCGCCTCCGGCCCTGGCGCAAAGGCAGCCGGTGGGGAGGGCGCGAGTGAGAAGACCCCGGGTGAGAAGGATATCTCGACCCTGCGCTGGAGAGAGGTGGTCGCGTACCTCGCATCCGGGGCCTCGCCTCTCCTCGTAGCTGCGATCGAGTCGTGTCTCCGACCGCGCGAAGAGGACGGCGCCGCGCGGCTGTTGCAGCGATGCTGGCGTGCGCGTCGCACTGGCGCTGCTGGGGTCCGGTGGCTCAGCGCTTGGCGGCCTGTGCTGGAAGCTCTTCTTGCTCAAAGCGGCAGCTGTGCGCGCCAGCCGGCGTCTCGTCCGACTGTGCGGCTGCAGCTGGCGTCTCCCTCTTGCGCCGCGGAGCGCCATCTCTCAGAGCACGCCATCGCCGCTTCCACCTCTTGCACAGGCGCGTCCCCACTCCGGCTGCGCATCGCCTCCGCCAAGATATCGGTGCGCACGGGCGCGTTGGACCGTCCGGCGCTGTTGCGGCGCGTGGCCGAGGCGACCGGCGTTGCACCGCAGCAGGTTGAGTTGCTGCGCGTGCTTGGCAGCGGACGGGCAGGCGCCGATGGCGCTGCAATCGGCCTGGTGGAGTGGACGGCGGCCATCTATTCCGTGGCGAGTGGTCAGACGGCCGGCAGTCCTGGTGGTGGTGGTGGTGGTGGTGGTGGTGGTGGTGGTACCGGCACGTCTGCCACGCCAAGTGAGAGCGCCTCCGACCCGGTGCTCGAGGCCTTGGAGAAGCTCCAGGGGGTAGGGTCTACCCGGGGAGCCGCCCTGCTCGTCGAGGACATCGCACAGTGCGAGACGCCGCTCAAGCCATGCGCGCCCACGGCGGCAATCGAGTCGGCCGATTGCGAGCACCTCGTCATTGCGGACATTGGCTCAATCTGGAGCCTCCCTCTCAACCGGAAACGTAGCGAGGCCTGGGCCGATGCGGGCGGGTTTGAGACGGCTCTGTATGGCCCTCCCGCTGCAGCCAGCTTGCACGCCCGGCGGCTTGGTCTCTATCCCATCGTCGACCAGAACGGGTCGCGCCTAGAACTCGACGGCGACGTCCGCCTAGGGGCCACGCACGGCGGGGCCCTGGTTCTCCTTCACGACCGGGCGCTCTATCGCATGGTGTGCCCCTCCACTCTCGCCGTTGTAGAGGCGCGCGTCGCGGCGCTCGCTGGCCCACTCGCGGCGCTCTCGGACAGTGTGTCTCGCCACCTGCTCGAGTTCGAAGCACAGCTCGCGACGAGTGAAGAAGAGCTCCGCGCTGCAGAGTCCGCCTTCGCCTCCATCGCTCTGGGCGCCCACCGCACGGCTTACGGGAAAGCGTGTAGCCGGCTGGCAGCCTTGTCGGCCCGCATCGCGATGGAGGCCGCTGCTCCCGTAGCCGTCGGCGGCATCCAGGCCCGCCCTAGCGCGCCTCGGCTAGCCGGGGTGTCCCTCTTTACAGTCGCCCTCGCATTGGTGGTCAATGCCCCCACGCTGGATGACGCGTGCAACTTGCTGCGACAGATATCGACGCGCGACGACACCAGTCGCCGAGCCGCGCGAGAGGCCCTCATTGCGTACCTCGACGCGTACCTGTTGCCGCCAGCGATCGAAGCTCAGCAGGCGTGCATGGGTGCGCTCCTCGAGATGCACGCGGGCGGTGAGGCGCAACGCGGACCCAGCTGCGACCTGGTCGACGTTGACGTGGCCACCGCCGTCTTTGGCCACGCCGACTTCCGCTGCCCGATCAGTTTTGAGACGCTCTCGCTCCTTTCTCTAGCCCTGGCGACCGGTGGTGCTGCGGCAGATGCAGCTGGGTTGGAAGGCGCAGCCGGCTGTGCTTCGGGTAAAGACGGTGCCCGTGGAGAGGAGGGCGTGATACGCACGCGGCTGTGTGCGGCGACGTCGCGCTGGCTTGACCGGCTGTGCCCAGTTGATCTCAACCCCGCGTCCGAAGGCTCGCGTCTGCGAGGCTCCCTCCGTAAACGCATCCTCGAGGCGCTTTGGTGGGCTGACCCGCCTCTTGCCAACGTCTGTAATGGCGCTGGCAGACCGGATGCAGCCGGCAGTGTCCGGCTACGCACGACAGGGACAGGGATACGCGCGGTGTCAGGGCTGAGCCTCGCGGCGGAGTGGCTGAGCGGGATTTTTGTCGAACGGATCGTCAAGAGCGGCACATCTATAAGTGGCACCGGTGGCAAAGCCGCCAGTGTGGAGATGGCTCTCGCCGCGTGTGTTCGTGACCTTCTCGACCCTCCGCCAGAGCGGAGCCCGCTATTTACTCCCTTGCTCTCCCAGTTCCTAGCACGGTGCCGCGAGGCGGCAGTGAAGCAGCCGGTGCGAGTGGCAGAAGTGGTGCTGATGTCACTGCGTGCCGCCTGTGCCACCGCCCCAGCTGCGGAGGACGGCCCACCTGGGTTGCAAGGAGTAGCAGAGGGCGTAGGCGCACGCCCAGATGGCCAACTTCCTAGGGAAGGGACAGCTCGGCATGATGACGCGGTCCTGCTTCTCTGCGAGCTGCTCGTCCTTTCACTGGATGAGTATACACGCACGGCGCAAACGGACGCTGTCCGTGGGGCGGTCGCTACGGGTATGCTTGGCCTGCAGCAGCTGGTGGAGATCCCTGCGCTTCTGTGCGGGTTCCTTGAATGGCACTCAGCCTACTCGAGTACGCTTGCGTCGCGCGATTCAGTCGTGGCAGGCCCAAGTGAACAGGCTGAGTGGGCGCAAAATCTTGCCTGCCTCTCAACATACGCGCGCCACACGCGCTGCGCTCTTGCGCAGCTTGCACGCTTGCCCGCCTGCCCAATGTGGCTGCTCCATAGGCTCAGGAAAAACCCGGCACACTTCCGCATACTCTCAGCTGCGGCCGCTCGCAGCAAGATTCAAATCACGCAAGGCCAGCTAGATGCGGCCCTCGCAGCGTGTGACGAGGCATGGGCGGTGCTGCACCAGCTACGGTCCGTGGCGTTTTACTTTTTCGAGCACTCAGATGTGGCGCGGCAGGTGATGGTGCTGCAGGGCGGCTGGGAGAAGAACTCACTACTTGATGCACAAGCGTACCTCCGCTTGGGCAGCTATGCACTTGGTGGGGCCGCTCAGCCTCGCAGCGCACTGGGCCCGCTCCAGCTCATTAGCAAGGGCGGGAGCGAGCACCAGATGCCACCATTGCCGCCCGTTCTCGCCGCTGCGCTAGACTGGTTGCACGCCCTTGTGGATTGCCCGTTCTTCTGGCTATTCTGGTGCCGCGCAGGGCAGGAGGTGGACGCTGACGAGAACGAGGCAGCCAATCTGCCCCGATCGCTCTTCAGCGCCGACGGCGAGTTCGATGCCTTCTTCGTCGAGGACTCGGAGCCGGGAGCTGGCGTGGAGGTTGGGGCGCGTGGGCGAGCAGAGCCAGAAGAGACAGCCGCGTCGCAGGCGTCAGACAGAATGGCGCGCGACGACGAGGAGCGAGTCGCAGAGGAGTCGCGTATCCGCTGCACCCTCCTTCTTGCTCGCACCAGCTGGAGCGCTGCCTTTGCCTCCCTCGACAGTGGCGCGGCGCGGCTCGTCGACTTGGCCGGTTGGAACTCCGCTTTGCTGGACGAGGCGGTCCGATACCGCTTCGCGCGCACTGCAGCAGGGCTGCTCAGGAGCCGCTCGCCCTCTGATCCTCTCGTCTTCGATGCTAAGCAGATAGAGGCGGCCGACACCGGCATGTGGCCGATCGGCGTCAACCATCATTCGTGCACGGCAGAGTGGCAGCAAAAGCTTGGCACGGCCGCGTATCGCCTATCTCATGTGCTGGCGGTGCGCGCGCTGCTGCCACAAGTACAGCGCAGCCTGGATTTGCTGCAGAACTGGGTGTTGCAGACAGAGGCGGCGCGGAGCAGCGTGGGGAAAGTGGTGGCCGCGGCGCGCGCCCTCGAGACCGAGTTTGAAACAAACTGGAAACAGGCCGCCATGCCTCAAATCTCTGCTTTCGCACAGCACGCCGACGTGGTTGATGAGACACTCCTCCGTGTGGATTCGGAGCTTATCGCCGCGATGCAGGAGCCGCAGGCGGCGGGCCTTCTGGAGTGGCTCCAAGGTATTTCCGACGGCGAGATGATCTCCTCGATCGAAATTGCCCTTGGAAGGGCACAAATGGAGACGCCCGACGAGCTGTGGAACACAGAGGAGGGCTGCGTGGATGAGCGCAAGCTTTCTCGCCTGTCCTCGCTCCGCTCTGCGCTGCATCCCCACGTCTTTCGAGCCGAGGGCCTCTACGGATCTTTGGGAGAGGCGCTCTCTGTCCTCTGCCGCATCGACTGGGCCATGGTGCCAGAGATCATCGCGTCGCTCCGATATCTTGCTCCACTCCAGTCTGCTCTCGTCGAACTGCTTGGGGGTGATGCCGAGGCCGCGGCGCCAACGCGCCTCGCCGAGTTGCAACGAGCGAGAGCCAACGCGCGGTGGCGACTAGACCACGGTGCGAAAGCGAGCCTCAAGTACACCTCCGTGCGTGGCGGGAAGCCCGTGTTGCACACGCAGAACCTCGAGCAGATTCTCGACTTTCAGTCGGCAGTCGTGCTGGCTCGCGCGGGCGCGCGTGGTCGGGAGATGCAGCCCGCAATCGACAGCTTCGTGACCGGCCTCGCTTTTGTCCAGTTGCTATCAGAGACCCTCGGCGCGCTTCGCGACGCTGGTCACCTGGCGTACACTGCCTACTCGCTCTCGTTTGCCCTGGCCGACGATCCCGGCGACACGATCGGTGCCGCAGTCAACGCCGCTCGCGCATCGCTTGCATGGTGGACCAAGGCCGTGTGCGTGATGCGCCAGAATCGCGAGGCTGGACGGTGGCTGAACCTCTGCCCTATCTGTCGTCTAGCGCCGTTGGTGCTGGCGCTCAAAGTTGAGGATGCTGCGGTTGCAAGTGGCATGGCCTCGGTTCAGCTGCGACACCTGCTCATGCTGGTGGGCGGCCCGAGTGCATTCGCCGAGCGCAACATTGACAGCTTGGTCGCTCGCCTGTTTCGTGCATGGGCTGAGTGCAGCGATCCACAGACGCTGCTTCCACCGGCGCTCTCGGCCGCGCCTGCTGCAGTTGACGTAGAGGCAGCCCGTGACCTAGTGAGGCTCTGTGCCACGCTCGCCTCGCTCGACCACTTGGCACCGCGCACCCGGCCTGTCCAGCCAATGCTGGGGAGCCTCGCACCTTCGAGTGAATTGCCTGGAATGAGCGGCGTCCAGGTTGTCTGCGCTGAGGGTGGCAACAGCTCTTTCGAGCTCACACTCACGGCCTTCGCCCAGCGTGGCCGGCTGCCGGAATACGCGAACTGTGCCGTTTGCTGGAGCGGGAGCCATCGCGAGAACCTCTCCAACCTTATTCGCAGATGGGCGGCTGCGGCGGCCGCGAAGCTCGAGGTGGAGGCAGCGTCGGCGGCATCAAATCCGACAGCCGGGTTGCACGCGGATGACCTATTCTGCTTGGCATGCTTCGACTCACTTTCCTTTGCAGTCGCTGCGGACCTCATCCACGAGATGAAAGAGGTGGCACTGGGCTTGCGCGGCGACCACGTGCCAGTCATGCTTCTGGTCTGCAGCTCGCCCGGAACAGCAGCCCACGTCCTCTCTCACTTTGGCCACCGGAGGGTTGTCCCGAGGGTTAACCCAATCGATCACTTGCGGTCCCTCGCTGAAAGCTCCGCCAGCTATACGTCATACACGGCAGGTGGTGGAAAGACGTTTGCTGTGCGCAGCGCCGCTGCACGCCAGGGACGGCGCTATATCCACGTCCCTGTGCACAACAGTGATCGCGCACAGCTTCTCTGCCGCTTCCGCTCTGCGCTTCTGCAGACACTCGAGGAGAGCAGTGAGGGCCCTACAGTGCTGCTTCACCTCGACATTGCAGACGTTGGTGCTGGCGTGGATACGCTCCTCTTCGAGCTCTGCTTCCTCCAGGCAGTGGCGGATGAAGACGAGGCAGGGCCGAGCTTTGTGTTCTTTAACCCGCCGCGCGTCGCCATTGCACTCGAACACCGGTCGGGCCGCACGCGCCATGCGCTCTCTATCCCGCGCCTGTTGCCCCAACATGTGGTGGCCTCCTCTCCGGAGAGCTTCGTGAGTCAAGTGGACGAGCTCGCGCGTGCCCTTGGTCCCAGCGAGGGCGCCTGTCGCGCCAACGAGCTGCAGTTTGTGTGTCTGGCGCTGCACGTCCTCCAAGAGACCGAGGGCTCCTTCCCGTTTGAGTATCAGGGCGCTCAGCAAGCGCCGCGGTGCGTCGAAGATCCCACACTGCTCTTGCTTTGCGAAGATCCACGCATCACGGCTCCCGCCACTGCGCTCTCTGGCACTGCATGCTTCTCCATTCTAGCGAGGAGCATGCTCGGAAGCGCAGCTAGCTTTGAGTCTGCACCGGCGCCGTCGCTCTGGGCGTTCTGGGCGTTTGTAAGGTGCGTGGCGTGGCAGCTGCACGACTTGCAGGCCTCGGGAATCAACGCCTCGCTCGTTCCTGACCACAGACAGCCCGACATGACCTTCGAGCCCACGATGAAGTCCAAGATGCTCGGCCAAGTTGTGCAGTTCATACTGCGCACTGCACGCGAATTCAGCGCCAGACAGCTGCGCCAGGCTGATGCTGGCGCTCAACGGCCAGCCATTCAAGGCCGTGGTTTTGGCGAGCTTCAGTACGGCACTATGGCATATTTTAATGATGGGTGGCGGCAGTGTGAGTTTTTCAATGAAGGGCAGTGCGTGTATGCTACCCCGCGCTTCTTCTTGTATTTCCGATCGACGGAGCAGCGGTGGGTTGTGGCCGAGAGCATTGCCCCAAAGGGCAGCGTGCTGTGTGGTACCACCGGTCCCTCCATCACCGGGCCGTGGGAGACGCAGCCTGACTGGCAATCGGACGACCTCATCGTCCTCCGCGAGGTGCGCCAACCCCGCGGCCACAATGGCGTTGCCATCAAGCTCAGCGGGTGTCGTGGGCCACTGGGATTCACTCCTAAGCGGTTCGAAAATGGTGAGTACGTGAAGCTACCGCCCTACGACGACGTGGGCGGCAAGCCACACTACCTGATGACGGCCAGTGTCGAGGCGTCGACCGGCTCTTCCCTCCGCCGGCACCTCTTCTTCAACCTCGACAGTATGCGGTGGCAGATCGCGCCCACGTGCAACGACACCGAGGGTGTGCTGAGCCAGTCTGCAACGACCGATCTATTCGGCCGCTGGTGTAGGCGCGGCCCGTCGATTAGGGAGCAGGGCGAGATGGTCGTGATCGAACGCAATCAGGGCGCCCGTGCTGGTACGGCTCACCAGAGTACTGGTGCTGATGCGGAGGGCAATCCCGATGTGAATCTCGAGAGTGGCGGTGGGGCCCTTCTGCCTTGGGCGGCGAGCGACCACGCGTGCGGGTTGTTTTCAGACAGCTGCGACCGCATCTCTTTCTTATCAACCGACCCAAAGAAGCTGAGCGCGGCGATCCACCCGCACCTAGCCATGCACCTGCACGCCAACGGGGTCAAGGTTGGCGAAGGGCTCGAGGAGCTTAAATCGAGGCACCACGAGATCCTCACCGCATTGACCGGAGTGGTGCGCAGCAAGGTGTAGGCTGCCAGTCTGATGGGGGGTGGCTACTGCCTGACCGGCGACGGTCTGCTTAAAATGCTTGCGATCCATGTGCGAGTGCGTTGCGGGATCCCCGTGGTGCTGATGGGGGAGTGCGGTTGCGGCAAGTCGCACCTGGTACGATATCTGTGCGAATATATCGGCTCAAAGCTCGTTGCGCTGGACGTGCACGGGGGCACCACCGCCGAGGAGATTGTGCAGACGCTCGAGCATGCGGAGCAGCTATGTGTAGAGCGTGAGGCACGCATTGCCGAGACCGCCTTGGACGGGAGCGGCGCCACTGCAGCTACCAGCAGATTGGCTGCTGCACAGGAGTCGCGTGTGATGGTCTTCTTCGACGAGCTCAACACATGCGCGCATGTCTCTCTCATGGTGGAAGCCATGACCTTGCGCTCCATCTACGGCAGACCCCTCCACCCGGGCCTCGAGATCCTGGCGGCCGTCAACCCGTACCGGCTGCGCGCAACCATTGACAGCGGTGCGGATCACGCCGGGCTCTCCCTTGGAAGCCCTCTGGGCAGCTTTGACAATCCCATGGCGGATCTTGTCTACCGGGTCAACCCTGTGCCCGATTCACTTGCTCAATTCGTCTTCGACTTTGGAGCTCTTGGGCCCAAGGAAGAGGAGCAGTACACTCGCCGCATGCTCGAGCGTGAGCTGCGCTCGCTCATCAAGGTGGGCGTCGAGGTTGACAAGATGGACGCCAACTGCGCGTTGTCTCTGCTCACCTCTTCGCAGGCCTTTGTGCGCAAGGCGGAGGCGGAGTTGAACGCGGTCTCCTTGCGCGATATCAAGCGCTGCATGGACCTCCTTCAATTCTTCATCGCCCGAGTTTCCAACTCTAACAGCCGCGGTGACAGCACGAAAAGGCCCGCCGTCTCTCCGCTCGCTGGATCAATGGTGCTAGCTATTGCATTTGTCTACGCGCTCCGCCTGCCGAGCGCCGCATCCCGCCAGGCCTACTGGGATGCAATGGCAGCAGCACTTCGCTATCAGCAGCTCGGCCGCCCGAAGGCGTTTGATAAGTCGGGGTTCGCGCCGCTCGGCAAGGACGGCGGCGCGCTGCAAAAGGTGTTTGCCTCGGTGCAGAAGCGCTTCGTCTCGCACGTTGAAGTGGAAGAGGGCATTGCGATGAACGAGGCGCTGTCTGAAAATGTCTTTGTCACTATCATCTGCGTGCTGAACAAGCTGCCCCTCTTCATCATTGGAAAGCCAGGGACGTCCAAGACTTTGACACTCACGGCCATCGCCTCAAACCTGCAGGGCGACTTGTCGCCCAGCCCCTTTTTTCGATCATTTCCGGCTGTGCACCTGATTCAGTATCAGTGCTCTCCCCTCTCCTCCTCAGAGGCGATCCGCAGGCAGTTTGAGATGGCTTGTCGCTATCAGGAGCATGCAAAGGACACGGTGACTGTGCTCCTGCTAGACGAAGTGGGGCTAGCCGAGCTCTCTCCCGACATGCCGCTGAAAGTTCTACATCAGATCCTCGTCAATCCTCCCATTGGCATTGTGGGGCTCTCCAACTTCGCACTGGATCCGGCAAAGATGAACCGGGCCGTGGGAATTCGACGCTCCGAACCTAGCCCCGTTGACGTGGAACTCACTGCGCAGTCGATTGTCAAGCTCCATCAGCGGCACCTGCCGGTGGCGACGCCAACGGGTGCGGCGCTCGGCATGGCTGGCGATGAACTGATAAGTGGGGCGGATGACGCCGCGGCGTCTAAGCCGCACTGTCCGCTGGTGCCGTCCAAGCAGAAGAGCGGAGGGCGGACCATCGGTTGGCTTGAGCCTATTGCACTAGCATATCACGATGTTTACACCAGCCAGCAGGGCCGTGATTACCTCGGGATGCGAGACTTTTACGCGCTGGTCAAGATGCTGCGCGCAAAGCTCGGAAACAACTCAGAACTGGACTTGGAGACGCTCCTCTTTTGCGTGGGCCGCAACTTCTCGGGCAACCCCGATTTGCTGCGGCGCGTCCTTGAGGCCTTCAACCGCAGGTGCTTCTGCGACGGCGAGTACATTCCGTCTCCTGCCTTTGCTGGCATCCGAGAGGGCTTTGCTTACGAAAATGGGGCGCGGGGACTGGGCTACTACCGGCAGGCCCACTTCTCATCAGACGAACTTGCGAGTCAGCTTCCTCCGGTCACGGCGCTGATCGGCTCAAACCTCGCAGACATGGGTTCGTGCCGGCACTTGATGCTCCTGACACGCAACATTGCCGCCCTGCCTCTCCTGTTCAGCCTTGGCCTGTTGCAAGAGGGCGAGGTGGATGTCCTGTTTGGCTCCAGGTTTGCAGAGGACCTGAGCGACCTGCACATGGTGAAGCAGGTCAATAAAGTGAAGGTGTGCATGGCCGAGGGGCGAACGGTGATTCTCGTGAACCACGACGCCATCTATGAGAGCCTCTACGATGTGCTCAACCAGCGATACCTCATCAAGAAGGACGCCGCCACAGGCAGGTCACAACGACTGCTCCGGCTCGCCATCGGAGCTCGCTCGCAACTGTGCGTGTGCCATCCCCACTTCCGGCTGCTCGTGGTGGTTGAGGCAGACCACGCCTACAGCAAGCTGGATCTCCCGCTCCTCAATCGCTTTGAGAAGCAGGTGCTGACGGCGGTCGAGGTGCTCCAGACGCCCGCAGAGCGTGCAGCGTGCGCCGAGCTACGCGCGTGGGTTGACAAGATCATGGAAGAGAGCGGTGTCGCCGACATCGGCCAGATCTTCTGCGGCCATCACGAGGCCATGCTGCCCAGCTGCGTCCTGCAGCACTGGACGAGCGCTGGTGCAGCGCAGCCAGCCCGCCTTGCGATGCGCGCCGCGCTACTGCGCATCTCGCGACCGCTCGCTGTACGCCACTCGCAAACCCTTGCCGGAGCACCGGGTGGGAGCGACTACTTTGAGCAGCACAGAAGCTTCTCACGCGCCATGCGCTACTTCGTGGCGCCAGAGCGCGAGCGCAGCCTCTTCTCCTACTGTCGTCGTCGCCCGCTGAACACATGCACTGTGTGCTCGACGTTCCCGGCCTATTGCCAGATGGCTTCGTCTTCGAGCTGACGCAGCTCGAGCGCTTTGGCACCGAAGCGAGTCTGCAGCTGGCGATCGACGCGGTCCTCATGTCCGAAGACATAAACGAAGGTGCAGGCAAGGAGGCCGCGGAAGGAGCGAGCCAATATAGCGCTCAAAGTGAGAGCCCTACGCGCATCCTTCTGATTCAGTGTGACCCTGCCCGGCTACCCGCAGGCCTCCTTTCTCACGCGATGCACATTTGCCAGCAGCGCCACACCCTGGCACCTCAGTTGTCTGTGCTCCGCCACATCGTCCTTCTGTTGCACTTGCCTCCCGGTACAAGCAAACTGAAGCGCAAGGTGTCGCTCGACTTCAACCCTCGATGGAGAATGTTCTATGTCGATGACCTTCGCGGTGAGGAGAGCGAGTCGGGGATGGCTGGGACGACTGCTGCATTCCCATCGTTGCTCACCATGCTGGATACTTCCATTGCAGAGATGGTCGAGTCGGGCGCTATTCCGCTCGAACGAATGCTGGACAGCGCAGGACTGCGTCGGGCTCTTGTGATAGCTGTGCCGCCTCCCGAGGCCGGTGCGGCCGGCAAGCTAACGCTAGGCGGGCGTATTGCCATGGTGCAGTGGCTGTGCGCCGAGGAGCCACGCTTCGTGGCGCTTCTTCGTCGCGCAATACTGGCGGTGCTCGAGTTCCATGCGATGCGGGATGCACATGGGCGCCAGCTCCAGGCGCGCGCTGGGCGATTGGCGGCGGTCTGGGCGGGACCCTGCGTGAATCGCTCATCGCAGCTGTGTCGTCGGCACTGGGGCAGGCCATTGCAGCGGTCCTCCACGCTCTCGACGACGACCTGGGGCTTCAGCTCTTGTACGACTCACTCGATCCACACCACGGCGAGGGCAGTGCGGTAGCAGAGCTCTGGCTCGCGCTCGCCGCGGTGTCGACGGTGCTGGACTGTTCTGTGTTGGCGGCGCAAGCGCACCTTGCTCCCAACAGCGGTGCCGGGGGGGCTTCTCATCACGACAGCGAGTCGCAGCTCGGTCGGGGCCGGGGCGGCGGCAGCACGCTCAACTCGCGCTTCCCGTCCGCGGGGCGCTTGATTCGCCTTCTAGATACGCCGGAGACGCAAGAGGCGCTCCGCTCACAGCCAGCCAAAAGTGCCATGGTCCAGATGGCTGCGCTGGCGGAGAGGGCTTGTGGTGCCGAGGCCCGGGCAGCTTGGGAGCTCGCCTTTGGCTCCGAGCTGCACGCCTACGTGCATGCCTACGTGGCACGTACCACCCAGCCCTTCGCGCCGCTACGCCTTGACGACCAGGTGGCGCTCTATGTGGCCGTGGTGCGTGCCTCGGGCCCAGCGGTGCTCGCCTCGTCTGGATCCATCCACGCTGCCTGCTGGGCTTCTGAGCGGCGACTGTTCCACGCCTGCTCACTGCTTTCTACTGTGGGGCCGTTGGCAGGCAGTGTGGTGCAACACCTAGAGACGCTGACGGTTGGTGGAGCTACTCTAGCTGATGTCGACGAGGTCATGCTCTCAGCCGTCTTGGACCACTGGACGGCTAAGGTCCGGTCAGGTGTCGCGGCTGGAGGTGCACGCGGGCGCGAAGAGTGTTGCGAGTCGATGCGGCGGGTGCAGAGCTCCAGCGCGGACGTTGAGGTGCTTCTTTCGCTCTTGCGGGATTGTGCCGGTGCAGGTGCATCCGCGGCTAGTGAACGTCACGGGGCGGCCATTGAAGCACGCTTTCTGTGCCTGCGACTTCTCCTACTCCTGGTCCGCGAAGTGATCTTGGCTTCAGGATCGTCGGCACCGCCCCGTCTGCACGATTTTGAAGCTTTCTTGGGTCAGGCCGGCACGCACCGGATTGGTGAGTTCGACCCGCTGCTTGAGCTACTGGCGCCCGTCGCTCGCATCGCGATGGTCAGTCCATCCACCGATCGTGCAGCCTCTTCTGTTCCCAGCAGTTTTAGTGGGACCAGTGGCTCCGGCACGGATGCTGCTTTTGGCATGCCGGTCACCTCGTGGAGCAACTTTGTGGTGTGCTATGTGAAGGAGCTGCTGCTTCCATGCTTGGTCCAGGCAGGGGGCAGCGATGCCAGCCACCCCACTCTGCGCTCGACACTGCAGCTCACAGGTTTTCTTCTTCGGTTCGCTCTCAAGTCGACCAACTCTCCGCTGCCGCCGCTTTCGCGTTCGTCATCAGCCCTGCTACTCCGCACCCTCTTTGAAAACGCCACGCACCTTCCGAGTCTGGAAGCGCACGTGCACACCTTGGAATGGCCAGGGCACGACAGCGCCGCAATGCTCCTGCAGTACCATGAGCAGGCACTGCTCCAGCGGGCGGATCCGCTGCAGATGAGTGAGGCTGAAACCTCGGCCCTCGCAAAGCTCGGTGGCGCAGCAGGGCATGTCGTCGAGATTCTAAAGGCGCCCGGGGCGTTGTCAGCCCTGCGCTCTATTGCCTCGGGCAAGCTTCACATCGTGAGGTTCATACGCGATCTCGTCGCGGCCCTGCGCTTCGGTGTGGACAGTGACGCGGCCAATGTCGAGATGAGCGAGGCGACGCGTCGGCTCCTCCTAGACCCCTCCCGCCCGCTCAAGTTGCAAGTCTTTGCGCTGCGCGAGCTTTTCCAGGCGGGCGGCGTGCCAATGCTCTCAAAACTGAGCACGCTCCCTGTCACCTCTCTGCAGTGGTTGCCGTTTGACGTCTCGAAGCTGGAGTCCGGGCTTCGGGCACAGGTATTCCTTGACCCATTCCGCTGGCTCCTCGAGCTCTACCCACCCGCACCTACGCGTGATGGTGGCCCTCTCGACGACGGCTTTGCCGTGGAGAGACGCCGCGCCAGATATCATCAGCTCCACGATCTCTGCCGCCGGGCATACGCGTTCCGCGGCTCGAAGCAGGAGCTGAAGGAGCTAGAAAAGTCGCTGGCAAACGCGCATGATGCGATGGCTGTCGTGACGCTGGCGGCCGCCGCATTTGCGTTGCGAGATCCATTGATACAGTGGGCTGGCGGCAAATCCAGCGCCACAGAGACAGCGGGGTCTAGTGCGGGGTCCGGTGCCCGTCCGGAGCTGCTGCTTGCGCCTGTGCAGAACCTGGGCCACGCGTGGCTGCGGTCGCTGGTGGAGTGGCTACTGGAAGGCGGCCGTTCGGAGCACCTCTATGCCACCTCTTGGGAGTGGAGGCCGCACGAAGGGAGCAGCAGCACAGCTGCAGTAGCGGAGTGCACGCGTGCTGTATTCCTGCGAGCTCTCTCGAAGGTCAAAGCTAAAGCTGGCGGGGCACTCGATAGAGGCGCTAGCCTCGGCATGGCCACGACGGGCCTTGCCGGCAAGCGGCGCTCAGCACTCATGCTGCAGCTAGCTGTGCACCTTGCGCTGCGCGCGGCAAGCGCGATTGGCAGCTGGTGGTTCTCTATGCTGACTGAGCCCGCGGCGCAGCTGAGGGGCTACGTGCCTGCAATGCCAACGTCTGAGATGATCTCTATCGTGAGAGGCGTGGGCTCCTCCGGCTGGTACAAATGCGCCAACGGACACCTTTACACCGTCAGCGCCTGCACTATGCCCATGCAGCTCGCGAGCTGCCTGGCGTGCGGCGCCAAGATCGGCGGGGAGAACCACAAAAGCGTGGAGGGCGTCAAGCGGGTCGACGATGGGCGCGGCAACATGCAGTGGGTGCCCCCCACACGCAAGGGCTACATGCGGGAGGCGGTGGTCGATTCGGACTTCTCCGAGGCGGCTCGTGCCGGCTCGACGGCCGTAATCGTGTTGCGCCTCTTTACGCACCTCCTCCTGCAGGTCTCCGCCGCGTCGGAGCTCGGGGGGCACACACCACAGGTTGCCATCCTCCTCGGGTTCCAGCGCGATCAAGACGCCGCGCTGCGACACCTGGTCGAGTGTGTGGAGCGCGACTGGAACGCGTTGCTTGCTCAGTTCGGTCTCGACGACTCGGAGCTTGCGCTCGCTCTCCAGCTCGTCGCACGGCGCATGCTCGTCGCGCAGCAGGTCGAGCCGGCTGCTGGTGGCAGGATGGGTGGATACTCGGATGGGAGCACAAACGGAGTGTTTACCAACAGTGTCTCGCGGTGCATGTGGGAGGTCGACTTCCAGTCCGATGCGGTCACGCCCATCTTCGGCACGGGGCTGCAGTCCGCCCTCCAGGCAGCAAGGGACGAGCTCCAGCAGGTGGATGCATCCCGTCACTTCCGCACCGCTATGGGCGACGAGCTCTGGACTGCCATCTCGGCTCCGGGCACAGACCCGGCCGTCCCGTCCAGCCCGGCACCCTGGCTATGGAACACCCCACTCGACTGCTCGTTGGCGCTCTTCAAGCGCGAGTTCGCGCTTCGCGCCAGCACTGCGGCCCGCTGCCCCATCCTGGCCACCTTGGTGCGCAGCGAGACGCTGCCCCTCGTCCAGTGCATCACAGATATCTTGCAGTGGCACGCAGTGCTCTTTGGCGCCCTCGAAGGCGCTGGACTGCGTCGGGACGAGGCGGCGGCGCTGAGCAGCCGCGAGCTAGTCGAGGGCCTCGGCGGGGCGCGGCGCCAGCAGGCTGCGGCTGCGCTCGCCGCCTTCTGCGATACCTTCAATCGGTCGTTTCACCTCGTCGTGAACCTCTTCGAGTGCCAGGAGAACCCGTTTCTGTACGGCCCTGGCGGGGCAAAGCAGATCGACCTCTCTCTCGCGGGCGGTGCGGGGGGGCCCGTGCAGATGTCGCCGACATTCCCGTCGCCTTCTCGCTGCCTTCGGTCCTGCCTGGCCACAATGAGGCGAGCAGTCTGTGCACGGTGCAGTTGCTCAACGTGCTCGCTGAAGCTCACAACGCGGCCATGGCGCAGCTCGCGGCCGTCAAGTCGCCTCTCTTGCTGCAGGGCGCCACGGCGCGTCCCACCATCTCGTTCCAGACGCCGCGCTCGGTGAGCTCCAAACTTCTCATCTCGTACGACCCAACCCGCCACCTCCTGCCGCTGCTCGCCTCCTTGCGCACGACCGGCGTCGACGACTCCTTCGACTACTGCGAGATCGAGCGCCGCGTGGTCAGCGATGTGCTGGCCCACGCCTCTGAAGTCAACGTGCACGTGCATCACTTCTCCTACCGCGGTGAGCTGCAGCGCACGGGCCGGCTCGGTCGGCTCAAGGCGCGCGTGCCGCAGCGCGCCCTGCCTGAATCGACGTTGGCCATGGTATGGGAAGAAGTCGACACGCAGCTTCGGCTGGCGGCACTGCTCGCGGTGCTAGAGCAGACGGCAACGTTCCTGGGCGCCGTCGGAGCCAGCAACGGCACCGGCCTAGCCGAGCAGCCGCTGCAAAAGTATGCGCTGGAGAGCCTCGGGTTAACCGACAGTGGGTGGGCCGAGGCTTCGACACCGACGGTGGAGCAGCAGGTTCGCCTGTGCCATGTCCAGGCGCTCCTCGTGGCGCTGGAGGAAGGGGCGTCTGGCTCATCCGCGCTGGATTGCGTCGCTTTGGCCTACCGGGAGCCTCTTAGCGAGAGTTTGCACGCGCAACTGGCCTCGGACACGCGGCTTGTGGTGTCCGATTTGCTGCCGGCGCTGCACGACTTGCTGACTCAGCAACTGTGCGAGGCCAACTGGAACCCAGTCAGCCAGCTGAAGCAGTACCTGGCTTTCGCGTCGGACGTAGACCTGGAAGAGCAAGCCTGGTACGCGGAGGCGTTCCCCGAGGAGCTCACCCTGGCGCACAGCCTCGCAGCGTATGACGTCTTGCGCGCGAGGGGCGACGCCTAGCGATGCGATGGTTGTGTTGTCTGGTAGGCTCAGACAGCCGTTGTGAGCCATGAGCGTAGACGTGAGCGGGAGCGTGGGCGGTAGAGTCGGCCAAGGTCCAGCAGAGTCTGGAGTTGAGAGCGGGAGCGCGAGCGTGAGCGTGGGCGTGAGCGGGAGCGCGGGCGGCAGAGTCGGCCATGGCAGCAGAGTCTAGGATATGGATCGGAAACAGGACTACGGACGGTTTCAACACACCACAGGAAGGAGGACCACAGGAGCCCCACACACAGCCAGACACGTTACACGATTTTAAGGCCTGCAGCCTGCGTGGTCCTTGCATTGAGCCCGCTCGAGCCTTTTTCCGAGGGCGGCGGCGAGGAGGGCGGCATCGCCACCGCCGCCCTCGCCGCCGCATCCGTCTCCGCCGCCCTCTCCTCCGCCTCCGTCGCCGCCGCCGCTCTCGCCGCCGCCTCCGTCTCCGCCGCCTTTTTCGCCGCCACCCTCGTTGCCACCTCCGTCGCCGCCGCCTCCGTATCCGCCTCCTCCGTCTCCGCCACCCCCTTTGCCGCTGCCCTCACTGCCGCCTCCGTCGCCGCCGGCGTGGACGGCGGCGGCGTGGGCAGAGCTGTGGGCGGCACGCCTGCATCATTTGCAGGAGGTTGCTAGAGGTTTGTGTGGTCTCTACTCCGGGATGTGTGATGTGTGGCTGCTCAATAGGTACATCATGTGTGCACTATAGCGTATCGAACACAAACTCTTGCAGCACACCAGGGAACCGCGCGGAGGGAGCTGACAACAAACACAAACTCACTAAGAGATTTCCCGGTGTCGGAGCGACCGTCCAGCTGTGAGGCGGACGTTTTCTCTCGGTATCTCTCTCTCTCACACACACTTTGCTCGTGTACATGCATTGAGGGGTATAACGGAGCATACATATAGCCCTAGGAGGCTCTGGACGACATTCGCGATTCGAAATGCAAGTCCTCACTGTTAGAACCACATACGTACTCCGATTGAGCACGTGCTTGGCTGGGCTGTAGCAACCAGGTGGGTGCCGCGCGGCGTCCCCTAGTCGGCTATACTGTAGCGGAGCGCTAGGTCTATAACTCAAAGTGCCCTATCTATATATATATGTATATGTATATATACATATACATATATATATATATATATA
>Ga0105053_10003568_pt1 | contig 23628 bp, 13 predicted proteins | sample BON01_FD_78093 | JGI IMG/M metagenome (GOLD analysis project Ga0105053, IMG submission 78093) | Freshwater microbial communities from Lake Bonney liftoff mats and glacier meltwater in Antarctica - BON-01 | ecosystem: Environmental > Aquatic > Freshwater > Ice > Glacier meltwater | place: Lake...
GTCCACGCGGATCTGTTTGGTGGTAGACACGGGTGTTTTTACATGAATGATACAGAACAGCAGCGTCGCCTTCGATAGTTAAAGTCGCTGTGCCCTTGGCTACCAATGCAATCTGAGAATCCTTCCTCACCTTCGATGACGACTTTTCAGTGTCGCCGAGAACATCAACAGGACGATGTCTATCATGCTGGAACTTAGCAGCCATTCTATCAGCTATTAAATCGTAGTCTAAATGCTTCATCACATAGGTGGTAATAAGACGATCAACCTCTTTATGGAATTGCGTTCGACGAGGGTCGTCGTTTCGGTCTGAGTGGACAATGCCCATAAAGGACATGTAATCGCGGGGCAGCAACTCACGTAGTCTGGCACAATCATGAGCTGCGTCGCTTCTACATGCCAGTTCCACCGCAGGAGGGATCGCTTCACCTATGAAATCAGCCCATGTGTTACGCTGTCCTGTCGATATCGTTACATGTAGAGAATCTTCATCGGCTTTGGCTTGATGAACCATTCCACGAGGTATGTAGAGCAAGTCTCCAGCTTCTAGAACTATTTCGACGCATGGCTTTAGATACTTCTCCACCTGTTCCGGAGTAAAATCCTCGCTGCTCATGAGCGGATGCTGAGGAAATAAATTCATACATTCTCGTTGCTCGTCGCTCATTTCATCTATTTCGCTGTCGCGGACCAACCACTCGGGATTTATTTGATACACCGTCCAAGATTTCTTGCCTTCCAACTGCAGTATGAATGCATCTATGTCGTCGTAGTGCGGGGCAAAACCTTGCGAACCACCAGGAGTGAGATAAGCATTGGCACCACCACCAGAACCCATAAATGATTCAAGAGAAGAAATGATTTTCCAAATTGGATCACTGTGCTCTTGAGGACGCAGAATTCGAATGGAGGCTTTTTCTTCTCCATCAAACAAACTCCACACGTCCTCAGAGAAAGCAGCCTTCATCAAGCTTGGCTTCAAAGTTGTTCGTACAGAGTCACGATATTGCGTCAAACTAAAGTCTCTATTATAATGCAATTTCCTCTCACTAAAAAGCTCCTCGATCCAACTTTTTGAAAAGAGGCCAGAAAAATAATCTCCTTGACCTGAACTCCCTCGTCGTACCAACAATGTTTTTTTCTCGAGGACATCACATAGAAATTTTTCAACTTTATTGGGAGCAATCATCCAAGCAAGAGCTTGTTCTCCAGCTCGAGTTAAGTCACCATCACATCTACCGAAAATGATGTCAAGTGCTGGAGGCATTGCATGATGACACTTTGAGTCAATGGAAGGTTGTACATTCTCGGCGGCTGATACGTGCTTGGAACCGGGAAATCGCTTGTTCCGTGAATCTATCTTTTCTTTTTTATGTTGATCTTTCCTACTTTTAGTCTCTCTTCTTTTGCGTTTCGAGTCGTTCGGTGCATTATCCGACATTAGTGGTTTGGAGCTGGAACTGCGTTTTTGAAAATGAACGTATCTGAATTTTAAGAATGAGGACCCGGTTCTTTGGGATAGTCTTGTTGGTAGCAGGTATTTTGATTTGGTTTGATGTCCTGCTGTTAGATGTCGATAAATTAAATGATTTAGAAGCAATGACTCCATTATACACGAGAGATCTCTTTTTGGAGAACGCGTCGCAGTTGATGTTAGCAAAAGTTGGTTTTGAGGTACTTCCTCACTCAAGTATCCAGATGATCCAGCAATCGAACTTTTATATTCCCATTGTATCATCTAGATTTTGTCGGCATTTAGACAGATTTTTGTCAGCTGTTACAAATTTCATTCCTGGGAATCCAGCATATGATGCGTTGAAAGAAATCTGCGTAAATGCTGACTCTATTTCACGAATCGAGGAGCCAACAGATCCATTTTTTCATATCTTTGATGAAGCAAATGCTTGGAGACTTGTAACGGGTGTTGATGCCTTGGTGCAACATCAAGGCAAAGTATTTACTGCAAAAGGATCGCTCGTGGGGTCGCAGTGCTGCTTTTGTACATTTGTAGAGTTGAAACGTGCTTGCGATATAAGTGAATGTTTGAATCGTGATTGTGGGCTCTTGAGTAGTAGATCTTGCAGTAGATCTTGCACGTTGCCTACTGTGGAGAAGTTGTTGGTGATTAGCACAGTGTTTGGCAGCGGCTACGCGCATTTCTTCAAAGAAAGCCTTCCCAGGTAAGTTGCTTTTTGAATATGAATTCAAACCTTATATTTATATAGGCTAGTGCCTCACTTGGACATGCTTCGAAAGGATCCAACAGTTAATATCCATATTTACAGTTCTTCGTCTTCGACCCTGCCGAAATTTATATCATCAGCCTTTGAAATATTGGGTTTAAATCCAATGAGAATTGTAAGTGGCGATGTCATGGCATCAAAAGTATTTATCCCTGGACCTACCACGTGCGGGTTCCCGCAGCACCAGTTTAGGAGGCTGAGTTTGCTAAGATCACTGTTGCTACCGAAAACCTCGCCTACCATAAAATATGCTATTTTAATTCGGAGAACGGTGAATCGTCGATTGGGAGAAGATACTTTTAAAACTATTTACGGCGTACTGGAGGAAGCCATTCAATACACCGATCTGGAAATCAAAATTTTCTCTGATGATGACGTTGAAATGATGACCTGTTTAAGATGTCAAATAGAATTGTTTTCCCAGGCATCCGTGATCATTGGTCGTCATGGTGCTGGGCTAACCAACATGATGTTCATGCCTGCAGGTGGTTTGGTGCTGGAGATTGGAAAATATGGAGGTACACTCGAGTACCTTATACAAGCTCATCTGTCTGGTTTCAAATACTACATGCCAATAGCCGGGGCTTCAACTGACCTCCAGGATATGGATAGCTTGCGCAAAGTACTTGTCCGGCATTTTTCGAATTTTTGAACCGTTTTTTGCCTGAAAAATATTTGTTAGCACCATGGTCGTGATTATCAATGGCGAAGTTGTTCCGGATGTAAGTTATGATACCAATACGAAAATGAAAACTTTATGAATTCTAATTTGGAGTTCAGAATGATCCACGTGCGATCGCAATGCGGAATAAATCCGCTGCCCCCCCTTCCAGGGTTCATGAGACTTCTCGAACCACCGAACCACCCCCGGAAGGACTGGAAGGCCCACTGACGCCCATTTCGCGTGCATTGGGTGTAGAAGGAAAGGTTTTCGAGACTCCTGCTATATTTGGAGTGCCATCGCAACGAATTCCACTAGTCCTGTTAATCATCGTTGCTGGGATCGGTTTGATATTAGGACCTCGTTTTGCTGCTGGATTCGCGTTAGTATATATGGTATACAAGTCCAATCAACAATAACTATTTATGATAAAAATTCTTTTAAAATGAAAATACCAAGGAGGCGAACCGATCGAATTTTCCAACCTCCTACTAGCATCCTCCCCCTTTCTAACGAACTCTATTTAATTCATTGATTAAAAGCAGCAACAATTTATTTTGAAATTCTACATCTAGTGAATAGAAGTTATTAAATCTTTAAGAAATCAACAATTTTCAAAATCGATATAATGAATTTTAATCAAGTTTCATCTACTACGATTTTGTTCGGTAATCATTAGCTGAACGTCCTCAACAGATACCCCATAATGTGTCAATATAGCATTGATCTGATCAGGGTTATCTTTGTGCTTTTGCAGTTCATACAAAAGTTCTTCAGGGTTAGGACGATTGTGTCTAGCGGGTCTGTTATCAGGTGGAGGTCTGTTATCATAATCGTTACGACTCCTATTGCCCTGTCTGTTATCGTGGCGATCTCTGTTGTCGTACCGGTCTGCATTGCCTTGACGTCCATCACGATCGTTGTTGTAGCGACCGCCACGATTGCTATCATTACGATTAGTATCGTGACGATTCGTATCGTTGTCGTATGGTCTACGTTGCTGCTGTTGTCTATTGTTATCGGGACGCGATCTGGGTTCGTCTCTTTGCTGTGATTTTTGAAGTTGAACTCTTTCTGGATCATACTTCTCGTGGATTACCTCTTTAGCCTTGGATTGCAGGTTTCCATTCAGTTTATTCACTCCAGATTCGAAACGAAATACAACAACATCTTGTTTGTCCAGACGCTGCTCCCCGTCTTTGCCATATCCTTGAATAATATCAGTTTTTTGAATAAACAAATCATCAAGGCTTTTGTCGTAAGGTCGAATGAATCCAAAACCCTTGGATTCGTCGTACATTTTTACAAATCCAACTAAACGCGGTTCTGGTAGAGTTTTTGGATCGACGGCCGGCGCAGAATTACCAGCGTTGGTGCTGTTCATGTTGTTGGTTTGCATGTTATTATTCTGTCTTTCCAAGAGACTGGAGGTCATTACACTCAAAAATGACACTTCTGATGGATCAGGATTATAGTTCTTGCCATCAGAATTGGTGGAAGATTGCGGGGGAACTAACAAGAGACCAGGCTGACTTTCTGCGGCTCTAGCATCTATCATGCCCACACCAGGGATGCTCACCGTCCCGAGATTCTTTTGTAATCGGATTTGAGAAAGAGCTTTTTCTCGGAATCGAGGATCTATCATGTGTTCAAGCTGCAACTTCCCTGAAGCGTCAACCTGTTCCATCGCCTCAACTTCAGCCTTCATTTCCTCATCAGCTTCGCGTTGCTCTTGAAACGTCTGGTACTCTAACAGCGGCGGAGGGGCACGGTTCATTTCTTTCATGACATCGAGTTCGGTGACATTTCGTAAGTATCCATTATACAAATCAAGTTCGGTGGACCCAGGACGCATCCTGCTCCAGAATTTGCATGTTCTGTCATTACTGCCTGTACACAACAAATGACCTGCAGGATTCCAATCCATAGACCAAATAGCACCTTCATGTGCTGCTGGAACACTTGCCTGTACATGCGCTTCAGACCCGTAACCATTGACAAGCCAGAATAAAAGAGACCCATCAAAACCACCAGTAGCAAGAACTTCTTCATGCTGCGGATGCCATGCAGCAGAATAAACTTCGCACGAATGCCCCTCAAGCAAATGTAAGCAAGAATCGTCTCTGCGGATATACCGAAGATCATATATTCGAACCGTCTTGTCGCGAGACGCAGTAGCGAACCAATTGCCGTTGATTGGATTCCATCGAACCACACTAATAGTATTCTTGTGCCCTCCAATAGTTCGCAATTCTTTTCCAGTTCGTGGATTCCAAAGTTTGCATTGATTATCACGGGATCCTGATAAGATAAGTGATTTGAATGGGTGCCACTCACACGCTTTCACATCAAATCCATGACCTCGCAATGTCAACTCTTCTTTACGAGCTTCAAAATCCCAAATCTTGACAAAATTGTCATCCGACCCAGTACAGAACTTTAAATCCGTAGGACAGAAACTGACAGATCGAATAGGCCCATCATGGCCTTTCCAATCTTGAAATAGTTTCATTTGAGGATTCCAGTATTTAAGCGACCCTTCCATATCACCAGTTATTAACCATTCTCCCGAACGCGACCACGTCATCGCTCTAACTGCTACCTCTCCTCCAAGAGTCTTATCAGCAATAAACCCAAAACTATTCCACAGAGTGAATTCTCCGTTTTGGGATGCAGTCATTAATCGTCGCCCTTCAGGACTCCATTTCACGGCAAACACTGGAAATCTAAATTTATTGATGCTGGTGTGACAATACCTCGAAGTCATAGCGCTTTCCGGCTGACATAGGTTCTCTGACGGGGGCAGCATGAATCGAGTGTAGGCCTTGCTAGGTTGCAATTTACTCAGATCTCGCCAATCATTCCTCCGACGATAGTATCGTTCCTCTGTAAGATACTCGGTGACGCCTGCGCCCAGATCAAGGTACGCGCGGTCACTTCGCATCTGAGCTTGAAGATCAGTGTCCTCCACGGCATCTTCCATCATGATTAGCTTAAAAATTGAAGAGCCCCCCTTGGCTTTTTCATCAAATCACTTTTGTGTGTTGGGTTGGGAACTGTTTAGGATTTAGACTGTTTTCTCGATGGTTCGATCTATCCGTTACTCGGTTAGTTTGGGTCTTCTTTCATGTTTAGGTGGCATGATATACGGTTATAATGTAAGCGCAGAAGCGTATTTGAGGCAACTCGAGGTGGATCTTGGATTAAGCAGTACTGGTCAGGAGTTAGTTAGTGCAAGCGCAACAGTGTCCGACGCACTGTCGATGGTAGTTGCTGGTCAGTTCCTTCTTGACAAATATGGAAGACGAGCTTCTGTTTCGATCGGCGCGTGCTTCTGTGTGCTAGGTAGTGTGATGGGCGCTTTGTCGAGTACGTTGACCGGTCTTGTAATTGCGCGGTTGGTTCAAGGTGTAGGCAATGGAGTGAGCATCCTATCTGTTCCGCTTTTGGTATCAGAATGCGCTCCTCAAGAACGACGAGGGTTACTTGTGTCAATGTTTCAATTCGGAGTGATTTTGGGATTTATGGCACCTATAGTTGTTCAACTTGCTTTTGCTGATTGGAAATGGACAATTGGATTGGGAGGTGTTCCTGGATTCATGCTGCTGCTAGTGCTTTTCTTAATTTGGGATTCAGCAGAGAGTAAATCGTGGTTGCATGCCCGAGCTAGCGTGTTCATGGCTGTTGCGGATGATGAGGTCGAGGAGACCAGCAGCGATACGGATTCAGAAGCTGGACTTCCAGATTTTTACCAAGGTGTTCTTCTCGCAGTGGTTCTTGCATTCACGAATAATGCAAGCGATGCGATCATTTTTTATGGGCCGAATATTGTGCAAATGGCAGGAGTTGGGGACGAGGAGTCATTATGGACCTCTCTATTATTAGCAGCAGTGAATATTCCTGCAGTAGTTTTGGTATTAATGATCGTGTCAAAGTTTTCCCGTAGAGCGATGTTGTTAACTGGGCTGATATGTGTGATTCTTTGCTATTTTCTGATCGGGATAACCTTTCTTGTGAATCCGGATCATATTGCGGGATTGATTGTTTTTGGATTCTTGGCCTTGATGGTAGGGTATCAGGTTGGTCCTGGCACTATCTTCCTTATGGTTCTGCCTGAAATGTTCCTGCAACGGGATAGAGCGAGTGGCGTCATGTTCGGAACTGCAGCGATGTCCATCTTCTCTATACTTTGCAATGGTTCTATGCTTTCCACAATTGAAGCACTTGGGGGGGGCTCCTCCGATGATCAAAAGCGGATCGGCGCTGGGAGAACGTTCTTGATATATTCAGTTGCGTATTTCTTTTGTTTCATATTTTTGTATAGAACTCTTCCCGAGACAAAGAACAGGGCTATAGTACACACCATGTAAATTAGATTTTTATTTTACCTTTATTTGGTTAATATGCCTTTTGCCAATGACGTGAAATCTTTCAGATTTACATTGGAAGGGAGATTCTCAAGTAGTCGCAAGAATAGAGGAGGTCGCAATAACATCGAAATACTCGGTGAGCTTCGAACGAATTGTAAAACATCGTCCATGCTCATGATTAATTTCAATTGTTCCTTTTCTAAGTTGTTTGATTGATCGAGCTTCAATTGAAGAAACAAATTTTCGAGGTCACGACATAGTTGAAACTCTTTGCAAAGTGAAACAACAGACTCGCTGAACTCCTCGGCTGATATTTGATCAGTAGCTGAGTGAAGGGCTACCAACATGTTTAACCACTTTTTATCTTGAAATAGTCCCAGTAGTGGAGACTCATTATCATGAAGCTTTAACAAGTCGTCCCTTTGAAGAAACCCATTCGTTTCAAGATTGTGGAATATTTGTAATAGCTCCTGATTCACTTGATCCATTGGGGAAGAAGTGGCACCAATAGGGTATTCCCATTGTGAGTCTGTAGCTGTTCGATAATAAGGTAAACCGCATTCACTGTAAGTCCATGAATTTTGACCTTCCACTGAAGCTGTGAGGAAATGGCCTGGTACATCGTGCTCCTCCCTTCCATCTTCTAACGATAGGCTATAAGAGCTTCCCGTAACCGCATATATGGTTCCTTCGTGACAGCCAGATTCTAATGGGAGTTTCATTTTGCATCTTTGATTCAAAGATAGTTTAGGAGGTTCTCTAAGCGCTAAAAGATCAACATGAGTTTTATGTTCTTCGCCCCCGTCATCGAACGTTACATATAATACTCCATCATCTATTCTCGAGATCCTAGCAGGAAAACAAAATGAATCTTGGTTGTATTGTACATCCACAAAGGTGCCAGGCAGCAATAACTCTATGGGCACTGTCCATTGAGAAGTACCTGCGTCGTTGTTATGATAGAAGCTATTTCCATCTTGATCTTGAAGAGTTTCAAATCGTCCAAATGGGTTTATAAAGCGAATAGGACAACTTGTCACAGGCACAATTTGATCCTCCCAGCTGCTTTCTCCTGTGAGGCTGTTGTAATAATATACCTCGCCTTCTTCGGTCGAGTGCTGCTCCCAACCATTGAATCCAGATGAAATGGTCGTGAATCCTAAAGGTAGTTTCCATGAAGACTCATTGGTAGAAGGATTGAAGTAAAATGAATAGCCATTCTCATCTTGTGATATGATCCATGTTTCATCACTTCGTATTGCTGTAGAAGGAATGAACCCAAAAGGAGGAGTCCAGCGAGAAACCCCGCTGGTTTTGGAGTAGAAAAACGAGGTGCTTGTGGCGCCATCAAACACTTCCTCCCATTCACTGTGAACCAACCTTTTGACCTTGTTCTTACCAAGAAATCCTCTCATGTGTTTTTGAATCAGAATAGCACAGCTGTCATGCAATTGTTGGAACTCGGACTTTTTCTGTTTGGCTATTTCTGCCAATCCTAATTGCTCTTGATACCTCGTGAATGCTGTGAAGGCATCGTAGCTTTCTCCTTTTAGATTCTTGAGCATGTAGTTGAAGTTTTCAACAATTTGAGAGTCGTGAGGATCCGCAGCAATAGCCAAGATGTAATAATGCTCTGCCAATTCGTAATCAGGCTGGATCTTGACTTTACGAGAAAGCGATGTTCCAAAAAACTGCAAGCACAATGCGTAGTTAAGCAGCCCACGTGCATCTTTCGGTCTATCAAGAGTGATTTGTCTGAAGAATCCAGCCTCCGCGATTCGAAAGGCTTTCATCTCTGGATCAGCTAGATACGCTCTTTGTACGTAGTCCATGATGATGTCAAACTCTTCTTCGAGTCCCGCAGCCAAGAAACAGGCAAATCCCAGCAGCACAAACGCATTGTCAGGTCCCCGGGAAACCATGAATCTCATTGCCCGATAATACAACTCTCTAGCCTTATCCATATCATGTTCCACCACGTGAAGATGCAACGTGTAGTTGCAGAGATTAACCATCCCTTCCAGATCATTTTCAGCAGCGTCACTCCTGAATGGGTGGTTCAGGTACGTATCCTCTGCATTGCGCATGATATTCACTCCCTTCACCATCAAGCGGAATTGCTCCCGGATTCTTTTACCGCGATAAATGTTTTGTAGTTTTACTGCGAATCGCAGCTCTTTCAGAGTATAGCCGTTGGCTTGAACTTGCCAGAACTCTTGATACTCTTCATGATCTTTTCGGTCAAGTTCACTCGGTTTGTCCCATGAGCAAATTTCAGATACTCTGTTACGATAGAATCTTACATCAGGATATTTGAGCAAGTATGCTTGCCACAAACGAAACTCTCGCTCTAATTTCGCTACCAACATGAGTTTGTCCCAATCCTCTTGTGTCCTAGGGGCAGGTGATATTGTCCGAGCCCGAATCAGACGCACTCTCTTCCTCGCTTTGTGACCTCGCAGAAACCTTTGGATAGTGGGAGTTACCAAAAGCTTTTTTCTTGATAATTCTAGTTTCTTCTTCTCTATCTTGAACCAGATTCGAACGAAGAAAGCTCTCCATGATCGTTGGAGTACCTTGACAGCATGAATTTCTTTTCGAATACGGTTTGTTCGCCTTCGTGATTGCTCCATTCGCCACCGGACTTGCAACTTTATAGCCATATCTCGCAGTAGTCGCAGTCGCCATGCCCTTATCGAAGAAATGTATCTTCTGTAATGGGCCTGAATTAAGAGTGCTGCTTTTTCTTGCTTAAGCTTGAGTGTTACTTGGCGATTCTCCTCGTGCCAATAGTTCTGGTAATCACTAGCATTTACGGCGATTCCATCATCATCGGCAAAATCAAGATCGTCCTCATCGTGAAACTCACCATTTGTTCGCGTTATTTTCTTCTGGACCCGCTTCTCGAGAAATTTTGCCGCTCTACCCGGTGGAGCCTGACTACTCGTAGCTGGGTACACCGTGTCTTTAGTGATGGTATTGAAAAAATATGCTCGTTGAATCTCTTGGTCCCATTTCTGTTCCCAAAGAGATTGCTCGTTGGGTAGATCTACAAATTCAGCAGGGGTTTTCCATTGAAAAACATTCGTTTTAGGACAATACCAATAACTTTCACCCGTACCAATACTACTGGTGTCGCTAATCAGATATTGATGCCAAGGTGAATTCGTGAGAACACCGAATTCAAACTGTAGTATGGAATGTTGTTCCAACATGTCGATCCACTCATCCATTGACAATTCAGGGCCTATGAAGGGTTCTTCAGTTTTTACCTCTTCTGGTTTAGCAGTCAACAAACTATTATTCATGTGACTTAGACATGTATTGAGTGTGTTTTCTCGTTTTTCAGCTTGGTATTGCTCATCTCTCATTATATACTTTTTCAGGATGTATTCCTCCACCTCCTTGCAACCCCGCAATCTTGCTTCACCCAGAGCAGTCTTCCCGGCATAATTCTTTATATTCATATCACAGTCGTAAAACACAAGTAACCTGACGAGATCTACATCGTTGGTTCTAGCGGCAATATGAATTGGTAAATCGCCTTTGGAGTCTTGGACATTAGGGAGACATCCACTCAGTAAAAGATGCTTTGCCACAGCTATATGATCGACACCCGTTTTATCATTAAGATTGCATGCACAATGAAGAGCGGTGGCTCCTGTTTCACAACATCGAGTATCGCTAGGTGAGTCACTTTCCAAGAGGTATTTTAAGCATTCGATATCTCCGCGTCTGGCCGCATACCACAAAGGAATTCTACCTTTCGAATCTTCTACTGCAGGAGTTGCTCCCCACAGTATTAGCATCTTCATCGCTTCAAAAGCACCTTCAGCTACAGCATAGTGTAGCGGAGTACGACCCTTATTATCCGAAATATCCAAGGCATCATCTCCACAGTATAACGGTAGAAGGACGCTCATGATCTCAGTAAGGTTGTTTTGGGCCAGATCGTGCAACGGACATTTTTCAGCCATGTCTCGGCATTTAGGATCCGAACCTGCTCGAAGTAATAGTTGCACAATGCTGAGCTGATCATTATTGACAGCTATTTGAAGGGCAGTGTTGCCCTCCAAAAAATCCTTGATTTCGAGATCAGCATACTCCGTAAAGAACTCTGTCAGGTTAACATTCCCTATGGAAGCAGCTTCCATTAGCGGGATATACCCGTTTTCATCTCTAGCATTAATATCGCATCCCTTAGACATCAGGTAGTCTGCAAGTGCTTCTTGGCCCAAATATTGGACCGATGAAAGTTCATGTAAGCAGGTTCGTTTTGCCAAGTTGGTAGTATTCAATTTCATCCCACTTCGAAGACATAGTTTAAGTATTCGTTTAGCACCACTTCGGCTACAGCAATGGAGCAATGTATCACCTGTAGAAGAATCAATTACATTATTTGGATCGATACATCGTTTTTCAAATGCATGAACAAAAAGCGAATAATTGGCTGGCTTTGCATTATGGAGGAGATACTGCTTCAGCACGCGGTCAAAATAAACCCTGTCCTTGGAGCCCCTGTAAACTCGTTGAATAAGTCGAGCACTCTGATCCTCCCAGTACATCTGATGCACCTGTCGCCTTGCCCGCATCCCACGGTACCTCGTTTGTATGGCATTGGCACCTCGATGTCTTTGTCGATGATATAAATAGTCTTTTCTGACAACCTTCCCTCGAAATCGAGACTGGATCTTGGTCGCAGAGATATTTTTTAAAGATTGCCAGTTTTGTTTCCATTCAAACCAACAGTCAAATGTTCGACGTCGAGTTCGACAAAGTTGATTATGAAACATAATTCGAACCTTTTTCAACTTTTGAGTCATACAACTTAACGCCTGAAAAGTATTGTACAATGTTTTCCAGCGCATTCTTTTGAGACACTTGGCGATTTTAGCTTCTTGGCGCATTTGATACTCCTTAGCTCTCTCCATGATGGTTTTACACATGAAGCTCCGCCAGGCAGACTGTATGATTATAACATTTTGTCTTCTCAGTTGAAGGCGATTCAATATCCTTTTCGATAGAAATCGCCGCGCATAACGTTGAATAACTACCGCGGCTTCGAATTTATAGGAACGACTGTACTCAAGAAATTTGCGCCAGCTTTCAAACTTTTCTTTCTGATTTGATTTAAGATGTCTTTGCATCAGGTGCGCTGCTTGTTTCATTTTAGCAGTATAGAGATGCCATGAACGGAATGCCTGTCCCACATTTCTATTCAGCATCTTAAAAGTATTCACTCGGATTTTTTCTTCCATTGCATCACGATGGGCTCGAAGTTTCAAACACCAATTCTTCGCCAGCAACGATCTAGCAATTTTTTGAATCTTTGTTGCTGCTACATCACGTTTCTTATTCAACATCTTTCGGAATTTTTTGAATTGAATCCACTGTCTGAATCGACGTCTCATTGTTCTTTTCATCTGCGCTTTAAACATACGTGCACTCTTCACCACCATGTTCCATTTGCCAAAACATCTTCCTAGCAACGACAAGTTGCACCTCTGTAGTCGCCTCTCTGCCTCGGCAACTCGGTGCTTCCTTATCATGTTGTTTTGCCGCGCAATACTCTGCTCGTGTAGCTGTTGGGCTTGGTTATCTTTGTTTATCAAACGATTTTTATGCTTGTGTCTTTGCTCCGCCTGAACTAACAACTGTCTCTTTTCTTGCAACTTTCTCTGACGGTGTTCTTTCCTTTTCAACTCCGCAGCATCTTTCGCATCTTGTTCTAACAATCGAAGACGCTTGCGTTCACGGTAAATGCGCTGCAGTAAAATGGCAGCTTCTTCTCTGCGTATCTCCAATTGATCCCGCCATCCATCAACTGCTCTCAGTCGCTTTACAGCTTTGACCTTTACTTCTTCACCACTGACTTGCCGATCCAAATGCTCCAAGTACATCTTAAATCCCACATCTTCTTCTTTGAAAGTAGGCTTTTTTGGAGCTACAATAGAATCCCAGACTTCATCTGCTGATTGCTGAATACTTTGTAGCTCATTATCAATGCTGTCCATCTCATGTTGTTTACGCCAAAAGCTGTTGTTGGCCAAAAATAAGGTCGTTTTATATTGTTTTCGTTTCTCCTCGCAGAGCGACGACTTTTTCTCAAGAGTGTCTACCTGCACTTTCAGTGATTTCAGTTCTAAAGAACATTCTGTGTGTTCTTGAAGTAACTCCTGCCTTCGTTTTTCTGTCTGAGAAGTTCGCTGGAGTCGGTCAAGGACTTGCATTCGTTTACCGTCGTCTGCATATTTAACACTTCGAATAATATCTTCAGGTATATTTTGAAAGTGCAGAATGGAACACCTCAAGAAGTGCGCTGAAGAGATGACAATGTTCTTCCCAGTGTTGGATTCTCGGTCTTCGAGAAAATCAATATGATTCAAACGCTCTCTCTCTACTTTGAATATGATATTTCTGACGAAATACTTTTGATACCGATTTATGTCGGCATCGGAAGCTCCTAAACTCCTGAATAAACGGTTGCTACATAGGTGGCATGCATTTTTGTTGAAGTATACCTCGTCCAACATGCAGGTACGAGTAGTGATAAAAACACCAGAGTCTCTGTGTTCACGAGTTAGGGTTTTATTCTCTTGGCTCAATTTTAACTTGAGAAAACCTTCCAATGTTCCACGACATGTTAAATAGAAGTGCAATGCATTGTTGTCCAAAGATTCACAAAGGAACTCCACGAAATAATGGATAGAGGTTCCATAAAAATCAAGTAGTTTGATTTCAGGCCAGTTTTTCAAAATTTGATTGGTGGTGATAATCATATCCCAGCCAGCTTGACTTGCTAATTCGTTGAGCCCATATTGTTGATGCAAATATTCAAACACGAATACAGGGAAGGACTTTGAGTTGTCTTTTCGCTTTGTCGCTTTGCTATGAGCTTCATATGCTCCTTCGATAAGCTGCATAAGCCAGTGGAGTGATTGCTCTCTCCCAAATGGCGCATCTTGCAAACTTAGATGTTGACAAAACCTTGGAAACTGTTTCATCAGAAAAGGGCCTTTAGACACACAAACATCCGTCCGTTCAGTGGCTGTTATACTTGAATCTTTTGTCAATCGGTGGTTGAGTTGCATCTGAATATATTCGACCGTGTCAAGGTGAGGCAACAACTGCCTCTTCTTCTCCATCTCAATCGGTGACATTCTCTTTTTATCCTTTGGTTCCATAGGTGACTTACTATTAAGGTTCTGTAATAGTTCTGGTGTTCCAGGTCGGCCGTGAATATTCGGTAGCTTATGAAAAACATTTCCAGCATGAGTCGGCGATCGTCGTCGCTTCATCGATTGAGTTATAACCGTTAAATGGCGGTAAGGTCCCCCGCGCCCTCGACGAATCATGTTGCCAGACATTGCAGTGCCGTTTGTCGCTGGTGGTCTCTATGGACTAACCTCTGTGGTGGTTGGTCAGCCTTTCGAAACCGTCAAGACGCGAATGCAAGCATTGGAACATGCTAATCCTTCGATGTTGAAAACTGCCAAGACTTTATTTAATTCCGAGGGTTTGGTTGGTCTGTATCGAGGTGGCACCCCGATAGTTGTAGGCGGTATTTTATTTCGAGGAGCTCAATTTGGATGCTATGAATGGGCTCTACAAAGTATTCGTGATAAATTTGGAGAACAACCTCGATTGATGGGGTTTTTTGACGCTCAAATAGCTGCTGCTGGAGTTGCAGGAGGGTTTGGAAGAGCATCAATAGAAGGCCCTTTTGATTTCATTAAAGTCCGAAGACAAGTAAACCAGCAGTGGAAGTTTTCGGAAATGTACAAAGGTACCGGTGTAACATTCGCGAGAAACGGAATCCTCTTCAGTGCGTTCATGACATACGTAGATTTTTCCAAACAGTTGTTTCCCGGGAACCAGTTGGGTTCGTTTCTTACCGGGTCTTTGTGTACGAGTCTTGCATGGTTGACAATTTGGCCATTAGATGTGGTGAAGAGTCAGAGGCAGTCCGGAAATTTTGAAGGTAGAACAAGTTTGTCCCTTTTAATGGAAGTGGCTAGAACAGGAAAATTGTTTAGAGGGGTTGTTCCGGGACTGAGTAGAAGTGCCATAGCTAACGGGTGTTCTATGGTTGTATATAACAAGGTTTTATCTTTAAATAATAAAGAATAAACTTGGATTTAGTATTCGTTTATTGTTATTAGACGATTGGTTGTACTGGTCCTGGGGTGTATCCATATAAAAAAACCGCGGCGATAACAAGACTGGCACCGAACATAAATTGACCAGACATTGAAAATTGCAGAATAAGCGTGGAGAGGTAGGCTGATAAAATGATAGAAATGGATGTCGCAAATCCCTTCAATATGTTATCAGCATACTTCATCACGACAGCAATCATCAACCCACCAGCAGCCTGCGTGAACACTACAAATACCACAAGCCAATTATATCCTTGGAAAAATCCGTTTTCAACAACAGTCGAAAAATCTTGACCAAGTACACCAACTAAACCAAGAACAGTACCAAAAAGCCCAAGTTGGATATTACGAGTGAAGAGTGAAACGGGGCGTCCAGTCTTCAATATCTTCTCAGTGTATACACCAGCAAAACCGGAAGACATGCATGCCAAGAGCACACACACTAAGCCCAAGAACGCATTTCCTTGCTCCCCAATAGTAGAACCAGAACCCGACTGAGTAGCCAATTGAACGCAGGCAACTCCAGCACTCAGCACTATCAAGGCAATAATCTGGTATGAATTCAAAGTTTTATTCAGCATGGTGACACTGAATACGGCCGTAGTAAGAATCTTTAATTGGTATGTTACCTGATAAACAGCTGCATCTAAATTTGAAAGTGCAATGAACAACAGATTGTTTTGGATTGTGTATAGTAATCCAGGAACAGAAAGTTTAAGAGTGTCGACATTCATAATCTCCGATAACACATATCCTGAAAAGTCGTTCGATTCAAGACGTTCTCGATATACCATGGCTGCTGACACACCCAATTTCATCAGTTCGGCCATCATAACTGCAGTGCTGGTAAGATAAGGTACCTCAGCATTCACTCTTGAATACCTCATTGCAAGAACAAGGACCGTGTTTTGAACAATGAGGAGACATAAACTCACCCATTTCAAATCAACTTCGTATCCAACCACTTGAAGCTTCGCCATCGAATACAACCTTCAAAAAAATATTGTTGCCTGATTGCTCTTGATTTCGATATTTGTTTTCAAAATTAAACAAACATCCCTTGTTTATTAAGAAATTAGCATTTGATGGCTTTTATCCACTACTAGTAGTACTTTAAAAAAATCAATTCTTGTTGTGTTTACAAACAGAAGATAATTAAAATTTATTTTAAACACAACAAATCGATTATTTTTCAAACACAGCTAAAGTTTCGATGTGATTAGATCCCGGAAAAAGCAAATACCCTTCACCGTGAATAATCTGGAAACCATAACTGCATATTTCAACACAATCCCTAGAAAAGGCCTTGAAACCACACGAAACATAGACCACACGTTTTAAAGTGTGTGAATTTTTTATCGCTTCCAAAACTTCAGGATCTAGACCTTTACGTGGAGGGTCTACAATGAGAATCTCAGCTCCATCTAGCCCCCCGCCTGAAGCTATCTTGGATGCTGAAAGCGGATAGTAAGTAGCTTTCTTTTGCTGAAGATAAGGAAGCTCGTTTAATGTTCGCTTGAAACACTCTTCGTTGTTGGGATTTTCGTCGCTGCAGTCGAGAGACGATACTAGATCAAGGACGTGAAACCCTATCGTGCCGACTCCAGCATATAGTTCCACTACTTTACAATCTTTGATGATCCACTTTCGAATCTGGGAGACTATCTTTGAAAATTGGGCGATATTGGCTTGACGAAATACAAAAGGTGGGAAGTACAACTGAGGACGCATACTATATCCTACTTTAACCTCATTGAGAGTATCGACTATACACTTTTCTCCATCGATTAAATTCCAGGCTCTAGGGTCATGAGAATATATCGCGTTATTATGGCGATCTGATGGATTGCAGTGAAGCCAAGCCGAATGCAATAGCGTTGAATCTTTCTTTACCTGGGCCACCAATTTGCGCATCATCTTGGTGGACACTTCATTCTCAAATTCTGTATTAAAGACACATACAAGTTGAACTTTCCCAGAAACAAGTTCAACATTACAGCAAATGTAACTCAGACCTCCAGGGTTCACTCCGTCGTATCCTGGTATCTTGAGCAACTTGACATTTGTATCAATGGATTTGACTATTTCATTGATGCTTGGGTGATGTGTTTCCGATTCCAGCAAGGATACTACTTTGTGGCTTCCAGGTGCAAACAGCCCAATAACTGGTGGATTTCCGCGAACAGAGAGTTTTGCGGTAGTTCTCCAACCAATCTTTTCACCCAGGACGATGTTGAAGAATTTACCGAAGTTAAGTCTTTTCATAAGGTGTACAGCCTCTCCGCATATCGGTGCTTTTCTCGGGTCCCTGAGGTACAATGTACTAGGGTCCTTGCCTCCGGATTTGTTGGCACCGCGCTTCTTGCTAGACCGAGTAGAATCATTCCTCAATTCCGGTTTTCTTTTCTTTCCCGTATTCACCTTTTCTGCAACATGTTCAACTGATTTCTCAATCGTTCCAAGCACTCTTGACTTGTAAGCTTCTAACTTGGCTTTCAAACTGGAGCCTCGCCCAGCCATTATTTCAATTGTCGCGGGGGGCTTCCGAGACTACATAAAAGAGAGGAACGAAATTTCAGAGGTACGGTCCCCTCGTACTACGTCATTTCGTTTGGTATGGTGGTGTATCACGCGTTGAATATGTGGCAGGTCCCATTGAGCTCTATAACTAAAGATAATTGCGATAAGGTAGTTCACAGCTTAGAAAGAACGAACCAAGGATCATGGCCTGCCAATTATTTTGATGAGGCTCCGATATCATTCGTTGAAGAACTTGTTGCCATTGCGACTCTTTTCTTTACAATAGGAGGACCCATTGTATGGTTTTTTATCGTACTTCCCGCGAGTATTTATTTTGAATACGTTTTGTATTATTTGGTAGCCACTGTCATTCTTGCATTGCATCCACTTCCTGAATGCTCGAATTTTGCTTCCCGTTCCTACGTGATCAAGTGCTGGTACAAGTACTTTAGCTATCGGTTTGTCTGGGTAGAGGATGAACGCGAAGTAGCTGCTAGATGCGCGCCATTTATCGGAGCTGGGGTTCCTCATGGAGTAATGCCTTTTGCCAATCTACTCTCGGTCCCTGCACTTAACACGACGTCCACGTATTCATTCGTCGGTTGTGCTGCCTCTGTTGTTCCTAGAACCCCATTTCTAAGGTATTTTACATTGCTTGGCTTTACTGATGCAAGTAAAAAGTCTATTATTTCACATTTGGATGCCGGAGAAAGTGCTGGAATTGTTGCTGATGGAATCGCCGGAATATTTCACTGTAACAATGCAGAAGAAACTGTTAATTTACTCAATCGAAAAGGGATTGCTAAGCTTGCTCTTACAGTGGGAGTCCCGATAGTTCCGTGTTATTCCATTGGTAACACCGAGTGTTTTACAGCAGTTTATGATCCGTGGGGATATATGGAAGCAGCATCTAGAAAATTGCAAGCATCCATCTTTTTCTATTGGGGTAAATTTGGGTTACCAATCCCCCATCGAACTAAAATTACAATGGTGGCTGGTCGAACAATCATGGTCGATAAAGTTGAAAACCCAACTGAAGAAGAAATCGATGACGTCCACCAAAAGCTGCTGACTGGAATCAAACAAGCGTTTGATATGCACAAGGAATCTCTAGGATGGGGACATAAAACCATGGTATTCGTTTAGATATTGAACACGTTAATCGATTTTATTCTTTATTTTAATTAATTAAAATTAATTTATAGATTAACCAGTAAATTGAAAGGAAAGGTAGGGATACTCAACAATATCTAAATTCCAGAGGCCACTTGGAAAACGGTTTCAAAAAATTAATTTAAAAGTAGACGTGAACAACATGTACCGGTATTTTTTTTTATGGTATCTTTTTTAAAACTCAGCATTATTAAGGTCTCAATGAACACTGGTGAAGCAAACGAAGCTACTCTAGAGAATAGTGACAACATATTTGAAAATTCAAATTGTTTCAGCATCAATAAGATTTGTATCGTAGGTGCTGGGTCCATAGGGTGTATAGTTGGCGCGAGATTGAGTACAACAGGAGCCAATGTAACATTAATAGGCAGGACCTCGCTTTTAAAGGCCATGGAAGATACCAATGGACTACTTCGTACGAAACTTCTCGATGGATGTATGACCGACCATGCTGTGGGTACTAAAGAACTTCAAGTGACTAGCGATATGTCTGTTCTGAAGGAAGCCACCACCATTATCGTGGCAGTGAAAAGTACCGATACTGTTGCCGTAGCTAAACAGATTCGCCAAATTATTGGGGATGAAAAGAAACCTATAATAAGTTTTCAAAATGGAGTCAGGAACCCGCTGCTGATTAAGAACGAGTTGCCAAGTTGCAACATAGTACCAGCTCTTGTTGAGTTCAACGCCGTGTGGTTGGATGATGCAACCTTTGTACAAACTACCGCAGGAAAGATATTAATAGGGGACGATGAAACTGCAATGGAGATAGTATCGCTTTTGGTCAAGGTAGGATTTGATGCCAAGGTCGAGCCACAAATAGAAGCGTACCAGTATGGTAAACTTTTGATCAATCTGAACAACGCGGTGAACGCTCTTTCCGGTGTCCCATTACTAAGTACATTGAAGGAAAAAAATTTCAGGATTGTCGTGGCAGCTTCCATGGAAGAAGCAATTTCAGTGTTTTCTAAGGCCAATATTGTGGTTAAATCGCTCAAACTGTCGCCTTCCCTCATCCCCAGGTTTATGCGTTTGCCCGATTTCATATTTAGTCGATTGCAGCCGTATGTTGTAAAAGTCGACGCGAATGCAAAGCTGTCAATGCTTCAAGATTTGGAAAAGCAAAGATCTACCGAGATTAATTTCTTAAACGGTGAGATCGTTAAAGTTGCTCGAGAACACGGTCTTCCACTGCCGCCGTTTAATGCCACGATTGTTAAACTTGTTCAAGAGGCTGAGTTAAAGAAAGACGGTTCTCCCATGATGAATTCTAAAGATTTACTAGATCGATGCAACTCCTTCGGTAAATAAAATAAAATAGACTTCACTTTTGCTTGTTTTTCAACGCAACAAAAATCGATTTTTAAAAGCACTACAAGTAATGGATAAAAGCCATCAAATACTAATTTCTTAATTAATAAACAAGAGTATCTTGTTGAAAGAAAAGATCTGATTTTTCAAATTTGAAATGTCGCATCCGTAAAAAAAATGTCGAACCCAACGATACTTGCGTTTGTGAGATCACTCCCAAAAGTAGAACTACACATTCACCTTGATGGTTCGTTTTCAAATGAAATGTTATTCAGTGCTTTAAAAAAAGACATTGATCTTCCAGGCCACGTGGTGCTGGCCTGGGACCCCGAAAGTGTTTTCAAAATCAAAGACACGCTTCTAGAATGCAAAACAATCGAGCATTTCCATTCGATATGCACATGCAAAGGCAAAGGTTCTCTACAGGAAATGATCAAATGTTTTGAACTGTTCTGTCCCATTGTGCGTGGTAACTATGAACTATTGGAAGCCCTTGCCTATGAGTTTGTCAAGCAACAAGCACGAAACAATGTCGTATATACCGAAGTTCGCTATTCGCCTCATTTGCTTGATCTCAATGGATCTTTCACGAAATCTGATCAACCTATTTACCCGGAAAAAGTTATTCAGTCAGTAACAGAGGGTCTGCGTCGTGGGGTACAAGAGTACCATGTAACTGTGAATCAAATATTATGTTGCATCTGCTGGAGATCTGATTGGGCAGATGAAATCGTCTCCTTGGCAGAAAAATATAAAATTGATTTCCCTTGTGCAGTGGTGGGGGTTGATATAGCAGCAGGCGAGGCTCACTTCGACGGTGTTAAGTATCCAGAATTACATGGACCTCATTTCGCCGCCATGCAAAGAGCCCAAAGGCTTGGACTTAATATCACGCTACATGCTGGTGAAGAGACGAATGCGCAAGTTGTAAAACGAGCCGTGGAAGAGTACGGAGCAATGCGTATAGGCCATGGGTACCGTGGTGTTGAAGACGCCGATCTGATCAAGTATGTGAAAGAGAAGAACGTGCATTTTGAAGCATGTCCAACTTCGTCTTTTGAAACTGGTGCTTGGATTGGAAATAGTGGTGATTGGATGGCACACCCGATTAAAAAAATGTTTCAAAATCAATTATCGGTAGGGATTAATTCTGACGACCCTACGGTATTCGACTGTACTATTGTTGACGAATTTGTACTGTGCCATGAAGCGATGGGAATTTCCATCGAGCAGTTTGAGCAATCAACTCAGGCTGCCATAGGAGCTGCATTTATTGACGAGGAAACCAAGTTCACTCTACGACAATTGCTGGAAACTTGGAAATCAAATAACAGACACTATATTATTTAAACCTTACTCATAGCCTGAACATCGATGGATTGTATGTCATCTTCATAAAGATTATTGATGAGGTCCGACAGAGTATCTATGTCCATAAGGCCATCATACACAACACAGCTGATGGCTAATTTGTTGATACCGAAAGCGAGGGGCATCAGCTTATGCTCTTGACCCCAGTTTTGGATTCCTTCGTGAACAATCTCCTTTATTCCTAGTGCTACAGCATTGAGATCCGTTTCTGCATCAAATGGCTTGATATCAAGAACAATCAGAGACCTATGCCCCTTGCCCTGTCCAGCCTTACTTGCAGCTTTTTCTTTCGCCATTTTATCTTCCAATGCCTCACGAGCAGCAATCTCATCAGCGGTGTCCTCACCAAAAAGATCATCATCAAGATCCAATTCCGTTTTGGCAACACCTAAAATAAATTAGAATCTATGCAAAATAAACAACATGGAGTGATCAGGGAATTGTAGTGTTATGATATAAAATCACGAAAGAGTCAATCAAATTCGTATCATCATTTCAGTCCATCAGTTTCAAACGTACCTTGATTGTTGGTGATTGGTTTCATCGCGGGGAACAAGAGAACTTCCTTGATGTTGTTATTGTTGGTCAAGAACATGGTCAGTCTATCGATACCTAACCCCCAACCAGCAGTTGGAGGCAATCCATATTCGAGTGCCTCGCAAAACCCTTCGTCATGCTGTTGGGCCTCATCATCCCCTTGATCTTTGTCTGCCATTTGTCCTTCGAATCTCTCACGCTGGTCACGAGGAATATTTAACTCCGTGTATGCGTTGCACAGCTCCTTTCCGGCACAGAATAGCTCAAAACGTTCAGTCAAATATGGACTATCTCGATGCGTTTTTGCAAGAGGACTCATCATCAAAGGGTGCTCAGTCAGGAAAGTAGGATTAATGAATCCATCTTCCAAGTATTCTCCAACAAGCTTATCAAAAAGTCTTGCGGTGGTTCTTGGAGGCGTGCAATCTACACCTAGTTTGGTGACAAGCGCGTCCAAGAAAGAGTGTGCCTCAGGGGTACTGAGATCTTCTGGCAATTTCACTTTTAGAATTTCTTCCAGACCGCCAACCATAGGGACTCTCTTCCACGGAGGAGAGAAATCAATAGTTAACGGTGCTTCTTCACCGAGCCGTTTGTATTGTACAACATAACTCCCAGTGATTTCTTTTACCATACCTGAGAGCATAGTCTCGGTTTCATTGATAAGATCCTTGTAATCAGCATATGCTTGGTAGAACTCGCATGTTGTGAACTCTGGATTGTGGGTAAGATCAATACCTTCGTTACGGAATTGTCGACCAATTTCGTACACGCGGTCCAGGCCTCCGATAACAAGCTGTTTCAAGTATAACTCTGGGGCTACACGCATGAATAGATTCATGCTTAAACTGTTGTGGTATGTTTCGAAAGGCTTTGCAGTAGCTCCCCCAGGGATCATATTCATCATCGGGGTTTCGACTTCAAGAAAACCGCGCATGTCCAAAAATCTTCTCACGTAGTTGATGATCTTCGCTCGCGTGTAAAAAGTGTTGCGCGTAGAAGGAGTCATAATCAAATCTAGGTATCTTTTGCGGTACCTTGTATCTTGATTCAGCGTCTGTTGTTCTTTGGGTAACATATGCAAGCACGGCGAAAGCATCACCATCTTTTGCACAAATACACTTAACTCTCCTTTAAGCGTTTTACCCGGCATTCCAACGAATCCGACAATATCACCACGTTTGATCAAGTTGTTAATCTGAAAGAATGATTCTGAACCTTCAGTGTAGTGTTGGATTTGAGCAACAATTTGAACTTTACAACCGCTTCCATTGACGGTATAA
>Ga0105053_10003574_pt1 | contig 23608 bp, 24 predicted proteins | sample BON01_FD_78093 | JGI IMG/M metagenome (GOLD analysis project Ga0105053, IMG submission 78093) | Freshwater microbial communities from Lake Bonney liftoff mats and glacier meltwater in Antarctica - BON-01 | ecosystem: Environmental > Aquatic > Freshwater > Ice > Glacier meltwater | place: Lake...
GAAAGGAAAAAGCAGGCGGAAAAACCTAAATCAATTACCTTAACGCCGACATATTGCCGTACTTATCCACATGGGGGGTCAAAGCTCCGGAATGGGGGGGTCAGATACTCCGGAATAAACAGTAATAGCATCAACATATCGAATTTGTACAAATAAATAAATCCACTCGTCAAAATTTTCAATTTTTTCGTACTTCCGGATGGTTGCCGCATTTCTAAATGTTGGCCAACTATTGCTTTTTGAAATTGGTGACATTATTGTTTCTGGTGTTGTAACAGGCTCCCATTCATATTTATCATAAATTATTTCATTCTTTACTGCAAAAAAAATAATATTAGATTCAACTTTTATTGCAGTTCGATTCCCAATATTTTTCATAGGAACATTTAGGAAATATTGAGTTTTTATAGAATCTAATACTGTAAAGTTGGGCACATCAGCAGGAACAAGTTCTGGTCTTTCTGAATAAAACTTCAACTTTTCATATTCGTTAAATGATTTCAATTTGTCATTCATTCGGCTAAACTCACCTAAAAATCTTTCCCGATCCTTAATGACCTGCAATGTATTAAAATGTACTGCATCTAACCTAAAATTAAGGCTATCCAAACTTGAAACTTTTTGATTTATAATATCAACTTTGGATTTGACTTCAACAGTGCTCCTGTCTTTCAATTCATCTTCATAATTCACTCTAACCTCCTTAAATATTCCGAAACCGAGCAAGAATAAAATTGAAACTGCAAACAATTTGCCTCTCGTTGTAAGTACGTTAAGTCCTTTTCTCCGCTTATCAGTAAGGTTACCCAAAAATGGTAGAACCGTTATAATAATCGTTGAAAGTAATAGGATAATATTAGATAAAAGAATCAGTTCCATTTTGATTGGTAATTTTTGAATTTTCGATTTTTGAGGCTAACGTTTCAGCACCAATTTTCATCCACTGCCATGCACATTGCTCTTACAAACGAATCAGACTCAAAATTATGGCGGTTAATTTTCCAGCAAAATTCTTTCAAGTAGTTCTGCAAATATTCCTTCGCAACAGCATGGCGAACGCCAGCAGTCATTTTTTTAGCATTTGAACTAACTGTGCGAACCCAAGGCCGGTTTTCAATTGCACGTTATTAGTGGCGTTACTTTTTGAGATACGTTGCTCACAAACTTGACAGACCCTCCTTTACCCTTCCAATCGTCTGAAATCGCTGTCACGCCCGAATTTAACCCCTTGGTCGCCTCGCAGTTGATTGTTTGCTCCCATGGTTCGGCAAATTTATCCCTCTCAGTAAATAAAAAGGGAAAGGATGATGAAAATTTAGGCTTGGGCAATATATTCGTTAACTACCCCATGTATTCTTATCGGTCTTTGTGAGTGCAGTAGACCGCATTGGGGCTATTGCCGTTTGGTACTTTGTTAATCGCTATTTTCATTTTCTTCATTTAAGGTAAAGAAGTATGACAAAATTGGTCTATCTGTATATTCATCTTTTTCTATTTTTATTGCTCCTCGATTAAGAGACCAAACAATTTCTGCTTCTTTATCTCCATATACCAAAATTTTTTTAATTTTATTTAACTCTTCATAGTCATCATACCCAAAAACTTCTACTATTCTGTCAATTAACCTTTCTGCTTCTGTGGAATAAATGAAGTCCGAATAATTCTTAGATGCTTTCTTGAATGTTAATACGATTCCATTTTGGGATGGATAATATCTGAAAACAACATGAGTAAAAAAGTTAAAATAGAATATAGGCAGCTTAATTGCGTATGTATCCGCTTCAATCTCTTCTGAGGATGGGTAAAATTCTACAACTTCGTTGTTTTTAACATAATTGAATGCTTCACCAATGAAATCTCCATTCTGCGGGAATGTGTAAATTACTTTTTCCAGCTCGCGCACTAATTCGTTTGGTTGAAGTATAGTAGTTTGAATGTTAAATTTGTTATATAGAACTTTTGATTTAATTCTTAACTTCTCATCTCCAACTACAAAAAAGTCACAATGGGCAGCATAAAATGAATGTTCACTATCAGTTTGGATATTTTGCATATTATCTGTTGGCTTTGGAAGTTTATCTGATTTATATCCCATCATATCCAACATTAAATAAGCAGTAGTGAAGAATTCATATCTATTTACTGATTCTTTTCTATGGTTGAAATTCTGTTCAATATATTCAATGAATGTCATTTCAACGCCTTTACCTTTCAAGAATTTATCTATATTGTCAATGACCTCATGTGCAACCCAATTGCCTGAATTTGCATCTACTTGCAATCCTTGTTCTCTAATTGATTTTCTAAAATCTTTATAATACTCTTTATTTTGAAGCAGATTCTTTGTGAAAGGTGAAATGTCTTTCATTAAATCCCCTATGCTCGAATTAGAAGTAATATTTGGAAATATCTTTTTTAACAATTCTCTATTTACATCATTTACTTCTATTCCAGCAGGTAGTAAATTAAATAAATATTTAATTGCCGCACCCAACTTTAACGAGTCGGCTTCGTCATCCATTTCATCTAAATCGGAAAATAAATTTTCCATGTCCATTAAGGCAAATACATCTACTGGGTTGTCTTGTTTTCCTTCAAAGTATTCTTTTGGAGTGCCAAATAATGGTTCTGTCCTTTCCCCGTCCCATCTTATTAAATGTTTTTCAGATAGGTATTCTAACATTTCTAAATCTTGGTTGAAATATTGGTTATCTGGCGAATAACTTTTCATCAAGTCATTGAAATGAGCAGGTGAGTATGGAAATAGAAAACAATTTTTGTGTTGGTCAATGAACTCTTTTATTTCTTTGTTCTCAGGCCTTTTGAGATTGCTTACAACATTCCAGTCAAGGTAAATTCTAATCATTTTAACTTTTTTAATTCATAACGTATTTTGACCAAAATTAGTTCCTATTTTCTAAATAACGACTAAATACTACACTAGCATGGCTGACAAATAACCAAAACCTGCATGGAGTCTTACTAACTGTTGTTTGTTGCGTTTAGGTTGGTTTGGTGCGCCAATGTTTCTCTTGCCTGAACCAAAAATGCATTTTCATCTCCGGCTGCATTTCAGACATACCCTAATTCAATTGCAAATGGGCATACGTGCCTTGAATTTATAGTTTTGGTAAATTGTCCATTATCCTTTAAGCCCCCCTATTAAACCCGCTGCATAAAACCCCTTCAAAGGGGCACAAAACATCTGGTAAACACTTTTATTTACTTGAAACTCAAATTTTACCAAAGGTAAGTAAAACGGGGAAGTCCAACCAAATGAACTCCCCCGTTTTCATCGTACCGATTCAACCAGCCCAGCCTTACCCTCTCTTGCCTTTTCCAGCCTTCTTGTACGGGTTCAGGATGTTGCCGGAAAACGCTGCTTGCAAATCCCCTCTTTTGAACCTTACGGTTCCGCCGAGACGGCATGGAATAATTAATCCATCCCTTCGGTAATTATCAATCGTTCCAACGCTGACATTGAATTCCTTTGCAGCCTCCGCCCGATTCAATAGTTGGTTTGTGTCGGGTGTATTTGACATGTTGGATAGGTGCTGTGCCAGCACTCTTTCCACAATCGCTTCAATTAGCCTGGCTAAGTCGGATTCTGTATAGGCTGAGAAAAACGCCGGAATTTGGGTGTTGTTTGTATTGTCAATATTTGATTTTTGCATATTAATAATCTTATATTTAATTGTTTATAATATTTATGCGTAGGGGTTAAAAATATCTGTTTTATGCGGTTTTGAGGGAATTGGAGGGTGGACTTTTGTTTTTGCCGGATGGATCCGAATGGTGAAATATCATGTTTAAAAATAAATTAAAGTTATGTTTTATGTGAATTAAAGTAGTTCGTATGCCCCAAAAAAAAATATGCCCGCAATGAAAGCCTATATTAGCAGAAATTCAACACGGTGTCCTGTGGCAATTTGACCCTAATATCATGGGGGTATCATCCCGTTATTGAGGGGTATCGGAGGCGGTTAAGATACAGTCCGCATTGTGCAATTTTTTTATGATTAGGCCGCCCGACTACCACTTAAAATATAGTCAATAGGTGCTGTAATCAAAATAGTCTCCTGTTGGTTGCAATGCGTTTCTGTGAACCGATTCCTCAATTCCTGCATGGTGATCCATTCAAATCCCGCCAATGGAAAGTTGGAGAACAAATAAACTGTACTGTTTTCTCTGATTGTCCTTGTCCGACCACAGGCTTGGGTCAATTGGCTTTCTATTTTATAAAACTGGATTTTCCTTAATCCTTCATGTTTGAACGTATAGAAGTCAAACCTCCTGTTTTGATGCTCGCATTTGACCATTCCAAGTTCTAAGTCCTCGCTTGAAAATGGAATACCCAATGCTGCGGTTAACAAGGCATATACTCCGATTTGCAAATGTGGAGTACCTACAACTACAATATCTTGCCCTTTAAGCGTATCAAACCCTTCGGATGACTCCAAAAAGAAATCCGCAGGGTGCTTGAATCTGCTCTTGTGTTTTTTAAATGTGATAACTTTCTTTTCCCCAGCAAACGTTCGCACTTCTTCAAGCATCGGCTTGTTCTCCGTTTTGTTCATCCAAGCCCTACTAAACGCATTATCGTAGACCTGAACCAAATTCCCGACCTGCTCCACTTTTGAAAACTCCTGCCATTCCATACTGTCAAAAACACTTTCGTAAATTTCACGGTCTGCCGTTGCTGACAAAACGATGATTTTTTTATCCTTTGGCAAATCGTTTTTCTTCAAATAGCGAATTGTTTTCTCTCCTTCTGGGTCGCGTTGGTCGTCCTTTGCATCTACAAAGAAGTAACTGCCGCTAAATAATCCTATAAGTGAGCCTTCCCAAGACGTGCTTTTTTTGGCAGCAATTTTCACAAACCGTTCAAGAGAGTCTGCTGAAAACATCCTTTTTATAACGTCTCCATCTGTTACTTTTTTCCAATATTGATCGTTCAATCCATTCAATAATTTTTGCAACTGTTTATAGTCTTTACTGGCACTAGTATAATTTTCGTCTGCCAATTTGGTCATCAGCATCCTCAGGTCTTTGCTTGAAGTTGCTTTAATTTCAAATAGCGAAGGGATGATGTCTTCATCAATAATGTAAGTGGAATGGTTGGGAAATTCTGTGTGGAACAGTCTCTTATGGGTAGTTAGCACAGGGAATGTAGTGTCTTGACCTGCTTCAATTTCCTTAAAATACCGCCCTAATGCATCTTTTAGGCATAGAAGTTCATCCTCCCCGACGCCAAATTTTGAAGCGTTTTCTCCCGAGGCAATCTGCCATAACAAAGATGCCGCCTCTTCAAATGCTCCGATGCTTGAAAGGGTATCATATTGATGTTTAATTGGATCCGGTAGTCTGGGTAGTTCTGGTATTACATAATGTTCCACCCCTTGCTTTTTCAATCGAGCAGAGATTTCATCTTTCAATTTATGAGTAGGTACCGCGATTACGCATTCTGCTAAATTATTGCACCGGATGATTTCTTCTGTTTTACCCAATCCCGTTGCACATTTGAAAACATACTTGCCATTTCCGAAGTCAGCCTTAGCCTCTTTAAAATAGTAGTTCAAGCCACTGGTAGCATTTGGTTCCGGCATTAAATAGTTTTCATACTCATTCACTATTTCAATTTTTCCGCTTAATTTATTGGAAATATTGGTTAGAAAGTCATACTTAAATGCCGCTTTGTCATCTGGGGCATATTTTGAAATTTTAGCTTCAAATATTTGAAAGTCCGAGACTTCCATCCTTCTTTCAAGGTAATACGCAACATCGGCCACTTTTTGATTATTTATGAATGGATTGTTTATTACCGCCTCTTTCCATTTCTTGGCCCCACCTTCTATTTTCCTCATTGCTAAGTACAAGTAAAACAATTCATTGTAGTAAATTTTGGTAATGCACTTTAAAAATAAATCAAGTAATTTAAATTCGCTACAAGCCCATTCCCAGTTAAAATTGCGGATGGGTTGTTTTATCCCATTCCCCCCCAACCCCTTTAATAAATTAAAGGTGTGGGGGGAATTGGGGACATTCCGTCCTTCCATTTTCAATATATAGTCTGGACTGACGGCCAATGATTTAAGTTTTTCATTCCTTCTTTTACCCGATTTCATGTTGCCAATTTTTTCAAGTGCAACAACCGAATGAAGAACTTCTAAATCAAGAACATAGTCATAATTTGAATAACCGATGTTGTTACCAGCATACCACATCTGAACCCCAGACATTGGATCTGCCTCTGGAAACAAGGTGTAAAAGTCATTTTGCAAAAGATGGTCTAAATCTGCTAAACTCCAAACTGTTTGGGGCAACACAAAAATGAGTCGGTACCTTTTTGCCGTTTTTAGCACTTCTGGATCAAACTCTCCTTTGGGTATCGCATCACTAAATGATGTGTAAGCCATGTTACAATCCAGTCCATTTTCTTTTAGCCGCTTCAAGGCATCCCCCAAAGTCAAAATCTGCTCAGAATCCTTATTGTCAACATCCAGCACTACTAAGTCCGAGGAAACAAAGTTTTTTGATTCCCTTTTGTCGGAAAAAACTCCGTGTGAAAAAGATTGACCATTCAGGATTGCCGTTTCGAGCTCCTCCAAGGTAATTTCAAAAATGTTTGTACTGTTGATGCGGGAATTTTCCCTAGCCCTTTCAGCAGCATCCTTTGGTTTTCCAGTTCTGGGAACAGGAGATAGCGTAATTCTAATTTTTTTATACATAAAATATTTTAAAATAATTGGCAACGTGGAAGCATTAACTAACCTGCCAATAATAATTTATAGTTTTTCAATTGATAATCTATTCTGCTTCCAAAAATAGTAAATAAATTATTGTATGTTAAGTGTTAACAATATGAATATCTTCTTTGTAAAAGGTGCCAAAATTGCCCTAAATGACGAATGGAATTGTCTTAAAAATAGTAAGAAATGGCTATAAAAACTTTATTAACAAGTATAGGGAAATTTTTTGACATCACCAAGTTTTTTTGTTATTATTTTTCGCTATTTCGCACTTTTTTTTAAGTTGTAATTAAATTTCGGTTCCACATGGGTAAAATGGCATAAAAAAGCCCATGACAAAGTCACAGGCATTGAAAAAAAATTAGGAAGGAGGGTTGCTGTTCAAGCAATCACCCCAATTTGGCGAAAATAAACCTCCTCAGCCAAAGCGACGGCCTGTACAATTTCCTCGGTGACATCAAGTCCGTTTTTTATGCACATCCTGGTTGTCTGACCGATATTTTCATCATCGGCAAGAAACTTCATTTCCAAAATTGTTTCCAGGTTGCTCAGGGTCAGTTGTTTTTGAAGTTCTTCCGGGAGATTCTCGTAGGTCACACGAGTTGCTTCCTCCATAATATATGTTTGCGTTTCCATGTCATTAAATTATAAGGTTGTGGCTCAAAAATACTCAGGCTCGGTTCGGAAGGGGAATGATAACGTTGGAAGGTCAAATTTACAAAGGAATGGGTATTATTTCACACTGTTGAAAAGTTATTGTTGGAACCTTTTCGCAGGGAAAAATTTAATTCGAACAAAAAAAATGGGTATTTGATTTTCAAAACCTTTTGTAATTATTGTGTTATTAGTATTTTTTTAACCTGTTTAGGTATAATATAGGAAAGTTGGGTAAGAGTGTCATGAATTTTCGGCGGTACACTATTTGTGATTATTGAAAGAAAATCCTGATGCCCTACTTCAAATGAGGGAAAGAAAGTTTCCAATTCATGACATATTTCAGAATTCGGGCTCAATGCTGGTTATTCCAGCACATATAGTCAAATACAATTGGGTCCCTTTTTGCTTGCTTTGAAAGTTTGCGGATGGCCAATTGCAATACTTGGTACAATTCTTCATTCACCACAAATTTCATGGTGAAGGTCGGTTTAATGGGAATGTTGTAGCGAACATCCCCATGATGATTTTGTCGTACTCCACTTGGCTTTTGACTTTTTGAAGTTCGCCGTGAATTTCCGCGTACATATTGCCCGCCCATTCACGATAAATCTTTGAAGGATTGGGCACATCCCGGAATGCGCGAAAAATATTTCCACTGACGGACTCTTCAATCAATCCAAATCTCCCATTTGGTAGTGCCCCGACTAAAACTGGCACATGTGAATAATTGGCCAACTTGTTCACGGCATCTTGAATTGAAGTGAACGGCGGCATTGGGACGGGTTTAGTTTTTTCACTTTGTGGCATATCAGTATAGGTTAAAGGTTACAGTTCAAAAATGCGAAGCAAAGTTGCTTCATCTTTCAGTAGTTCATCCAACAGTTTTAATTCCCCTAATGTACCTTTGTCACGAAGAAGGTCTTGAAGGTAAATGATTTGGACTTTTGATGATGCTTGCACCATCGTCTTCACAAAAATTGGATGGGTGCTTTCCGGCGAACAAATTTTTTGCGCCTGCTCTTCCAGTTCCTTGATTTTAGCAAGAAGGTCATCAAACGTATTCCCATTTGCAATGCTGACCATTTCGGCGTACTCGGCTTTCATTTCATCCAAACGCCGGTTATGCGAATCCAGCCCTTTCTGAAAGTAGAAGTCTTGCCCGCTGGGATTGGCCAGTTTTGCCTGTAAGACGATAATGTTTCGGAGTATGGTGTATGCCAGTGGTTGGCTGAAAGCCCGATAGGAGGTGAATGAGGCGGTTTAGGCGAACTTTTGACATGGAAAGGACGTTTGTTAATGCGCTAGAATTATATTCAAATTAAATCAACATGAATAATGGGCAAAGCCCGCTGAAATAACTTACAAATTTATGAAAAATCAAGCCAATTTTAACACAAACAAAATCCATTATTGCATATTTTTTATTTCATTGATTCTTTCATTTTTGGAAGCCAATGCTCAAACTACAACCTTCAAAATGGGGGACACACTCTTTCTCAGCCCGAATGATGAATTTTTAGATGTTCGGCTATCAAAATTTTCTGATGTAAAGGTTGGTGATGACAACCATTATAGGAATTTGGTATATTACGATGGACATCCTTTCACGGGTACGATAATGAAGAATAAAGGTTTGTATCATGATGGGAATCAAATTATTGGTTCTTTTGCAAGATATACAGAGGATGAAAATGACAGTAGTTTTTTTTGTATAAATTACCTCAATGGGAGGTTTTACAAGGATTATTTGCTAAACAATGATTTTGTGAAAACCAAGTTATGGTTTGATAAAAATGGCAATCCAGATAAATCAGGTTATGTTGTGGTCAAAAAAATTAAGTCTGCCGATGTGCAAAATGTTCCAGAAATTAATCCTAAATTTATTACCTTATCCAGATTAGTTTCAGAAATAGATTTTTATGATGATGGAAATCTAGGAGTATTCAATCATCGTGGAAATTCGGAAAAAGTATCCATATTTCCAGCAGGTATTCAATCCCTAGAAGAACTTGTTATTAAATACTCCATTCTCAATCCAGAATTGAGTAACTGCAACTTGGTTGATACAATTTTCTTTGGGTTTTCTAACAATCATCTTTTGACGTTAACGTATAAGGATGAATGTGAGTCCAAAATTGAATTTGACAATTCAAAATTCATTTTAGATATGCCTGTGTTTGACGCTGCAACAAATTATGGAAATGACTTTATTAATGTTGATTATAGCAAACTTTTATTTTCAAGTGATTTTGACGAATTTTCAACAAGTCGAAGGTATTTCATCGAAACTTTTTTGTCTTTCGGAAGTGGGAGTTTTTTTAGCGCATTAGAAAACCTTCCTAAATGGGCTAAAATTACTACTAAGGGCTATTCATTAGAAGTTTACTTTGATAAAGTTAAGACCACTAAGGAAGCCAAACGAATGTCTTTAAAAGAAACATTTAATACTGAGGGCTACAATGGGCCTTACCATGACCCAATTTACCACATCGCCGCTCCAATTAAATCATTTATAATTATTGGTGATATAAATGACGATTTTGGTAAGACAAAACACACAAAATCGAACTATGCCATTTCAGAAGATATGAAATATCAACTATCATCTGAGTATTGGTATAATAGTGATACTGTTTTAATAAACACTGCTGGCGATTTAAAAAACGGTATTTTAGATAGGTTTGAATATAAATCAAACATTCGTCAAGACAGATATGAGGGATTTACAAGTTTAATAATTCAGCATAAGACAGCAAATTCATACATTATAGAGGCTCACGGAAAATTGGCATTTGACACCTCATTGGGCAAAGACATTAAGTCATTTGTACTTGAAGCCATAAATAAAAATACAGATGAAGACCACCATAAACTACTTCATCTAATTCCTGATGGTAAGTCTACCTTCATATACAGTGATGGAACACAAAAACAGTTTAAATACAAGGAAGGAGCGTTAATTATTGATTAGCATAAAACTTATAATGCATCTACCTTCCACTTAATCAAAAAACGAATTGTCAGCCATCAATATCGCATGTTCGTCGCTGTTCAACTTAATATACTTGAAAAATTCCTTTTCGGTCTTGTGGCCGGTAATTTGCATGATTGACCTTACAGGTATCTTGGCTTGATACGCATTGGTAGCAAAGGAACGCCGTGCAGTCATGCAAACGTAGCAAGATGGTTAACTGGTGATAAAGGTTTCTGTTTCAAAAAAAAGGATTTTCTTCTTCTTTCTTTTTGAAGTCCCAAGTTTTGAAAAATGGCTGCTCGGCCATTTGCAAAGCGTGTTCTTCATTACTGAGCCGGATGTACTTCAAAAATTCCGTTTCAGTTTTGTGGCCAGTGATTTTCATAATGGCAACTATGGAAATACCTCCCTTATAGGCATTTGTCGCAAACGACCTTCTTGCAGTGTGCGTCGTTACCAATTCATATTTGGGGAAAGTTTTTGTAATTCGCTTTCTACCTTCACCAAATGAAGTGAAGGTCACTTCATCCGTAAGCCCTGCGCGTTTGCAAATAACTTTTAAATGCTGGTTCGTTTTCGCATTGCTTATTGCATTAGGAGTATCACCGTCATATTTTTTTAAAATTTTCAAAACCAACGGGTGTATAGGTATCTCAACTGGCATGCGTGTTTTTTGGGTAACGATTTTTAAAATTTTGTAATTATTTACAATGTGAATATTTTCACTCTTTATCTGGCTATAATCTGAAAATCGCAACCCAGTGAAACAGCCAATCAAAAATAAATCTCTGGCTCGTTCAAGTCCCTTTTTTTGGGAAAAGTCAAAATTCCATAAAGTAATCAGTTCTTCAAGCGTAAGGTAGATTTTCTCAACCTCCTGCTTTGAAACTTGTAGCCAGCCAGTTTTGCATTTTAAGTTTGGCGAAACCTCCAAACGCTCTGCATCCCTTAAAACGGTGTTCAGGGTAGATGTGATTTTGTGGACATAGTTCTGGCTATACTTTTCCTTTTTGGGTCCGTAATTCAAGGAAAACAAGTGGTCTGTAAATTTAACGAAGAAGTCTTCATTAAATGAGTGGAAATCAAACTTTTGGTTTTTGGCCTTCTCAAATTCCCGAACTTTCAAAAGGGTCGTTTTGTACACGGTGATTGACCCTTTGGCATATTTATGGTTTCCCTCTCGCTTTGTGATAAAATTTTCAAAAAAGCGAAAAAACGTAATCCGACTATCGTCAGAATCAGGTTTGTTCCGATAACGGTCAAGTTCTTTTTTGAAAATGTCGTTGGTTAGAAGCAGTTTTTCATTTTCATAACGATGCTGAATCCTCTCCGCCTCGGTTGCAAGGTCTCGGAAAATGGGATTTAGATCACTATACTTGGAGGATCGGCCTTGCTTGACCTGCTGTTTTTCAGAATCCCAGTATTCGGGAAGAATGTTCTTGCCCGTGAAGTACCGTAAGCGAGTACCACGTTTGTAAGTAAGGAAAAGAAATATTTGGACTTTATCCTTGTATGGCTTTGCGTAAAACTTTGCACCTGACATTGCCTTCTTTTTGAAAAGATGAACCGATGTTGTGGCACAAATATAATGGATAAGATAAAATTGGTGACACATTTAGTGACAAAAAAATAATACCAGTTAATGCGCAATCAAATTATTTAGTATCTTTGTTGAAACTAAACAGTTGATAATCAATTTATTTGCACAAACTGGCATTAAATTGCACTAACCAGTACCAAGGATTTGCGGAGAGAGAGGGATTCGAACCCCCGGTACCGTGAAGTACGCCTGATTTCGAATCAGGTACATTAAACCAACTCTGCCATCTCTCCTTTACCCGCCGAAGCCCCCCGTCCGCAGGACGGTGGCGTAGGCGGGTCACTATGCTTTTGAACCAATCCGTTCCCCCGTCCGCAGGACGGTGGCGTAGGCGGGTTGCTATGCTTTTGAACCAATCCGTTCCCCCGTCCGCAGGACGGTGGCGTAGGCGGGTCACTATGCTTTTGAACCAATCCCCTCACCAAAGGTAAAAAAGATGTCCAAATTTCAATCCAAACCACATCAAAAGCTAATTTGAGTTTCTACTCAACATTCACTTCCTCCCAACTCCCCCCAACAAATGCTTCTTCGCAAAAGCCCTCCCAGACCCAGACTTCAAATACTGCTCAAAATCAAAAGCAACACTGCGATCAGGGAATGCACAACACCAAAGCAATTGTACCGGAAGTCTTTCTTTAGTAATGTCCACCCAGCCTTTTTTGTGTCGGTTGATGCGCTCTTTCAAGTTGCTGGTGCAACCAGTGTAGGAGCCTCCATCTTTGCACAAAAGAATGTAAACGTAGAAAAAGCGGGCGTTTAGGGGTTCTTGGGTTTGGTCTTCAGGGTCTTGGAGATAGTTTTCAGGCATGTTTTCATGGTTGGTTTTTATTGCCATATTTCAGCGTTGGGGAGCTGTAATAGGGCTCGGTATTTGGTTTGGTGGTTTGGGTAATATTTAGGTTTGTTACTTGAACGACTCTGCTTCGTCCATTTGGGACGAGCAGAGTCGTTTGTTAGCCTACCTTTTTCTCCGAAAACGAAATGACAGGTTGGCTTGGTGACCCGCCTACGCCACCGTCCTGGCGGACGGGGGGCTTCGGCGGGTAAAGCGGAGAGACGGGGATTCGAACCCCGGATACACTTTTGGCGTATACACACTTTCCAGGCGTGCTCCTTAAACCACTCGGACATCTCTCCTTCCTGAATGGGTCGCAAAGGTAATTCCATTCTCCCAATTTTCAACAGGGTTTTTTAAAGTTCTCGTTCATAACTTTGCACCACATGGCAAATTCCATTTTTGACCACCGGCGCATGCGCCAAGCCATTGCCTTGCTGTTGTTGTCGGGTAGCTTTTTTTGTGTGTTCCCTGCCGACAATCCGCTCAGCGTGTACTGGGCCAGCCGTGCTGTTTTTGTTTGCCTGGGCTACCTCGGGCTTGGACTGGTGTTTTTCTTAACCAACCGCAAGCAGCTGATGTTTGTCAGCATGGGCTGTTGCGCTGCCATGTGTTTGTATTTTTTGGAAATCGCGCCGCATCAGTTGCAACAAGGCAAACAAGAAAAGGTGAAAACTGCCTTGGATAGTCTGCAAGACCTAAATCGACCCGAACTATGAGTGTCCGCAAAAGAATACACAGTATCCAATTTGCATGGCAAGGAATCAAGGATATGCTCAAAACGCAGCCCAACGCAAGATTCCACCTGCTGGCCAGCATTGCTGTCACCGCAGCAGGGTTTTATTTCCAGCTATCAAAAATGGAATGGGTTGCCGTAGTACTCTGTATGGCTTTTGTCATCAGCCTGGAAGCCATCAATACGGCTTTGGAGTACCTCACAGACCTTGTTTCGCCGGAACACCACCCCTTGGCTGGAAAGGCAAAGGATGTGGCCGCAGCGGCTGTTCTAATCGCTGCCATTGGTGCCGCTGTCGTCGGTATAATCATCTTCGGCCCAAAAGTGTTCCAATAAAAAAGGGTTTCATCGTTGCTTGTCCGCAAAACCAAGCGAACGTACAACCATGAAACCCATAAAATGTATAATGGACAAAATCTATAATGTCGCCGCTACGCGGTTTCTACCATAAACCATCCCAATCAATTTCCTGCTACTAGAATGTCGCCGCGCTGCGGCTTGTGGGATTCTGCTAGAATACAGGAATCCAACTGCATAGTTTCCGCTTCACAATACCTAGGGAACGAAGAACCTGAAACCTGAAACCTCTTCTTCATTTCCATTCACAATACCAAGGGAACGCACAACCTGAAACCTGAAACCATGAAACCTGAAACCTCCGAAGGCTTTAGGCTTCGAGTGCAGCTGCCCCACTCACAATCTCACCCAACTCCGTGGTAATGGCCTCCTGACGCGCCTTGTTGTAGCCGATTTTCAATGCTTTGAGCAGTTCCTCCGCATTATCCGTCGCCTTGTCCATCGAGGTCATACGGGCACCATGCTCGGAAGCCTGGGTGTCGAGCAGACATTTGTGGAAAGACAACTGAAGGATGCTCGGCACCAAATCTTCCAGCAATTGCTGTTGGTCGGGCTCGAAAATATAGTCGGCTTTTTTCTGCTTCTCACCTGCGGCAACTTCCATTTTAGGTACTGGAAGCCATTGCTCTGCGGTAGGGAAGGTGGTGGCGGCGTTTTTGAAACGACCGTACACCAGTTCAACGGCATCGTATTTTCCACTGGAAAACTCCGCCATTAATTTTGCGGAAACCAGGCTTACATTCTCATAGGCTGGGTTGTCATACACCGGAATATAATCGGTAATGAATTCCACATCCCGGTAGCGACGACGGAACCACGCAAAGCCTTTTTTGCCGATAAACAAGATCGTCAACTTACCGTCGCGGTGTTGTTGGCTGTATTTATGGTCAATTAATGCCGCAGCTTCCTTGCAAATATTGGTGTTAAAGGCACCGCAAAGACCACGATTGGAGGTCATGACAACAATCAGGGTTTGTTTTACCTCCCTTGCTTTGCCAAAACTTGTTGTCGCGCCACCATCCAGGTTGGAAAGTATATTGGATAGCATACGGTTCAAGCGGTTGGCATAAGGGCGCACCTGCACAATGGCATTTTGCGCCTTCCGCAACTTAGCAGCCGATACCATTTTCATGGCTTTCGTTATCTGTTGCGTATTTTTTACCGACTTGATCCGATCGCGTACTTCTTTTAAACCGCCAGCCATATTTCTGAGTGATGAGTGATGAGTTATGAGTTATAAGAGATGAGTTATGAGTTATGAGTTATGAGTTATGAGTTATGAGTTGTGAGTTGTGAGTGATGAGTGATGAACATTTGAAACAGTCTCAATTTTTTAACCGCTCCTTTGGCCTGAGTGCTGAAAAACTAAAATCAAACCAAAACCCAAATGTTGTGCAAACTCATAACTCATAACTCATAACTCATAACTCATAACTCATAACTCATCACTCATCACTCATCTCTTATTTCTTGTATTGTCCTGCCAAATCAGCCGCCAAAGCTTTCAACTTGGATAGGCTGCCTTCGTCGAGTTTTCCTAAACGGAGTTCTTCGAGGACATCCGGTAGTTTGGCTTCCATGCGGTCGAGGAACAGTTCCTCGAATTCGCGCACGTGTTCGAGTGGTACGTCGCGCAGCAGGTTGTTGGTGCCCAGGTAGATGATGGCAACTTGCTTTTCAACGGATACCGGGCTGTATTGTGGCTGCTTCAGGATTTCCACGTTGCGGGCACCTTTGGCCAATACGGCCTGGGTAGCGGCGTCGAGGTCAGAACCGAATTTGGAGAATGCCTCCAATTCGCGGTATTGCGCCTGGTCGAGTTTGAGCGTACCAGCAATCTTTTTCATGGATTTGATCTGCGCGTTACCACCCACACGGCTTACCGAGATACCAACGTTGATCGCTGGACGAACACCTGCGTTGAAGAGGTTGGATTCGAGGAATATCTGGCCGTCGGTGATCGAAATCACGTTGGTTGGGATATAGGCAGATACGTCGCCCGCTTGTGTTTCGATGATCGGCAGTGCCGTCAATGAACCGCCTCCTTTGATGAGACCCGCTTTCACGAGGCTTTCTGGCAGGTTGTTCATGGCTTGTGCGATTTCATCGTTGGCGTTGATTTTAGCGGCACGCTCGAGCAAACGGCTGTGCAGGTAAAATACGTCGCCAGGGTAAGCCTCACGGCCTGGAGGGCGACGGAGCAACAAGGATGCTTCGCGGTATGCTACGGCTTGCTTTGACAAGTCATCAAAAACAATAAGTGCCGGACGACCGGTGTCGCGGAAGAATTCGCCAATGGCAGCACCAGCAAACGGCGCGTAGAACTGCAATGGTGCAGGATCCGCCGCAGAAGAAGCTACGATGACCGTGTAGGCCATGGCGCCGTATTCTTCGAGGGTACGGGCCACAGTAGCCACGGTAGAAGCCTTTTGGCCGCATGCCACGTAGATACAGTAAACCGGTTCGCCGCGGTCGTAGAATTCTTTTTGGTTGATGATGGTATCCACCGCGATGGCTGTTTTGCCGATCTGGCGGTCACCAATGATGAGCTCACGCTGGCCACGGCCAATCGGGATCATCGAGTCGATGGCTTTAATACCCGTTTGCAGTGGTTCGTTCACCGGCTGGCGGTAGATAACACCAGGTGCTTTGCGCTCCAGTGCCATTTCGTAGGTAACACCCGTAATCGGGCCTTTACCGTCGATAGGCTGTCCCAGCGTGTTCACTACGCGACCCGCGAGGCCTTCACCTACCTCAATAGAGGCAATTTGGCCGGTGCGTTTAACGATAGAGCCTTCGCGGATGCCGTCGGAGGAACCCATGAGTACCGCACCAACATTGTCTTCTTCGAGGTTGAGTACAATGGCGCGGACGCCATTGGCAAATTCGATAAGTTCGCCTGATTGTGCGTTGTTCAGGCCGTAAATACGGGCGATTCCGTCGCCCACTTGTAGCACGGTGCCAACCTCATCGAGGTTTGTTTCTGCCCCGAAGCCAGCAAGTTGCTGTTTGAGAATCGCGGTGATTTCTTCCGGTCTAACGTCTGCCATTATATTTGAGTGATGAGTGAAGAATTATGAGTTATTAAGCTTGAGTGATGGTTGTGAGTTATGGTACACGCCTAAGCGGCAATAACTTATAACTTATACCTCATAACTTTTAAAATGCTTTTACGTACAAGTTTTTCGAGAAGGCGCTTTTCAGCTCCTCCAGTTTATGTGCAATGGATGCGTCGTAACGTTTGTTGTCGAATTCTAGTAGGAAGCCACCAATAAGTTTGGGGTCTACTTTGGTGACGACCTCCAGGTTTTCGTCGGTAACGCCGCTTTCCAGCAGTTTTTTCTTCAGTTGACTCAGCACGGCATCGCTCATTTCAGCTGCGGTGGTAACCGTAACGGAAGTGATTTTTTGCAGTATTTTGTGCTGGTCGGCAAATTCAGCCGTGATTTCAGGGATATATACTTCGCGGCCTTTATTAACCAATAGCTCAAGGTAAGCCATGGTCAGAGAATCGAACCGGCTTTTGAAAAGCGCATCCAGCACAGCGATTTTTTTATCACCGTAAATAATGGGGCTTTTCAGCATCAAAAAAAGTTCGCGGTGCTGCACGGCTGTTGCCAGGGACACCATATCGGCACTTACCTGGGTCAATTTCCCTTGCTCTTGTGCAAGTTCCATCAGCGATTTGGCGTAGCGGGTAGCGATTCTATGTACACTCATGTCGAATTCGATATATCAAAAAGGAAGGCTGGAATTTGGAATGAGCGGCCAATTATTCCGCACTCCGAATTCCGCATTCCGCATTCAATTAAGGTTGATGTTGTCTGCGAGTGATTTTGCGTATGCTTCCTGTTCGGCTTTGTTGCCCAACTCTTTGCGCAGCAATTTCTCGGCAATTTCAACGGCCAATATGCCTGCCTGATTTTTCAGGGCAACCATTGCCGCGAGCTTTTGATTTTCAATATCTTGAATGGCGCTTTCTACTTTGCGTTTGTACTCGATATTGGCGCGGTCTTTTGCTTCAGCGATGATTTCCTCTTTGGCTTCTTTGGCTTCTTTGAGGATGGCAGAACGCTCTTCGCGGGCTTGTGCCAACAAGGTTTCGTTCTCTGCTTTCAAGTGCGACATCTCTTCGCGGGCGCGTTTAGCCTCGTCAAGTGAGCTTTGTATGTCCATTTCGCGCTTTTTCAGGCTTTCAGCAATAGGCTTGAAAGCAAAGCGGCTCATAATGAACCAAAACAAAAGGAATATGATCGACGTCCATAAAAGCAACCCTGGATCGGGTTTGATGACGGAGAAATCTGCGAGAAAAAGCATCTTTTTAAGTGATGAGTTATGAGTGATGAGAGATGAGTTTTGGATAACCGGGCCGTTGCGTCGCCAACCGCTTCGCGCGGGCCCGGTTGAGCGTTTCTAGCCTGCTGCCTTCACGAAGAAAGACAATACCATGGCAACCAATGCCGCACCCTCAACGAGGGCCGCGGTCAAAATCATGTTGGCACGGATATCACCTACTGCTTCTGGCTGACGGGCGATGCCTTCAACGGCTTTGCCACCAATCGTTCCTACACCGATACCGGCGCCGATAGCGGCCAAACCTGCTCCAATTGCTGCGTAACTCATGTTGTAATTAATTTGATAATGAAAAAATGATGTGGTAATTAGCTAATTTGATAATTAGCTAATTCGATAATGTGATAATTAAGGGTTTTTCAAGTTTGGGTTGTCAAGACAATTGTCGAGGCAGGTTTTAGGAGGTAAAATATGGTTCCGATTAAAAAGCTAATCGGGTAGTTCTTTTTTGTTGTTGAGATTATTGAGCTGATGATTTTTTGAATTTCTTCCAGCTTAGTCAATAATGGTTTGCAATCAATGATGATGCGGTTCTTCAAGCGCCATGCCGAAGTATGTAGCTGACAACATCACAAAAATAAACGCCTGCAAAAAGGCTACCAGCAATTCCAACGCCATCATAAACAGTGTAAGGGGTGCAGCCGCCAAAAGGCCAATGACCGAGCCACCGGCATCGGTGCCCGCTTTACCAAATATGAATATCAGGCCTACGAAGCACAAAACAACGATGTGGCCCGCGGTGATGTTTGCAAAAAGTCGGAGCAGCAGGGTAAAGGGCTTGAGGAACAAGCCGAGGATCTCCACCGGTGTCAGGATAACTTTAATCCATGCTGGAACACCCGGCATCCAAAGTATATGCTCCCAAAAATGCCTGTTGGAACTTGCCAACATCAGGATGAACGTAAGCATGGCCAATACAATGGTAACGGAAATATTGCCCGTCACGTTGGCACTGCCTGGGAAAAAAGGAATCTGACCGATGAGGTTGAGGCCAAGGATGAAAAAGAATGTCGTCAACAGGAACGGCATGTACTTTTCATATTTCGGACCGATGGCTGGTCTCGCGACATCGTCGCGAATGAAAGTGTAAAAAGGCTCCAGGAAGTTCTGAATTCCTCTTGGCGCCTGTCCTTCCCGTTTTTTTCCGGCTACTGCTGCTGCGCGGAATGCGAAGAACAACAGGAAGCAAGTGAGCAACATGGTGAACACGTTGCGGGTAATAGAGTAGTCGTAGAAGGAGGTGACACCACCACCCATCAGACCGCCATCGAGGGTCGATTTGTTGTCAAGCTCTTGGCATTTGCCATTAATAGTGGCGTAGTAAACGGTTTTTGTTTTGCCATCTGCTGTTACTTCTTTATGGGTGTAACCCTCAATGTTGTGCTCGCCAGTTGCCAGGGCTTCCTCTTTCAGGCGCATGATGGCACCATGAACCAATACGTATCCGTCTTTAGAAATTTCGCCGCTACCGTGGTGGTGCAGGTGAAAAGCCGAAGAACTGGTGATCGTCCAGCCATGGCCGGGCGCGTAAAGGAAGCAGGGTAGGGGGAGGTACAGGTCGCCAAAAATATGGATGGCGTTGGCATCTGCGATGTGGTGCACGGCAACATCGCCGGCATTGTATTCGCCTTCAACAGTAGCGTCTATGTCGTGGCCGCATTCGCTGTGCGCTTCGGTGGCGTGTGTATCGTGCTGGTTATCAGCCGATTGCCCGTGCTGCTCGGTAGCTTCTTGCGGATGCTGGTGGTCTTCGTTTTGCGCAAAAGCTACAAAGCTCAATGCACTGAATATCAAAGCAATCCCGTATTTACGCATAAATGTCATGTCCACTGTTGAAAAGGCATTTTTCAAATCGGGTGCAAAGGTACAATGCTGTTTTCGTTTAAAAAAACCAAGAAAATTATTTTTCCGAAAAAAATAGGGTGGGAGGGGTTCGGGGGAGGTCGATTCGGAATTTAATTTGGAGTTCGGCTGAATTTAGGCACTGGGGGCTCGTGGTGTAAGAAAAAAAATCCGCCGCGACAGGATATTGTTCCTGATCGCGACGGATTTTGAAATGGAGGTAAGTGGAGCGCTGCACAAAAGTGCTGGAGAGTTGAAATGATTCGCTGTGTTACTTTCCCCTCGGCAGGTTTGGGTTTCCGCTTGACAAGCTTGAGCCTTTGTTGTTTCAGCATCTCTATTTTGCCTAAAAAAATAGCGCCCGCCACTTACCTTTACACAAGTTCCCGCAATACAGACGCGGAAGGAATTAAAGAGTGGTTTTCTTCACCCAACCCATGCACACACAAGAAAAGCGCGACAAGTTGCCTCGTCGCGCTTTAACAAAACCACTACAGCTCAAAAGTTATGCTCTTTAATTGGGGCTCATTTATGGGTGTCGGCCAAAATATTATTGTTGCCCTGTGTTTGTCCATCGATGAAAAGCCCTTTTTCACATCCAATACATTTGCTTTTGTAATAAGCCGCAAATTTGTTGGTGTAGAGACGGGCGTTCTCGAATATTTCCAGGGCGCAACCAGCCTGTAATTCGATGCTCTTTACTTCGACTTCGCCTGCAAAGACGACCGGATAGCAGAATGTTTGGGTGGAGACATCGGTAATGACAACATTGCTGAATTCATTGGGCACCCGGCCTTCTTTCCAATTGGTGGCGCAATTCCAGTCGCAACAGCGGCCGGGGGTGCCACCTTTCCAGGTGCTCGTAATTTGGGCTTTGGGCGATACTTGACATGCGAAAAACAGGCTTATGGTGGCGGCGAAAAAGAAAGATATGTTTTTCATAGTTGAGGATATTTAGATTGTTTAATTGTTGGGAAAAGGTTTTTCGGGGTTGATTTACTGGTTAGACGAGCGCAGAAAATTAATCTCAATGGAAAAGATCAAAAAAAAATATTTTTTCTTTCCGGACTGATAAACGGGGCTGTCTCATAAAGTTTGGCGACATTATCAATGCCGACCCTTTTGACAAAACCCCACAGTACTTGCATCAAGTAATTATATGGGAGCGAGGATATGTCGCTAAATGAGGTAGGGCGTGCTGTCGCTTATTTCTCCCTCAGTACACAAAAAAAGCGCGACAAGTTGCCTCGTCGCGCTTTACAAAAACTATTGCTCATTAAATTCTGCTCTTGTGGATAGGAGATTGACCGGTGTTAATTGCGGGCAATGCTCTGACTTTGGATCAAAAGTTTCAGATTAGGATCGGGAAAGCCCTCTTTGACAAAGACTCTCGGAGCGCAGCCTTTGCAATTGCCCTGAATCTCATAGGTGTTTGTAGCAAGCAGTGCGCTGCCCAGAACTTTAAGTGCTGCACCTGGATGCACGACCAGGCTCGCTACTTCGTAATTCTCAGCCTCGATGACCGGGTAGCAAAAAGTGCTGGTGGCCAGTACTGGAATGACCACGTCGCTGAATTCATTGGGTACCAGACCTTCTTTCCAGTTGCTGGCACAGTTCCAGTCAGTGCAACGGCCGGGCGTGCCGCCTTTCCAGGTGGCTGTTTTTTGGGCGTTGAGGGAGAGATGTAGCCCGAAGAAAAGGCTTAATGTGGTTGCGAGAATCATAGATGCGATTTTCATGGCGATAAATTTTTTTATGTGTTAGTAACGATGCTTGCTTTCTTGGTGTATTTATAGGTTAGACGAGCGGCTATTTATGATCTCAATGGAACCTGTGGAAATAAATATTTTTTTTCTTTCTGGCAATAAAAAAGCGCCAGAAACTAACCGAAATGGGTTAGCGTCTGGCGCAATAAAAAATAGAAAGGGCGGAATTAGGTCACTTGTAAATTCTAGAATGAACAAGGCGTTTTTGATTCAATCCCTCCAGTTGTATTCTCCAAGTCACCAATATCTCCAGAAACTCGAAACGCAGTGCCAACCGGAGCCAGCGTGGCCGATGAATAAACCAGCATTACCTTGGTATCTGTGTTGTTGTTGGGCACGGTTTGTGGCCCAAGATTTGTCCCTCCGACTTCAAGGGTAAGGGTAATGTTTGAGGGAATGGGTGTTGGGTCTGGAGGGTCGTTGGTCAAACATAAAAACACGAGGTCGGTATCGGTACCTACTCCTGCGCTTGCGGAAACTTTAATTTTGGGCATAGCGATTTTGTTTATGTGAAAAGAATAAAAGTTTAGGCATTCATTTTATTTGCTGCAGGATCAAAGCTGCTTTAGCCCGAAGTTCAGCACTCGCTTGAACGGAAAGGGCCTGTAAGATGCTTTTTGCTTTTTCTGTATCGTTCAATTTGAGGTATGCCATCGCCGTGTACCATTGTGCATCTTCCCACTCAAAACTATCAGGGCTTACATTTTGAAAGGTTTCTATGGCATTTTGCGCGTCTCCGGCACCCAAGTGAGACAGTCCTATGAACAATTGCGCTTCTGCTTTCCGAGGATATGCAGGATTTGACAGCAGTTTTTCAAGTTCAGCGATGGCTTCAGGGAATTGTTTGTTTTCATACGCCTGGCGCCAGGAGCTGAGCGTAGCATCGCGCACAGCTGGAGCATTCGGCATTTGAAAGTTTTCGGAATATAGGGTTTCGGCGCTGGCATAAGTATTTGCGGGGTCATTCAGCTTTTGGTACAAAGGCAAGGCAATAACCAGCAAGAGCAGGAGTGCAGCAGCAGCATACACCCAACGGGGTACCACAGCGCGGCTTTTCAATTGCTCTTGGTTGACCTTGGCACGCATGGTTGTCGAGTCGGACTGCTGTTTGAGTAAATTTTTCCCAAGATGCGTTAGTTCCGTGTTCAGTACTTCATCACCGTGCTCCTGAATGCCTTGATAAATGGCTGCCCAAGTAGCAACCTCTTCTGCAAATTCAGGGTCCGTTTTCATTTGTTGCTCGAAAGCCAAACGATCCGTTTCCGGCAATTGCTCGTTCAAGTATTGTTTTATATTGTCGTAAATATTATGCTGCATGGTCGTACATTAAAAGCAGGTTTACAATTTAAGCCGATTTCATCAATTCGCGGAGCTTTTGCAAACAACTGTATTTTTTGCTGTTTACACTGTTAGCATTGCTGAACCCGATTGCTTCGGCAATTTGTTGGGAAGTGTGGTTGAAGTATTCAGACAATATGAGTATTTTTTCACACACGCCTCCCAGTTCCAATAGTTTCTTTCGCACCAGCGCCAATTGTTCCTCTCGAACCCAGTTGGATAGTATGTCCTGACTGTCGTCGGGTTGCTCCGGCAAAAATTCTACGGACATCACCCTGTTACCGACATTTCCCACCCCTATTCGAGAAAATAGTATTTTCGATATTGGGATCCAAGTAGGTCTAAAATTTTCAGATGCAGGGGTTTTATGTTCAATACACGTGGCTTTTTGTCCATGTAAA
>Ga0105053_10003575_pt1 | contig 23603 bp, 23 predicted proteins | sample BON01_FD_78093 | JGI IMG/M metagenome (GOLD analysis project Ga0105053, IMG submission 78093) | Freshwater microbial communities from Lake Bonney liftoff mats and glacier meltwater in Antarctica - BON-01 | ecosystem: Environmental > Aquatic > Freshwater > Ice > Glacier meltwater | place: Lake...
AACACCTCGCGATGCAGCGCCTGCAGCGGATGCTCTCCGGGGTCGATACCGCCACCGGGAAGCTGAATCTCTGGGACGGGCTCTGCCTGAAACGTCAAAAGCAGGTCGCCCGCATGGTGCAAAACCGCATAGGCACCGGGCCGGAGCGCGTAACGCTGTCCGCGCTGCACAGACTCGCCATACCGTCTGATCATGCCTCATGCCCTTGGTCGCCTGCTTGCCGCCCCTATATAGTCGCGATATGCCGGACATGACCAGTTAAGGAAATCTGATGACCCTCGGCTCTCGCATCGCCTGGGACGATACAGTCCTGCCGTTTCAGCTTGACCTTTCGGATATCCGGGGGCGGGTTGCGCGCCTTGATGGGGTGCTGGACCGCGTGCTTGCGCAACATGACTATCCCCCGATGATCGAGGCGCTGGTGGCGGAAATGGCCCTGCTGACAGCTTTGATCGGGCAGACCGTCAAATTACGCTGGAAACTGTCGCTGCAGGTGCGGGGTGACGGCCCGGCACGGCTGATTGCCACCGACTACTATGGCCCGACCGAGGATGGCGCGCCTGCGCGTATCCGCGCTTATGCCAGCTATGATGCGACCCGTCTGGACCCGGGGGCCGATCCGTTCAGCCTCATTGGCAAGGGATATTTTGCCATTCTGATCGATCAAGGCCCGGATACTACGCCCTATCAGGGGATCACTCCGATTGCGGGTGGGTCGCTTTCGGCCTGCGCGGAAACCTATTTTGCACAGTCCGAACAATTGCCGACCCGGTTCGAACTGACCTTTGGCCGCTCCCGGCTGGCCGGAGAGAGCGAACGCTGGCGCGCTGGCGGGGTGATGCTGCAGCACATGCCCAAAGCCTCGCCATTTGCGAGCGGAGAAGGGGGCACGGGTGAGGGTGGTCTGCTCTCGGCCTTTGACATCCTGAACGAGGATGAGGGCGAGAATTGGCATCGCGCCAATCTGCTGCTCGATACGGTCGAACAGATCGAGCTTATAGGCCCGACGATCCAGCCGACCGATCTGTTGGTGCGCCTGTTTCATGAAGAGGGACCGCGCGTATTTGACCCGCAACCGGTGACCTTTGGCTGTTCCTGTTCGGATGACAAAGTGCGCCAGAGCCTGTCGATATATTCCGCCAAGGATATCGCCCACATGACCACAGACGAAGGGATCGTGACCGCCGACTGCCAGTTTTGCGGCGCGCACTACGAATTCGAGCCAACCACGTTGGGGTTTGAGGCCAAGGATGTGGCTGGTGGCGGCGTCTGACGACATCGACCGGATCGTGCGGGCGCTTGCCTTGCAAGGCGGCGTCTCCTCGGATTTTGACCTGAACACCGATATCCCGCTGCCGGAGGGGCGCGTTCTGCGTCCCGCCGGCGTGCTGGTCGCGTTGCAAGAGCGGGACGGCCGGGTCGACCTGGTGCTGACCAAACGCTCGGCCAGGCTCAAGCATCATCCCGGCCAGATCGCATTTGCCGGGGGCAAGGTTGATCCGGCGGACAATGGCCCCGTCGCTGCTGCGCTACGCGAAGCAGAGGAGGAAATCGGCCTGCCCCGCGCTTTTGTGGAGGTGCTGGGGTCATTGCCGGTGCATGAAACGGTGACCGGGTTCGCCATTACCCCGGTTATCGGACTGATCCGAGAACCCTTTGATGAACGCGCGGAACCCGGAGAGGTCGACGAGATTTTTCGTGTTCCCTTGATGCATGTGACAGACCCGACCCAGTTCAGGATCGAGGGCCGGCGTTGGCAAGGGCGCCGCAGATATTATTATGCGGTGCCCTATGGCCCCTATTACATCTGGGGAGCGACGGCCCGGATTTTGCGCGGACTTGCGGACAGGGTGACGCAGTGAAGATCTCCGCACCATGGTTAATGGACCCGGCGGCGCAGCGCGTCTGCGCGGTGCTTACTGATGCCGGGTTTCGCGCCTGGTTCGTGGGCGGATGTGTTCGCAACGCCCTGATCGGTGCGCCGGTCACGGATCTGGACATCACGACCGATGCCCGTCCGGATCAGGTGATGACACTGGCAGTAGCTGCCGAGCTCAAAGTAGTGCCTACCGGGATTGCACATGGGACTGTCTCGGTGATTGTTGATGGCCGGGCGCATGAGGTCACCACATTGCGGCGGGATGTGCAGACCGATGGTCGGCATGCTGTGGTGACCTATGCTGATGATCCAGCCGAGGACGCGCGGCGGCGGGATTTCACGATCAACGCGCTTTATGTCACGCCGGATGGTGTTCTCTTTGATCCGTTGGGTGGCCTGTCAGACCTGACTGCGCACAGGGTCCGATTCATTGATGATGCCGACGCCCGCATCGGTGAGGATTACCTGCGGATCCTGCGATTCTTTCGATTTTTTGCCTGGTATGGTGATCCGGCCCAAGGAATCGACGCAGAGGGCCTTGCCGCCTGTGCAGGCAATATCGACGGTATTGCACAGCTTTCGCGCGAGCGGATCGGGGCGGAAATACGCAAGTTGCTGCAAGCTCCTGACCCCGCACCTGCTGTGGCCTCAATGGCTGCGGCTGGCGTGTTGGTGGCCGTTCTGCCCGGTGCCGATGCAGGTTATCTTGCTGTTTTGATCCATGTCGAGGGTGAAGCTGGGCTGAACCCGGATTGGCTGCGGCGCCTGTCGGTGCTGGGCGGCGAAGATGCAGCGGCAGCATTGCGGCTCAGCAAGGTGGAAGCGGCGCAATTCGCGCGTTTGGTCGACGGTGTTGGTGCAGATGCCGGGCCCGGGGAGCTTGGCTATCGCTATGGTGCGCAGTCGGCGATCGATATTCTGGCGCTGCGGGCCGCCTATGCGGGGCACACCATCGACCCCAGGTCGATGCAGGACGCGATCGACGCTGCAGGGAAAATCTGCCCGGTCACAGCTGCCGACCTGATGCCGGCGTTGCAGGGCCCGGCATTGGGCGCGGGTTTGCGCGACATCGAGCGGCGCTGGATCCGCTCCGGCTTTCGTTTGACAGGTGCCGAACTTCTGGCTGAAATCCTGTCGCCGGAGGGGGTGACAGGTACCATTCTCTAAGCTAGAAGACATGACCACAATGGAGGTTCGCAGTATGAGTCACGGGATTTCAGATCGTCAGCCGCGCTGACCTGACCGATCCCGTCCGGGTGGTCAGGTTTGGCCCCCAGCATATTGCCGAAATCGCTCATGAGGAGCACCCTCCATGTTCAAGTTCTTCGAGAACCTCGTCGACCCCTATGCAACTTATACCCAGACGGACACGCCGCCGACCCGGCTCTGGCCGTTTCTGCGCACCTATATGGTGCCATTCCGCAAGGTATTCTGGGCGACGGGACTGTTGTCGGTTGTTGTTGCCATCGTCGAAATCTGGCTGATTTCTTATATGGGGCGGGTCGTTGACCTGCTGTCCGAACAAGAGCCGCTCACATTCTGGCAAAGCTATGGGTTCGAGCTTGTCCTTGTCGCGGTCTTTATCATGACGCTGCGGCCCGTGCTTTACGGGCTGCATGTGACCTTGCTCAACAATGCGATCATGCCGAATTTCAGCACGATCGTGCGCTGGCGTTCGCATAGGCATGTGCTGCGCCAGTCGGTCGGCTGGTTCGAGAATGACTTTGCCGGACGCATTGCCAACCGGATCATGCAAACGCCGCCCGCCGCGAGCGAAGTGATCTTTCAACTTTTTGACGCGATCACATATTCGATGGCCTATCTGGTGGGCGCTGCAATGCTGTTGTTCGGCGCTGATCCGCGCCTGCTGATCCCGATGGCGCTCTGGCTGTTTCCCTACATCATCCTGATGAAATGGACCGTGACCCGCGTGGGCATCGCCTCCAAGGCCTCGTCCGACGCACGTTCAGCGGTGACCGGCAGGGTGGTGGACAGCTACACCAACATGAACTCGGTCAAGATGTTCGCGCATCATGACCGCGAGATCAACTATGCCAAAGAGGTGATCGAGCAGGCCCGCCAGACCCAGATGCGCGAGTTGCGGGTCTATTCGATCATGGACCTGAGCCTGACCTTTTTGAATGGCATCCTGATTGTAGGTGTGGTCGGCTGGTCAATCTACCTTTGGGTTGCGGGCCTTGCGTCGGTCGGGTTGGTTGCGGCGGCGGCGGCGCTGGTCCTGCGGCTCAATGCCATGACTGGCTGGATCATGTGGGCCGTGTCCAACTTTTTTCAGAACCTCGGGGTTGTGGCCGAAGGGATGGAAACGATTGCCCAGCCGATCAAGCTTGTCGACATGCAGGGTGCCAGCACATTGCGCGTGACCGAAGGCCGGATCGAGATGCGCGGCCTTGACCATCGCTATGGTCGCAAGGCTGGTGGCATGGGACCGGTCGATCTCGTCATTGCACCCGGGCAGAAGGTGGGTCTGGTCGGCCGCTCTGGCGCGGGCAAGACCACGCTCGTCAAGATACTGCTGCGATTTTACGATGCCGATGCGGGGGATGTGCTGATCGACGGTCAGAAAATCCGTGATGTGACACAGGATTCGCTCCGTTCTGCTATCGGCATGGTGCAGCAGGATTCCGCCTTGTTGCACCGTTCCGTGCGCGAAAACATCCTCTATGGCCGCCCCGATGCGACAGAAGCAGAGGTGATTGCAGCAGCGGAAAAGGCCGAGGCGCACACGTTCATCATGACCTTGCAGGACAGCGAAGGACGTAAAGGATATGACGCACAAGTTGGTGAGCGCGGGGTCAAACTTTCGGGTGGGCAGCGTCAACGCATTGCCTTGGCACGTGTCATCCTTAAAGATGCGCCGATCCTTGTGTTGGACGAGGCCACATCCGCGCTAGATTCCGAAGTCGAGGCGGCAATCCAGTCGACGCTCTATGGCATGATGGAAGGCAAGACCGTGATCGCCATTGCACACCGCCTTTCGACGATTGCCAAGATGGATCGGATCATTGTCATGGAAGAGGGCCGCATCATCGAGGATGGAAGTCACGAGACGCTGCTTGCGTCCGGGGGGATCTATGCGCGGTTCTGGCAGCGGCAGTCCGGCGGTTTCCTCGCGGTTGATGACGCAGCACAGGCTGCCGAATGATCGGGGTATCGCGGTCCTATCATTCGCTGATGTCCCGACTGGGTGGTCTGATCGTCCCGTTTGACGATCGGATCACACCACCGCCGGGAAGCCTGATCGCGTTTTTCCGCTGGGCCTTGGGTGGAACCATGCCGGTCCTGCTGTTCGCGGGCCTTTTGTCTGCGCTGGCCGGGTCCGCCGAAGTTGTTGCCGCCATGCTGCTGGGCACGGTGATCGACGCGGTTGCGGCACATCCGCCCGAACAGATGCTGGCCGAGAATCTGTGGCTCTTTGTCGGGACGGCGATCTTTCTGATCTTTGTGCGCCCGGCGGCCTATGGCCTGTCGGCGGCTTTTCAGGGCGTTGCCATTGGTCCCAATGTCAACGTGCTGGTCTTGTCGCGTCTGCACCGCTGGACCATGGGACAAGCAATCACGTTTTTCGACAATGACTTTGCCGGTCGCATTGCACAAAAGCAGATGCAGACGGCGCGGGCCTTGACCGAAGTTGCGGTCGAAATCCTGAATACCGTTGTTTTTGCGCTGGCATCGCTCGTCGCCACTTTGGTGCTCGTGCTGGCTATTGATTGGCGGGTGGCTGCAGTGCTTGCGGTTTGGCTTGTCGGATACATGATTTTCATCGCGCGGTTTCTGCCTCTTATCCGGGTCAGGGCCGAGGCGCGTGCCTCAGCGCGCGCGATGGTGACCGGGCAAGTCGTCGATACCGTCACCAACATGCGGACGGTCAAACTGTTCGCTCATGTCGATTTCGAAGATCAGGCCGCGATCATCGCGATGGACAATTATCGCGACAAAACGATGGTCTTTGGCATCATCTCGACCACGTTCCGCTTTATCCTGATGGTGATTGCGGGGGCTTTGCCAGTGCTGATGGTCGGCATGACCTTGTTCCTCTGGGGCCAAGGCGCGGCAACGGCCGGCGATATTGCAGCTGTCGGGACTGTGGCGCTGCGGATTGCTCAAATGACCGGCTGGGTCAGTTTTGCGCTTATGGGTCTTTACGCCAACGTGGGCGAGGTCGAGGACGGCATGCGCACGTTGACCCCGCCACACGGTCTGACTGATCGTCCGGGGGCTGTCGAGTTGCGCAAGGCCGACAGTGTCGAATTCGACGATGTGAGTTTTGCCTATGGTCGCAGTTCGGGCGGGGTCGAACACATCAGGCTCAAGATCAGTGCTGGCGAAAAGGTCGGGCTTGTCGGGGCTTCGGGTGCAGGTAAGTCGTCACTCGTGTCGCTGCTGCTGCGTCTTTACGACACCGAGACGGGGGCGGTGCTGGTCGGCGGGCAGGATGTGCGCGACGTCACACAGGAGAGCCTGCGCCGCCAGATTGGTATGGTCACGCAGGAGACGGCGATGTTCAACCGCTCTGCAATGGACAATATCCGCTACGGACGCCCGGATGCTACGGACGAAGAGGTATACGAGGCTGCCAGACGCGCCGAAGCGCATGATTTCATTCTTAAACTGCAGGACTTCAAGGGCAAGCACGGCTACGACTCGCAGTTGGGTGAGCGGGGCGTCAAACTCTCGGGTGGGCAGCGGCAACGGATCGCATTGGCGCGCGCCATGCTCAAGGATGCGCCGATACTTGTATTGGACGAGGCGACCTCTGCGCTCGATTCCGAGGTCGAGGCTTCGATACAGGCCGCGCTGGATGAGATCATGCAAGGCAAGACAGTGATCGCCATTGCGCACCGCTTGTCAACGCTATCGAGCATGGACAGGATCGTCGTGCTGGACGCGGGCCGCATTGTCGAACAAGGGTCGCATGCGGACCTGCTCGCGAGCGATGGCCTTTATGCGCGTTACTGGAACCGGCAATCGGGTGGGTTCATTCGAACGCAGGACGCGGCAGAGTAGATGCATCTGATCGAAAGCCTGACCCATCACGGGATGGGTCGTACCGCCGACGGGACATTGGTCGCGCGTACGCTGCCGGGTGAAACGGTGGATCTGTTGCCGGACGGATCGGCCCGGATCATCACGCCGTCGCCGGACCGGGTTGCCGCACCTTGTCGTCATTTTCGGGCCTGCGGCGGTTGTGCTATGCAACATGCCTCGGATGCCATCGTGGCCGATTGGAAGCTGGGGATCGTGACCAAAGCGCTCGCCGCGCATGGGCTGACCGCTGAACTGCGCGGGGTCGAGACGTCTGGGCCACAAAGCCGCAGGCGCGCCAAGCTTTCGGGCAGACGGACAAAGTCGGGTGCGATGGTCGGTTTTCATGCCCGCGGATCAGAGCAGCTGATTGCAGTGCCGGACTGTCAGTTGCTGCGCCCTGCCCTGGTCGCAATGATGCCGGTGCTGGAGGCGATGACGATGATCGCGGCCTCGCGCAAATCCGAAATCGGACTGACCGTTACCGAGAGTCGGGCTGGAGTTGATCTGGTTGTTGACACGGATCGTCCGCTCACGACCGATCTGCGTCTTGAACTGGCGCAATTCGCGCAAACGCATGGCTTGGCCCGGCTGGTATGGCGCGACGAGACAGTGGTCACCATCAACGCGCCAGTGCAGCGGTTCGGAACGGCGGATGTCGTACCACCACCTGGTGCTTTCATGCAGGCGACAGCGGAGGGTGAGGCCGCGTTACTGGCTGTTGTCCGCCAGATTGTTGGAAAATCCGCGCGGATCGTTGACCTCTTTGCGGGTTGTGGCACGTTTGCCCTGCCCTTGGCCCAGACTGCCGAAGTGCATGCAGTTGAATCCGATGCTGCAATGTTGCGCGCGCTCGACCGTGGCTGGCGCGAAGCCACCGGACTGAAACGGATAACGACCGAAGTGCGCGACTTGTTTCGTCGGCCACTTCTTCCCGATGAATTGCGCCATTTCGATTCTGTGGTGATCGACCCGCCCCGCGCGGGGGCAGAGGCGCAAGTAAACGAAATTACTCGTTCAAATCTGACCCGTTTGGCAATGGTGTCCTGTAACCCGGTCACCTTTGCCCGCGATGCGCGTGACCTGATTGCTGCGGGTTTCCTGCTTGGCCCGATCACCGTGATTGACCAGTTTCGATGGTCTGCGCATGTCGAGCTTGTCGCGGCGTTCACACGGACGTGAGCCTTTCGTCGCAGGACATGCTTTCAAGACCGCCCAAACTGCGGTAATGGCAGAAAACGGCAAAGACCGGGGTGGGCAGGATGACGATTTCAAGACGACCGATGATGCTGGGCGGGCTATTCATGCTTGCGGCCTGCGCTGAGCAGGCCCCACGGATCATGCGATACGAAGGGCCGGAAGTAACCCAACTCATCCTGTTCAAAGAGGACAGGATGATGCACCTGCTCCATAACGAACAGGTGCTTCGGTCTTATGACTTCGAGCTGGGATTCGAGCCTGAGGGGCCAAAGCGCGTCGAGGGCGACGGACGGACACCGGAAGGCGTCTATCTGATCAACCGGCGCAATCCGAACAGCGAGTTTCACCTGTCGCTGGGCATTTCATATCCTGACACCAATGATGTGGAGGTGGCGCGGGCGATGGGGATGCGTGCGGGTGATGATATCTTTGTCCATGGCACACCGCGCCGGTTTGGCGATGTCGAAGATTGGACCGCCGGCTGTATCGCCGTCACCAATGCGGAAATAGAAGAGATCTATGCGATGGTCCGGGACGGGACCCCCATTATCATCATGCCCTGACCCCGTCAGTTGCCAAAGATCATCGTCCACCAGATTTTGCCCGCCGGTTCCTGGAACCAAGAAAGGCCCATCCGGGTAGCGGCAGGGTCTAGAATGACCTGCCGCGTGCTTTCCTGCTGCATCCATGCAGCAAGGGTCTCAAGCTCGGTTTCGTAGGTTTCGGAAATCGTCTCGCCAACCAGTCCACCGGGGTAGCCCACGCGCCTGATCCGGTCGAGGGGCGATGATCCGTCGGATCCGAAATGCCAAGGCCGGTTCTGGACCGACATATCACGCGAATGTGTCGCCGCAGCTGCGTTCAGTTGTGCGTCGAGCTGGAGTTGTGTGGCCCCGGCCGCCTGCCGCAATGTATTGACGCCATCAAGTATCCGGAACGGAATTTCTTCGGCATCGCGTGCCGTGATTCGGTAGATTTGTGGCAAGGGTAGGCCGTCTGGCCCTATCTGGGCCCTGTTGCGCGGCGCACAGGCTGCCAAGGAAGCGGCCACAAGACCGAGAATCATCGTTCGACGCAGCATTGATCACCTCTTTTGCACGTAGCCACTCTCTAGCGGCTTGGGTTGACCAATTCAAATCGGATCGGCAGGCTTCGGCCTATCCTGACAGAGGTTTGATTTGCAGTTGACGCCTCTGGCGCCTATTGTACGGAGTTGAGTAAATCATCGTTGGGTTTCGGAGAACAAACATGGCGCAGAATGAAACGTCGTCTTTCAACCGTCGGATGTTCCTGGCCGGATCGGCTGCTGTGCTCGGCACCGGGGCAGTCGCACAGACGGATAATTCGACCGAACTTGAAGACGATATTTCGGGCTCCGTCAGTCGCAACATTTCGAGCTTTCGTGCGCTTGACTGGCAACCATATTTCAGCAACCTGAATGGCGGTGCTATTCTTGTCGATATCCAGTCGCGCGCTCTGCATTTCTGGTCGGCTGATGAAAGCATTTACAAGCTTTATCCCACCAGCGTCCCCTTGACCGATGATCTTACCCGTCTGGGACGTACCGAAGTTATCCAGAAAGTTGTCAACCCGACATGGCGCCCGACCCCTTCGATGCGCGAACGCAATCCTGAATGGCCAGAAGTCGTTGAAGGCGGCGATCCAAACAACCCGCTCGGCCCGCTCGCGCTCTATCTGTCCTGGACCTACTACCGCATCCACGGCACCCATGACACGCGCAAGATTGGTCGCCGGTCATCGAACGGTTGTATCGGGCTGTTCAACGAACATATCACCGAGCTTTTTGACCTGACCGATGTCGGGACACAGGTCCTGTTGATCTGAGATGATAAACATTGCTCACATTGGCCGCCCCGGCAACGCGGGCGGCCTTTTTGTTGCGCGCTTACTTTTTGTTGCGCGCTTAGTTGAGCCAGCCCTTGAGATTGTCGATGATAACCCCGCTCAGCGCGCTGATATGGGCGTCGTCGTCGTTGAGGCAAGGAATATAGGTGAACTGCTCTCCACCGGCATGTTCAAAACTCTCGCGGATTTCTTCATTGATTTCCTCAAGCGTTTCGATGCAATCGGCGGAAAACGCGGGTGCGCAGACTGCGATCCGTTTGATCCCGGTTTTGGCGAGCCGGGCCACCTCTTCTACCGTGTAGGGTTTGAGCCATTCTTCCGGGCCAAACCTGCTTTGGAATGTGGTGGTGATCCGGGTCTTGTCCCAGCCCAGACGCTCGCGCAGAAGGCGCGTGGTTTTCTGGCATTGGCAATGATACGGGTCGCCTTCGCGCAGATAACGCTCTGGCACGCCGTGATATGAGCAGACCAGAACTTCGGGCTTTTCTTCGGTCGCGGCGTAAGCGCGCTCGATCGACTGGGCAAGTGCCTCGATATAGGCGGGTTCATCAAAATAGGGCGGCACGATCCGCGCGACCGGTTGCCATTTTTCTTCCATCAGCGCGCGAAAAAACTGGTCGTTCGCCGTGGCAGACGTGGCTCCTGCATAATGCGGATAAAGCGGAAAGAACAGGATGCGGGTGCAGCCGGCTTCGACCATCTCACGCACCTTGGCCTTGGTTGAAGGGTTGCCATAGCGCATGCAGAAATCGACCATGACATCATCGCCATAGCGGGCCTGCATCTGCGCGCGGATCATCTCGGTCTGATCGCGCGTAATCGTGCGTAGCGGGCTTTCATTCTTTTCGTTGTTCCAGATCGACCGGTAGTTCGCCCCGGACGAGAATGGTCGTTTGCTCAGAATGACCAGTTGGAGGAGAGGCTGCCAAAGCCAGGGCGAATAATCGACCACGCGACGGTCCGAGAGAAACTCGCTTAGATAGCGCCGCATCGACCAATAGTCGGTGCCATCCGGCGTGCCCAGATTCGACAGAAGTATGCCGATCCTCGCGGGTTTGATCGCGGGATGGTCGGCGGGCGCATGAACCGGACAAACGGCCACGGTGTCCGTGTTGCGCGATGATTTGGCGTCAAGCATCGGTGATTGTCCGTCAGGTTGCGACATGAAAACTCTCAAATAGACGCTTTGGGCATGTGGTCAATCGCCCTCGGGCGCAAGTGGAGATTCTATGTCACCAAGGGCCTCTGCAAGACGATGTGTCGCAGAACCGGGCCGCATTGGTTGTTGTTGAACGGCAGAGGGTGACCAGCCAGTCAGCGTGATGACCTCAAAGGTGGCGGGTATTCGACCATCTGGCATCGCGAACAGGGTCTGGTAGAGGGCAACAGCTTTGGTCATGACGCTGCGCCTGGTCGGCCGGCGCAGACGTGCCGCAAGCGCATTTCCCTCGCCCATGCCACGCAGGTCATGCATGAGGGCAAGGGGGTCTGGATAGCTTACTTTCACCGTCTGGCTATCGGCGACCGGCAGGGCCAGCCCTGCCCGCTGCAACAAAGCGCCCAGATCACGCAACTCTCCCATTGGGGCCACGCGGGGGGATAGACCTCCGGTCAGTGCCACTTCGGCCTGTGCCAGAGCAATCCGCAATTCGTTGAGGGTTTGGCCGCCGAGCAGCGCGCAGAGCAACAGTCCGTCAGGGCGCAGCGCATTGCGACATTGCACCAATTGTCCGACCGGGTCGTTGGCCCAGTGCACCGCAAGCGCGTGAATGACAAGATCATGCTCCCCGCTCTCCAGTGCGAGTACAGACTCATCGGCAACAATCCGGGCCTGGGGGAACCGTTCCCTCCAGAAATCCGCAAATCCTGTGACCACCGCCACGGATTTAAAGGATCTGTTAACCTCGATCAGTCTTTCCTCAAGATCGTCAGCGACCTGTTGCATGATGAAATGCACGGGCGCGCGGGCGGCGCGCCTGCGATTGCGCATCAGGGCTGTGGTATCGGTCAGGATGGGCGCGGTTTGCATTGTGGATATGTAGGGGACTGGACGTGAACTTGCAAAGCGCACTTCGAATTGTTTACCCGCCGCAATGCATTTCGTGTGGGGCGCTGACCGAAAGCGATTTTGGCCTCTGCGGCGCCTGCTGGCGTGATACGCCGTTCATTAGTGGGCTGGTCTGCGAAACCTGCGGCACGCCATTGCTGGGAGATGTCACTAGTCACGTTGTGCATTGTGATGATTGCATGTCGATTGCGCGGCCGTGGTCGCGTGGTCGGGCCGTTCTGCTGTACCGCGACAATGGTCGCAAAATCGTGCTGGCCATCAAACATGGTGACCGGACAGATCTGGCCAGACCAGCGGGAACATGGCTGGCGGCGGCTGCGGTGCCTCTCATTCGTACCGATACGGTGATTGTACCTGTGCCACTGCATTGGACCCGCCTTTTCCGGCGCCGCTACAACCAGTCCGCTTTGCTCGCCCATTGGCTGGGCCGGGCGCTAGGCCTGCCGGTCTGCCCGGATGCGCTATTGCGGTCGCGCAGGACACAATCGCTCGGCGGGCAAGGGAGAGAGGGACGATTCGCTCTGATGCAGGGCGCTGTGACGCCGCATCCCGGCAGGCTTTCAATGATTCGGGGAAAATCGGTTCTGTTGGTCGATGACGTAATGACCTCCGGGGCCACGCTCGCCGCCTGTGCCGAAGCGGCACATGCAGCGGGCGCAGCAGAGGTATGTGTTCTGCTACTGGCCCGCGCCGCGAAAGATGCTTAGATCATAGGGACAAGTTGATCTGAGGTGTCTTACAAATGCAAAATGTGGAAATCTATACGACGCCCTTCTGCGGTTTCTGCCACGCAGCAAAGCGGCTGCTGAATCAAAAGGGTGTCACCTATATCGAGGTTGATCTGTCTGTGCAGCCTGATCGCCGTGCCGAGATGATGCAGCGTTCCAGTGGCGGCCGCACGGTCCCGCAGATATTTATCGGTACGACGCATGTTGGCGGTTGCGATGATCTTTATGCGCTCGAAAGCCGGGGCAAGCTCGATAGTTTGTTGGCCGCATGAGAGCCGCATTGCTGCAAATGACGTCGGGCGAAGACCCCGTTGTCAATCTTGCCGTCACACGCGACATGATTCGCGAGGCGGCCGCCGGTGGCGCCGGTTTCGTGCTTACCCCCGAAGTCACAAACTGTCTCTCCGGCAATCGCGCGCACAAGATGGCGGTGCTGCGGGCAGAGGCGGAGGACCCCACGCTTGCCGTGTTGCGGACCGAGGCAGCGGCACTTGGCATCTGGCTATCTATCGGGTCGCTCGCGCTCAAGACCGGGGAGGCGGATGGGCGTTTTGCCAATCGGTCGTTCCTCATCGACCCAAATGGCGGCATCGCGGCGAAATATGACAAGATTCATATGTTTGATGTGACCGTCTCTGAAACCGAAACCTATCGGGAATCGGCCGCATACCGGCCCGGCGACCGTGCTGTCGTATATGAGACACCCTTTGCAAAGCTCGGCCTGACCATCTGCTACGATGTCCGCTTTGCCTATCTCCACCGCGCATTGGCGCAGGCGGGGGCGGAGGTATTGCTTGTGCCCGCCGCTTTTTCATCAGTGACAGGGGTCGCGCATTGGGAGCCGCTTTTACGGGCCCGCGCAATCGAAACCGGGACCTATGTCCTCGCAGCAGCACAAACGGGAGTGCACTACGTCGCCGATGGCATGGAGCGACGCACGCACGGGCATAGCATGGCGATTTCGCCGTGGGGCGAGGTCCTTTGCGATGCCGGCACAGAAAGCGGGATAAGTTATGTTGATTTTGATGCGGCGGAAGTGGAGAAAGCGCGGGGACGTATCCCGGCCCTGACCCATGATCGTCACTTTGAAAGGCCCTGATGGACAAGTCCAATGACAGTCTGGCCGTATCGCTGTTCAGCGAAATACTGACTGTCGATCAACTTGCCCGCAGCACAGTTGCCAAGGCGCTCCCGCGGGGCATGGAACTGTCGCATTTCTTGGTTCTGAACCATCTGGCGCATACTGTTACGGAAAAGACTCCGGCACAGCTTGCGCGGGTCTTTCACCTGACGAGAGGGGCGATGACCAATACGTTGGGCAAGCTGGAATGGGCCGGTTGGGTCCATATTCGTCCGGACTGGGACGATGCGCGCCGCAAGCTCGTCTCGATCAGTCCGACCGGGCTGTCTGTGCGCAACGCTGCCGTTGCCGCCATGACGCCGTTGATTGCCGATGTGGTCGACAAAGTCGGGGCAGAGCGGGTCCGCGCCGCGCTCCCGGTTTTGCGCGAGTTACGCATCCGGATGTCAGATGCCGATTAGTCACGGCTTGAGGCTCGCAGTGACGTAATTGACCGACATGTCGCGATCAGAAATCCGCCATTCCCAGGTAAGTGGATTGAACACCATTCCCTTGCGGTCCACCGGATCGAGGCCCGCCTGCTGCAAGAGGGTGAACAACTCATCCGGCGTAATGAATTTGGCCCAGTCATGCGTGCCTTTGGGCAGCCAGCGCATCACATGTTCGGCACCGATGATCGCAAAAACATAACTCTTTGGATTGCGGTTGAGGGTCGAACAGATGTGCAGACCGCCGGAACGCAACAACTGACGGCATGCGGTCAGATATCCCAACGGGTCAGCCACATGCTCGACCACTTCCATATTGAGAACGACGTCGAACTGCTCGCCCGCAGCGGCGAGTGCTTCTGCCGTGCCGACACGATAATCGATCAGCAGACCGGACTGTTCCGCATGCACCCGCGCCACAGGAATGTTGCGTGGGGCTGCATCGACGCCCACCACTTCGGCCCCAAGCCGCGCCATCGGCTCGCAGAGCAGGCCGCCACCGCAACCGATATCAAGGATGCGAAGCCCTTTGAATGGCATAGCATCGCCCAGATCCCGGGCGAACTCCGCAGCGATCTGGCGCGTGATATAGTCGAGCCGGCACGGGTTGAGCATATGCAGCGGCTTGAACTTGCCGTTCAGATCCCACCATTCCGCAGCCATCGCCTCGAACTTGGCGATTTCGGCGGGATCTACTGTGTTGGTGACCGTTTGCATTGTCTGTTCCAAAATGGCACCCCTTGGTGAAGTTATGGCCTAGGTGCTGTCAAGCCATCGTCAGACGTTATATAGGACGGACATGGACAAGGTCTCTGGTCAAAAGCGCACGTCTGCCCATCTCTACCCGCCGATTGATCCGTTCGATCAGCGGATGATTGACGTGGGCGATGGTCACCGCGTCTATATGGAGCAGTGCGGTCGCCCTGATGGTCTGCCGGTCGTTGTTCTGCATGGCGGACCGGGTGGGGGGTGCAGCCCTGCAATGCGCCGCTATTTCGACCCGTCGATTTATCGGGTGATCCTGTTTGATCAGCGCGGCTGCGGCCGGTCACGCCCACATGCGTGTGTCGAGGCTAATACGACCTGGCACCTCGTGGCCGATATCGAACTCATCCGCGAAACGTTGGGCATTTCCGACTGGATGGTTTTTGGCGGAAGTTGGGGCGCCACGCTCGCCCTTATCTACGCGCAGGAGCATGTCGCCCGATGCCGCGCGCTGATCCTGCGTGGTGTGTTTCTGATGACGCAAGCCGAGCTGGACTGGTTTTATGGCGGTGGAGCCGGCCAATTCTGGCCCGATCTTTGGGAGCGTTTCGTCTCACTCATACCCGAAGACGAACGTGGCGATATCGTGGGCGCTTATCACCGACGGCTTTTCTCCGGCGATATGATTCAGGAGATGCGCTATGCCCGGACATGGGCGGCATGGGAGAATGCGCTGGCCTCCATTGAAAACGACGGTGCGCTTGGGGATGGGCCCGGCGACTATGCGCGGGCGTTTGCACGGCTAGAGAACCACTATTTCAAGAATGACGGGTTTCTGAGCGCAGATCAGCAGATCATGTCGCGCATGGACCGGATCGCCCATATTCCGGGTGTCATCGTGCAGGGCCGCTATGACATGATCTGCCCGCCGGCCGCAGCTTATCGGCTGTCTGCTCTCTGGCCGGCGGCGCGCCTTGCTTTGATCGCCCGCGCTGGACATGCCCTTTCCGAGCCGGGGATCAGCGCGGAGCTGGTTCGCACAATGGATGAAATGGGGCGGCAATGATCGGACGTCGCACAACTGCCAGACCGATCCAGCGGATCAGCAGGCGTGGCCTGATCGGGTCTGGTATGCTGGCTGGCGTGCTGAGCGCGACGGGCGTACCGGTGATGGCACAATCGCGCGGTGGTGTGTTGCGTCTTGGGTTGGGCGGGGCTCATGCGACGGATGGCTGGGACACGCGCGTCCGGCAAGGCGCATTTATGCGAGTGTTGGGACATGGCGCAGTCTATGATTGCCTGACCGAGATTTCGGCCACGGGCGAATTGACGGGCGAATTGGCCGAAAGCTGGGACGCAGGTCCGGATGCCAGGGTCTGGCTGTTCAACTTGCGTCGGGACGTGCTGTTTCATGATGGCACGCCCTTTGACGCAGAAGCTGTGGTTGCGTCACTCACTGCGCATCTCGCGCCGGATGTCTCGTCGCCTGTCCGGTTGCTTGTCGCACAAATCGCGCGGATGGAGATTCTGAACCATCATCAGGTGCAGTTTACCCTTGGCACACCCAACGTGGATTTTCCGCTACTTCTGGCCGACCCGCATCTGGTGATTGCACCTTCGGGCCAGTTGCACAGAGGGATTGGCACCGGCCTCTACCGGGTTGCCCAATTCGTGCCGGGTCAGGCTGCCCGCCTGATCCGGATGGCATCTCATTACAAGGATGGCCGTGCCGGTTGGTTTGACGCAGTCGAGGTGACAGCGGCGAACCATGGACCGGCGCGGATGCGGCTTTTGCTGGATGGCAAAGCTGATGTCGTGAATCGCGTGGTCTTGGCTATGGCGCCACAACTGCAGGCCACGCGTGGTATTCGTATCGCGGAAGTGACGGGATCTCAGCACCTTGTTGCCGCCATACCGGGCCAGGTCGATCAAGCGACACATAAAGGCCTTGCGGAGGTGATCGACAGGCAAGCGGTTGTTGATGACCTGCTGGCTGGCCACGGCAGTATCGCGCAGGATCATCCGATTGGCCCACTCAATCAACACATGGCTGGGCAGCAAATTGTGCATGACCCCGACCGTGCCGTCCGGACGGCGTCACAGTTGGGGATCAAAGCCGACCCGGCGGGCCTTGTCTGGCGCCTCTCGGCGGGTCGCCTTACAGAGGATTGGGCGCTTTCAGTTGCTGCGGGACCTGGCGGTGCGTGGAACGAAACACTCGGCTCACACGAGCAGTTCAATCGGTTGTTGCGCGAAGCGCGCGCCACTTTTGACAGCACAAGGCGGCGCGAACTCTATGAGACTTTGCAGTTCATGTGCCAGACCGAAGGTGGGGTTTGCGTGCCCGCATATGTCAATCATGTCGATGCGCATTCGGTGCGACTGGCCCATCCCGATGCGCTGGGCAATCTTTACGGGATGGATTCTGCACGCATTATCGAACGCTGGTGGTTCGCCTGAGCAAGTGTCGATTGTGCCCCCCGATTGCCCTTGCAGACTCGGCGCCGCTGGCCTATATGCCTGATCAATAGCGGCGCCTTGGCCTCCACCCCCATGGTTCCACCGGGAAAGATCGACGGGCCGCGCGCCCGTTTTTTTGTGCTTGAACGACCCGTTTGCCGTCAAGGAAACCAATGTCTGACCTCATCGCCAAAGCGGCCATCGATCGCCGCATCGCCGAAATCATCGAACCTGTGATCGCCGATCTGGGGTTCGAACTGGTGCGCGTGAGGTTGATGGTCGGCAAGGAATCCACCCTGCAGATCATGGCACAGCGGCCCGATGGCAGCATCGATGTGGATGAATGCGGTACGATTTCCACTGCGGTAAGCGCGGTGCTGGATGTCGAAGATCCGATCGTCGACGGCTACACACTCGAAGTTTCGAGCCCTGGCATTGACCGCCCATTGACCCGGCTCAAGGATTTTGACCGCTGGATCGGGTTTGAAGCCAAGATCGAGACAGAGGACCTGATCGACGGACGGCGGCGATTCAAAGGAGCTCTGGCCGGGATTGAGGGTGACGAGGTCCTGATCGAGATCGAGGAAGGCACGATCGGTCTCAAGTTTGACTGGTTGAGCGAAGCCAAACTGGTCCTGACCGACGAGCTGATCCGCGACGTGCTGCGTGGTCGTCGCGATGCGGGCCAGATCGACGAAGCGCAATTTGACGAGATTCAAACCATCATTGATGGCGATGACGAGGATGGCCCCTTTGCAGGCGCCAATGACGATGAAGAAAAGCCCCAGCGGCGTGACGAGGAGATGAATTGATGGCCATTACATCCGCCAACCAGCTTGAGCTGTTGCAGACCGCCGAAGCGGTTGCGCGCGAAAAGATGATCGACCCCGGTCTGGTCGTTGAGGCGATGGAAGAAAGCCTCGCCCGCGCTGCCAAGAGCCGCTACGGCGCGGAAATGGACATTCGTGTCAATATCGACCGCAAGACCGGCAGGGCCAAATTTACCCGCGTGCGCACAGTAGTGGGCGATGACGAGGTCGAGAATTATCAGGCGCAGATGACGGTCGATCAGGCCAAGCTTTATCTGCCGGAGCCCAAGATCGGCGATACCTTTGTCGAGGAAGTGCCCCCGGTCGAGTTGGGACGGATCGCCGCGCAATCGGCCAAGCAGGTGATCTTGCAGAAGGTCCGCGAAGCCGAACGTGATCGCCAATACGAAGAATTCAAGGACCGCGCCGGCACGATCATCAACGCCGTGGTCAAGCGCGAGGAATATGGTAATGTCATTGTCGATGTCGGCTCTGGCGAGGCGATCCTGCGGCGTAACGAAAAGATCGGCCGCGAAGCCTATCGTCCGAATGACCGTATCCGTTGCTACATCAAGGAAGTGCGGCGCGAACAGCGCGGCCCGCAGATTTTCCTGAGCAGGACTGCGCCCGAGTTCATGGCTGAACTGTTCAAGATGGAAGTGCCCGAGATTTACGAAGGTATCATCGAGATCAAGGCTGTGGCCCGTGATCCAGGTTCGCGTGCCAAGATAGCCGTGGTCAGCTATGACAGCAGCATCGACCCGGTTGGTGCTTGTGTCGGGATGCGCGGCAGCCGGGTTCAGGCTGTGGTCAACGAGCTTCAGGGTGAAAAGATCGACATCATTCCGTGGAATGAGGATATGCCGACTTTCCTCGTCAACGCATTGCAGCCCGCCGAAGTCACCAAGGTGGTTCTGGACGAAGAGGCAGAGCGGATTGAAGTCGTGGTGCCCGAAGAGCAACTGTCGCTCGCAATTGGCCGTCGTGGCCAGAACGTGCGCCTCGCCTCGATGCTGACCGGCCTGAACATCGACATCATGACTGAGGAAGAAGAGAGCAAGCGCCGTCAGGCCGAGTTCGAATCCCGCACGCGTCTGTTCATGGATACGCTTGATCTGGACGAATTTTTTGCCCAGTTGCTTGTCTCCGAAGGCTTTACCAACCTGGAAGAGGTCGCCTATGTCGATCTTGACGAGTTGCTGGTGATCGAAGGTGTGGATGACAGTACAGCGGCCGAGTTGCAGGCGCGGGCACGTGACCACCTTGAGGCGCAGAATAAAAAGGCGCTGGACCACGCCCGCGAGTTGGGTGTCGAGGATTCGCTGGTCAATTTCCCCGGCCTGTCGCCACAGATGATCGAGGCGCTGGCGATGGACGATGTCAAGACGCTTGAAGATTTTGCGACCTGCGCCGATTGGGAGCTGGCCGGTGGCTGGACCACGGTCAAGGGCGAGAGGGTCAAGGATGAAGGTGTGCTCGAAAAATTCGAAGTCAGTCTGGAAGAGGCACAGAACCTGGTTATGACCGCGCGGGTCATGCTCGGCTGGGTCGATCCGGAAGAGCTGGCATCGGCAGCAGCCGACGACGAGGAGGCTTAGGCCCGAAACCGGGCCTTTGATGCGCAACGATGACTGTATCAGATGATCAGATTGGCGACGACGACAGCGGCGGACCCGAACGCCGCTGCATCGTCACAGGTGATACACAGCCCAAGGCCGGTCTGATCCGCTTTGTCATTGGTCCGGAAGGGCAGGTCGTGCCTGACATTCTGGGCAAGCTGCCTGGGCGCGGTATGTGGGTGACCTCTGACCGCGACGTGTTGGACAAAGCGACGAAAGGGCAGTTTGCCCGAGCCGCAAAACGCGCGGTGACCGTGCCCGAAGGCCTGGTTGCCGAGGTCGAGCGTCAACTGGCGCGAAGGGTCGTCGATCTGGTCGCGCTGGCTCGCAAGGCAGGGCTCGCCGTCGCAGGGTTTGAAAAGGTCAAGAACTGGCTCGCGAACGATCAGGTCCGGGTTCTGTTGCAGGCTAGTGACGGGTCGGCACGTGGCAAGACCAAGCTTTGGACACCGCAAGGTGCAAGATTTTTCGGTTGCCTGACGTCGCAGGAATTGGGTTTGGCATTCGGACGTCAAAGTGTGATACATGGCGCGCTCGCGTCTGGCGGACTCAGTAACCGTGTTGTAGAGGAAGCCGCGAAGCTTCGCGGCTTGCGAGAAAATGACGGCGGTCAGGGGACCGTCGGGAAGGATAAAGTAGCTACATGAACGATACCGACGGCAAAAAACCTCTTGGCCTGCAGGGCACGCGTCCCGGAAGCGTGAAGCAAAGCTTCAGCCATGGCCGCACCAAGAGCGTCGTGGTGGAGACCAAGCGCAAACGCGTTGTGGTAGCGAAGCCTGGTGTTCCAACGGGAACCGGCACTGGCCCGGCGACCGGAGGTGATCCATCCAAGCGTCCCGCGGGCATTTCGGATGCGGAACTCGAACGCCGGATGAAGGCGCTCGCGATGTCACGCGTGCGCGAAGCGGAAGATGCGCTCAAGCGTGAGGCCGAAGACAAGGCGCGCGCAGAAGAGCGTGAGCGTCGCCGTGCTGAGGCTGAGGCGAAGGAACGCGAAGACCGCGAACGCGAAGAATTGGCCAAGGAAAAGGCCGAAGAAGAAGAGCGCGCACGCGCCAAGGTCGCTGAAACGGCGCGCCGGGCTGCGGTCGCAGCAGCGCCTGCGCCTGCGGCATCACCTGCTGAAGATGATCGCGGTGGTCCACGTCCGGTTTCCGCCCCGCGCAAGCCCGACCGTGAAAAGGATGCGCGCGACAAAGTCGCCAAGGTCAAGCCAACCCGTGAAGAAGATGTGCGCCGCGCTGGCAAGCTGACCCTTAATGAAGCGTTGACCGGAGGCGAAGGTGGCCGCCAGCGGTCAATGGCCGCGATGAAGCGCAAGCAGGAACGTGCGCGCCAAAAGGCGACGGGCGGCATGATAGACCGTGAAAAGGTCGTACGTGACGTGCAATTGCCCGAGACGATCGTGGTCAGCGAACTGGCCAACCGTATGGCAGAGCGTGTCGCCGATGTGGTCAAGATGCTGATGAAAAACGGCATTATGGCGACCCAGAATCAAGCGATTGATGCTGACACAGCCGAGCTGATTATCGAAGAGTTTGGCCACAAGGTTGTCAGGGTTTCTGATGCCGACGTCGAAGACGTGATTGCACAGGTCGATGATGCGGCCGGCGATCTCAAGCCGCGGCCGCCGATCATCACCGTGATGGGCCATGTCGACCACGGTAAGACCAGCCTTCTGGACGCAATTCGCAAGACCAAGGTCGCAGCCGGTGAATCCGGTGGCATCACGCAGCATATCGGGGCCTATCAGGTCCAGACTGCTGATGGCTCCACCTTGACCTTCCTCGATACGCCGGGACACGCCGCCTTTACTTCGATGCGATCGCGTGGGGCAAACGTGACCGATATCGTCATTCTGGTTGTGGCCGCTGATGATGCGGTCATGCCGCAGACGGTTGAGGCCATCAATCACGCCAAGGCGGCGAATGTGCCGATGATCGTGGCCATCAACAAGATCGACAAATACGACGCCAATCCAAACAAGGTGCGGACCGATCTGCTGCAACATTCCATCGTTGTGGAAAAGATGTCAGGCGACGTACTTGACGTCGAAGTCTCTGCGGTGACGGGCCAGGGGCTTGATGAGCTTCTGGAAAACATTGCCCTGCAGGCGGAATTGCTCGATCTGAAGGCAAACCCGGACCGGCCCGCGCAGGGTGCTGTGATCGAAGCCAAACTGGATGTTGGCCGTGGTCCTGTTGCGACAGTTCTGATCCAGAACGGAACATTGCGTCAGGGTGACATCTTTGTTGTCGGTGAGCAGTGGGGCAAGGTGCGCGCCCTGATCAACGACAAGGGTGAGCGGATCGCAGAAGCTGGTCCTTCGGTTCCAGTTGAAGTGCTGGGCCTGAACGGGACGCCGGGTGCGGGTGACGTTCTAAATGTCGTTGAGACTGAAGCTCAGGCCCGCGAAATCGCGACCTACCGCGAAAAAGCCTCCAGAGATCGTCGTGCCGCTGCCGGGGCTGCGACCACGCTCGAGCAACTGATGGCAAAAGCCAAGGACGACAAGAACGTCAGCGAGCTGGCAATTGTCGTCAAAGCCGATGTGCAAGGCTCTGCCGAAGCGATCGTGCAGGCAATGGAAAAGATCGGCAACGACGAAGTTCGGGTGCGTGTCCTGCACTCCGGTGTGGGTGCCATTACCGAATCGGATATCGGCCTTGCCGAATCTGCTGGCGCGCCGGTCATCGGTTTCAACGTCCGTGCCAATGCCTCTGCCCGCGCGAGCGCAAATCAGAAAGGCATCGAGATTCGCTATTATTCGGTGATCTACGACCTCGTAGATGATGTGAAGGCTGCGGCAAGTGGTCTGCTCAAGGCGGAGATCCGCGAGCGTTTCATCGGTTATGCGCAGATCAAAGAGGTTTTCAAAGTCTCTGGCATTGGCAAGGTTGCGGGCTGTCTTGTCACCGAAGGGGTGGCACGCCGCTCCGCCGGGGTGCGTCTGCTACGTGACAACGTCGTGATCCATGAGGGCACGCTCAAGACGCTCAAGCGATTCAAGGATGAAGTGGCGGAAGTTATTTCGGGCCAGGAATGCGGCATGGCCTTTGAAAACTATGACGATGTTCGCCCAGGCGACGTGATAGAGATCTTTGAGCGCGAGACGGTTGAGCGGAGCCTCTGACCACCACAGACTGAAAAGGAAAGGGGATGGCAATGGCCATCCCCTTTGCATTTGCCGTCGGCGTTGGTCCCGCTATGCGGCCTTTGCGACCGGCAAACCCTCATAGGTCCGTTCGCCCAGACGAATGACGATTTTGCCGTTGTCGAGTTGTTTGACCAGCAACCTTTGCACCGATGCGTATTCCGGGGTCATCCGGCCACTGATTCCGAAAGTATCCGGCCACCCTGTGAGGTGAAGCTGCGAGGCGATCTGTAGCTGGCTACCTTCCGCGCTTTTGGCACAAAGGAAGCCCGATGAAGAGATTGTCGATGCGGAAGATACGCGATGCTTTACGGCTATCAGCCGAGGGTCTGTCGACCCGTCAAATTGCGGCGAGCCTGGCGATTGGGCGCACCACCTGCAGCGCGACAATCTGGATGATGAGCGACAACCATCTTGGCCGGTGCCGACAACCACCTTGGCCGGTGGGGCTGAACGGAAGACGGGCATGCCCGTCTGGAGGGCAGCCCCACCGGCCT
>Ga0105053_10003578_pt1 | contig 23590 bp, 15 predicted proteins | sample BON01_FD_78093 | JGI IMG/M metagenome (GOLD analysis project Ga0105053, IMG submission 78093) | Freshwater microbial communities from Lake Bonney liftoff mats and glacier meltwater in Antarctica - BON-01 | ecosystem: Environmental > Aquatic > Freshwater > Ice > Glacier meltwater | place: Lake...
CCATAAGAAATCCACGAACCCATGGAAGGTCGGCCAGGCTGGGGAAAACCGGTGTTGAGAAAAACCTGCGCGGGGGCATGGTTGAACTGATCGGTGTGCATCGACTTGATGAAGGTGACATCGTCAGCGACCTTCGCCAGATAAGGCAGCATCTCGGAAAGCTCAGCGCCGCTGTTGCCATATTTGGCGAACTTGAAGCGCGGGGAAAGCAATTTCGAATCAGGGCGAATGAAGGCATACCGCTGATCCTTGACCACCTCGGCAGGCACAGGCTTGCCATCGAACCTGGCGAGCGTCGGTTTGTAGTCGAACAGATCAAGCTGACTGGGCGCGCCAGCCATGAAGAGATAGATGACGCGCTTGGCGCGTGGGGCAAAGTGCGGCGGATGCGAACGCTCTGCTTGCGAAGTATCGCCACTTGCAGAGCGCGTCGCCGCCGAGGCCATCAGCGATGCGAGGGCGATCTTGCCGACACCGATGCCGCAGTCGGAGAAGAAGTGCCTGCGCGTGATGGCGGATTTAAGTTTTAGGATGTTTTCGTTTATTGGGGTCATCATCATTCCTTCATTGCACCAGCATCACCATCGGGCATCAGATCCACTTCTTCGCTGCTGATGCCACACTTGGCAAAGTGCATTCGAATCTGATCCACGAGTTTGCTTCGTTCATATTCATACGCATGGCGCTGGCGCAAATATTTCACACTGGCAATCGGATTGAGTCCACCATGAGCCAGAAAAAAGATGACGGGCAGCACCGCGAACAGGAGCAGCAGGATCAATCCATTGGCACCGGCAAAGCGCATGGCCATGGCGCAGAACACGAGGATGGTGAACAGTGCCAAGCCGACGACGATCCAGTCTGATTCGCCGATGATACGGAAGGCTTGTGGGTTCAGATCGTGCAGATTGTCATCGCGATTTTGCTGCCATGCCTCATCGAGTGTTTTGAGCTGAGTCTTCATGGCCATGAGATCGGAATCAGCGGTCATGATGTGATCGATGAGCAAGCCGCGCTCGATGAGATCGAGCTGCGCGGGCAATGTGGCCTTGCGCAGCAGCATCAGCGAGTCGCAATAGCGACAGCGCACATGCGTCGCTTTGGAGGAAAATTCCAGCGGCGCTCCGCAGTTTCTGCATTGCATGGCGAGACACTTCATCATTACCTCAGCATCATTATTCCTTTGTCACCGCTTCATCCAGATTCATCAGACTGCGGGCCACGGTCGTCCAGAGCGCCACTTCGTTTACATCCAGCTTCTTATCCTTCACCTCACCTGCAATCAGCTTGGCATTGAGTTCGCCATTCTCGAATCGCTGTCGCTGTTGCATGATGAAGGTGCCGATGGCTGTTCGCTCGTGCTTCGATGGTTCGCGAATCAGCACGAGGCGGAAGAGGCGATCGAGCCGGGCATCATCGTTGCGAGTTTCGCTGCACACTCGCTGAGCGATGGCCTGCGCTGCTTCGACGAAGACGGGATCGTTCATGAGCGTGAGGGCTTGCAGCGGGTTGTTGGATCTGCCGCGGCGAACGAGGCACGTTTCACCAGTGGGGCCATCGAAGGTGACGAACGCGGCAAAGGGCGTGGTGCGTTTGGCGAAGGTGTAGAGGCCTCGCCGATACCGATCTTCGCCGGTGGCGGTGGGCCATTTGAATCCGCCGTAGCCCAGAGAGGTGACGCCCTCTGGCTGAGGTGGAAAAACGCTGGGACCGCCGATGCGTTTGCTCAGGAGTCCTGCCGCAGTCAGTGCGCCATCGCGCAGCATCTCTGCTTCAAGTCGCAAACGCGGGGCACGGGCAAGCAGAATATTGTCCGGGTCTGCGCGAAGTAGCTGCGGAGAAATATCCGAAGCCTGGCGGTAGGTGGCGCTCATGACGATGAGCTTGTGCATGTGCTTCATCGACAAGGCAGCGGGTTTGGGATTTAGCGGCTCAGGCCGCTGTTGAAGCCGTCGGGTATCGGGTGTCGGATTGAAGAATTCAATGGCGAGCCAGTCGAGGAGATCAGGGTGCGTTGGCTTGTCGCCTTGCAGGCCGAAGTCTTCGGTGGTCTTGACGAGGCCGCGCCCGAAGATCGCTTCCCACTGGCGATTCATGACCACGCGGCCGACCAGTGGATTCTTCGCATCCACCAGCCAGTTGGCCAGGTCCAGTCGCGTTGCTTTTTCCGCAGGCACTGCAAGCGGATGAAGCACCCAAGGCACGCCCCGCACAACCGCATCGGTGGGCTGAAGGAACTCACCACGATTGCGAATCTGCGTGGTGCGAGCATGCTGCGCATCGCGCTCCTGCATGATCATCGTGGTCTGGCCACGCGGGAGCCTGTTGCGAAGCTGCGCAATCTCCTGCTGTGCAGCTGCGAGCAAAGGTGTGGTCAAAAGAAACTGTCGCTGGATCACAGCGCGATCATCATCGCTCCACTCCTGCTGCGGCTTCGCGAAAATCGCTTCAATCTCTGCGGGCAGATCGCTCGCCTTGGCGGCAGCTGAGCCGCTGGTGACGGACAGGCGAAACTTGCCGATGGTCATCTGATGGATGTATCGCTGATCGAGCGTGATGATCAGTTCAAATCCTTTATCACTGCTGACTGACTCCTTGAGTTGGAACACCGCTTGATGAGCCTTGCCTGTCGCGCCTTTGATGGACCAGGCGGTATCAAGATCGCCATCGATGGCCAGTGCTGCGGAGCGTCCGCTTTGGGCGTAGCTGTGTGATGCGTTGTGCAGCACGATCTTCTGCGCAGGGGCCTCGCTGCCTTGTGCAACAGCACTGAGCATGATCTCGCCCAGATGAAAATCACCTTCGGAAAAAAGCGGCGCACGCCCGGGGCCATCATGCGGCAAACTTTCATCAGGAAGCACTTCAAGTCGCAGCGCGGTGATCTGCTTGAGCGGCACAGTGGCCTTGAAGATGTAAACATTCTGATTCGGATTGTCACCTTGCACGAGCACTGCGCCATCAGGCTCAGTGATGAACGTGCCGCCCTTGGAACCAATGACTGTCGCCGGGGACAAAACAGTCCATGGTCGCGCGGCAGGCGTCTGATCCTCGATCCACTTCTCCAGTTGCGATTGCAGATGGTGCGATCTTCGCTGCGCTTGCGACGCTGCGACATTGTTCGGTGCAACGCCTTGCTCATTCTCAAGCGGAAAGCGATCGGCGAGTTTGCTCTCCATCTCGCGAATCTTCGCCAGCATCTCTTCGCGCTGACGCAGCGTGTCTGCGGTGGTGATCTGGTACTCCGGCTCATCTGCATTGTTGAAGAACGCAAAGAGCTGAAAGTATTCCTTGTGCGTGATCGGGTCGTACTTGTGCGTGTGGCACTGGGCGCACTGCACAGTCAGGCCAAGCCAGGAGGCGCTGGTGGTGCTGACGCGATCGACGACGGCGTGATAGCGAAACTCTTCGACATCGATGCCGCCTTCTTCGTTGATCATCGTGTTGCGATGAAAGCCGGTGGCGGTCAGGAGTGAGTTACGAGTTTCGAGTTCAGAGTTCAAAGTTGAAGAGGCAGGTAGCTTCGCAGCAAGCAAGTCGCCTGCGAGTTGCTCACGTGTGAACTGATCGAACGGCATGTCATCATTGAGCGCTTTGATGACCCAGTCGCGGTAGGGCCAGATGGTGCGGGTGCGATCCTTCTCGTAGCCATTGGTGTCGGCATAGCGCGCCAGATCGAGCCAGCGCCGGGCCCAGCGCTCGCCGTAGTGAGGCGAAGCGAGCAGCCCATCGACCAGCTTCTCATAAGGATCAGCCATCGCCATTCGCTGCTGCGGCGTCGCGGCGAGATAGTCGCCCATCTCACTTGCAAATGCGTCAGCTTCTTGGGGCGTTGGTGGGATGCCCACGAGATCGAAAGACACCCGGCGAATCAGCGTAAAAGGATCCGCCATCGGCGAAGGCGAAAGTTCTTGGCGCTGAAGCCGATCGAGAATGAAATGATCAATCGCATTGCGCGGCCAGTCTTTGAGCGCCTCATTCTTCACCGCCGGCACCATCGGCCTCACCGGCGCGATAAACGACCAATGCTTGTTGTACTTCGCCCCTTCCGTAATCCACTGTTTGATCAGCGCCACTTGCTGCGGCGAAGGCTTGGCACCCTTGGGCGGCATCGCGAATTCTTCATCGCGGCCGTCGATCACTTTCATCAGACGACTTTTCACAGCATCGCCTGGCACGATGGCGCGCTCATCGGAGTCAGCGGGCTTGAGTGCATCGTCGCGGATGTCCAGGCGCAGGCCGGACTTTTGTTTGTCGGGGCCGTGACAGGCGTAGCAGTATTTGGAGAGGATCGGCTGCACCTGCTGAGCAAAGTCAATAGGCTCGGCTGCGGTGGCAGGGGCGCAGGCGAGACAGCACAGGAGCAGAGCAAGCACTGGTCTTAGGGCATAGGTTTGGCGGGTACGCATCCTCACATTCTACGCAGTGCTCGCACGAGGTGACGAGAAATATCCGTGACGCTAGTTCGTGTGTCAGGCGATGTTGCCAGAGCACGTTATCATGCGGCGATGCAAAGCAAAGGAATGCTTTTTCGCTGGCAGGGGATTCAAGGCGAGGCCCTGGCGCGATCAGAGGATGAAGCGGCGCTCTTGGCCAAGGAACTGGGCGTGGAGCCGATCGTCGCCATGCTGCTGCACCGGCGTGGCCTCAGTAAAGCTGACCGCGCAAAACCCTTTCTTCATCCCAAGCTCACCGATCTTCATGATCCCGCGCTGATGCCTGGCCTCGCTCTAGCGGCCATGCGCATGCACAAGGCGGTGCAGGACAAGCAGCCGATTGTGGTGTACGGGGATTACGATGTCGATGGCGTGGCAGCCTCGGCGATTCTCTGGCACATCCTCAGGCAGGCCGGGGCCGAAGTTCATACCTACATTCCGCATCGCATCGATGAAGGTTACGGCCTCAATGCCGAAGCCCTGCTGTCACTGGGCAAAGAACATGCCCGCGACGGCAAACCGCCGCTCATCATTTCCGTGGACTGCGGCATCACCGCCATTGAGCCCGCCAAAGCAGCCGCCGCTGCGGGCATCGAACTGATCATCACCGATCATCACGAATTTGATCCTGCGAATCTGCCAGGCGCCGTCGCGGTCGTTCATCCGAGAATATCAAAGAGTTCAAAGTTCAAAGTTCAAAGTTCTCAGTTGCAGAATCACGAGCCGAATAAGCTCCAGACCGACTCCGCAACTTCGAACTCAGAACTCGAAACTCAGACCTGTACTTATCCCTTCCCCGAACTCTGCGGCGCTGGCGTCGCCTTCAAACTCGCCTGGCAGTTTGCCAAAGTTCATTGTGGCAGCGAGCGCGTGCCCGCTGCTTTCCGCGATCTGCTTTTGGATCTCCTGAGCATCGCAGCGCTGGGAACCGTCGCCGACATCGTCCCGCTGGTCGATGAGAACCGCGTCATCACCACCTTTGGCCTGGGGCAGATCAAGCGCACCCGATTCATCGGCCTCAATGCGATGATCGATTCCACCAAACTCCGCAAAGAAAATATCGATGCGTTCCACGTCGGCTTTGTCCTGGGCCCTCGGCTCAATGCCTGCGGCCGCATGGGCCACGCCAGTGATGCACTAAAACTTCTCACCACCGTCACCGCTCAAGAAGCCCCGGCACTCGCCGAGTTTCTCACCGCTGAAAACGATCGCAGACGCGAAACAGAAAAAACCATCGCCGCGCAAGCACGGCAAATGGTGCTCGATCAAAACCTCAACCACCCCGACAACCGCGCCATCGTCCTGGGCTGCGAAGATTGGCACCCCGGCGTCATCGGCATCGTCTGTTCGCGCCTCGTCGATGAGTTTCACCGCCCGACCATTCTCCTGAACTTCGCTGATGGCCAAGCCCATGGCTCAGGGCGCTCGGTGGCCGGCGTCTCCATTCATGAAGCACTCGAGCATTGCAGCGATCTGCTCAAAACTTTCGGTGGTCATGCGATGGCAGCAGGCATGCGCATGGAACGCGATCAGTTCGACGCATTTCGCGCGAAGTTCAGCGGCTTCATCCATGCGAAGTTGTCAGCGGAAGATCTGATGCCGATGCTGCGGATTGATGCGGACTGCGCGCTGCCTCAGGTGACGCTGCTCATGGTGGAGCAGGTGCAGACGCTGGCGCCGTTTGGGCGCGACAATCCTTCGCCAGTGCTCTGCGTGCGCGATGTGGTGCTGGCGGAGTGTGCCCGTCGCATCGGCAGCGGCGGTGCCCATCTGCGCCTGCAACTCAAGCAGGATCGCACGCTGATGCAGGCGGTGGGCTGGCGCATGGGCGAACTGGCGGAGCAGTTGCCTGCGGGTGTGCGGGTGGATGTGGTGTTTGAGCCGAAGGTCAATTCGTGGGACGGCAGGCGGCGCCCGGACATGCATATCAAGGATATCCGGATTGTGCGATAGCTTGGTGGCTCAGCGCAAGGCGCTACCACTGATTGCTCAAGCACCTGATCGCCAAGTCCACGTTCCAGAAAGGCGCTGTCCGCAAGGCGAAAGTGGACATGGAGAAGTCAAGTCATGCCACTGACGTAATCGACATAATCAAATATCCGAAGATTTTTGCCAACTGGCTATTGACATCCGATATTGCATGAGGTATTGTCGCATTGTCCACCTCTGGCAGGTTCACTCTTTGGGACATTCGTCCCTACCTGGCACAGAAGCTTGGCACAGAAGCCTGGCGCAGAAGCGAGTTGCGAGAAATATCTCCCGCAGGTCCTCGTCAAGGTCAAGATTCCTACAAGGAGCAAGTATGAAAGCGTTAAAATCGAATGCAATTGGTCGTTGTGCAAAGCCTTCGCAGATGCGAAGATTGGTCGCACGGGTGCTGGTCGCAGCGGGTGTGATGGCGCTAGCGACGCAGACGCAAGCGATCAATGTCACGATGAACGCATCGGACGTAATCAACACCACCTCCTTCAACACTGGCCTTCACTGGAATAATTCACTCGCACCCTCAGTTGGCAATGACTATTTCACCAGCAACTTCACACTCCGAACTCCGACGTCGGGTGCCCACGCCTTCGCTGGCGATTCGCTCCAGATCGATGCCGGCGGCAGCTTGGGCTTCAAGACACCGGGCGTGATCACCGTTAACGACCTCCGCATGAACGGCGGACTAATCAACCAATCCTCCGTTGGTGGCCTTGAGATAGCCACCCTTGCAGGCAACCTTCAACTCGTGGCCAATTCGTCCATCAACAGTGCTGTAGCCGGACGCACCATGGTGGTCAACTCCACCATCACCGGTGGATTCAACTTGAGCATCCAAGGCCTTGGCGTGACGCAGCTCAGTGGCACCAACACCTACACCGGCGGAACCACTCTGAGCGGCGGAATACTCAGAATCTCTTCAGCAGCCAATCTCGGTGCCCCTTTGGGGGCGGCGCTGGTCGATTTCACTGGCAACGCCACTTTGAATGTCACCAATTCCTTTACGACCACAAAGCAGTTCACTTCGATAGGTGCGGCTCGCAGCATCACACTAGATATCGATTCGGGCGATGTACTCACCGCTAACGGGAATATCCGCGCGTTTAGCGGTGCTGGCACGGTGACAAAGTCGGGCTTAGGCACCTTGATTATCGGCGCAAACAACACACAACTGGATACGGACATCACTCTCACGGGAGGTACGCTTGACGTGCGCAACGCCGGGGGCATCGGCAACATTGCAGCCGGCGATTTCGTACTCGCCAGTGCAGGAACCACCACCCGCCTCACATTCAATGCGAACACGACCGTCACTGGGTCGTTTCAGACACAAGGCTCGGGAGTCGCTCTCGTGGTGGATCGTGTTGCAGCTGGCGCGGGTACCACCACCAGCATGACCAATCTCATTTTGAATGGCGCTCATACGCTCAACGTCAGCGCCGGAGCCAATGTCACCAGTGGCACGGCTGGCCTTACCTTCTCCGGCACCACCACTCTCAACGGCAACGCCATCATCAATGTCACCGATCCCGGTGCGGCCGCCAATATCCTTCTGACGCTTGCAGGCGTCACCGGCACCAATCGCAACCTCACGATCGGCGGCAATGGTAACACCACCATCAACGGCAACATCACCACCGGTTCAGGCACCTTGGTCAAGAACGGCGACGGCTTGCTGATCCTCAATGGTGCCAACACCTTCACCGGAAACGTCGCCGTGCAGGACGGCATCCTCAACATTCGCAACTCTGCCGCCTTGGGCGCCGCAGCCGCAGCCAAGACAGTGACAGTTGCGCAGAGCGGCCAGACCCCGGCACTCGAACTTCAGAACAACATCAACGTCACCGTCGGCACGCTCCGAACCAGCGGTTCAGGCGTCGGGAGTAACGGTGTCCTCCGCAACATCAGCGGCAACAACACCATCACTGCCACCAGCAATATCTTTCTCATCGGTGGCAACGGTAACAGTGAGTGGCAGTCAGATGCAGGCCTGCTCACTGTGAACGGCAACATCTCCGACAAAGCCGGGGTGGGCACTTCCCGCACCCTCACCCTCGACGGCGTTAGCGACGGACTGATCACAGGAAGCATGTCAAACGGCGACGAACTCATGTCGCTGGCCAAAAAAGGCATCGGCACCTGGACCCTTACCGGCAACAGCAGCTACACCGGTAACACCACCATCAACGGTGGAACCCTGCTCGTCAACAACACCACCGGATCGGGCACCGGCTTGGGTAACGTGATCATCAATAACGGCGGTACCTTCGGCGGCAACGGTTCCATCACCGGCGGCATCACCCTCAACAGCGGCGGCATCCTCTCCCCCGGTTCGAGCATCGAGAGCCTCGTCTCAGGCAGCAACATCTGGAACGGCGGCTCCTCGTACGAATTCGAGTTCAGCACGGACGGCAGCGGCGTAGCCGGCATCGGATATGACCTGCTCGCCATCAACGGCACGCTCAACCTCTCGGGTGCCTCCAACGCCAACCCGATCAACATCGATCTCATCACGATGCTCGATGCGACCACTCCCGGAGTTCTGGCCTCGTGGAACCCCTTCGCCAGCACCACGTGGCTTGGCTTTGTCACCACGACTGGCGGCGTGATTTCCTTTAGCCAAGACAAATTCGTCTTCGATACCAGCGGCTTCCAGAGCCCCCTCCATGGCAATTTCTCCGTGGTCGAATCCCAAGGCCGCCTCGATCTGCTCTATATCGCTATCCCCGAGCCAGCCACGATGTCGCTGCTGGCACTGGGCGGTTTGGCGATGCTCCGTCGTCGCCGTGTGATGCGCTGATCTGTTACGACAACTAGCACTCCAATACAGCCCCGGCCTCGCAGCCGGGGCTTTTTCGTTGGAATGGGCAACCCTGCCACCCTGTGCAGGCTCAGCACCTTTCAGGGCTTGCCTACCAACAATTTAACTGTTGACAAATGGTTCAATATATGATAAACTATGCCTGGCGCAATGGCGCGGACCGGTTCATCGTTTCGACACGATTGAGGGTAAACGGGTAGACGTCTACTCGTTTACCCCTAGACATGAGCTAATTTCAGTGCAGAACAGGAATTACAATGATAGACACGATTGAAAAACCCGTGGGTAGACAAAACCCGGCTACAAAAAAAGCAGATCCGAGAAAAAGTCCAGAGTCCAGAGTCGGGAAACGGCAACAAGACTCCGGACTCTGGACTCCTCATTCGTGCCCTCGATATCATGAAGATGTAACCCGATGCCTTTGAGACGCAAAGAGAGATAGGGACTTTCCGGTCTGGTTGATCAGACACGCATCCGCCTTTTTGTACAGGAGCACGATGATGCTTGAATTGCTGGGACGCTCGGACAAACGCGTCAATCATTGTGATGGCCTATCTCGCCGTGGGTTTCTCCGCGTCGGTGGTATGGCGGCAGGGGGCCTTTCGCTCTCGCAGCTTCTGGCTGTCGAAGCGCAAGCGGGCGTCCAGAAAAATCACAAGGCTGTCATCAACATCTACCTCCCCGGCGGCCCCTCCCACATCGACCTTTGGGACCCCAAGCCTGATGCCCCCAGCGAAGTGCGCGGCGAGTTCTCCCCCATTAAAACCAATGTCCCCGGTATCGAAATCTGCGAACTCTTCCCCATGATGGCGAAGATGATGGATAAATTCGCCATCATTCGTTCCATTTCCGATGCCTCCGGTGATCACGACTGCTTTCAGTGCATGACCGGCCACAAGAAAAGCGATCGGGCTCCCGCTGGCGGTTGGCCTGCCTTTGGCGCGTGGGTCTCGCGCGTCCAAGGCGCGGTGAGCGACGACTGCCCGCCTCATCTTTCGATCATGTATCCGACGAGCCATCGCTCCTGGGGCGAGCCTGGTTCCGCGGGCTTCGTCGGTAACGCGCACAATCCCGTGCAACTGTTCACCAAGGAAATCGACAAGAAGCCCGAAGGCATGAAGCTCGAAGGCATCAGTCTGGAACGACTGCACGATCGAAGGCGCATGCTCAAATCGATCGATCGCTTTCGGCGCTCCGCTGATTCGACTGGCGCGATGGAAGGCCTGGATCTGTTCAGTCAGCAGGCCATGGGCATTCTGACAACCTCCAAACTCGCAGATGCGCTGGACCTGTCGCAGGAAGATCCGCGCATCGTCGAGCGCTACGGCAAGAACGATCCCGAGTATCAGCGCGATGGGGCACCGCGCATGGTGCACAGCTTCCTCACGGCTCGCCGACTCGTCGAAGCTGGCGCACGCGTGGTTTCTCTCAACTACAGCCGATGGGATTGGCACGGCGGCGACGGGATGAATTTCCCTTCATCGCGCATCGAGTTCCCGATGCTCGATCGCGCTCTGTGTGCCTTGTGCTCCGATCTGCACGAGCGCGGGTTGGATAAGGATGTGTCGGTCGTTGTCTGGGGCGAGTTTGGGCGCACACCCAAGATCAACAAGAGCAACAGCCGCGACCACTGGCCGCAGGTCTCTACCGCGCTGCTCTTTGGCGGCGGCATGAAGACGGGGCAGGTCATCGGCAAGACCAATAGCCTGGGCGAATATGCCGTCGATCGCCCGGTCAAGTTCCAGGAAGTCTTCGCCACGCTCTACCACAACATGGGCATCGACGTCCGCACCGCAACAGTGCAGGACCACAGCGGCCGCCCGATGTACCTTGTCGAATCGGGCATTGAGCCGATGCGCGAATTGATCTGATGTTGTGAGGCTTGTTTCCAGGGGCAAAGAGTCGGGGTATCAGAGGCATTTCTGTCCTCGTACCCGACGGCTCGCAAAGCCTCGCCATCGGGCTTGTTTCTCAGCTATTCACTTCACTTGGCCATCGCTACCGGCTTGGCATCGCTGTCATTGGCGGGCTTCGCGGCGGGCTGGGCGTCTTCTTCTCTGGGCTGTTCGCCATCGGGCAGCGTCTTGGCGGGAAGGTCGGTGGGGTTGGTGCGTGCGTAGTCTTCGAGGCGGCCGACGATGGAAACGAACTGGCCGCCGGTGAAACTCTGCCAGGGGCTGCCCGGCGGGTAGAGGCCGACGTATTGAAGTTCGCGGGTGGCGTAGCGCGGGCTTTGCGGCAGGACGGAGGCGAACAGGCCACGTTTGGGCTTGACGAGGTTGATGACGATGACGGCCAGGTCGCCGCGCTCAGCCGCTTCATTGGCAGGGCGGTCGAAGCTATCGGGAAGCAGTCCACGCGACTTGAGAGCCTGCACTTTGGCTTCGTATTCCGTGGGCACGTTGTTCGCATCAATGAACAGCAATAGGCCATGGAAGGCTTCATCGTAGCTGGTGAGTTTGCTCTCATAGAGCGCGTGCCAGAACTCCATCTGAGCGTCAGCATCAGCGCCGCCATATTTGACGGTGATCGGTTCGCTGACGGTGCGGGTGGTGCAACCGGTCAGGAGCAGGGCGATGAGGAGGAAGGGGATGTGTTTCATGGGCAGCCTATTGGTGATTCTTCAAAGCGATTTGGGATTATTTATTGGTGATTACTTATTGCTTAGTAGCTGAAGGCTGAAGGCTGATAGCAGACTGCTGAAAGACGATCGCTGCTCAGAACGCGAAGGTCAGGCCGGAGTAGAAAAAGTGTCGTGGGTTGCCGTCGTTACTGGTAACAGAGCCGCCGATGGCAGGGCCGGGGATGAAGACGCCGTAGCGGACTGCCCAAGAAATATCGCTGGTGATCTGCCAGTTGATGAAGACATCCGCTTCGAAGCCTAGGTGCGATCGGTCGCTGGTGTCTTCATCGATGGGGGCGTTGCGGTTGAACTTATTGAAGCTGTAAAGGTTGGAGCCGATTTGCAGACGGGAGAAAGCGGCACTACTAGGCAGAGGGAAGGTGGAGACGCCGCCGCGGAACATCATGATATTGGAGCCGTTGGTGGCGAAGGCCAAGCCGGTGTTGAGCAGGCCGAACCCGTTGAAGGCAGCATCATCGGTACCAGAGGCGTTGCCGCCGAAGGTGTTGGTGGTGTGCAGGCGATCGGTGTCACCGGTGGCGAGCAGGACTTCAAAGGTGAAGCGCGTGCGGTTGGCATCGTTGAGCAGATAGTCGAGTTGGAAGTCGAGCGCGCCTGCGTGAATGTCTTCGCGGGTCTGATCGATTTCAGTCGCGGTGACGCCATCGAAGGTGAAGCTTGTGGACAGGCCGCGTCCGCCTTGATAGACCACTTCAACGCCGTAGAGCAGGTTGTCGGTGATGCTGCCGCGTGAACCGGCGCCGATGTAGAACGTGTCATAGCGGAAGCGAGTATCGACATTGGTGCCCAGCACGGTGGTGGTGAGCAATTCGTTTTTATTCTGGTCGTTCTGGATCAGAGCGTAGATGAAGGGCGTGTGCTTGGGGTCAGCTTTGCAGGAGAGCATCAAGCCATAGAACATGCGGGCGGTTTCGTTGTCGAAGCCGGGGCGTGAGCTGTCGATGTCGGTGGTGGAATCGCGGGTGTGGCCGACGATGATTTCTGCCACGATGGGATCGTAGCCCAGCGTGATCACCACGCCATCGATGTCCTGACTCAGCGAAAGGCCGTTGGCCCAGTGCACCAGTTGCCGGCCGCCGGAGAGCGTGAAATCGTAATCAATAACTTCGCCATCGTAGGCTGCCCGGTAACGCCGCAGATCGAAGCGATAGGTGGCGCGGTCAAGCGTCGGCTCAACCAGATCATCGCCAGCACCATTGAAGTCATCGCCATGATTAAAGTCGCGGTAGGTGGTGCGGGCACGGATGAAGAATTCGTGCACACCGTCGAGGTTTACGCGCACGTATGCGTTCAGATCATTCTGACGAAGAATATGTGTCTCGCCGCTGGGATCATCGATGGCGAGAAAACTGAATGAGTAGTATCCGCCGTAGTCAATGAGGACGCGCTGATCGACGGGCACATCGGTATCCACGCGCAGGCGGGTATCGCGTTGGATCTGTTCGAGCTGCTTTTCAAAGCGATCAAGCTCGATCTGGCCGTAGGCAGTTGAGGCAAACAGCAGCGTCGCAATAGCAGTGGCGCGTTGGGAGAAAGTCATTCAAAGGACCCCTAAGAAATCCGAAGGCAATTGGTGAAGGGAAGACTCCTACATCATCATGAAACTCGTTACATCCTGACGAGTGCCAATCGCGCTCACCTGAGCAAGCGTTGACCTCCCATAGCTTAACGCAAGGTCAACCAGACACCAACTCCACCCGTCAAAGATTTTTGTTTGGATTGGAGATGGTTGAAAGCTCAACATTTGGATGCCACCGACAGCGGGCCAGCGCGACTATCATGCCCCTCGATGAAGCCTGTTGGACACCACCTCGATTGGTCGCTGACGCCCTTGCAACTGCTGGCACGATGGCCCGCGCATCGTCGCCTGGCCATGTTGCACTCGGGTCGTTTTCACCCGCGCTGGGCTCGCTATTGCATCGTCGCAGAGCCGGTCGGTTCCTATCAGTTTGTGGCCAACGAGGATGGTCAGGGGCAGGGCCAGTGGGTCGGTTCCCAAGAGGCGTCACCCTTGCTCGGTGCTCTAAGTGATAAGCCGTTTCGCGATCTTCGTACCCTTGTTGGCGCAGCGGGTGTTGGAATTTGGATGGGGCAACTCAGTTATGACCTTGGCCGATGGGTGGAATTGTTGCCTCGTCAGGCTATCAACGATCGGCAGTGGCCCGTGATCGAATTGGCTTATTGCCCCGGGTATCTGGTGCATGATGGTGAATCAAATCAGTGGCACGCCTGCGGCACATGGGCACAAGCTATGCCGGCGGACTGGCTCGATCATCTCGATCAGTCGCAAAGTCTGGCGCCCTATCACTGCACTGAGCCGGTGAGCACGTTTGATCGCCAAACCTACGAAGCCACCGTCAGAAAAGCACTCAACTACATCGCAGCGGGGGATGTGTTTCAGGTCAATCTCGCCCAGCGATTTTCCGCTTCCTTCACTGGCGAATACCCGCTGGCTCAGCGCGCTCTCTTTCACGCACTGGCGAGCCGATCGCCTGCATGGTTTGGTGCCTATCTCGAACTGGAAGACCGCCGCGTCATTGCTTCGACATCGCCTGAACTCTTCGTCGAAGTTTCATCCGATGGCCAGGTCACCACGCGCCCCATCAAAGGCACGCGGCCATCCTCGACTGACCCGAGCGAGTTGGAGAAGAGCGAAAAGGACAAGGCCGAACTGAACATGATTGTCGATCTTCTGCGTAATGATCTTGGCCGGGTCTGTTCGTATGGCTCGGTCAAGGTGAGTCAGCCGCGCACCATCGAATCGCATCCGACTGTGCATCATGGCGTTGCCACGATCATCGGCAAGCTCCACCCCAGCCGCGACATGATCGAGCTTCTTCGCGCCGCCATGCCCGGCGGCTCCATCACCGGTGCCCCCAAAGTGCGGGCGATGCAGATCATCGATGAACTCGAACCCGTCCAGCGCGGGCCTTACTGCGGCTGCATCGGTTATCTCTCACGCGATTCGCTTTGCCTGAACATCGCCATTCGCACACTGCTGCTCGATGCTGCGAAGCAGCGCGTTGATTTTTCCGTTGGCGGTGGAATTGTCGCCGACTCTGATCCTGCTGCTGAATATGAAGAAACACTCGTCAAAGCGAAGGCGATGATGCAAGCTCTACGCGGATGAAGTCAAGCCCCACATAGCCCCGGCTTTAGCCGGGGTGACTCACCGAGTTCGCAAGGTTTCCCCGGCTAAAGCCGGGGCTATATGCGATGCTCACTTTTCAATTCGGTACAGATGCGATTTAGAGCGCAGGAACATCGCCTTGCCAGCGATGGCGGGGGTGCCCATGCAGCCGTCGCCGAGTTTGTTTTGGGCGACTTGTTTGTAGGTGTCGCCGGGTTCGAAGATCGTGGCGGTGCCGGTCTGATCGAAGAAGAAAATGTGACCATCAACGAACAAGGGCGATGCACAGAACGCGCCGCCGATGCGCTGCTTCCATAGCTGATCGCCAGTTTTCGCATCAACGCACTGAGCGATGCCATCATCGGTCATGAGGTAGAGGCGATCGCCCACGACCAGCGGGCTGACGCGGGCACCGATGCCGCGCTTGATGCTCCATGCGACGTGGTCATCGCTGACCTGCCCTTTGCTGCCGGGCCTAAGCGCGAGGAACCTGGGGAAGTCGTAGCCGGTGTTGACATAGAGCATGCCGTGGCCAAACGCGGGGACAGCGACGTTGGAATATCCTTCATATCGATACTGCCAAAGCTCATCGCCTGTCGCCGGATCGTATGACGTCAGCGCATCGGCATGAAGGCTGATGAGCTGCTCTTTGCCATCGTGCTTGATGAGCAGGGGGGAGCAGAAGGCTTTCTCCTGCTGCTCTGATTTCTTGATGGGATTGGAGCGTTCCTTTTTCCAGGCGACCTTGCCGGTGTCTTTGTTGAGAGCGAGGAGGAACCGCTGATTGATGCCATCGCAGTGAACGATGAGCAGGTTGCCGTGCAGGATGGGCGATGAGCCCGGGCCGACGGTGTAGATCACATCGCCAAAGTCGTTGGTCTTCCACGCAACAGAACCATCTTTGCGATTGATCGCAGCGGTGCCGAAGTTGCCAAAGTGAACATAGACTCGGCTCTCATCAATGACAGGCGTGGGCGAAGCAAAGCTGTTGAGCATATGCACCTTGCCAGGATTCTCCGGCGTGAATAGCTCGATGTCGTGAATGATTTTTCCAGTCTCACGGCTGACACAAATCGCGTGCAGAGATCGCCCCTCATTGAGGGCCGTGGTCAGCCAGACCTGATCACCAGCAACGACAGGCGATGACCAGCCCTTGCCGGGGATTGCTGTTTTCCACTTGACGTTTTCCGTCTCGCTCCAAGTCAGCGGCAGGCCAACCTTGCCCGCGTGCCCATTCGATGAAGGCCCGCGAAATTGCGGCCATTCACCGGCTGCGAAAGCAGAGCAGGAAATGGCCAGTGTGAGGATGCCAATGTAAGCGATGCGAATCATGAAGAATCCCTATTGAAAACGAGCGTTCATCACAAGTGTGCAATCTATCCGGTCATCGATCATTGACGTCATGAGCTATCACGTAACATCGCACACCTCTTCAAATCTCACTCCACCACAACCACCGCTTTGCCCAGCACGTCCATGCGCGGCGAGATGCCCAGGCCCGGCGCTGTCGATGCAGCCAGTCTCCCGTTCGTTCTCTGAGGCGCACCCTCAGCGATGCTCACCGTCACGTAGCTGTTGAAGTCGGTGGAGCTAAAGAGCAGCGGCGTCGGCGTTGAATGAGCGATGTGAGCAATCGCAGCGGTCACGATGTCGCCGCCCCAGCTATCTTCGATGGTCATCGCCACGCCCATGGCCACGCACAGATCGCGGGCCTGTCGCATCTTCGTCAGCCCACCGAGTTTGCTGATTTTCAGATTGACCACATCCATCGCACGATCAGCGTAGCCCACCAGCAGCGGCTGAATCGAATCCATCACTTCATCGAGCACGAACGGATGATCCGTATGCTTGCGAATGGTCAGGCATTCTTCATAGCTCAGGCAAGGCTGCTCGATATAAACATCGATATCGCGCACCGCTCTAACCACGCGCATGGCTTCGTGCATGTACCAGCCGGTGTTCGCATCAGCGACCAGCTTGTCGCCGGGCTCAAGTTCTTTGGAAACTGCTTTGATGCGTGCGATATCAACATCGGGATCGCCGCCGACTTTCAGTTGAAAACGGCGATAGCCCTGAGCGCGATACTCAGCAACGCGCGAAGCCATGATCTCGGGCGTCTCCTGCGAGATGGCGCGGTAGAGCACGAAGTCTTCGCCGTAGCGTCCGCCCAGCAGCGTGCAGACGGGCAGGCCAGTCGCCTGGCCGAGAATATCCCAGCAGGCCATGTCGAGGCCGGACTTCACATACGCGTGCCCTTTGAGCGCTGCATCCATCAGGCGATTGATCTTGTCCAGCTCGCGCGGGTCCTGTCCGATCAGGTGCGGGCCAAGTTCCGCGATGCCAGCGCGCACGCCGTTAGCGTAAGCAGGCAGATAGAATGGTCCCAGCGGACAGACTTCGCCGTGGCCGATGAGGCCGGTGTCGGTCTCGATGCGAACGACGGTGGAGTCGAACACAGTCACACTCTTTCCGCCCGACCATTTGTAGGTCGTTTCGTGCAAGGGCAGTTCAACGCGATATGCAGAGATTCGAACGATACGCATAGTCAGCTCCGGTGGGTCAGTCAGGCTTGAAAGCCATCGCCAGCTTTGGCGATGGGCGGCATAAGGATAACGATATCTCAAGTTGATCGTCTGCGTAGAATAGTGCGAAATATGCGTCATTGAATTCTATCAGCGTTCGCAATCAGATTTCGGCCTGTGTCTCAAATGAAACGGAGCATCATGATGAATCGCATTGTTCAGTACTGCGTCATTTCAATCGTCTTTCTGTTTCACGGACATCATGCGGCACTGGCCGATGTCACGCTACCTGCGGTGATCAATCACAACATGGTGCTTCAGCGCGATCAGGCGCTGCCGATCTGGGGCTGGGCCGATGCAGATGAAGCGGTGAACGTTGCCCTGGGTGATAACAGTGCGACCACTAAAGCAGATGCGCAGGGCAACTGGAGCGTCAAACTCAAGCCCATGCAAGCCGACGGCGGCAAGACCGCACACACGCTCATCATCAAAGGCAAAAACGAAATCAAACTCCAGAACATTCTCATTGGCGAGGTCTGGGTCTGCTCCGGCCAGTCGAATATGGAATGGTCCGTCAGCGGCACGCTCAATGCTCAGAAAGAAATCGAAGATGCAAACCATCCCGCGATTCGATTGTTTCAAGTACCCAAGCGGCCGGCAGCGCAGCCGGAGAAAGATGTCCGTGCCAACTGGGTGGTCTGTTCGCCGCAGACGGTGGGCGGTTTTTCTGCGGTGGCCTACTTCTTCGCCAGGCATCTTCAGAAGGAAACCGGCCTGCCCATCGGCGTGATCAACACATCATGGGGCGGCACGCGCATCGAGCCTTGGACACCGGCGCAAGGATTCCGCCTCGTGCCAGAACTGGCCAAGCATGCGGACTGGGCTGATCAGTCAAATAAAAATTATGCCAAGGCCCAGCTCGATGCGCTGGCCGACTATCGCAAGTGGCTGCCCCTTGCCAATGACGCAGAGCGCGAGGGCAAACCGATCCCCGCGCCGCCGCAGTGGCCGATCAATCCTGTCGCCAGTCACAACTCATCCACCGGCCTTTACAACGGCATGGTCGCACCGCTCGTCCCCTACGCCATTGCCGGAGCCATCTGGTACCAGGGCGAATCCAATCGCGGCAACGGCATGCACTATCTCGAACTCTCCAAAGCTCTTATCGGCGGCTGGCGTGAAGTCTGGAAGCAGGAGACCAACAAAGAATTTCCATTCCTCATCGTGCAACTCGCCCCCTACAACTACGGCAACAATCCCACCGCACTCCCCGAAATCTGGGAAGCCCAAACCGCCTGCCTCACCGCGATCCCCAACACCGGCCTGGCCGTCACCACCGACATCGGCGATGTGAAGGACATTCATCCACGCAACAAGCAGGAGGTCGGCCGTCGCCTGGCGCTGTGGGCACTGGCGAAAACCTATGGCAAGACTGATCTGGTTTACAGCGGGCCACTGTTCAAGAGCCTCACGGTGGATGGAAAGAAGGCGATCATCACCTTCGATCACATCGGTTCAGGCCTGGCGGTACGCGATAAGAAGCCGTTGACCCATTTTCAGATTGCCGGTGAAGACAAAGTCTTCGTCCCCGCCAAGGCGGAGATTGTCGGCGACACAATTGAAGTGGAAGCAACCACCGTGACGAAACCTGTTGCTGTGCGCTTTGGATGGGATCACATGGCGGAGCCGAACCTGATCAATAAAGAAGGCTTGCCTGCGGGACCGTTTAGAACGGATAAGTGGTGACCTCACCCTCAGGACCGGCACATTTGGCTCATACTCCCCTCCCTCTTAGGGAGGGGCAGGGGGAGGGTCGAGTCATTGATGAAAATATTGCTGTATTTCCCGCAGAAATGATCGGGAACGCGACCCTCCCCTAACCCCTCCCTAAGAGGGAGAGGAATAAGAAAAAGCCATATGCGTTTGCCCTGACCTCAACCCGCATCACCCGCCGTCGCCAGCCGCGCTTCTCTTGCGGCTCTGCGAACAGCGCTGATTCTCTTGACCAGTTCATCCACGATGACGCCGACGAGAATGACTGAGCCGATGACCATGTCTTGAAGCTGCGACGGGATACCCATGAGGACGATGGCGTTGATGAGGAGCTGCACGATGGCGGTGCCGATGACGACGCCGGTGATGGAGCCTTCACCGCCGCGCAGGCTGCAACCGCCCAGCACTGCGGCAGCGATGGCGTAAAGTTCGTACCCGCCGCCGTGACTGGATGGGGCGACGGAATTGACCTCGAGCGCGAAGATGATGCCGCCGATGCCTGCGAACACGGAGCAGAGCACGTAGGCGATGATCACCATGCGATCAGTGCGGATGCCGCTGAATCTCGCTGCTTGTTCGTTGCGACCCAGAGCGAGTAGATACCGGCCATAGATGGTCATGTTCAGAAATATCGCGCTGGCGACGGCGATGAGAAACATAATGAAAAAAGCTGCGGGAATGGCGAAAGTCGCTTCGCCGGATTCACGCGACGCATCAGGCACGGTGATGCCGCCTTCAGGAATACGGCCTTTAAAAGCGCTCTTAAGCCCGGCAAATTCTTCATCAGTACCAAAGCCGAACGTCGTGTCTTCCGCGATGTACCTGGCGAGACTTCTATAAATCATCAGGCCGCAGAGCGTCACAATGAACGGCTGCACCTTGAGCTTGGTAATCAGCAAGCCATGCGTCAGGCCGACGGCCAGCGAAACCAGCAGCACCACGCAAATCGCCATCGGCACAGGCACGTTGTGTTTGGTGAGAAGCCAAGGCAGGATCACACCGACGAGACCGACGACTGAGCCGATGGAAAGATCGATGCCGCCGGTGACAATGACGAAGAGTGCGCCGATGCCGATGATGCCGTAAGGCCCGGTGCGCTTGAGGGTGTTTTCAATATTGAAAGGCGTGAGAAAGTTGTCCGCGAAAATCGCATTGACCAGACACAAGGCGAAGAAGAGACCGAGGATGCCGTACAGTTTTTTCATGGGAGGAGCCTTGGATCAATCAACATCAATCATCAGCCCCACCTGGCAGGGTGCGGGCTCGGGGCATGTATTTCATCCCCATATAGCCCCGGCTTTAGCCGGGGTGACTCTCGGGTGACGCAGCGATGTCCGACCGTTTCCCCGGCCAAGGCCGGGACTATGTGCATCACGCGCCGGCCGTCGCATTTTCTTCTTCAACATTTCCCGTTGCCAGTCGCATGATCGCTTCTTCGTTTAGCTGTGAGCGCGACAGCTCGCCGGTGAGTTTGCCTTCGTGCATGACCAGCGCCCGGTCGGACATGCCCAGCACCTCTTCCATTTCGCTTGAGACAAACAGAATCGCCACGCCTTGCCCCGCCAGCTCTTCCATCAGGCGATAAATCTCCTGCTTGGCGCCGACATCAATCCCGCGCGTCGGCTCATCAAGCATCAGCACGCTCGGCTTCATCGCCAGCCATTTTCCCAGCACGATCTTCTGTTGATTACCACCGGATAGATACTGCGCAATCTGCTCCGGGCCGGGCGTCTTGATGCGCAACCTGCCGATCATTTCTTTGGTGACATCGCGCTCGTAGGCGCGATTGAGAAAGCCCGCTTTCTTTGAAGAACGGCGCAGACTGGCGAGGCTCGTATTCGTGCAGACCATCATCTCGATGATCAGCCCTTGCTGCTTGCGATCTTCTGGCACCAGCGCCAGACCTGAATCAATAGCATCCAGTGGTGAGTGAACATTGACCGCATTGCCGCGCACGAGAATCTCTCCGCCGACAGCGCGATCGATGCCAAATAGCGTGCGCAAAGTCTCAGTCCGGCCGGCACCGACGAGCCCCGCCATACCGACGATCTCACCGGAACGAATGGAAAAGTTCAAGGCATGTGCTGGATTCGCCATGGTGCGCAGGCCGCGCACTTCCAAAGCTGCTGCGCCGGGCGTGTGACAAGTGCGGGCATAAAACTGTGCGATATCACGGCCAACCATCATGCGCACCATTCGATCGTGCGTGACTTCGCTGCGCGGAATCTCCCCCGCATTGGCACCATCGCGCAGCACACTAACGCGATCAGCCAGCAGTTTCACTTCGCCAAGCCTGTGCGAGATGTAGATGATGCTCACGCCCTTGTCGCGCAGGTTCTTGACGACTTTGAAAAGGGCTTCGGACTCACGCGTGGAAAGGCTCGACGTCGGCTCATCCATGATCAGCACGCGAGCATTAATGGAGAGCGCCTTGGCGATTTCGACCATCTGTTGTCTGCCGATGGATAGATCACTGACCAGCGTCGAAGGTGAAACATTCAAGCCCACCTGATCGAGAAATACTTGTGCTTCACGGGCAATGCGAGCCTTGTCGATCATGCCGAATTTACGAGGCTCGCGGCCAAGAAAAATATTAGCTCCGACATCCAGATTGTCAGAGAGATTCAGTTCCTGATGAATCAGCGCGATGCCGTGCGTCATCGCATCGTGCACGGAATTGATCTCGACGGGTTTGCCATTGATGTGAATCTGACCTTCGCTGGGCTTTTGCACACCGGCGAGGATCTTCATGAGGGTGCTCTTGCCCGCGCCGTTTTCGCCGATGACGGCAAGCACTTCGCCGGGAAAAAGTTTGAGATTGACACCACGCAGCGCGATCACACCCGGAAAGCGGCGGGTGACATCGCGAACTTCAAGCAGAGGCGTGGCATCAGATTCGGTCATGCGGGAACTCATGCGTGGACTATGGTAGCGAAGGTCGGCAACAACCTCGCCGTCACAAGCTAAGAAGGATGGGCGAGACGTGCAATGAGAAAACGAGTTTGCCCTTTGAGATTATGGGTCGGGTGTGTTGCCTCTGGTGTCATGCGCCATCGAATGTGATACGCTTTGCTGCTCAAACGTCGCACGTTTGAACTTCGCTTTTTCTCACTTTTATTTCAGGTGCCTTATGTCACTTTTCATCGACTCGCTGCTCATCGGCTGGGAACGCAACGCTGACTACGCCAAACGCCTCACCGCTGATCTGAGCGATGCTCAGATGCTGCTTCAGCCCAGTGGTGCCAATCACCCGGCCTGGCTCTTTAGCCACTTGAATATCTACCACCCGGCTCTTATCGCCATGCTGCGCGGTCAGTCGTTTGAAGATCTCAAGACTCACCGCTTTGGCATGCAGGGCAAGCCACTCCAAGATGCGTCGCTCTATGGCACCAAGCAGACGATCATCGATACGTTTCTCAAAGGCCATGCCGATGTCGCTGCAACGATGCGCGAAGTGGGCGAGAAGGCATTTGAACATGACATGCCGCTGGAGCGATGGCGCGGGCCGTTCCCGAAGGTGGGTTCCATCCTGGGCTACCTGATGCTCGTGCATGAATCGACGCACCTGGGGCAACTCAGCGCGTGGCGCAAGGTGCAGGGGCTGCCCAGTGTTTGAGGGTGTTTGAGCTGATAAAATGCCAGTGTATTCGATGCACACGCCTCCATCCATGTTTGGTAAGGACGCTCCCATGCCGATCAATTCAGCCAAGGAAGCGATGCTCCAGATCATTGCTGATCAGCCTGAAGACAGCTCTTTTGATGAGCTGCTTCATGAACTGGCGGTGGCCCGAATGATTGACTGCGGTATGAAAGATCATCAGGAGGGGCGTGTCACATCGCATGAGCAGGTCAAGCGTGAGGCTGAGATATAGCGAAAATAATTTGGACCGATGATGAAGCTTGAACTGATTCATACTTCGTTTGAATGACGCCTCTGGCTTTTTTGGTATCCCATGATTTACTTCGACAACGCTGCAACCAGTTTCCCCAAAGCTCCCGGCGTCGCACAGGCGATGGCCAAGTTCATCACCGAAGATGCCGCCAATCCCGGCAGGGCGGGGCATCGCATGGCTGTCGCTGCCGAGCAGATGCTCGATGATGTGCGACTCCGTCTGACCCGCCTCGTTGATGGCGAGGATCATCACCGCATGGTGTTTGCCATGAACGGCACCGATGCGCTTAACATGGCCATCAAAGGCGTTGTGCCCACCAAGACTAAAGATGGCAACACGCCGCACGTCATCACTACGGTGCTCGAACATAATTCCGTCAGTCGTCCGCTTC